>Ga0181527_1001338_pt1 | contig 25466 bp, 22 predicted proteins | sample PEATcosm2014_Bin_30_FD_119762 | JGI IMG/M metagenome (GOLD analysis project Ga0181527, IMG submission 119762) | Peatland microbial communities from MTU Mesocosm Facility, Houghton, MI, USA - PEATcosm2014_Bin06_60_metaG | ecosystem: Environmental > Terrestrial > Soil > Wetlands > Peat | place...
ATCCGGGACCGGAGTTCTGGAACGACTTTTCCCGGGAGCTGCACCTGAAGCTGGTCCAGGCCGCCCAGGAAGGGAGAATGGCCCCGGCCCGGTCCTCCTGGTGGGGCAGGATTCCCTATCTGGTAGGGGCCTCGGCCCTGGCTGCCCTGCTCCTTTGGGTGGCCGTCAGCTATCAGACCTCCCGGCAGCCCGGCCCGGCTTCGCCCCAGATCGCCCAACAGGAGGGGACCACGGAGAAACTGGCGGCCGCGCCCCAGGCCCCGGCCCCGGCTGGGCAGGAACCCAATAGTTATCTCTACGTGTCCAGTAACCACGGCGAGGGGGCGCCTCCGGAAGAAGATCTGGGGGACGACCTGGACTCGACCCTGAGCGGGATGACGGCACAGCAAAAGGAAACCTTCCTGAAAAGGTTAAGCCAGCAGCAAAAGGATGGATCATGCCTAAAAAGCTACTCTTCTATTTCCTGGGCCTGATGCTGGCCGGGATGGCTTCGGCCACCTGGGCCCTGGCACAGCCCGCTGAGGCCTTCAAAGGGGGCGGGGGCGGGGGTTTTCAGGAACGCTTCCAGCAAGTGAAACGCACTCAGATGGGACCGGCCCTGGGGGTGAATCAGCAAACCGTGGACCAGCTCCTGCAGATCGAACAGCGTTATCAGCCGGGTCGGCGGCAATTGATCCAGACTATGAAGGCGGATTACCAGCGCCTGCAGCAGGCCATGTCCCAACCGGCGCCGTCGGAGCAGGAGGTGCGGGCGATCATTAGCGACATGAAGCGGAAGAAACAGGAGATGCAGGACCTGCAGACTCGCCAGGGCGAGGAAGAGGATGCCCTGCTCACCCCGGTGCAACAGGCCCGCTATCTCATGTATAACCAATCCTTGATGAGAGAGGCCCGCACTGTCAAGAGAGGTCCGGGGGAGACGGCACCCTTTACCCCGGGGGGCCCCCGGGAGGTTCCGGTAATCAACCCTTCCGGCCGTTAACGGCCGGCGGGCCCCGGGAAAATCTAGTGTCTGGTCCCGGAGGTTCATTACCAAATTATTTGCCATTTCCGGCAGGGGCGGACCCAGGTGTCCGCCCTGTTTGCTCTGCAAGATCTTTTCTCTGGGCCCTCTGCGTCTCTGCGGTGAACCTGCAATACCTGTTGCTATCTACATCTGGGACGCAACACTAGAAGCTATTGCCAAACCTGATTTCACTGTCATCCTGAACAGAATCTAAGGTCACTAAAAATATGAGATTCTTCGCTTCGCGCCGAATGACCTTTTTGGGCAGACCGAGGTTTTGCAATAGCTTCGAGCCGCTGGCGCCTTAAGGCTGCCTGAGCCGGAGAACGAGCCAGGAGAAGGCGGCGGCACGATTCCTGCCGCCTTTTTTAGATTTTGGCGAAATGAATTTCAGGATGGGAAATGAGACCGGCCCCCCTTGCCAACCACGGGGCGAAGGAGCTAAAATATCTCTGCTGCCGGAGTGGTGGAATTGGTAGACGCAGGGGACTCAAAATCCCCCGAGGGCAACCTTGTGCGAGTTCGAGTCTCGCCTCCGGCACCAGCAATACCAAGGGTTTCCGGTTCAAGGATTTATACCCCCGCGGACGGTGAGTAGGTCGGTGAGTAGGTCGGTGAGTAGGTTTTAATTTCCATCGGCCCGGGCCTCCGGTAAAATGCTCCCTATGCCCCCCTCCAGGAGCCGCATCGTCTCCCGGAGGTTGGGGTCCACCAGCTGCAGATAACGCTCCGTGGTCTGGTAGTTGCGATGACGCAGGAGTTTGCTGATCTCTGGCAACGGGCGCTTTTCTTTGTCGTAGAGATAGCTCGCCACGAAGTGCCGGATGGTGTGGTAGGTGTAGCGCCGCACCCCGGCCCGCTGACAGATGCGCCTCATTAAATCGAAGCGATCCGTGTAACGGCCCCCGGTCCTGGAATTCCAGAAAATCCACTCATCCTGGCGGCGCTTCTGCCACAGGTCCCGCAACACCTTCTCCAGTTCGGCGTTCATGGGCAGCCAATCATACTGCCAGTTGCCCCCCCGGCGCTTTCGGGTCCAAAGGCGCACCTCATGGCGCTCCCAATTGATGTCCTCCCATTTCAGGCGCAGCACCTCGTCAATGCGGGCCAGGGTGTGGTAGAGGACCAGAAGCAGGGGCCGGTCTTTACCCGCGGCCAAGAGAATCTTCGACATTTCCTGGGTGGTGGGGATCACCTTTTTAGGCTGCTCTACGCTAAGTTTGTCCACCAGAAACACCGGGTTAAGAGGGACCAGGGAGCGCCGACTCCCCCAATTAAACAGACGCATAATCTCGGTGCGTTCTTTGTTGAACCGGTTGTTGGTGGGACATTTAAGCAGATAGCCTTCCACATGGTTTGCCGTGATGCTGGCTGCCGGCACATTGCCAAGGTGCGCCAAAAAACGCCTAAAAACGGTCTTACGGTACCTCAGAGTGACCGGCGCCAGGCTTCTTTCGGCTAATCGGAGATAGTTCACCATTAGCGCCTCCAGGCTCAGGGGTCCGGAGTCCGAAGCGGATGGCATCGGCGGCGATGGTGGGGTCCTGTCCTCCATCTCCAGTTCCCCCCGGCGCTTTGCCATGCCCGCCTTGGCAGCCTTCTGGGTGTCGAATCCGGTCTTGCTGTAGCGTTGGCCCAGGTGTTGGAACTGATACCGCCACCTGCCGGTCTTGGGGTCCTTCCATAATGGCATATATGAACTCCTCTCGGAAACGCAGGGCACGGATCCCTGCGGGATAGAAACCGCCCAGACGATGACTTTGGGCATAGATTGTCCTTTTTGAAACTTGCAACAATCTTGCCACTTGACCGGGAGTTAGTAGAGCATTTATCTGTGCGGCCATCTTTCTGCCCCAGGTTCTCAGGGATAGTACGGTTTCAAGTCTTTGTTCCGGGGCCCGGATTCCATATTTCCGAACATGACTGACCCCCCTATAATTCCCCTTACCTTTAGTCTGTTATGTCGATTTCATGCTCTTGAGCCCCGATTATTTCCCGAATCGTCGAGATTTGGGCGGAGTCCCTCCCTTCCCCTTCCGTTTGGGGTTGGTCCCAAGTCTATATGGCCAGATTGGGCAGCATTTCTTAATGCAGTTCTTGACCGCATTCCGGAGTTCCGGCGCGCAGTCCTTGCATTTCTCCTTGATGGGCCGCAGGACCGTCTTGGGGCCCTGGTGATTCTCAGGATATTCTCCGAACCGATAAGGCCAGAGAGCGCATCCTTCCACCGGGCACAACTCAACCTCGGACGGTGATTCGCAGGAGCAATCCAGGCACATATGTCTCACCGCTCGCAAGGGCGGCAGGATCTTAGGGGGATAGACCCGATACTTCGGCCAAGGGTTGCCGTATTTATCCGCCATGATTCATCCCTCATAAGCTCGCCTGGGGTATTTCCAGGCCCACCTTGTAGCGGTAGTCGGTGAGCTTGGCCAGCGTCCATTCCCCGGCCCATTCTTTCTCCAGAGACTTTTTCCAGAGATAATGTTCAGGGGTTTTGCCTTCGGGAACCTTTCGCAGAACCGTGTTCCCCACCTTAGCTTTGTCCGGCATATCACTCATAATTCCCGCCACCGCCTTGTCTTTTAACTCAGCCAGGTAAAGGCCAAACCATGCTGCTTGACTCAAATGCCCGTCAGCTTTCAGGCTGGCCTGCTTCTCTCCAAATTACGACCGTATTTTTACTCCTCGTTCTGCTTTCCAGCTGCGTTGCTCGGCAGTTAGGTAAAGGCCCTGCAACTTGAGATTGCCTTTGCGATGGTCCTGGCCCCATAGGTGGTCTCTCCCGTGCGCCGATCCCATTTGTCCTTCCTAAACAAGCCAGATTGCCGGAAGAGCAAGTCGATCCTTCCTGGGTCCGGGCCAATCCAATAGGCCAACATAGAGCAAAGGGCCAGGTCCGCCTCAGAGGGCGAGCGATAGTCGCCCTGCCATATTCCATTCCAAAGCCGCTCAAACTTTCTTCCATTTCGAGCTGCTTGCGCCTTGGCAATGATCTCCGAGCTAGTCAGGACTAATGTGTGCGAGGGATGGGGGCCTTTGTGGGCCTCTTTCTCCTTTGGGCCGAAAATCTCAGAATGGAGGACCATCAACTCGGCTTGGCGTGCCTCAATTGTGGCAGGGCTCCCCTCCAAGTGTAGGCCGCTCATGGTGAAGTAATGTCTCTGAGAATACATCTCCACCTGACCCTTTTTATTGCCGCCGGTGGGAACAGTCCCCTTAATGATGATGTGAACGCCCCGGCCAGATGGTGAGATTTCCGTGTAGGAGTTAAGCCGCTTGATGATTTTCCAGGCCCATTCCTCAATTTCCCCGGTTTCCGCGTTCCGGCACCGGTCCAAATCAACCCCAGCGAAAGAGTCATCGGCGCTGAACTCATAGCCTATCCCGGCAATGTCGTCATCCTTGTGGGCATCCCAGTAGTGCACCGCCTGGTTAAATTCTCCCCAAGTGGTCGGGTCATTCGCCTTGGCATTTGCGCCAGTAAGTGGGTTCACAGGCGTCTTGTCAGCCCGCCAGCAGACCCATTGGGGGATGGCTATAAGCTCCTTCGGGATTCTTCCCAGGTTCGGGGGCATTGCCTTTTTTCTTTCTTTGAATTAATGATTTCGCCGTATCCTCAGTTTTGTCTCAGCAGCACCTACGACCTCGGATACGGCTGGGCTTTGACTCAGTCCACCCCCGAAGCGTCTTGCGACCTCCCATTTCTTGGGGCCTTTGTTGTAGATTAAAGCCTTTAATTGAATGGGGCGAAATTCCCGTATAATTAAAAAATGAAATGGGAATTCCGTTTAATTTCTAACTCAATCGGGAATAATTAATGTAGGAAGGATGGAAATTTAGATATGGGGCAATGCGAGGTTACCGAGGTGCAAAAATAGGGATTGATAACGAATTCGAATAACGGCTATTTAGGCTTTATTCTGTAGGTGGTTCATTTGAAATCACTGTGAATTTCGGTTCATAAACACTCACTTCGCCAATTTCTTTTGCGGCCTTTTTGATTGCTCTATCAACTCTTTTGTAATAAACAAGAAAGTCACTGGCCCCGACAGAGTCGGGGAAAAGTTCCTTGGTTATTTCATATGGGTTCATCCCTTTCATAGCCATATCCCATGCTATGATAGGATCTACCTTTGTTGATCTTTTCCTTTTTGATTGTTTCACATAATTTGAATAATGATATAAATGGTAGTTAAGAGAGATCATTATATTCGACATAGGATGCTGCAAATCGATCTCGACTGTAAGGAATCGACCTTCTCTAAGTTTAGAAGGCGGAGTTAAAGTTGTATATCGTTTATAACTTGCCATAGGGAGTTCGATTTTATCTGCCGGTAGGACCGTTACTGGCGCGGCATCCCTGAAAACGGAAATTAAGAATGTCTTCTTGCCTGATTCATCTTCCGGAAATACGGGGGAATCATAATGATAGGCAAAATTCATATTATGTTTAGTGGCTAATTTTTCGCCCTCGCTTGAAATTAAAAAGTCATAATGGAGGTTTTTGTTTTTGTCGGTAAGCAGTTTATGCTCGATTTCTTCTTCAGTAAGATCCTCGTCATTAAAGGCATATTCCTGCATAACGCGAAATTTCAAATATTTCTGGAAAGCATGATCCCAATCTCTTTGGTATCCTTTACTTCGACGCTTGGCTTCCCATTTTTCTTTCTCCCATAGAACCAGCTTTCTAAGAAGATTGAAAAACTGCCTCAGGGTGGTTCTAGGGGGCATCGCACGCTTAGGGGACATCGCCACCTCCATTTATAGTCCTCAAAATCTTACCGAAAAAACGCTGAGATCCTTTCCCTAAATCCGGGTCACCCACCCCACTCAGAGAGCCGGAGCAGAAAGGCCTGGCGGGTCCTGCTGTCGTTGGCGCAGGCAAAGCATGGACTCGGCCCGGAAAAATAGAAAAGTTCCAGGGAGGTCGCGCTGAATAGGAAGAAAGACCTTGCCGGAAATGGTCCTTTGGCGGCTCTGGAACACCCGGACCTACTCCCCACCTAACTATACCTCCGAGGGGATCCGGATCAGGATGATCCTCGGCCCTTTTTACTAGTAATATATATATATATTTTGTAAACACAGGAAAGGTCTTATATATTATTTGCACCCAATATTCTAGATATATATTCAATAGCTCCATATATAATTACTAGACAGTATAAGAAGCTAAAAAAGAGCCTGAACCTGAAGGCGCTCCTCCCTGACGCCAGATCACCTAGCCAAATAGACTGGATTTGAAAATTGAAAGATCCCCGAGAGTTGGCACAAGGCACAGCAGGTGGTGGCCAAGATCGAGTGGTATCTGGACGAGCTGTCCCTCCGGGCGGGCGGGAATCCTTCACCGCCTTACAAGACGCCCAAGGGGTTGCCGACATCCTTTTAGATGCAGAGGCGAAGCTGGGAGCGGTGTTGGCAGAGATAGAGCCGAAGTATGTCAAAGAAGCGGATACTTCCTTTAAGGGAAGTTTCCGGTCCTTACCCGAAGGTATCACCCACAAAGAATCTCACCAGGCGCAGACAATAGCAGCCTGGCCAGATGTGGTAGAAAAAGTAAAAGCAAGGGCCCGGGCGGGTGGGAATCCTTCATCGCCCAACAGGGTAACAGGCCCACCCGGCAATGGGACCTGCCGTCCTTGAGGACCAGGACCTCCAGCTTTCACCTCAACCCGAACCATAATCAAGGGTCCCTCGAAAGGTGCCTCACGAAAACGGAGGTAGAGGTTTTCACAAGCCCGCGAGACGGTGAAAATCGAAGCTCGAAATCGGGTGAATGGTTAGGTAAGGGGCCCCCTGTCTGGATCGATTTTAAGCCAACCAAAGGGCCTTAGCGTGCCCTGAGCGTCCGGGCCAAGGTGATAGCAGGAGAACATCAACCCGGCCAGATTTTGAATTTGAAAATTTTCGGCTGGGTCCCATAAGCCGGGGGGAATGCCCGATTACCCCCACCTCTTTTCCTATGTCAAGCAAAATAGTGCCGGATAGGATTTTGGGAAAATTTGGCGGATGGACCATTGCTAGCCAGGGGGGGACCACCCTTCGTCTAGGGGTTTCACTTCTGAGGGCGAATTTCTGTAGGGGGAGGGGCGCCACCGGGGCCAGGCGCCGGCCCTCATCCCGGGGGCGGGGCCAGGGCCAGGAGAGATAGACAGGCTGCAGCTTGTATGCCTCTTTCACAAGCGTTAGTTTACATAAGGATGGATATCAGACATAGACCTCAAACCTTAACTCATTGAGATCGTTGAGTGAAAGCCGATATTGATAATTTATCTGCATGACGACCGGCTTCCAATCCCACATATGGTAGGCTGCTGCTGGTAGCTCACAGAGATACATGATCACTTGGTGATGGTGATCGGGCCGCCTGGCCGCCCAGGCTGAGGGTGACGGTAGCCTCCAGGATCCGGCAAGGCTGGCGTCTCCGGAGGCTGGCCGATGTTGACCTGGGTGGGGCTATCCAGCGCCTGGATGACCACCGTGATGCCCTGTGCGCCCTGCAGGGCTTCCTGGTCCATGCCCAGCCACTTTCCCAGCGCTATCAGGGCCTGGACCCGGGCGCCGGCCGAGGCGGCGTTCTGGGCTTCATGCCATAACTGGCGAATTACGGCAATTTCGCCTATACTGAGGGCCCTCATTATATTTCGCCTGTCTTCCGCCTGGGCTTCATACCTCTGCAATATTCTTTTCGCCTTAAAATATAAAGTTCTCTCCGGTATATTCTGATAACCTGCTAAAATCATTGCCTTTACTACTGGAAGACCCTGAATTATGTGATAGCCGACAAATCGCAATTCTTCTGCAGTCAATTTGTCTTTTAAATCTGAGCCTTTTATCATTTCCTCTATATTTTCGATAACCTCAAGGGGTCTGTCTCCATCTAAAACACTACCACACACACTAGTATTATTAATATTATTAATATATAGGGGTTTGGGGGCTTTTTTCTTCTGGGGGGCTGGCTTGGTGGCTACCCGGGGCTTGGTGCGTTTGGTGGCTACCCGGGGCTTTTTAGTTGGAGCTGGGGTGGGGGTCGGTTTGCGTGGCCGGCCGGGGCCGCGCTTGGGGATTTCAGCGAAAAGGTCGGTTTCCGGGGTGATTGGGCTCATAATGACCTCTTGAGACGCCCGTGGCGGGGCGATTGGCTACCAAGTATCTAAGCCTTGACCTAATTTCCGGTTTGCCCGGGCCTGGCGCCGTTTGGCAACCTTCTTTTCCCGGGCCCGGGCCTGGAGGCCGGCGCGGTCGGTGCCGCGGTGCGCATCCTCGAGGGCCAGGGCCGCCAGGAGCAGGCCCACCGCTTGTCCATCGTCCGTCTTGAACTCCAGCGGTGCCTCTGGCCACTTGCTACGGGCCACGGTCATGGGAGTGGCGGCGCTGGGGTCTTTGGCCAGCCTCGCCTGCCAATGGTGCAGATCGTGGTACGCCTGCCAAGTCTACGCTGCGATCAGCACCCACGGTAGCTCCAGCGTCAGGAGCCAGCCCTGCCAGATGCCTGAGTTCACCAGGAGGTTTGCACCGGCTGAGAATCGGTTTTCCAGTCCCCCGGCGCCCACCTGCGGGAGATTCACATTTTCAAGATAAACCTGAGTTACCATATCCTTAATCAATACTAGCATATTATATATAGATATGGGTGAGCGCCTGCTCCAGCGCCGCGCCGCGAAATAGGCGCCGGCGTCGTCAATGATCCCCAGGCCTCCAATCTGCCCCGGAAAAATATCAAATTTGCGTCTCTGAATTTTCGCCCCATAATAAATCTTATTTTGCACTTAAGTTCATGGAAAGTCAATGGTTTTCTTAGCTCAACAGGAGAAACCCTTTACCCATAGTCCCGGCTTTTTGCAGGGCCCCGGTATCAGACCTTCCTTGATCCTCTTATCCTGTTGCCGCCCCAGGGTGTGCTTGATCCTTACCTGCTCGACTGTGGCCCGACTCATGGAGGCCAGGAGGCGGGACCCTCATCAGGTGGAGGCCCAAGTTCCCCCCCACAACCTTCCTGGGAGCGCCTGAGACCGCTCAGGATGAACGTTCAGGGCTAACCTAGACTTCTTTCCCCCTCACCTTGCCTTGGCGCCGGTGTGCCGCCCTCCAGACCGAGATTTGTTGACTATGTGTGCCATTAGGGACTATAGGTATAAATTAGGAATTTTAAGGTTGAAGGTCGGCGGTTCCTGCCGAAGGGGCGCAGGCGGGAGAAGGGGGGAACCTGAGATGAAGAACGTCGAGATGACCGTGGCAGGGAACATTCTTACCATCAAGGTTGACCTAAGCAAAGAGTTTGGCCCATCGTCGTCCAAAAAGAGCATCATCATCGCCTCCACCGAGGGCAATGTCTCTGTCCCTAACCGGGAGGAGAAGGTGGGGTTGAATGTTTACCGCACGAAGTGAGAAGAAGACTTGGGAATGAACTGCACCCCATCTATGGGCCTGGTTTAAACTGCGGCGGCCAAGGCTGCTGCATAATTTCGGAGAGGAGCACAATGATGAAATATTGGAGAATCAATACGGACAGGGAGGCCAGGAAGGAATTCAGAACTTGCGATCTCTGGTACGATTTACGCATGGCTTTTGCGGGAGATAAGGCAAAAAACTGGAGAGAACATGCTACCGTCTTCCCTAAGCTCTCTCCCGGCGATAGCGTATTTATGCACCATAGTGGCCTTGGTGTAGTTGTTATGGCATTGTGAGAGAGAAGTGGAATGAGAAGACTTACGAAGGAGACGAGAGACGACTTTACAAAGAAGAGCGATACGAATACCGAATCGCAGTTGATTGGGATACTGATTGCGACCGCAGAGAAAATCCTCTCCCGATTAATGGTCGTTTGCCATACGGGCCTAAATATTATTCGGAAGTGAAACCCGGAAGAAGATGGGATGTCCAATCCGTTTTGCAGGATCTGCGGAAACGAACGAGCCCAGAATAAGGAGCAATGACCACATTTAGCTCGATCCCTGACGAACATCCACAGGTTGAGAGAGAGAATAGCTCAGAATAACACACCGGAACATTCAGCACACCGTCATGTATACCGCAGCCAACCCGGCAAGGTTTGAAAGGCTGTGGCGATAGGAAAAGGAAGGGCAGTCACTTTCGTTAGGAGGGACAGCTACCATGGATTGTGAAATTGAGCTTTTGCCAGTTGGAGACGCATCAAAGGGCGGTGATGCAATTGTTGTGCGATATGGTACCGTCGATTCCTACGAATTGATGATCATCGACGGCGGCAATCAAGATTCTGGTAAGGTGCTAGTGGAGCATATTCAGAACTTCTTCGGCCATGACGCGGTTATTGCTCATGCCGTGTTAACGCACTCAGATGCCGATCATGCGTCAGGGCTTCGCATAGTGCTATCAGAACTTAGAGTTAATAACCTATGGTTGCACGTGCCATGGTTGCACGCAGCCGCCGCACGTCAGTATTTTAAACACAAAAACTGGACTGACGACGCCCTCCAAAAAGCAATAATGAAAGAGTATGATCTGATTGCCGAGATTGTTCAAATTGCCAGCGACAAAAAGCCCCCCATCCCCATCTATTTCCCTTTTGCAGGGGCACAGATCGGGCCATTTCACGTCCTTTCGCCTCATCAAGGTGTTTATACGCTTTTCTTGCCACAGTTTGACCGTACTCCTGATCCAGACCAAGCTGCAATCGAGGCTAAAGGTTTTTGGATTGGGAAAGCGCCTTCTCCTGCGGCGCGGCTGTTTGAGAAAGTTGTTGCCAAAGTACAAAAGTGGTTTACAGAGAGTTGGGACATTGAACGCCTCAAAGACGGCGGGGTGACGAGTGCAATCAACGAGAGTAGCGTCGTCCTCTATGGCGATTTCGGCCCGGGCCGCCGTGTTTTGCTGACGGGCGATGCAGGTGTTATGGGGCTCTCTTTAGCAGCTTATCATGCGGAGCAGGCTAAGTTCCCTCTTCAGGACTTTATGTTTGTCCAAATCCCGCACCACGGCAGTCGCCGGAATGTCGGCCCTACAATCTTGAACCGCTTTCTCGGGCCGAGTCAACCCAAAGAAAGCCCTAGCCGATTTGCAGCTTACGTATCTGCGCCAAAGGACGACGATCAACACCCTCGAATGATGGTACTCAATGCTTTTACTCGTCGGGGTGGCCGAGTAATTGCCACTCAAGGAACGAGCAAGATTCATTGGGGCGGTTTCCCGGTGCGACCGAATTACACCGTCGCCGAAATCATCCCCTTCACCCCGAAAGTTGAAGATTATGATTGATCGGAATCCAATTTTTCATCCGGAGTCGTAACGTGGCAAAATCACTTAAGGAACAGAATCGCTGGCAGATTTGGCTGATTGTTGTCGCGAACTCTTTATTTTTATATGCTGTCATTCAAGCAAACGCCATCGAAGCTACAGGCTTGCGGGCGATGTTCAAGGACACCAGCAACCTTCTCCCGGTTGGACTTGCGCTTATTATTTCGACGGTTTTAAATGGCCTTCTCAGTGCGGATACAAAGGCCCGGCTTGTATTTTTACGTTGGCATAACGCCCTACCCGGCCATCGCGCTTTTACCCAATACGCCAAGGCCGACCCTCGCATTGACCTTGCGAAGCTCACGAAACTATATAGTTCTGCGCTTCCTACAGACCCAATCGAACAAAATCGCGCATGGTATCGACTCTATAAAGCCGTGGAAAATAATCCTGCCGTTTTGCAAGTGCACCGTGATTTTCTTTTAATGCGAGACTACACAGGGTTAGCTGTATTGTTCATCGTATTTTATGGTGCTACTGGATTCTATGCCATTCCCTCGTTGAGGATTTCTATGTTTTATATCCTATTACTCATCATCCAGTATGTTATTGTTAGGCGTGCCGCCGCCAACTATGGAATTCGGATGGTTACGACTGTTCTCGCTCACAAGGCCGCAGAAACGAAGAAGTAGATAAACGCCGACCGGCACGGTTTGAAAGGCTCTGGCGCTGAATAGTTAGGGGAACCTCATGCCACGACTGACTGAACAGGAACAGCAAGAGATCATTCGCTATCTGGAGGCGGACAAGCCGCTGCCGGACAAATACCGCTTTCTGCTGTTCGAGGAAAAGCGCGAAGTGGAGCTGGTCTGGAACGGCAAGAGCAGCGAGGTCTGCAATATCGTGCTGCCCTTCCAGGTGATTGAGCAGGTGGACGAACCGCGGGCCGACTTTTACTCTAAAAACTGGACAAAAATACCTCACCGGCAGCGAGGTTGAAAAGCTCATGCCCGCCACCAAGGAGAGCCGCCACGAGGCCCGCGACTGCTGTATTTGTCCTCCTGGTCCATGCCAGTCCTTATTTCTGGAACGCTCCGGGCCGGCCCCCCGTCGTGGGCACCAATTATGGAGTCGATCTCCCCTATGAGTCGGATCATATAGGCCAGGGCCAATACGATTTCCTTTTCATTCCTCTTTTTGGGTGGGTCCTATTTATACTCCAACTCCTCAATTTCACAACTTTTTATCATTCCACCATCGCCTTAAAGAGCGCATCCCGTACATCTGAATAGAACTGAATGTCGACCTTCGTGGCCATGTCATCTGAAAGATCATAAAGCTGTTTTCGGGCATTTACGGGCATGAGCATATAGGTTGCCCCTTTCTCTATTGCCGACTCTGCAACACTCACCGCATTGTAAATCGGTTCAATCGATCCACCCAGGTTCACCCCGCCTACCACAATAAGCCCACCCCTGATATGCTTCTGGAGAAGAGCGCTGCATAAGGCGATCAAAGTCGCCACCCCTATCTGGCTACCGCTCTTTGAGGTATCGAAAGAGCGTAGCTGCACAGTAAACTCATGAGACCTGGGGTCACGATCCCCCACTAACTCTCGGGAGCGGGCATAAAGATTCTGTTCGGCGCAGCGCACGCTTTCGATGAATGCCGGAGGTGCCGGTTTGTTTAAAATCTTAACCCCGGTTCCCGGTCCTTCATTGGTTTCGACCCTAAAAAGACCTGGGTGTTCATCCATGCCCCCTGGACTGATGGTCCAAACTTGGCCGGGAGGCAAAGGATCAGTCCCAATACTATCTTCGCTCTGCAGCTCAGGAGTAGAAACAAACTTTTCCACCCCTTCTATACCCAAGACATAGCTGAAATGCGTGTTGCGAAATTCTGCAGCTCCAATTCGCTTCTGCTGCTCCTTGACCCGCCGACGCAATTCCAGCGCCAGCCGGACCGCCCACTCAAGCTCTTCATCCGGAATCACAGCATCGGGCGCCGGAAATAATAGTTTCAAGAGTCCACTGATGGTTTTATTGACGGCGGTATTATCCCGCCCACTCAGGGCGCCGCCGAAAAAGACTCGTCCTTGCAAAGTTGAAACCCGACTCTGCCAACGGACTTGGTCCAAGCATTCAGAAAGAAAATCACTCACTAAACCGAAATGATCGGTAAGGAGATCCCGGCTCGTCTTGGGAACATCCCAGCCTGGAATATATGAGTGGATTCGGTCCATGAAGGCGGTGTCGTTGCGCATTTCAGTTGGCAGCGGTCCAAAAAGATGCCCGATGCGTTGTTGATGCTCCACGTCCACATCAAAGTTTCCCAGGAACACGAGGCTGCCATCAGCCCGGATACTTTCCTTGCCCCGGCTGAACTCACCGGATTCCATGTAACCTTTCATAATGTTGACGCCGTCTTTCTGGTCGAAAGAGATTCCAGAAATCTCGTCAAAACAGACAACATCATACTGACAGACCAACCCTCGTTGCCCGTTGGCCATGTTGACGAACATCCGGGCCACGGTGGCTTTGCCGCCAGAGATGAGATGCGAGTAGGGCGAGATTTGTTGAAAAAGATGGCTTTTACCGGTGCCCCGGGGTCCCAGTTCCACTGCATTATAGTTTCGCTCCACAAATGGGACCATGCGCAAGAGCATCACGTTTTGAGAGCGTTCGCTGAAAAGGTGTGGTTCCAGGCCCACACTACGCAGCAAAAAATGTTTCCACTCCGTTGTAGTGAACATCTCCCGCCCACGAGCCAAGACCTCCAGGACATCTCGCTTTGAAAGCTGTATGGCCCGCAGACTTTCTATTCCAAAGGGGCGGCCGCCCTTTTCCTGGGCAATGGCACCGTCATAGTGCAGGTCTACCTCGGCATAAAAACCGCCGGTAAGCATGCGCTCGTTCTCACGGACCAGACTGTCACTGATTCGCACATCTTTGAGCTGAAGGCTGGGCAAAGTTGCCAGGTAAGAGTCAGTTTTGGCGTCCAGTCGAGCTGTGATGAGGTCGATGATCTTAACCGAACCCTGGTCCCGGGCACGAGATTTGAAGAGTTCTTCTTCGCCGGCCCGCACTGCCCGGTTGGAGAGTTGGCGCTCGACAATCTCCAGGCCCTCTTCAATTTCCTTGGGGTCCGTGCTGGCGCAATAGCGCCCCAACAAAAACTCCACGACATAAGTGGGCACTGGGTATTGTTTACTGAAGGTACGCACCAAGTCCTTACGCACCAGGTAGCCTTCAAAGGCTTTGGCTCCGATTTTGTCAAGGGTATCGAGTTCCATGGTTACTCACCACCAACAGTTGTGGGTATTTTAATGATGATAACTCCTTGTGGGTCAATGACCACCAAGGCAGCGGCACCCCCCACAAAACTATCATCCTCTACTGGCAGAGAGGCCTTGCCCTCGGCGTCCACTTCTTTGCCTCCTTTGGCCAGGGAACTTGCGGGGTCAGCGGCTTTGGTCCGCAGATCGACCCGCAACCCGGGGGCACCTTTATCCAGGGTTACCCGGCAACGTAAGCCGATCCATTTCACGTCCGTAAAGACGACCGCAACCGCTTTTGGGGCATGTGTAATTTCCAAGACAGGGGTGACACATTCCTGCAAACTCAAACCTCCATGGGCATATTCCATCCCCGCCTGATAACAAGTGACGCCCGGAGCCAATGCCACGCCCACCTCGCCGGCCCAGCGCCATGGTAACAGCAAACCGCTTGGCTTGGCTTCTGGTTTGAGCATAGCGCAACGTCCCCAGCGGGTTTCGGTGAGATAGCCGGGGAGATCATGCTTCGGCAAGCCGCCGGGCAAGAGCAGCCAGCCGTGATCGGTGACAACCTTCACCTGTCTCCAGCCGCTCTGAATCAAGTCGGTAATGCGCTCCACCAGACTGCGTATCTCTTCTTTGATGCGCAAGGCCAGCTTCCATCCCTGGTCGTGGCCAATGCGGTCCAAATCACCGTGTTCGCTCCAGGCCCGCCCGGTGGCATCGCCGGTATCCTCCTTGCCCAGAACCTGATAGCCACCCTCTTCCAGGAGTTTTGCAAAACGAGCCGGAGTAGGCCTTTTCCGGTGGCTTTTTCTGACGGTTGGAAGAAGGTATCTCCACTTTGCCCGGCCAATATGCCCGCTATCGGTGAGACTGCCGGTTTGGAAGTTGCCGTCACTGTGGGCAAGGAGGCCCAGCGATAGGAAATATTAATCTGAAACCCTTGCTGGGCCAGGGCGGTTTGCATCTGCTGGGCCACGTCAAAGCGCAGCCCGTCGGAAAACAGCAGACATTCACCTTCTTGGGAACTCAGCGGCTTGAGATATTCCCCGGCATGGCCGGGATACGAGTGCTCCTGCACCAATTGCTGCAATTTCTCGGCGGCGGCCTGCAGCCAGGGGAGATAGATGGACCTGATGGCTGCTCTGACCGCCGACAAATCCTCTGTATGCTGTATACAAGCCAGAGCCTGCAAGAGCGCTGCATCAGCCTGCCAACCTTGAACTGTGTACCAGGCCCCCATCTCTTCCGGTGTGGCCCCACCCAGAGGCTGCTTAGATACCCTGGCGAGAGTGTTTATATGCTCAAGGGCTTGGGCCAGGGGTGCCTGTCCCAGTTCCGCCCAAACCCATTGTCGCCTATCCCCGTGGCCGGTCTCCAGTTCCGAGATTTTCTGTGCCACTTCATCAGGAAGTTGATTTTCCATGGCCTTCAGATTTTGACGCAAGTCCGTCTCTTGCACTTCGTTTTCTTGGGGCCAGGAAGACTTATCCTCAAATAAATGTTTGGCCGCTGGCTTGGCCCGCCGCAGCAACTCCGGGAGGTGAGAATATAAACGGGGAGATTCGGCAAAGCGCTCCCAGACCTTGGCCCAGTTTCCTTCTCTCCTACCCAGGAGTTCTGCCCCTGTCAATTCTCCGTCTTGTTGGGGATCGAAGCCCAACTCCTTCTGACAGACGGCCCGGAAGGCGTCCCAGGCGTTATCATCCCACTGCTGGCGAGTGCCGGCGGGGTCATTAAGCCACCGCAGCAGGTCCCGCATGGGGTCTGGAGTGAGTAGTAAATCAAAGTCGGGTGCCTCCAGCCGGCGTCCCTGGAGATTGACGATGGGGGTATTCATTAACGGTAAAAGCGCACGGCCGATGGCTTCCCGGGTGGCCTCATCCTGGGCTACGTCCAGACCAAGACCACCTTCCTGGGACTTCAGAAAAGCCAGCACCGACCAATCCCGGCCATTGACATGGCTCCAGAACCCACCCCGGTATTGCAGCTCTGCGAGGGGTTGGAACAGCTTCGGACAACTCTCCAGGGCCCGCAGCTCTTGCCGGCTCACCCCGGGGAGATAGAGGATGGGGATCGCTTCCGTCGGCCAGTCCGCCTCCGATAGCGTTCGGGCCAGCATACATTTCAGCCAAATGGCCGGGCCGGTCCGGGTTGCGGGGTCATACGGTCCCAGGGTCAAAAACTGGGGCAGGACGGTCCGGAGCATGGGCGCCAGAAGCAGCCACCCCTGGTCTTTGTCCGTCCAGAGGATAGCCGCCGGGGCCACCATGACATTCTGATTGAAGCTACCGGCCCTCTCCAGAGAGGCCAGGAGGGCGTCCAGGACGTTGCCGCTATGATGAGCTGGCTCTGGCTCCGGCATCACGTCCTCCCAGAGCTGGTGCGAGCCTGGAGCTTCTCGGCCAGGCTCAGATGATGGTCGTTGATCCGCTCCCCTTCAAAGAGATGATACCAGGGAGCGCTGGCCACGTCCTTGCCCCGGTCCTTGTTCCAGTTGATCTTGGGACGCTGGCGCAGGATGTCGGCCGTCATGAAGGGCCGAATGTTGAGACGCACTCCGTCGTTGAGGTCCGGTTCCCATCCCAGGGGCTGCTGTTCCAGGGGCTTCCAGCGGGTAAAGATGTCGTGCGGCTTCTCCCCGGCCAGGATGAGCTTGAGTTTCTCCTGCAGGGCCTGGGCTGCCGCCAGGCGCTCTTCCGTTCCTGCTTCCTGCCGCTTCACTCCGTCCTGTTGACGTTGCAGCCAGTCGCCCAGGTAGTTGTAGGTCAGGGTCTCCAGTGTCTTGCGGTCCAACTTATGGTAGTTCACCAGGGCGGCAAAACCGTCCTTGCGGCCATCCCAGATATGCCAGATAAAAGGCCGTTGATGGAAGAGCTGGCATTGCTGCCCAAAGAACCCGCCTCGCAGCCACGCTTCCAGACCCTTGCCGGCGTAACCCACTGCGGCCAGTAACTCTGTCAGGTGGGCCGCCGACCATTCCGGGCCGTAGGCAGCCGCCAGCAGCTCAAAAAGGCGCTCCGCCGCCGGCCGCTCCCCCCGCACCGGGGGCAGGCAAACAATGCCATCCGCATCGGCCAGGGGCAGCAATTCCGCCGACTTTTGCACCCGGGCCCGGGCCTCATCGGACAGCTCCATCTCCGGGTCCATCTCTGCCGGCCAGCGATACCCCAGCAGCCGGGCCACGGCTACATGCAAGGGCTGCTCGCTCTGGGCCGGATGCCCATGGAATATCCACTGGGTTGGATCATTGGAGTAGGGCTTGGGCAGGCCATGAGGGTATTTCTCGGCGGCGATTTTTTGCCAGTGAGGGAGATCAAAGGGGACTTTGAGAAAAGAACTTTCGGTTACTGAAAGTGCTTGATCAACTTTCCTTACTTCATTAGGAAATTCTTCGTCGGTAAGAAAGGCTGCTAAAGCTTCTATCTGTAATGGGTCCTTGGGAGTAATGACTCCAACTGTGCAATCAAATTTCACTCCTTGATAAATTGAAAAATAAAGATCACTGGTTACAGCAACTCCGACCCCTTTTTTTAGCCATGCTGGTTGACCACATATGCGAGCAGCTTTTGAGTTTACTAATACACCATTACCATTTTCCCATCTTAGGATACTGTGAAAGCCGCTAAAAATAGCACTGCCATTCGGTGCCATAAAATAGTAGTCCCAATCTCTATCTATTTTAGCAATTTCCCAGAATTTGTTTACGAACCTGGAAATATCGGCTGTCCCGATCCCCTGGTTACAATTTGCATACTGACCCAAAAGTGCCTTACTATCACGCTTTTCTAAAGATATTGAAGCATCAGGATTCCTTAACTGCCTCTCCTGCTCCACCCGCTGAATCTCAGCCGTCCGCAGCATTTCAGCTTTTTCTGAGGCGGTGCGATAGGCAGAGACGTCGAACCCGCTAATGAGGTTTGCATTTTTAATCTTATTTTGGGTGATGAAAAGTAAAATGGCTTTGACGACTTCGCCCGAAATTGCTTCAAATGCTCCTGGTCCTAATCTGACAACCATGTGCCAGGTATCATTCCGCAAAACCTTTTCTCGAAACTGTTTATAAGTTGTCAGAAATAGCCAGTTCTGGGGTAAAACGATGCTGCAGGTACCGCCTTGGACACAGAATAATAGGCAGCGGTCCAGGAAGACGGTGGCGATATCGTTTTTCGCCTCTGGATAATGTCTCCCACAGAACTCCCTCAGCTTTTCGCTTTGTCTACCTCGGGCCAGATAGGGCACGTTGGTCGCTACCAGGTGATACTTACCCGCCAGCAATTGCGCTGCCTTGGCCATCCCCTGAGCCGCAATGCCTACCTCCGTGGCCACACAATCCCGTTTGACATCCTCCCGCTCCAGGGCCATCTTCAACAAGGGCTGCAACTCCACCCATTCCGCCCCAAACAGGTCCTTGGATAGGGCCTGTTTTGGGTTGATCAGGCTCCCCAGAGTGGGGGCCTCCTTGAACAGGTCATAGAGCTGCTCCAGGCCTTTGCGAAGGCGTTCATCATCACCAGCCAGCTTCAGCCAATCCTCTTTCCTGGCCCCCACTGCCAGCCCGGAGCAGGCGATATTCAGAGGTGGCAGCTCCCGGTAGCCCCCAGCTTCGGGCAAGGTCCAGGCGGCCAGCGCCAGTGCAAAGGCGGCAATCTGGGTGCAACGCTCGTCGATCTCCAGGCCGAAAAGGTTGTCCCGGAGCACGGCGTCGCCGGCCGCCGAGGGAGTCAGGCCCTCTTCCTGCATCCGAAAGCTCACCATGATCCGGAAGGCTTCCGCCAGGAAGTGGCCGGAGCCGTCGCAGGGGTCCAGGATTTTCAGTTCCTTGGCAGTCTGCGGCCAGGCCTCAAATTTGCCGGCTGCCGGGGTGCCGTCCTCCAAAAAGCGCAGATAAGGCATCTCCAATGGCAGCGGCCCCCCGGAATGCCGTCCGGCCCACCAGGCCCCCAGGGTGTTATGCAACAGGAACTGCACCATATAGGGCTCGGTGAAGAGCTGGGTCACGGCGGGCAGTTCTTCGGCTCCGATTTTTTTCTCGGATTTGTTAATCTCATCCTTGCGTTTGCTCTGCCAGAACTGGTAGACCCAGCCGAGGCTGTCGCTGGCCGTAAAAACCTCAGTCTGTAGGGCGGCCAGGAGCCTCTCCAACTCCTGTTGGTGCTCTGGTGCCAGGGAGAGCTGTAGCACGGGATCGTCGGGGCGGAAAATCTGCGGCAACATGCAGGTGGCGTAGCGCCCGGCCAGCTCCCAGGCATTGGCGGCGCCCTCTTCCGGGGCCAACTCGGCGCATTCCTCCAGGGTAACGGCCACGCCCTCGGGGTGCATCAGCAGGTGGTTTTCCGCCAGAAAGCGGGCAAAGAGCATGCGGTGCCAGTGTTCATAGGCGCACTCGGCCATCAGGTGATGGATGTCGTGTTCCCCGGTCTTGGGATGGCGGTGATCTCCCAGTTGGCGGCCGTGCGCCCGTAGGCGGTTGCGCAACTCTCGCTCCTCGGGGGATAGATGTGCAAACGGCTCCCTCTGGGGTAAGGCCAAGGCTTCCAGAGCTGCTGTAGCACCGGCCTCAGCTCTATCCCTGGCCTCCTTCACCGTCTTTTCTAACAGATTTCGTAAGGGCTTACTCAGTGTCGTCATATCTGCCCTATTTACCCGCTTACACTACCACTGGCCCGTTTTTGAGCTGCTCCAGGACCATCTTTTCTACCTGTTTCAGCCAGTCGTTAGCTTCGGTTTCATTATGCAGGGTGCGGGAGGGAATGGTCACTCGCACAGTTTTGGGCTCCAGGAGTTTGGCCGCCGCCAGCCGGGCCTGGACAAATTTGGCCGGTAGTGCTTCCCGCCGGTCTTTCCAGGTGGCCAGAGGAATGGCAATGAGCGACTCCAGGACCTCGGCCTCCGTCCCGGTGGCGATCTGCGGCACCACGGTCAACCCCTGGGTCGTGAGAATATCCTCTTGTTGCGCCGGGGTCAGCTTCTGCCAGGTGGCGTCGCTGCTCAGGGAAGCAGCTTCCAAATCATACACCTGGCGGAAGTCGGCCTGGGCCTGCACGAGGGCTTTCCGCAGCACCTTGGTGAGCTTGTCACATAACCCTGGCACCGGGTCGGGACTGGCCAGGAGCATTCTGCCATCGGTAATGGCCTGTACCTGGACTTTGCAGTCAGCCTCCTCTGGAAGTCCCGTGGCCTGTCCCAGGAGGGCCTGGAGGGTCTGCCAGCGTTGCAAGCGTGTCTTGATAGCGGCGGCGGTCTGGGGCCACTCCTTGATCTGCGGCTCCAAAACGTCCTTCTGGCTGAAGACTTCCAAGAGTTGCTCGTTTCCCGTGAGCTGGGCTATCTTATCCAAATGCTTTGTGTCCGGCGCCAGCGGGCAAGGTGGCTCGCCCCCGGCCTCCCTGGCCCATTCTTTCATACTGGCGACAAATAGGGGGATGGCGGCCAGCTCTTCGTTGGGTTTACAGGGTTTGCCAGCCTCTTGCAGCAGCCTCCGCACCTGAAGGCGTTGCCCAGCTGGAATGGTAACCACTTCAACCCGGAAGTTAGTCTGGGCGATCTTCATGCGCTCCAGATTCGCCGCCTCCACCGGGTTATGGTTGACATCAAGAGCCCGCATGTGGCCGCTTACCAACAGAATATAAAGCCCCCCCTCAATGGCGTCTTTGGACCAGCCATAGGGCGGGCCATCGAACTCCTTTCGGATGTCACTGCCCTTTTTCCCGACCGCCACATATTTCAGCAGGGCAGCGCAAACCGGGTGGCCAGGGGGATCGCCCTGATGTTCTACCCTTACCAGGGCGTTGCCGTCACCCTGGCGGGCCTGTTCAATTACTCTTGCCCAACCATTGTGATCCCCCAGGTTGAAGGAGGGATAGAGACGGGCCAGGGAGTTAATAGCGGCCTCCTGGAGCATCTCTGTCATGCCTGTGCCAGTGACCTCCTGGCCGCCGCCATTGAACACCCTAACCTGTTTGAAAATGGCAGCGATGAGGTCCCGCAAGCGAGCCTGTACCACCGCCTGGCGGGTTTCCATGGCCTGGCGGGCCTCCTGTCCCTCGGGGGTGTTGGGTACGCCCCGGACCTCCAGGGTGGCCTTGGCGGCATGGAAACTGGCCAGGAGGTTCTTCAACTCATCGGCTGACTGCCGGGGGATGAACACAAATATCGTCGGTGACTGGCTGCCCGCTGCCCGGGCATCGGCAATGAGAGACGTTTCGTTATCGTCCCAGCCATCCCACACCCACACATAAATCTTTTGATCGGCATCTTTGGGCAACTCGGCGCCGAAATGTAGACTGAGGTCCCGGGGCACTTTACTCTGCCCCTGCCTGAGAACTATGGGTTTTGCCAGGGCTCGACAGGTTTCTTGGAAGAGATCGGACCGCTTCGTGGCGATCATTGGTAGGTTGTTGGTGTAGGTTGCCACCTGCCGGTCATACTCCCTATTCCAAGCGCTACTTTCCGTGGTCTGGAGACGATAATCATCACCCACCACCATCAACAGGCCGGCCTCGACCAACTCATCCAACAGGGGAGGAATCTGTTTCCGCAGATCGGCGCTGCCGGCTGGGAGGTCTTCTACTATAAGATCGGCCAGAACGTCGGGTTTGGCCACCACCCCCAGATCGGCCCCACCCTCTCGGGGTAACTTGCCAATGAGAAAGATGAGGCCGCATAGCCGCCCTTTGAGCACCTCGTCGTCTGAGCCAGCGAGCAATCTTTTGATGTGCTCATAAATTTCTCGGGGCAAGACGCCGGCCTGGAGCATATTAGTGGCCATCTGATTAAAAATGAAGTCACCCGCCACTACATGCCCCAGGGGAAGATCAGCGGTTTTACGAGACGCCTCATGCACAAGTTTAAGCTGGTTACGGAGTTGTCCCGTAGTGCCGGCCTGATCCACAGATCGCAGGGTGCGTTCCCAGAAGCGGCGGCGCACCGGTAGGATGGGGTAATCCAAAACAAAAGAGGCGCTGTCATCAGACCGATGTTCCAGCTTAGTCCCCATCAGGTGGCGGGATATTTCCCCCTGATGGTCTGTCATGATCTGATTGATAGCTGCCATGCGATCGGGCTTTTTTGCCAGAATTACCTGCCGGATGACGGTCTCTACATCGGTGTCGGACAGTTCCACCGGAACCGTAAAACGCCCCTGGAGTTTTTGTAATAAGGGAGTCCCCGTCAAGGCGTTTTGCCCGGTGGAAACAAAGAGCAAGCGGCTGCCGAACTTCTTACAGCAGGCTTCCGTCACATCCTGGATCAAATAAGCTCGGTCAGCATTATCCCCGATGTATTGCTGCACCTCGTCCAGGGCGATGAGTGTCAAGGGGAAACGGCCATCTTGCGCCAAAGCATCATGGATGGCGTCTTCCATTTCTTTATCTGAAATATTCTCAAGATCGGGATAATTAGATCGTAAAATTTCAAGCATATCCTCAGTCTTGTTGGCCATACCAGGAAAGGTCTCTAATAGAACTTTTGCTATATCGGTAGATGCGTAAAGGTTACTAAGTTCAAAATTCCAATTACTTCCTCCCTTCTCGGTGGCAGCTATAACAGACTCCAGGCGACCTTTTTCCCGCAGCCAGATGAGAAACCGGGCCAATGGATACCGTTCAGGCAGCCCCACTGACTTGAAAACCATGGCCAAGAGAGCCAAGCGCACATTGTCACCCGCCCCAGCCCCAAAGGTACCCGAGGCAGCATGCAGCCCCCCCAGACGCTTACTGGCCGTCGAAAGTTCTTTCAAGGGATCGGCAACCTCAGACGGCAGTCGGGCCAAACCTCGGGCCGTGGCCCCATCCTGAGGGAAGACAAAATCGGTCCACAGAGCACGGAGCATTTTGATAAAGTGAGATTTGCCGCTACCGAAAAAGCCGCTTACCCAAACTCCAGGCTGCTCAGGTCTATCAAGGTTCGCCAAGTAGGTTTCGAGGATGTGTTTCAGTCCCCGGGCATACTCTCCTTCGCAGACGAAGGTTTCCAGCTCGTATCGGAGGGTGCGCAGCTCCTCTGTGGTCCGTTCATCTGTGACGGTCGCCACGCCGTTATTGAGCAGAAGATTTTGATCCGGGTCTTTAACGTAGATTTCTCGATTTTTCATGGCAGTTACATCCCTTCAGCTGCGGTGATGGGCACTGACAGATAGTTCCACCCATCCCGAGCATCCAAAAGCCGGTAATTGTTGTTCTCATGTTCCCCGGGGAAGAAGACCAACAGGCGTCCACAAATATTTTTGGCTACAGTATTGATGATGTCCGAGACCTTCACGAAGCCAAAGAGACTGGCGATACCCATGACGGCCACGACTGAGCTATTGGTGGATTCGTCCCTGGCCAACACTGCGCCCAAGTCTTGGATTAACTGATCACGGAAGTCAGAGAGCAGGATTCCCAAATCCTTGGGAGAGCGAAAATAATTCTCACGATATTTCTGTCCCGCCATCCATTTCGGGAAGCTATCAGTGAGATCAATTACCTGCCATCCATGGCCTGCTTCCTTGGTGGCCAACTCAAACTCTCCAATGCGGGCACGAATTCGACGTTCGTCAGTCTTGTCATAAATGACAAACCAAACCCGTTGAGGTCCTGCCAGGCTTTGGTCCCAAGGCAAGGAAACGAAGCCCTCGTAGCGTTTTACCAGGCGGTCAACCCTGCTCACGGATAAGCTCCTGTTCCTCTTTGGTTAATAAGTCAGGGAAAAGGATTTCAATAACCCCCCCAACATTCTTGTAGACCAGTAGTCCCTGCCGGGATGCGTCAGCAGCCAAATGAGCTATTTCTTCTACCGGGCGATCAAGAAGTTTAACCCAGACCGTGTCAAACAGTCGCTGAGCTCGTTTCCCCTCCAGGTACCCGATGAAGATGGCAAAGGCAGCATTTGCCGGCGTAGCCTCCGGATGAGATCGAACCTTGTGTACTCTGCCGACAAGGTGCCCTGATTGGGTCCAAGATGAGGCGGCATTACGAGCCACCTTGTTCAGGATAGACTGGTTAAACCGACCCTCTACCGAAGGTGCCAGCACTGCTTCGATTTTTCTTGTGGTTACTGTCTCTCCTGGTTTCAGTGGCAATATTGCCGGGGCGGTAAAACGGAGGAGCGGGTCTCGGGCAAAGGCGCAGAGGAAAGCCAGCAAGGGCCTTCCTTCTTTGCCCGCCGTCCAGAAAAACCTCATCGCACGGAAAAGGGGGATGCCGGAGTCCAACCCGTATAACTCGCTCAACCGTTTGGCGCTATATTTCCGAGTGGAGACGGTTCGCTTCCCTAAGATGTTGTTTCTGGTAACTGCGTCAAGGTAGTCGCTTTTTTGGCCGTCCTGCGGTAAAGAGTCCAGTAGCAAGCGCAATTCAGCCAGCATAATGGTGCGGCTGGAATGAGTTCCTCGGTCGCCAATCCGGAACCCGAGGCGCTCCTGAATTTTTCGGTTTTGATCACCCTGCATTGGTTTTCCTTGGGATTATTCAGACCACAGTTATATATGAGTGTCAATGGAATTTAATTTGGTAGATCCCATCACCGGACAGGCTGGGGTTGCTCCGCTTTAATTACATCCCGAAGAATTCTTGGGGAAAATCTCTGGAAGGGCGGTAATTAGACAGGGGCGGGCAGGAGTCACATCCCGCCCTTTGGGTTTCCAGGGGAAAAATCCTCAGGATGCAAGCGGCTGAAATCACTGCCGTGGCAGATGGTGGCGAATAGCGGACGCCGGGAGGCCGGAATCGAGGTTGTCAGGCAGTGGCAGGCTAGTGCGCCACGAGCGCGCTTGGTGTTATAGGGAAAGGCGTGCGCAACTGCGCGAGAGATGGGGGTAGGCCCCCCGGAGCCGGCTTGCAGGAGCAGGCTCCAAATCACCTTAAGCTGCGCTGGTAAAGAGCCAGGGTGGTGAGCGTTAAGGAAAAGTCATGGCTAAAGACCGTGGCAGGTGAGGTTCAGGGAGACGAGCACAAGCGAACCACTGATGAGGTGTCGAAA
>Ga0181527_1001340_pt1 | contig 25456 bp, 21 predicted proteins | sample PEATcosm2014_Bin_30_FD_119762 | JGI IMG/M metagenome (GOLD analysis project Ga0181527, IMG submission 119762) | Peatland microbial communities from MTU Mesocosm Facility, Houghton, MI, USA - PEATcosm2014_Bin06_60_metaG | ecosystem: Environmental > Terrestrial > Soil > Wetlands > Peat | place...
CACCAAGCGGCGGGAAGACTGGCTCCTTCACGTAGAACCATCGCGCTATCCTCATACTAGGACGATATATCGGGCCCTGAATTTAACGGAGGTTGTCAGCGGGCCCGGAGGGATTCGAACCCTACAGGGTCTGTTTTCCTGGACCCGAAATGATTCTGCGGGTCCTAGCAGATTCGAACCCTTGGTCATGCCCTCTTATAGCTGAAAGAGGAATAAAAGCACCAACCTCAGCCGCGACTGGTTACAGGCGGCCGGAATCCGAAGCGTACGTAATCTTGAGACCTTTGCCTATTGTGCACTAAACGGTTGTCAGGAGCCTGCTTGCTTTTCGAGTACGCTACCTTGATTCGATTCCCGGCCGGGAGTCTGACTTTAGGCTCGAATCCCCTCCAATAGCAGTTTGAAATGACCTGCGCCTAGCTTTGCTGACAACTGATTTTGCGTAGACGAGTTTCCTACACCGATTCTCCGCTCATCTAGCATCCTTCCCAAACTCGTCAAGGAACCCTCTCATTTTCCAGAAGGTGTCCAGAAATTCCAGGCCCCTCGGCGTAATGCCGTACAGAACTTCGTTGTCATCTGGAGACTTCCTCGCAAGCCCGTTGGCGCATAGCTTCTCGACCAACGCCTTGAGCCTGTCGACGGGCACTCCCACCCCGTAGGAGAGCCTGGTCATCCTGACGCCTTCAGGGTAGTGGGTAATCACCTCGAGAATTTCCGCGTAGAGGTCTGTCTTCGACCTCTTGGAGTTCCTGCGAGCCATGACTCCCTCTACCAACAGCCTGCCTAGATGGGCGGGTCTGGAAGCCTTGCTGCCTTGAGCGGGGGCTTGTCCAGATGGTATTGCTTGGGCAATCTGACTTCTTTGGTGTAGGTGACGTCTTCGGCCATGCCGCCTTCCTCTATCTGCACGACTTCGCCAAACACGTGCCTGGCCTGAGAATTCGATCCAATCGTGACTATCTTCCCGTGCACATCCTCAACCTTGGTCATTCTTTTGATTGATTTCCATTTCCAGACTTGCCCAAAGATCCCGCCCTTGAGTTCTATTTCCTTGGCCAACTCGATTTGTTCTCCGACGAGGGGGCCCTTCACTTTGGACCCCTTCCCGACTTGTATCGCCCTGGCTTTCAGCCCTTGTGAGGTTTCAACTTCGCCGACAATCTGAGCTTGATCGCTGATTCTTATGATGTCGGCCGCCAGCTTACCCTCCACTTCAAGATTGTCGCACGAGATTTCCCGGTTCACGTCTGCCACTCCATAAACGTCAAACCTCTTAGATACGCGGAGGGACCCCGAAACGACGAACTTCCCGTTCACTTCGACGTGCTCAGCGTCGCAGTTGCCCCGGACTTTGGCGACTCCGTTGACCTCCATTTCCTTGAATACCGCGTCGCCTTCAAACTCAACCTTCCCCAGCGCTGACAGCCGCTCACCGCTGCTGTCGGCCGGGAGACGCATGTGTCCGAAGACCTTCAAGTTGCCGTAGGCGAGCTTGTTCGCGCTGATCAGGTGGCCCCTAATGCTGATTTCGCCGCTAATCACACCTCCTCCCACCTTCGCATACCCGCCTACCCGCAGATTGACCAGATGTACAGCGCCCGATACAGTCATGTGCCCGCCCACTTCGACCGTATCTGCTTCGAGTCCGCCTTCAATATCCATGTGGCCCCCTACGCGGACCCGTTTCGAGACTAGCGATTCCGATTTCAGGTGGCCGCCGACATCGAAGTCTTCTGACTTTATCTCTCCATCCACCTTGACAGATGCGTCGATGTCGGCCCTACCGTGTACCGTGAGATTCCCCCGTATCGCGACGTCTTCCGATGGACCATACCCTCGACCTTGCACCCTCATCGACTGGCACTCGAATTCGCAATCAATTCTCACCGGACCTTCGAAGAAGGTGTTCCCCATCACAACCACTTTCCGGCCAGATTCGGCCTTGATTGTGGCGCCTTTGCCAGACCTGAGATCTCCGTCTACCCTCCCTAGCGTGGCTGTGGCGCCCGCCTTCACCACATATTCAGACATCAGGCTTCACCAGATTGCGAACAAGTATAAGGTTGGCTCACTTGCTGTTACTCTCCGCTAGATTCTGATTATACCTCAATCCATCCTAAGTCCGCGGTTGGAGACAAAGATCCCTAAAGCAGTGCAGGACACCGCAAAGATGCCAAGGTACACGAAGTCGAAAGTGACCGTGGACATGACCGTGCCGCTCAATGTCCCTTGGATTATGAGATACCTGATTATATCGGCAGCCTTAGAAACTGGGTTCACGTTCGCGATCGCAGCTAGCCATCCGGGCATAGAAGCCACCGGGAGAAGGGCGCTGCTTGCAAACAGCAGCGGAAGACCCAGGGTACTGCCTATCGCCGCCAGAGTCTCGAACTTCGTCGCCCTCACGGAGATCATCATGAACAGCCAGAGAAACCCCACTGAGAGAAGGGTAAGCGCGGCAAAAGTGCCAAGCAGGTCAATCGCACCGAAGCCAGAACTAAAAGTCAACCCACCAGGAATGATTAGGGCGACCACCAAAAGGATGACGGACAGGACAATTCCCTTCAGGATGCTGGACAGAAGCAGCGAGAGTGTGATTGCGGTGCGGGAGATAGGCGCTGCCAGCAGCTTGTTCAGATAACCAAGGGACCTGTCCATCACCAGCGGACCCCCCGCCCACATTGCCCACGAAACTACCAGGAAACAGAGCATTCCGGCTGTGAGGAACGTAATGTAATTGGGCGAACCGCCGAAGATTGTTTGGAGCACGGCACTACTGGCTGGATTGCCGCCCGGAGTGGACGGAATCAAGCTAGTCGGGTTGAACGCGTTGCCGAAAAGCACAAGCCATAGGACTGGTTGGACTAGCGAGGCGAAGAGCCATGCGGGCGACCGCACCCACTTCTTGAGGTCCCGAAGCATCAGCTCCCATGTTTCTGCAATCAATTTCCGCGCCCCTTGGCTCTCGCCTGCATCTCAAACGCGTCACCCGGGTTTACCACCTCATCGCGCATCGTCCGGCCAGTCACCTCAAGAAACACCTGGTCGAGGCTCGACTTCTCTATCTTAGCATCCACGACCTTCACACCTTGGTCCGAAAGAGTGTGGAAGACATCTTGCAGAGACGGGTCGATTCCTTTCATCCTGATGGAGTACCTATTCCCAGCGCGCTTGACCTCAGTAACCCCGTCCGTAGATAGGAGGACCGAGACGAGATCCCGCCCTCCGGACACCTCCACATTGAGAATGTTTGCCCCAGTCTGCGATTTCAATTCTGAAGGAGGACCTGACACCTTGATTTGTCCACGGTCGATTATGGCCACTCTATCGCACAAGGAGTCCGCTTCCTCTAGATAGTGGGTGGTCAGGAAGATCGTGACCTTCTTCTCTTTGCTGATTCCGTTGATGTATTGCCACATCGCCGACCTGGTCTGGATGTCCAGCCCAAGGGTGGGTTCGTCTAGGAAGAGAACCTTGGGTTCGTGAATCAATCCGGAAATCAACTCGAGCCTCTTCTTCATGCCACCCGAGTAGGTTCCGGCCATCCGAGCTGAGGCTTGCTCAAGCCCCACAAGTTCTAGCAGGGTTCTCGCTCTTTGCCTCGCATCTCTATCAGATACGTGGTAGAGTCTCGCGCTAAGGAGCAGGTTCTCCATCCCTGTCAGGCCCGAGTCTACGGTCAAGTCCTGTGACACGAGTCCGATGATTCTCCTGACCTCGTTGGGATTCTTCCCAACGTCGTAACCGCCCACAATGCCCTTGCCGCGGGTAATCGATGAGAGGGTGGTCAACATCTTGATTGTTGTGGTCTTGCCGGCCCCGTTGGGGCCCAAGAAACCGAAAATCTCTCCCTCGTCGATTGAGAATGAGACGTCGTCGACAGCCTTGGTTGATGGCGGGTAGACTTTGGTCAGGCCTTCAGCTTCGATTATCGCGGTCATTTTCTGACAGGGTTAACCAGCCTCGCCGCGAATAAATAGTCAGTGCACTTCCAGTAGTTACACAAAGTTAGTTTTTGCATTCAGACAAAGCGGTGTGCGGTCGCCGCGATTGAATCGTGCCCCACTGGAAGGAGCATCGCACTTTAGGTTCGAGTCCCTCGACTTTCCGAGGTTCGAATCCCCAATTCGGGACTCGTCTCATGCAGAAGGGTTGCCCCGGCCGGGACCCTAACCCCGCGGGTTCACTTCCCCTCGCCTTTGCAAAGACGCCTGACTGAGACCAGAAACGGTCGTCCCTATGGGTGCAACCGGCAATATCTCAACCCGAACCAAGGACGATTGCGGAGCTTCCTGAGTCATCTTACGGGCAACCGCATATAACCGCCACCGCGTCTGGCTACCCCGGTCATGCGGAGACTCGAAGTACCACTTGTCAATGATTCTGGCAGGACAATCGGCTACGGGGACAGATGGCTGACCCATAGGGTGAGAAACGGTCCTGACGGCCCCGTGCTCGGGCAGAAACATGTTGGAATAACCATCGCATGCATTGACGATGAGGGAAGAATACTGGTCCAGCACAGGAGGCACAAGATATTCGACAAGGTCTGGAGTTTCTCTGGAGACACTCACCCTTACAGGATGTATGGGAGCCTAGCGGTGGAGACCATCTTCCATGCAGCCAGGAGGTGTGCCATGGACGACCTCGGAGCCGTGATCAAGGGCTGGAAGAAGACCCTCTCCGTCTCCTACTCCGCTAGGGACCCGCGAAACCCGAGGTACTGCGAGAACGAACTGCTGCACCTCTTGGTCGTGAAGCACTGCTGTCCATTCCACATGAACACGAAGAATGCCTACGAGCTAATGTGGGTTGAGCTCAAGGAGGTCTCTAGGGACACGGCGGCCGACCTGAAGAAGGAACCGATTGAGCGTACGTATGCGCCTTGGGTACACACCATATTCGCTCTCAATCCCGAGAGGATCAGGGAAGCCTTATCGCCTGCAACAAGTCGACGTGACGGACGATAGTGGATGGTAACCATAACTTGCCAAGTTCCGACGGCCATGGCTGGAACGTTCTCCGAAGAGATAAAGGAGTTGGCACGCGGTCCAGCCTTCAACGATCTATCTCTGAGGATTGTGAAGAAGAGGTCGCACCAGCGCAATTTCGCCGCCCCTGACCTGCTGACCTATGCGGCTGCCGTTACGATCATAGTTTCGCAGGGACCTGACGCAGCGAAGAGGTTGAAGGCGGCACTGGAAGTCATTAAGAGGCTCTTGGACTCGAAGAAGATCAAGTACGAAGTGGACTGGGACTGAATGACTTTGCCATGATTCTTCAGGAGGCTCGTCGCTGACGGACCCCGGTACTTCTTTACGGGAGGTCATGCAAGCCATCGCAGAATCGAGCGACCTAGAGTTCGACAGCCTCCTGCGTGTCGCGCCTCCGACCTTGTATCTGAAGGCACTCCAGGCCAGGTATCTGCTAAAGGAGGGTTTCCCAATCAGACCTCTCCCGCCAGAGAGTTACAAGGAAGTGATGAAGGAGAATGAGCCCTCAACACTCGAAAGGCTGCGGAAGCACTTCGAGGAGCTCTATCCGAGAGACTCGGTCACCCCCGAGGAGTTCTACGAGGATTACGCCAAGGAACTTCTCGAAGAGGTGGCGAGAGCACGTGAAGGCGCGATAATCGCAGACCCTTTCACTACCAACCTAATCCTACGGATGAGTTCCCAGGTCCAGCGAGCACTGGAGGAAAAGTACTCCCGAAAACTGAACGACGTCGTTGTTGGGATCCTGCCGACTGGCCGGATCAACGCGATGACGATTCACGTGCCGAGTGGAGGCGATGTGGTGGCTGTAAACGAAGGCTCCGTAATCTTTCTCCACCTGATTTGTAGGATCCTTTCGTCATTCGTCGTTGCGGGAACCCATGAAGGAGGTATGCTCTTCCAGCTGTCACCTGCTGAGTTGCCGGTGGCGATTAGCAAGAACAAGGAGGCCGCCAAAGATTTTTGCCAGGTCCTGTCAGTGTACAAGTCCGATGATGAGACTTCTCTGGCGCGCAATCTTCCAGAGTCGTTACGTGCCCCATCCATGGCGGGCCTCAATACTTCGCAACAGCTACTAACGGGCTTCCTGGCCAACGCCGCCTATCATTTCATCATAGCACATGAGTATTTCCACTTCATTGCCGAAGGCCCACCTCCGGGCTACCGAAGAAGGATGCTGGCAAACGTACAGGAGGTGGACGAGACTGTCCATTCCAAAGAAGAGGAGATCTCAGCCGATAAGAGGGCGCTTGAACTTGTCCTAGATTACTACACAAAGGTAGGCGAAGGCGTCGACATTGCGATATGGTATTCAGGGGTTGAGCTTCTCCTTTGCATCATCGAGATAGTCGAAGAAAGCATGCAAGGCAGGTTGGACACCGACTCGTACCCCAAGGCCACGGAGCGAAGGGAGTACCTTAGACAGTGGCTGCGACAAAGATACGGCGATCGAGCCCAATCGGCGATTTTGGCAGGGGATTACTTCGAGGACCTTATTCTTCGACTCAGAGAAAGGTGCAAGTCAGAGAAACTCTTCTTGATGGCCTGATGCAGATTGTCGAGAACTCCCTGTTGGTCACAAAGACGGTGTCTCTGTTGTCGCTAGGCTCAAGCTATGAAGTGGGGATCCACGGCTATCCCCTCAAACTGGCCATACATCCCAGCAGATTCGTGACTGCTGGTAGGTATCGCCCTTCGGCTATTCTACGAAGAAGAATTTCTCAAATGCGTGGTTTGCGATCACCGAGGCTCGTTGGCATGGTGAGTGAATCAATCATCGTTGAAATCCTCAATGGAGGTCAGCTTCGGAAAGGGAGGTTGACCTCTCATTTACGATGCGAGTCGGTCAAGGACTTCTCCAGTAGGACTTCGATCTCTCTGACTCCGCCGCGCGGAATCCGGTCAGACGACTTGGTGACAACGGCCGAAGTCGAAGGCGAAGTCGTAATCTTCCTTACCGAATCGAAAGGAACTACCCAAGAAAGGGGATTCTCACACGCGACCGAGGCCAAGATCTTCCATCAACTAGGGCGGACCGTCGAAGTCCTGGAGCGAGAACTACCGAAGGCGAAAGGGCTCCGTTTCGGCGGAGTCATCTTCGGTGAAGTAAACCATTTTGCGATGAAGATCAATCTCGGCATCGTGGACCAGAGTGCGGGTCTGGCAAGGGTAGTTCCAGACCCGGGAATGTACTCAAAGGGGCGCAACGGTAGTCAGCGAAGAACATTCCTAACTGGGAGGATAATGGAAAGAAACCGCCATAAACGATAGAGCACCATCAACCTGGGCGCGCACGCTAATTCGGCGTCTTCTGTAGTACCTGCCTACTCCCTCAGTGACCCTGCGTGACTAGAGATGCACACGTACTCAACCACTTAGAACCAACCTTAGAAATCGATGTCTAGAGCATATTGAACATTCGAAGTCCTCGAACCCTTGCCTCGGGCAAACTTCAGTTGTTTATGTCTCTGGAAGGCTTCCCTGAGGTTATTCGCCGCCTTAACTCAGTGCAGCAATAGGAATCGAGAACGAATCTCTCTGTGCCCACTCATTCGAGTATGATGTCTCCTCCTGACGTCACTTCGGGTGAAGGGAGCCGAGGATGTACATTCAGTTTCTCAAGTCTTAAGTAACAAGGGACACATCATGCCACCTATGAGGTATGCAATCTGGAATAACAAGGGGGGCGTGGGGAAGTCCTTTCTCACATTCATCCTAGGATCGGAATATGCATTGGCCAATCCTGCCAGGAAGATAGTCATCATGGACCTATGCCCACAAGCGAACGTCAGCGAGATGATTCTTGGGGGCGATGGGATCGGGTCACAAAACCTGGCCGCCCTGCTGGGCCAGACACCGAGGAAGACAATCGGCGGCTATTTCGATGACAGAATTGGCAGTCCTCACACTGCGACGGGAAACGCTTCTTCGTATCTGATAAGCAATCTAGGTCAGTACAACTCGAATCTGCCAAGCAATATCCATTTGGTTGCTGGCGACCCTTCTCTCGAACTTCAAGCCCAGGCCATTAACCAAATCGGGGTTCAGATTCTCCCTACAAACAGCTGGAAGAACGTTCATTCGTGGCTTCTGGACCTCGTCGGTGCAGTCACTCATCATCTCGGGGCCGATACGGATTTCTTCATAGATTGCAATCCCAGTTTCGCGGCATACACGGAGCTTGCGATATTGGCTGCTGAGAGACTAATCGTTCCATGCACAGCAGATGGGTCATCTGCGAGAGCGATTGACAACATAGGAAGGCTGATTTACGGAGTGAATGTCCCACAGGCATACCTCAACGTCAACTTCGCGGCGAAGGCAATCGCCAACAACTTCGTCCTCCCGCCAGTGCATGTTGTCCTGCTAAACCGCAGCACTCAGTACGACCAAAGAGCATCCAGGGCGTTCTCGGCGATGTTTGATGAGATAATGCTTCGGGCTAACAGCCTAGCTCAGTTAGGCGTCCAGTTCTCCTCCAGCAGTGCCGACAGATTCGTTGAAATGCCAGATGCTCACGGCGTTTCGGTAGTGTGCTCAAACGATGGAATTCCGTTGTCACGCCTGAGGCCGGGGCCACACCAAGTCGGAACCCAGAGGGTCCAGGTCAATGAAGTCCCTCTAAACAGATACATAGCATCTGCGAACAGAATACTTGCTCTCCTTTGAGAGCTGATACAATCGTGGAATAGACTAGCGCGCGCTTCTAAAGAAACTCAGCGAAATCTTCGAGTGATTTTTTGCCTTAACGGCGGCGAGTGCTTCGGGAGAAAGGGGTTTTCGATCACTTCCACCATACACTCTCTGCGTATCAATACCTTCAATCTACTGTGTTGGTTAAGTGTGGCGATTTCCTGAACCGTCATCTTGTTCGTCCCGGCCAAAGACCTTCTGAAACAGGCTGAGCCTGCCCTCTCCACCGGCGTCCGGAAGCTCGATGACCTGGTGGGAGGCCTGCGAGGAGGGTCATCCTACCTGTTCTACGATTCGGGCGGGTTCATGCGCGGACTCATTCCACCGCTGATCGTCAGGGCCACGCTTCAGGGCAAGGTGGCTTACATGAACAACACTGATTACTACTCGGAGAAGACCCTTGTCGAGCCCGATAGGCTGGCCTTCTACTCGAAGAGGGAGGGCCTTGATCCCGAATCAGTCTTCTCGCGGGTCTATTTCGTCGCAGCCTACAACGAGCTGCGGCAGGGCAAGGCCGTCAACGCCCTTGTCGAGATGATGCGGCGGGAGAGGGAGACGAGACTGGTTGTCATGCACAACCTTGCCAGATTCCTGCCCGAGACGAAGGACCGGAAACAGGCGATCGAGAACCTGAACGGGTCGCTGGCTCCGCTCTGGCAGTTGGCCGCCGAGCGCAAGATTGTCCTAGTCATCACGGCGCACGCTTCCAGGAACGACGGCTGGACGACACCCCACCCGGCGGGGAGCCACATGCTCTGGCATCTTGCCAGTGTCATGGTCTTTTTTCGTGAGTCAGACCACGGCCACTCTGTCCAGGCGACGCTCGTCAAGCACCCCGCGAAACCCACCCCGCAGTCCGTCGAGCTATTCCAGGGGGATGACCCCCTAATGGGCCGGGTGACGCCTTCCTTCACCCAGGTCTACCAGGAACTGATCGAAAGGCTGAGAAGGGACTTCGTCCCCATGCTGAGGGACGCCCAGCACAGGGAGGCGTTCGAGGCCCTCCTTACCGACGCTTGGGACAGGGAACGCGCTGCCATGAGCAACTCAGAGCTCGCCCTGCTGCTCGACGCGCTGAACCTGACGGCCAACGTGCACAACAAGAGCCAGCTTGCGAGGCTGAGGAAGCGTCTCGACACGATGGAAGAGAGGCTGGCAACGCTTGAGTCGAGATAGCGGCTGGCTGTTCGACGTCTACACCGCGAGCGGCAAGGCAGTCCTTTGGATTAGGACCGAGGACGGGAGGATGCTCCGGCTCACCGACTCTTACGTTCCATTCTTCCACGTCGAAGCCGCCGACGCGGAGGCGGAGCAACACCTGCTCTACCACCTCCCAGAATGCGAAGGGGTCCGCCGGGCCTTCCTGGAGCGGAAGAAGACGTCCCTGGAGACGGGGGCGGAGACCTCGGTGATCAGAGTAGAGACGGACAGCGTGAGGACCTTCAAGCTACTAGTCGACGCGCTGGAAGCCAGTCGATTCGTTCAGCGAGCCTACGGGGTGGACTTCCGGCACTCACAGCGATACCTCCTCGCGCAGCTCAAAATAGAGCCCACCAGCAAGGTAGTCGTCGAGCACGAGGACGGCCGCCTGACCGGAATGACGAAGGTGGACGACTCGCAGGAGCTCGCTCCCCCACCCTTCACCATGCTCAGGTTCAGGATCGGCTACGAGTCCGAAGGCAGGGCCAGGAGGATCACAAGGATAGACGCGACCTATAGGGGCGAAGAGAGAAGCTTCGAAGGCGGCGAGCCCGCAGTCATAAGGTCGTTCGTGGAACACGTGAATCAGCTGGACCCCGACATCCTCTTCTGCCCAAAGTGCGACGAGTTCGCCTTCCCTCTCCTCCAGGACAGGGCCTGCGCCAGCGGGGTTGAGCTCCGCCTCGGGCGGGCCTTCGACCACGAGCAGGTGAAGGCACAGGGCTCGTTCGGCGGGAGGGCTGTGCTCAGAGATGTCTTCTACGGCTACACCTCCGACGACTGGGGGATCGCCGGATTGGCGGAGCGGGCGAGGTTCGCCTTCCTCCCCATCGGGATCGCGACCAGATGGAAGAGCAACAAGAGCATCGACTCACGCAACAGCTTCGAGCTGATGGAGCGCGGCTACGTCATCCCGCGGGAGAGCTACTTCGAGTGCGCCAGGGACCTCGGCGAGCTCGTCCAGAGGGACAGGGGAGGCATCACGATAACGCCTGAGATTGGGATCCACGAGAACGTGGCCGCGCTTGATTTCGACTCGCAGTTCCCCAACATAATCATGCGGGACGGGCTCAGCTACGAGGGCAACGGCTACGAGGATCAGGCTTTCAGGCTCATCCCCACTGTGATCGCCCCTTTCACCAACAGGAGGCTGTGGCTCAAGAGGCTGAAGAAGACGCTCCCCAAGGGGAGCGACCTCCGCCGGTACTGCGAGCAGAGGGTCGAGACGCTCAAGATGATCGCCGTGACCCAGTACGGCATTTCCGGATGCTGCTGGAACAGGCTGGGTAACGTCCTGACCTTCGAGGCCATCAACAAGGCCTCGAGGGAGGCCATGATCAGGGCGAAGAGGACAGCCGAGTCCGGAGGGTTCAGGATAGTCTACGGCGACGTAGACTCGCTCTTCGTCCAGAAGGCTGGCGCGACGAGGGAGGACTACGAGGCGCTCGCGGCGAGGATCGCCCAGGTGAGCCGCCTCCCGATGTCCCTTGACAGGCACTTCCGTTTCGTCGGCTTCCTTCCGCTGAGGGGCGACGCGAACTCGTCCGCCCTGAAGAGGTACTTCGGGCTGACCTTCGACGGGGAGGTCGAGGCTAGGGGCATCGAGCTGAGGAGGTCGGACACCCCTGAGCTAGTGAGGGAGTTCCAGGCCCACTTGATCGGCAGGGTGCTCGACTGCGCCAACCTCGCGGAGGTGTATTCGGAAGGGCTGGAGAGGGGTAGGGAGATCACGCGGAGGGCGCTGGCGGTAGTCGACGGCGGGAGGGTCCCCAACGACGTGCTGACGGTGACGCGAACCCTGCGGAAGCCAGTCGGGCAGTACAGGGCGAGCGTGACCCACCGCTCCGCTGCGGTCCAGCTCCTCACCTTGGGACAGGACGTGGAGGCGGGGGACGGCGTCGGGTTCGTCTACGCGAACGCGGAGCATCCGAACCCGCTCTGCAGGGTCAAGCTTCCGGGGCGTTCCGAGCTATACGACAAGAGGATGTACAGGAAGCTCGTCGTGGAGGCCGCGAAGACGGTGTTCAACGCGGCTGGAGCCGAGCTGTTCCCGAAGAGGGACCTCTTCCAGACCCGACTATCGTTTGATGGTGGTTCGATGTAACTGAAGTCATTGCCGCCTTACTCTTCAATGACACTTGATGAAACGGGCGCCGGGGTCGGATAATCCAACAATACCTCCAAAAGGCAGTTTTGAATGCAAATATACGTACCATGTTGGTTTGCCGTCGTTGCAAAGCGGTAGAGGCACTACTTCTAGCAAACGGTGGGGCCGTTTCTACACACCTGCTCCGATTGCCAAAGTTGCGGTCGATTGGGCCATTCGTGAGAAATCTGAGTCGGTCATTGATGTAGCCACCGGCGAAGGAGTTTTTCTAGTTGAAGCGATTCGGCGTCTAAGGGAGCTCGGTGCAACAAGCGATCAGATTGCAAACCAATTGTTTGGGGCAGAGATTAGCAAGGTCGCGTACAGAAAGGCGAGACGACGATTATCTGACGTTGCTGGCATTTCGGCGGACAAATTAGTTCGAGCTGATTTCTTCGACACAGTGCCAACCTCAAATTCGAACCAACTAAGGTCGCCGAGGAGCAGGGTTGAGATTCCTCTCGCTCAAGCTGTCGTAGGAAATCCTCCATTCGTAAGGTACTCGCTGATGAAGAATGACAGTCGCATCAAGGCGGTTCGCCGCATCCGAGAATTGGGTCTCGAACTGAGGGGACCTGTCGACGCCAGTGTACTTTTTCTGATTCATGCTTCGACCTTCCTCCGCCCGTCAGGACGGTTGGCATTGGTGATGCCTGAAAGGGTATTGTTCACAAAATACGGATCCCTTGCACGTGATTATCTCAAGGCCAAGTTTCAGAGCATAGAGCTGATTCTATGCAATGGATGGTCGTTTGGCGAGGCTGCCGAGAGAGTCGTACTGATTTTGGCCACGAATTCGGGGAACGGTGGCATGATAGTCAAGAAGATGGAGTATGACGGACACAGGTTTCCTAACGTCGAACCCATCCAATTGCCGGTTGGGCAATTCTCACGTGAGGAAACAACTGAACAGGTGTGGTCGATGCTTCGGTTTGGGATGACCCGCCTTGCTTTATTCAAGAAGCTCGTCGCGATACCCAATGTGCACAAGATGAAGGACTTGGCTGAAGTTGAGATAGGTTGCGTGACCGGCGCTAACGGCTTCTTTGTGATCAACCGCGACGCGCAGAATAAGCATTTGCTCCCTAAGAATTGCCTCCTCCCGGCTGTCTCGAAAGCTAGACAGATCACAGGATTGAATTTCAGGATGCGAGATTGGGGTCACATGTTCAACAACAATGAGAACTGTATGCTACTCAAGGTAGGTCCACCAATTCGGGACCGTTGGGGCAAGAATGTTCAGAACTATCTCAGGATGGGGAGGAGGTTAGGAGTCAATACCAGGTACAAGCCTTCGCACAGACCCAAATGGTACAGCGTCCCCGAGTATAGGCCTCCGACCGCTTTCTTCACTTACATGAGTCATAGATACCCACGCCTCGTTCTTAACTCGGCCAGAGCAATCAACACTAATGCGATCCACTCGGTTCGATTGAAAGTCATCGAGAGGAGTGCCTTCTGCGCGGGATTCTACAACAGCTTGACGTTGCTCTCATGCGAGCTTCTAGGACGCGTGTATAGCGATGGGGTCCTAAAGCTTGAGCCAAATGAACTAAACCGCGCGTTGGTTATTGACCCTTCAGAGCTGGGAATAGCGGGGAAGCTAAAAACAGCGAGCGATAAGATTAGCGGGAGGCTTCTGCGAGGTGACCTAGGCGGAGTCTTCGATATTGTTGACCCTATTGTTCTCGGAGAAGGATTAGGGTTCAGTGACCCGGAGATTCGGAATCTTCGGAATACATATTTCGAGCTTCAATTTTCTAGGATTGGGGGCAGTCACGAATCCAGAGTTTACGGCTGAAGTCAGTTCAGCTTGTTCTTCCTGACTAATCTCGGCGGACGCTGCGTGATTCATCTGGGTGTGTTCCAAAGATTCGATAACAGCGTGCCGGCCTTGGTCATATCCGAGGCCTTTCCAATCGTGTTCCTACAGAGGTCGTAATACCCTAACTGAAATGCTCCTTCACTCTTTCTCACCGCAGAGATCCAATCAGGCTGCCTGCTCAACCTCTGGAACTCACTCGGATAGAAATTGGCCAGGATCATCTCACATGCGAGAATGAGGTCTAGCGGCGGATGGGCGATGCGCGGGATATCAATCACTTCAGGTAACCAACAGTATTCGTTCGATTCGGCCTTTCCTCCCACTTGGAAGTGGAAGCGAGGGCCATCTTGACCGGGATTGGCATAGTCGAAATGATATCTCGATACTACGCGGCGATGAGATTGACTCTTGATAGCACCAATCAGCTGAGGCGCATCCCAGTCCTTTCGAAAGCTCAATGACTCTGAAATGGACCAGATTCTGATGACCACGTTCTGCTCTTTCAGCGTAGGGTTCTGTCCTGCGGTGCCGCTAATCTTGCAGAAGATATCTGGTTGGATTCTCAACCCTCCAATGGGACACGGCTTGAACCTCAGCGGCCGTTCAGGATGAATCTGGTAGTCCCAGACATCCGATGCTCCTTCAAGCTTCGCTACTACCTGTTCCAGGATTATCATAGCTTCGTCCTCGAGGATGGAAGCGAGACGCCTTTCCAAAAGTCTAATCGAAACGACGAGCGCTTGCGGGGTAAAGCGATTCATTTCCGAATACCCCTGACAAGGGGTTTCGACGATGCAGGTAAGAGATCTTGGTCAAATTGATTGCTTTCGCGAATCGCTTTGAATGAAACCCTCGCCGATTCCATCACTGAGGGTCTGTTGTCAGGCAGGTATTCCAATGTGTATTCGCGCTTCACAGGTGTTCTTAGCAAGTAACAAATTGTGTCCGCGTGAGGTTCGCCAGAGAATACGCATTTAGACGGTTCCAATTTCTTGTCGTACAGTTCTTCGAAGGCAACAGAGAAGGTATTTGGAATGGGCCCGTTGAGACCCGCTCTTGCGATGACTTTCTGAGCGACCTCGAACAGTCTGCCCCTCCACCACCTTGCGAATTCGTCGCCGAAGACACCTACGTATCTTGCTTCGTTGAATAGTTCTTGTGTCCTGTGCAAGAATGAGTCCTCAGTAATCCCGAGTCCAGCTGAAGCGAACGCCGAGTCATACACTATTCCAGGGAAGGCCATTATGATCTTGCGTATCCAGTCCGCCGCCTCGTGCACAGTCCAAACGGCACGGTTGTCCTGTGTCGGTACACGTAAAGGCGGGCCAACGGCCTTCAGCAGGTCCTCTTCATTTGGTCTGATTTTCATCACTTGGAGTAGGGATTTCCAGTTCCTTGTGTTGGCTCCCCGCAGCGTCCCAAAGCCAGCAACGAGGCCCTGTAATTTCGAGATTGTACCAGGGTCAAGCCGTAGGTTTTCTTTGAATAACCAATCATCAAGGGCACGCAGTTTTTCTGGCGTTACGTTCAGTCTCCTGAATATGCTCGGACGGGAGAGGGCTACGAGAGGCAAATCTGGGTATACCTCTGCTAGACGCGACGCCAACGTGCCTCCGCGATATGGGGCGGGTGCAGTCGTCCCAGCTTTCTGAGTGAGCTCATAATCAATCAGGATTAGATCCAAGTCGGTCGGCAAGTGGTCCAGCACTAAATCAGACGGAGGCATTGCCTTAGTGACTGTTGCATGTAACTTCCTTTCCAAGACCTGCGAATAGGTCTCAAGCTCCTGTGGGATGTCGTCATAGTACAGAATGTGCAAAGTCAAATCTCTTCAAGAGGAAAAACGATTCTCACGCATGCGCCCCATCCTGTAGGTGGGTCAATGAAGGCAACTTCTCCAGCATAAACCGACACTAAATCTCTAACGATTGTCAATCCCAATCCTGTCCCCTGACCGAACACAGGATCAGGCGTACTGAATGTCTCGAACGGCTCGAATACTACATCCCTCTTGTCTGGGGAAACTCCAGGGCCGGAATCGAGGAATCTCAGTTCTAACTTTCCGTCTTTTGAATCAGCCTCGAGTCGTATTTTTCTGGTGGTAGTGCCTTTCAGAGCCTTGATTGAATTCGACAGTAGATTCAGAATTATCGAGTCGAACTCACACAGATACATCTTGGGTGTGCGTGTGCTAGGCAAGACAGCGTTCTCGAATTCGATCCCGAATCTATCCATGTGACGTGAAAAAGATCGCGCGAGGGTGTTGACGGCATCTTGGATTGCAACTTCCTGCCTTTTCGTTCGGGACTCGATTCCTGTAAGCAGACCAATGTGCATCCCCAGTTCTTGCTGGTTCGCTGCTAGCTCTTCTAGCTCCCGAGAAATCCGTTGAACCTCCGAGGTGTCGGTTGGCTTCCGTTGTGCGTGTTCTTCCAGTTCTCCTGCCAATTCTTTCAAAGACGAGACGAGTTGAGCAAGTTCGTGCTCAAACACAAGGATCATGGTCCCAGTGGATGCCAAGACTTCGAGCATTGCCGCCTTGCCGATGCTATCCTCCAGGGCAGTGACTGTCTTTTGAAACGTTTCTTCGAGACTCGCCACGGTTTGCTGTACAGCGGGATCTTTGGCGTTCTCCTTGAGCACGCTAAAGCCCTCTTTGATTGCCTCTCTTGTTTGCGTCAGGTCCGACTGTGTAACCTCTTTCAAGGGTGTCTTCTTTCTCTGATATCTGGCGTATTCGACGGACATCCAATTGACGCCTGTTCTCACAAATTGTCTTAGTTGTTCGAACGCCTTGTTCTCGAAGAGCCGGTCCCGTGTGACTGTTAGGAGCAGACTTGGGTTTGTGAAACGGGAAACATTGACCACACCGAACAGGTTGTTATTCCCTGGTAGGTTGAGTGCGGGACGCCCCAGTCCTTCGGTCAACTCCTCTGGAATATTCTCCAGCGAAGTGCGTCTCCCGCCCCTGTCGGCATCCAATCCAAGCCAGTCGTCAGTAGGGTCACCATATTTGAAAACCCGAAATCCGTCCATGTATACTCTTACGCCACCCTGACGCCTTCCCAGCTCCCTCGCGTCAACCATTGAAATGTTCGCGCCGGCAAAATTTGCTTTGACATATACGAAGTAGTGAATGAGACACCTCGCAGGCCCTACGTCTTCTAGTTTGATCGCAGGCGTATAGAACTTCTTCTCAGGTTCGCCTCTGAATTTCAGATTGTATATGGGCTGGCCTTGAACATTGACTTCACCTTCTAAGACGCCCAATGCAGCCCTAAGAAGTTCTTCTCTGAGCTTCTTCTCATGTCCAAATTCGGGGGCATTCAGGTGTACGTCAAACCCAGGATCCTTGCCTTGCGCATCTGGCCTTGCAGTTGGGAAAGGTGAGACAAGTGTCATCACCCCTTGACGGAGCTCCTGCAGATCTTCCCGACTCCATATGTTTCGAAGGTCTTCGAGGACGAGCCTGGTACCAGTTCGTCCCTCTGGCTCGACTATTGCGACCTTGACTGAAACGGGAATCTTTGTTACATCACTGCCGGCGATGAACTTAGCCCAGTCGAACACCGCACTAATCTTGTTTCTTCTGCCAGCTTTTGACACGCTTGTGGATTCGATTGTCAGCTTGTTAGCTAGAACCCGACAAGCGAACCTCCCCACCCCTTTCGCGCCTGTTCTTGGCCTGTGAAACTTCCGCGAATATGGACGAGCCGAAGAATCTGTTGTGGCTATCCTCATCCAAGTAGACTCGAAGTTCGTAGGTGATATCCCGAGACCGTCATCTTCGACGATTATGCGCCCACCATGCTTCGTTACATTCTCGAGTGTGATGGTGCACGCAGTCGCGTCGGCATCGTATGCGTTCTTCACTAGCTCCGCTAGGGCAGTCGAGCGCCTTGAGACAAGTCGCTCACCAAGCTCAAGGAGCAACTGGCTATCCACAGTGAATCTGGTGGACCCATCGGCCATGAAGGAATACCATTTGTCTCCCTTACAAAAGCTTGTGCACCCGATGACGCCGAACCATTCTCAGGTTGAAGACCACCTAACTCTTGCGACTGGCGAACGAACACTTGCGAATCATTCTGGAACATGGCATTCTCTTACTGACTCTTCCTGGTCGGCTACTTCATGGGAAGAGATGCAGATGTCAGTCCGAAAATCTGGAGTGCTTCCTTTCCACGTTCCGTTATTGCGACCTCGCTACGCCTGCCTTTCGACTTCGTTAGTACGAAACCCCATTCTCTCTCCAAGGGCTCCAGGTAAGCCCTCAGTTTGCTGTGAGGTGCAGTTTTCGATGAGTCTTCTGGGTATATCGGAATCAGGCGCTTATCGGGCGATTGCAGAGCGCTAATCAGCATCTTCTTGCTCATCTTTCCACCGTTGTTGAATAGAACCTCCAAAACAGCCATCAATTCATTGTCGGGTTGCCGGATTCTGTAGGCAGGAAGGAACACAGTCTCCGTGACACGGTCAGGATTGTTTACGTAGTCCAATTTCGCGTAGTAGGGGGTTCCATCCCAAAGCATGCAGGCTAGCATTCCAGCTATTGAGACGAACCGACTACCAGTGGAGACATTGACATAGAGATGGTTCCCGTGCTCTTCTGAAAAGATCCTACGATATTCTTTGAAGCATGATTCCAGATTCCATATGTTCGCTTTAACAACCTCCAGCTGACAGGATGGCATTTTCTTACTCATAATCGACCGAACATCATTCAGTACCTTGGTCGCTTTGGTGCTGTCGTCTTCATGTGTTATGAGATGGGCTTTGTCAGCTCGTAGGTCGATGAGAGGCTTGGTGACCCTCTGTGGGGGATCAAATCCCACAGCTGTGATGTGAATCCTGAGGTTCTGTTCCAACGCGTTTTGATTATCTTCTTCTTTGTATAAGCTTTAGTAACCTAGCTAACGATTCTAACGACAGCAAGGCTAAATACCTAAAAATCTCCTTAGCAGTTTCATGTTACTCTCTCTGCCTCGGAGGCTGACACGCTGAGCCTCGCGAAGCAACAGTACAACAAAACGGTACGGCGAATCGGCCAGACCCACCTCGCAGAGTCTTCGGACATCGGTGTGGCGAGCATCTGTGGACGTAAATTCCAGCTGCCCAGAATGTATGGAGCAATCGGGAGGGGTAACGAGAAGTACATCGCGGGGACGATAGCTCACAGAGTCCTCGAGAGAGTCGGCCCTACACTTGGCCTGCTCTGGAGCAAGAAGGCCTCAAGGGAGGAGATTCTGGGTGCGTGGTCTGACACAGCGAATGCCGTCTACGGCGACGCCGAGTCAAGGGCACAAGCCAGAGGGCTGTCCTCCGAGAAGTACATTGCTGGCGCCCAGGATGCACTGTCAGGCATCGCCTTGGTGCTCTCAAACTATTTCGCAGAGCAGCCGATGCCAATCAAGGTCATAACAGAGATCACCATTACTAACACTCTGACACGTCACGAAGGCAGAATTGACGCTCTACTCGTATTCGGGGACCATGTAGAGACTGTCGATTGGAAGACGAACGTCACGGGTGCTATCTCACAATACGAACGGATTCAGATAGTCGCCAATGGGATGCTGGTCAATTACCGCTACGGAAGACCAGAGGACGACTTCTCGAATAACAAGCTAACGATTTTCACACCCGAGGGTCTTCATCGTGCAATTCCGACACCGAAGGCGCTCGACTCAGTCCGTTCGGCCAGGAAGTACATCCTCGATTCCCTCGATGGCCTGAAGCCGCATACGGAATTGCCTCCAATCTTTGTCTGCAACGAGTGCAGCTACTACGATCCGTGTAGATTCTACATGTACGATCACACTCCCGACAACGTCAAAGCACTCTTGTGGGGAAGACGTCACCGAGTCCTGAAGAAGAGGGAGAGGTCGCATCTGAACAAGTACCTAGCCGCTTCTCTGTCGCCCAGCGTGCTGGAAGAAATGGGTATCATGCAATGGGGGTACACCCTCGAAGGACAGGACGACAGGTACCTAACGCTCCGCAAGGTGTCGCCTGAGCAGAGGCTATTCACTGGGGATTCCGTCAGGGTAATCGGTCTGGAGGATGGGGCGCCTCCTCTAGCATGTGTCAGCTGCAACGGATCAGTAAAAGATGTGAGTGGCAATACTCTCAAAGTGACTGTATACCGCGGAAAGCCAACCGACCTGGTCGGCCTTCCAATAGCCATCCTGAGAGCCGATGTGGACCTGAGCAGAAGGGAACTAGAGTCAATCGACCGGGTTCACCGCCAACCAGGACCGTTCCAAGACATGGCTCTGGCCTTGATAGGGGAGGACGCCTAGTTTTGGAAATCGACCTTGACGATAGCCAGATGCTAGCACTCGCCAGCAGATTGTCCTCTGCGGGGCCCAAGGTTGGAGGAATCGTCGGTCCGCCGGGAGCCGGAAAGACCGCAACTCTTGCTCAGGAGATATCTGAGGCGGTGACGGCTCGCGGAGAGCGAGTCCTGATGTGTGCTGGCCAGAATGCCACCGTCGATCAGACACTTCTGATTGTCGAGGCGATTCTGAAAGAGAGGGGTCTGCCTTACAACGTCATCAAGAGAACTGGCAACATCTCCAAGTCCTCAGAGGATATCGTTGGACGATTTGCGACTCACAAGAGGGATGAGCTGTCAAGGGCCAGGGTGGTCTTCACGACATTCCACTCCTCCTACGTCGCCACTGGAGAACCCGTCCTCAGCCGAGGTGATTTCGACAGGTTGGCATTCGACGAAACGGGGCAGGCGACCCCGGAACAGGCCTGGATTCCGCTCGAACTCCTTGACAGCGACCCGACTTCGAAAGTAACTGTGTATGGCGACGACAGACAGCTATTACCCTTCACACCAGACTATGTGAAGGAGAAGGGCGTATTGAGGTATCTAAGGGAAAACAGGGCCCCTAATGTGACTCAGTTAGATACGTCTTACAGACTGCCCGACGGGGGCGTCGACATGACCTCGCACATCTGGTACAATGGACTATTAGATTCGCCCTCTGAGGTCCGGGCCAGGAGGCTAAAGCTTACGACCACTTCCTCAGGCAGGTACCGCGAGGTTGTTGACCCCGAGAACACACTGGTCTACGTGGGGGTGAACAGCAGAGAAGCGGATTCGGGCTTGTCCCACGACAACCCTGGCCAATCACGCATAACCGCCGAAATCGTCAGCGACCTAATCGCTTGCGGAGTAGGCTCCAGACGGATTCTTGTTATGGCGCCCTACCGTCCGCATGTGAATTCTCTCAATCTTGCGTTGAATGGAACGGGAGTTGAGGCTTCCACCGTCCACAGAAGGCTCGGAGCCGAGAACGACGTAGTGATTTTCTCCACAACTAGGTCCAACGCGAACATGGCATGGGGGATTGCCGCCCAACCAGAGCTGTGGAACGTGGCGACTAGCCGGGAGCGCATGAAGCTAATTATCGTTGGGGATTCGGGGACCACCTTCTCCGAGGGATCCAGAGTCACGAAACTGGTGTACGACTTCGTCGAGAAGCACGGTCGGACAGTCCATGTATCAATCTAGGGCTGACGACGTGAAGGCAAGGAGTCCTGACTTTGGCTTGGCTCCTGAGGTGGCAAAGATGTCATGGAGGCGGTTCTTGACCGAAGCCGTCTTCCCCAGCTCGATGGCTGACTACTGGTACTGTCCTGCCAAAATCGTGAACATGCAGTTGTACGGCAGCATAAAGACGGAGGATACCGAAAGGGGATCGGTCTACCACGAGGAGGTGACCGTCAAGATAATCAAGAAGCTCGGCCCGCTGAGGAAGGTCAAGATTGAGACGGTCTACGACGTCATGAGGCATGCCTACTACAACATTAGCGGGGCGTTGTCCGATGGTCATGTTTTAGCCAATAGCGAGGATACCGTTCTATTTCGGGCTGTGTCACCGGAGTTGAAAATCGCTGGCATGCCTGACAAAGCGGACTGCCGAAATGGGAAAGAACCAATTCTTATGGACTTCAAGACAACAAAGAACCTACCAAGCGAGGCCTGGGCTAGCAACAGTATCCAACTGGGCGCCTACATGATCGGGGTCGAACGTCTTGGGTTCAGACAGACTTGCGGAGTCATCAGATATGTGTTAGAGTCTAACGGCTCTGAATACCGGGAGTTCAAAATATACCTCGACAACTACCTGCGTGATGAAGTCAAAAAGACAGCCGAGCTAGTTCGAAGCATCTTGAACAGTGGTGACCCGCGGCCCACTTCCAATCCGAGGAAATGCGCGGCTTGCTCATACAGAGATTTGTGCCAATGGAGCCTGTTCGAAGAGGAGGTTGCACTCGGAACATGATCAAAGGCAGGCTCACCTAGCCGAACGAGCCCGTCGCCCCTGTTTCTTGATTCGTTAGGGTGAAGGTAGTCTGTCCCCAATCGCGTACGAGACAGAAGCCACCGCCATGGTGGCAATCGCCACGAGAAGGGTCGAGGCAGTCCCTAAATCAACCATGCATGCATAGCAAACCTCTGACATTCTTAAAGATGGTAGAAGCTCACGTGAAGCCTAACTGGCGCTTGACCGCGAATGATCTAGTCAAGTTCGTTCCCTCACATATGAATTCGGTTTCCCTTTACGACGCCCGCCAATCCGTCCCCTAGGTCGCCTAAGCCCGAATTCCTAGCGAACTTATGAACCAAGCGGGCGTCTCTTTATCCCTCGGCCCTTGATGTAGGAGAAGTAAGTCTGCACCCCAATCAAGCCCAGGACGATGGCCGCGACCGAAAACGAGTCGATGATGGCGGGGACCTGATATTGGACCGCGACTATTCCCGTCGCCCCGCCGATGATTCCCCAGATAGGAAACGAAAGGACGTTGAGCCAGTTCCGCATGCGCCTAAGATATGATGACTCGTACCCACTGGCGTCAAAAGAATTGACCTGTATCCAGTATGCAACAGCGCCTAGCACGACGGCGATAAGAATCATTACATAGATTTGCGTCTCCAAACCGGCGGACAACGAGGAAAGTCGGCTTGCCCCGAATAAGACCGTGACTAGACCGAAGTAGAACTTCGACAGGAGGCCGAACGAGTTCTTCAACTGCTCCGCAGACTCTGCCCTCCAAAGATTGAGGCGTTTCATTGCCTGCGAGTACTGGTACGGGACTCCCCGTCTGCGAAGAACATATTGCACCCCCATAATGGCCATGTAGGCCACAAGCACCCCCTGAATCGCTGTACCGAGCCCGGCAGACTCAACCCCGAAAACCAAAGTGGCTAGGCCGACATAAAGTGCGGCAACTGAAATAGCGAGTGAAAGGTTCGCCGCCAAGCCTGCAGGGCGGAACGATCTTGATACGTCCTCCTGCCATCTATCTCTCTGGACCCTAGAGAAGTACTTCCTGTCTTCCTTGGTCTTCCGCTTCACGAGGTCCCCCATAAATCGGCGGAGCCGTGCGTACTGCCTTAGGACTGGCGACATGACGACCACCACCCCAAGGGCAGCCACGAGCGAGACCCAAGCAAGACCTGGGGACCTCTCGGCGATGCCCAATACTTGGACGAACAACAGTCCCATTACCAAGACAAGGGAGTACAGGCCCTGATGCATCAAAGATAGGTAGTACTGCGGATGTTTGTCCTCGAGCTCTTCGTCCTTCTCTTGGACGATTGAGACGCTTGCGACTCCATAAAACAAGAGGAACAAGAGGAACAGGAAGCTCGCAGCGTTCGCATCGGAGGCGCTTGCGAGCGGCGACGAGCTGTCAAAAATGAACTGGACCAAACTCACCGCTAGGAAGCCCCAGATCATTGCATGGTTCTGAAGGAGGTTCGGGCGCCCCAGAACCACCATGTCTATGAACTTCTGCATGAAAAACCCCGAAGAGATGAGGTAGGAGAGCACCAGAGTTCCCTGGAGGGTCAGGACCGGCGTCCGAAATACCAAGTAGGCTGGAGCGACCATCATTATCACTCCACCTATGGTGTAGGCCTTAGAAAGGCCCCACGAAGTGGCGGGGTCGATGCTCCTTACGGTGAACTGCCTGTATTTTATCGTAAGAGCCTTTTCGTAGTAAAATGCAACACCTCCAGTAGTGAACGAAAACGGATAGGTCCAGTTTGGGTCTATGCGCATTCCCGCATAGGTGTTAAGGAGGACCACCAGACCAAGGAAGAAGGCTGCTGCAACCCCTGTCACCACCATGAACTTGCTTATTCTTCTGGCAAACTCGGCTCGAGGGTTGACCTGGATCTCGGGCTTCTGTCGTGGCAACTGGCCACGTCTCGGGACCGCCTTCCATATATGCGCTGAGTCGGTTCAAGGTCCTGATTTCTTGCAGAACTGCCTACGATTTTGAGCTTGGGAACAGGCCCATGGCCTTGAACACAGTCGAAGTTGAAATGTAGGTGTCCTGGCCGGGAACCTGTGTTTGAACTTCGACTCCCCGCATCTTGCAGGGATGTCATCTCTTATCAAACACTACATATCATAACAAACACAACGGAAGATCTCGATTGACTATTGTCGAGAAAGCATCCAAAGAACGAGGACTCCACCAGAGGCGGCCCCTCCCACTAAGTGGAGTAGAAATGAAGGGTTTCCCACAATGTACGAATTCAAGGCAATCAGAGACGCTACCCCGAACAAAATGAGCACCGCGTAGGCTCTCAGATACGTCCTGGCACTCCTTTCCCCTGCCACAATTAGCCTCAGCTGACTGATCAGGTCGGCAAGAGTGGTCACGACTATCGCCGCCACGACAGTGAACCCTATGATGGAAGTTCCAGTCGCAGGTTGCTTCGAAAGAATCCAGATCGACAGCGATACGAGGTAACTCCCCGCCACGCCGGCGCCAAAGACCGAGGGCAAGGCGACGAAAGGCTTCAGGCTTCTGGAAAGGATGAGATTATACATCGCAAGGAACACCATGAGGACTGCAACTAAGAGGAAGTTGTTGTACAGCCCTACGGTCGTCGAACTTGAGTAGGGTGGGGTGGCTTCGACGAAGCTGAAGGGGCTCGTTGTGAACGCGATTAGGTTCGCCGCACCCAGAGGAAGGGGTTTGAATGGCTGGAGCCCATCGTAGAGGAAAACCACGGCGGCATACAGACCATAGAAAATGAAGACAGGATACAGTTCGCCTAGGACGGCCTGAAGCGCAGCCCTTACTTCCTCGGACAACCCCTTTTTCCCTTCAGACATCGGTGAGGGTTGGCGACGATCCAGGTTAGCTCTATTCGGTAGAGACTACCTTCTGTTCACCAGAGACCATCCTTGACTCCAGCAGATAGTCGTCCATCTCATTCTCAGCCCAGTGTAGTATTATGGCGAAGCCAGTGATTATCAGGCCAGAGGCCAGGAGGAGGCTTGGAGAAGGGATCCACCCCCTGTTGAGAAAGGAAAGTTCCGCCCAGAGGATCTGGGTCAACCCAACGACCATCTCGAAATAGGCGAGCAACCGCGGCAGAATCACAGGGTAAAGACTGATTTGCCCTTTCCAGGTGACTTTGAAGTACTCGGCACCGCCCTTTCTGACCATTTTTAGGTGGCCCGCGTCCATCAGCTGGTGAACGTATGCGTTGACGTTTCCGTCAGAAAGCCCCATATCACGTGCCACCTGGCTAATGTTAGCTTGGTACTTTCG
>Ga0181527_1001345_pt1 | contig 25413 bp, 28 predicted proteins | sample PEATcosm2014_Bin_30_FD_119762 | JGI IMG/M metagenome (GOLD analysis project Ga0181527, IMG submission 119762) | Peatland microbial communities from MTU Mesocosm Facility, Houghton, MI, USA - PEATcosm2014_Bin06_60_metaG | ecosystem: Environmental > Terrestrial > Soil > Wetlands > Peat | place...
ACCCCCGACCCTCAGATTCCGATGTCTGATGCTCTTCGGGGCCAAGCTCGGCAACTTAACCCTTCTTTGCCGCCCTTCTTCGTGCGGCCCACCGTTTCTTCATCATCATCGAGATGCGTTTCCGGGCTGCGGGGCTCATCTTGCGCCGGCCAGCCTTATTTGCGCCCGCAGTTCGCGGAGTCTGGGAGCCCGCACTGTCGCTGCCCAATGCCTCAAGCGCGGCAATTGCCCGCTCAATTCGTCCCTTTTCGCCTCGCAGATTCCTTATAAGTTTGGTTGTATCCATCTTTCCTTTCCACCACTGCGAAACAAGATACATTGTCGGCAACATGGAAAACCAGCCTGAAAATGCGCAGGGGCAGGAATTCGACACGCCCGTGGCCGCATTCTCCTTAGGCCAAGTGGCCTCCGATCGTCGGCAATGCTGAAGGCGAAGGTTGCACTATGACGTTAAGTCCGGTTGTGGCCATCAGGAGTGCGTAAGTTTTGCTTAACCGCGTCGGATAAGCGGCAGATTTAGCACAGGCTCAGGAACCGTAAGCGCCCGTTTGCTACTCAGCTGATCGGAGGAAAAAGTCTTTTTGACTTGACCATCTTTGACTTGCAGTGGGGGAATCAACATAGTCACCAGACAACGGAAGTAGGGTTGCATCCTAAGGCACAAGCCAGGAGGAAACGTGTCTGGATACGCTACGCTGAGCCAACTTTGTAGCACTGCTTCAGAAAACAGGTTCATTAAGATGCTGCTGAACGTGGCACGTACACTTCGACATCGATGGCGCGTACTCCGTTTCGGGCAGCGGCTTTACAATCAGGCATGCAGCACGCAGTCGGCGGTTGTGGACTCGCCCCGCACTGTTCCAGTACAAGACTTCAGCGAACATCTATTCAGGCGTTCGGTATCGCCGCGAATCCATGATTTGGTGCAACTGCGGGTCGCTGCGCAGATCGCGTCGGCTGCACAGACGAAGCTCCGTGCCGATTTGTGCCGCGAACAAGGGTGGTCGAGCGAGCAGATCGGGGCAGCGCTGCTCGGCACAAAGAGCGGATGCTTTTCCCAACCGGAAACACTGCTGTTGCAGTACGCGCAGGATATGACACGCACCCCGATCGATGTCGATCCGCAGGTCATTAGAGAGCTCCGGGTACACTTCACGGAGGCGGAACTGGAGGAGCTGACGGTCTCGATTGCATACGAAAACTTACGCGCCCGGTTTGTAGAGGCGAATGCGAAGCTGCAGTTGAGGCACTAAGCCAGAATAGCGGGATAATCCTTCTCTTCATTCAGCCAGCCTACCCTGTGATCGCCCTGGCGAGCTTCTCGGGAAAACGCGGGGCGGAAGTCGGCCTCGTCAATTCTCGTCCACGATTCGCCGGAATGACACCAGATCCCAAGACTCGTCCGACGTTTGCTGTCGCAAAATATAAAGATTCCCATCATCGGCGCGAACTTTGTAAAAGACATCCTGTGGACCGTACCATTGGTCGAGCAGCTCCTCAACCATGTACTCGTGTCCATCAAGCCGGAAACGAACAGGCCGTTCGTCCGCCTTCCTTCCTGCGTAGCAATCGACTTCCAGCTTCATCTCTTCCCCATGCGGGCGCACAACGCATAACCTGCCGTATGCTGTCCCATGACGAATGCGCACGCGTCACGCCGGATCGTTTCGCTGCAGCCCAGCGTAACCGTTATCCTCGATCGGCTCAACTCGCTTGACCTGCTGGTTGCCTCCACCCGCTATTGCCAGGCGGTATGCGCGGGTGCTCTCGAACGCCGGGTAGGACGTTTCGAGCCGTACGTCGACGCTATTGAGTGTCGACCACGGCCCGAAGTTAAACAGCTAGAGAAAGTTTATACATAGGCAGTAATTTGCGCAGAACCTGCTCCTGATGGCTGATTAGCGCTTGATGGAACCGTTTCCAGTTGCTCTGATCAAAGTACGGGGTATGCGCAAACTTGGTGCCAGGCATGTCCCAGTCTCGTGTTGTGTTAAGAGCGTCAAACTTCCATGAGCGTTCGCCCTTTGCCGCATAATCAAGCGAGGCGGCTTGCTCCGCACTCAGTCCGCCAAACGAGAATCTTCCCTCCCGAATGAGCGCCAGCCATTGGCGGTGGCGCACAGCTCCATCATGGTCAGTGATGCCACGGAAAGTCTCGAGGATCAGTCTGCGATCGGGATCTGGGATCTGCCGCTCGGCGACCTCATCTCGGTATAATAGGTAGTTATAGAAGATCCTGTCGCAGGCGTGTGCGAACTTGGAAGCGTTGTCGCGTTGGCATAGGTTGCCGTCGTGGTCACGATAACTCCACTGTAGAAAGGGCCCGTCCGGGCACTTGAAGACGCAACCATGCCCGAGGTTTTCGACCTCGGTAATTCCGCGAGACATCCAGTCCGCCATCTTGTCGAGTAAATCTGCCCCTGTAAACTTTAGCTCGTTGACCTTGTTGGCATCGTTTATGACCCCAACGAAAGCGTAGTGCGCGAAAGTGTCGGCGTAGACGTGTGTGGTGATGCCGAGACGCTGCCGCCAGTTTGCTTCGTTCTTGGCGCCTTTACAGGCGCGCCACATATCCCGTGCAAGAGGGCTGTCTTCGCGGCACACGAGACGCTTGATCATGGGATCCCCCAGGGCTTGGCCGGGTTCCTGGCCATTGTTACCGGGGAGAAAGTGGAACGGGACCCAAACTTCGCGGTCTTCAGTAGCATGAAGATTACCGGCATCCCAGAGCACGTGCGCGGAAGCGATGTGATAAAAGGGCGGTGCGCCATCCGTGAACTCAATTAGGCCGCTGTTGTTGGCATCGTCGACGTACTGGGCGGCGTAGGCGATGATGCGTGCATCATCGTGGGGAAAGCCCGCGAGCCGGGCCAGCACGTAGGTGACTGCATGATGAAAATCAATCTGCATTTGTTTCTCCTCTCATGACTACAGGACTAGCGTCACGGCAAAGCCCGTTACTCCGAGCCGGTGATCTGGCAATTGCTGGTTTGCTGCCCACCTGCGGCAGTGCACCAGGCAAATCGCACGAACTTCAGGCCAGCGCGTAGCCGGGATCAAAGGCCGGGCCCTGGTCGTCTTGTGCTGTGGTCCAGCGCATAGCGAAGACGGCATAAGGATTGGTGAGACTGCCGGTGAGCAGATTCGGAAATACCTCGCCAAATCCATGGGCGAGAAGCTCCCGGTACAAATCAATGTCAGGCTCGATTTTGACGCAGGTCACGCCGTCGATCAGTTCTTCATCGTGCTCATGGAAGGTAAGTTGCACATTTGCGATGGGAAACGCAATCTGCTTCCAACTACAGGTTGATCCTGGGTGGAACTGCTCACAGCTCTTCTCTTCTGCGAACTCACCCTTCGCTGCCGCTGCTCGCACGACCGGAATGATGGCAGGATCAACGTAGCCGAAGAACCTATCCTGTGCCATTGTATTGTCCCAGCAGATTTGCTTGAAGTAGCTGAGAGGCGTTCGCCCGTCCAGATCGATCTCGGCCATGGCCTGCGTCAGGTTCAACAAGCAGGCAAGCGAATTGGGTTCGTTCCTGCTAACCGCATCATAGTGCGCCTGGGCAGATGCTTCGCTGTCGCCTACAGCCAAGAAGGATGCTGCCTCCGGATGTGCGGCCTTGAACTCGGACCAAGGAGCAAACTGCGGCTTGGGTTTGTGGCGGAGAAGTAGAACTCTCGGCTCGGCGAGCACCTTCGGGTTAGCGTTGAAGAAGCATCCGCTATCGCGGTATCTGGGCGAGGACACATTGACGGCATAGAAATCGCCTAGTCCGTCATGAAACGGAACATTGATGAGCACATTCGGACCCCTTCGGTCGTCACAGCTGGGAGGGACGCCCTGCCCATTGTGAACGCGGATCAGAACAGGTCCATTGAAAGGACGGCCATCGCCGTCGAAAATGCTAAGCATCGCTTCCGCTAATGGGATGCCGTCTGCGGTGTTCAAACTCATTGCCATTGCCTCCCGTTCCTGAATGCAGATTACACGCTTGGCCAATTTTCTCAGAGAGCCACAACCTTCGCTGTTAGTTGTGAGCCGATGTCGACAGCCTTGGTGATCACATCTAGGACTTTGGCGACATTCCCCAGATTCTTCAGGCCAGCCTCTAGATTGAGCTGCGCAGTGCTCATTTGAGAAACGAGCGACGCAACGTCGGGATCGTCGTCATGAAGAACATTGTTGATCGCCTTCCAGTAATTTGTGCGGCTTTGGACGATCGATTTCCGCATCGCGTCGAGTTCCACCGGTGTTGCTCCCTTGTCCATCAGATCAGACAGGCTCTGCGTGAGAAAAAAGTATTGCTTTTCCAAAGCTCCTAGAGACGGATTCATGACGTTCTCCTTAGATCACTGAAGCAGCCCAAGATTCCACGACCTTGAGCGAAAATGGATTACCGCGGAATGGCATACGCTTTTCCGTGGCAAGTAGATGTACCCGCGAGCCCATTTCTTGCAGAGTTGTGAGCATCGCCGTCGAAGCGTCCGCTTCGCGTTTGTTCACGTCTTCTGCGGAAGTGTCGAGCCTATTCTCCGCCAATGTGCGAAGTGTGCTTTTGAGGTGCTCGTCTGGTGTAACCGCTGAGAGGCTGAACGGCTTAAGGGCAGGTTGCAGCATTGGAGTCGGATCAACGACCTGACGCTTGATAAGAGAATTAGCCACTGTTTTAGCAAGGAAGATGTGTTGACGCGCCAGGGAGTCGTATACTGGCTTTTCCTTTGCAAACAGATCGACTAGGGCAGCCAGCGTGGCGTCCATTGCTTGCGCCGCTTTCTTCTCCTCATGCTGCTGCACAATTTGAATGAGGAAATCGCCGGCCTTTCCGAGGGCTGCTGGAACCGGAGAGCCGTTTGGCAGGGCTTTGATGCTGACTATTTGGTTCCCTAAGGCCGTCGCCGCGGTTGCGACGTCCGAAGAAGCCTTCGAACTGGTTAGGGCGCTCATGGAGGACGACAAGCGCGCTAGAGATTGCGCGAGGTCTTTGCGTTTGAGAATCTCGGCTCGAGCTTGTTCAATCTGCTGCCGATCTGCGTCCCCAAAAGGCACCCCAAACAGCGAGAGATTGAGTTCGTTGAGTGAAATCGTGTCCGTAAGCGAGTCAGAGATGGCTCCATAGTAGGTGCTCAACTGCGCTGAAGTGGCTGTCATCTGCTGAGCAGCGGCAACAGCATCGTCTGAAACCTTACAGGCGAACACGCAGGAGAGCAGAAGTAGCACCCCCGCGCTGTACAGAAACTGTCTCGTTGTCTTCACTTCTCGTCTCCAATGCGGAAAGCAGAGCGAAGCCCTAATTTCCCACTGCACGCCCTTAAAGGGAGTGCTGTTCTGGTCAACAAACTGGCCAGTGCTCGTGTCGCGCTTCGTCTACGTCGCCGTCTTCGGGTTAAAGACCTGGGAACGTCCACTGACTATCGTGCCGAATTACGAATACCGAGCGTCTTTTTCTTTATGCATACATCTCCTTTGGCCACTATCAATTCCGCTTACCCGGCCTGGGGTCAGGCCAGGCGATTGCAGTTCACGCAGTCTGCCAAATTCAGTAAGTTATTGGGAGCATAGCCATCCGCGGTTGTCTTGAGATATTTCCTACCGCCGTGCTCTGCAACGATAATGTCCGCGCGACGACCATTCACGAGCGTGTAGAAGCTCTCCTGTCGGTTCTCGATTCGCTGCATCATCGCCTCTTCGGACAACATCCATTTCCCGTTATAGCCGAGCGCCTCAATACGTTCGTGCGGGTTGTAGTGCCCGCCGCGCTTCACGATACAGTTGACCTCAAAACTGCCCGCCATTTCTCCTCCTTCAAAAGTCCAAGGCTGAAACCCTGCGGAGCTACACCTATGGTGCGCTGAGTAAAGGCAGCCCACGCGGCGTACAGCCGTCAGCAACAAGGTGGCTCAGGTACGAGACAAGTGCTACTGCCAGCAAGATTTTCTCGATCTCCTGCCAGCTGCCGCTCTCTTTGCTACATTGTGTCAACGCGAGCCTTACGAGCCCTGCACCGAGGGTCAGGCTATGCCCAAAGGCGCGGTGATTGGGACTCACCGCCGGCTCGAGGACATCCGGCGCAGCGGCCGCGAGCATGCCGATTCCGGTGGAAACCAACGCTTCACCAAGATCTGGCTTCCGCCCGTAGTATTTGCACATTAAAAGGTATGTGCCAGCTCCGCTGCCGGCTCCAATTGCGAGATGGGTCCCAAGGTTCGACAATTAGCCCCTTTCCGCTCCACGAATGATTGGCTGGCTGCACTAAGCGCAAGCCCAGCCAGCACTTAGGCGGGGCTCGCGTTTAGTTATCGCTTCCGGCCCCGCGATCTTCTGTCAAGCGTTCTTCACAGCAGTGGCGGACTCGACGCGTCCGACGAGGTGCGGGTTAGGGCCAAGAATGTCCAATCCAACGGAGTCTTTCGCAGCCCAGTTGAAAAGCCACTCTGCATCGCTCATGGCAAGATGGATGCAGCCGTGTGATTCGAGCTCCGGATCTCCGGCGTGGAAGGCACAGCCGGACCCACCAGAGAAAAACAGCGCGTAAGGCATTGCTGCCGGATTACCGTGGCTGTCCTTGTATAGCGAGCTGTGATGCATCCGCTCGCGGCGGACGGGATCAATCGAGCCATTGGAAATCAGCGGAGTCAGGTGCCCCTGACGACCGGTTGAGAAGTCATCGATAATACGGACGACCTGCCCGTTTCCCAAGATATTGATCTTGTGATTCGGAAGATCAACCACAACCTTCTTGCCGCCGCTGTTTGCGTTGTCGCGGTTCTTTTCGTCCACTTCAGATCCCCTTATTATCGCAATATTGCGATAAATATTTGTTGTGGAAACGCTATCGCATTTTTGCGATACTGTCAAGCATATGCCGATGACCCAAGTTCTTCTGTTCGCGGACGGGCATGGGGCCAGTCCGTTTCTGGAGTGGATGGACTCGCTTCCTGTGGACGCTCAGCACAAATGCATCATCCGCGTCGAACAACTAGAGGAGTTCGGGCTCGCCGTTGCAGCTCCGGAGTCAAAATCCCTTACAGATGGCATTTGCCAATTGCGCTTCGTCGCGGGCGGCACGGAATATGCAATCCTCTGCTTCTTTTACGATCAAAGTGCCGTTGTTGTACACGCATGTAGCACCAGGCTAGGTGTGGCGCCGGAAGATGTGGCTATTGCTGTTGAACGGAAAGAGCGGTTCTGCGAGAGGCCCGAGCGGCACACCTATTCGGAGGAGGAATGATGCCAAAAAGGAAGCTTTCAACTGCTTCGCAAATTCTCAGACGTCGGTACGTGCGAGATGAACAGCGCCAGCACTCACTTGAACTTGAGCGAGCTAACGCCGAAATCGCTCGAAATATCGCTGCTCTCCGACAGGAAGCAGGGTTGACTCAGGCGGAGTTGGCTAAAAGGGTCAGAACAACACAGTCAGTAATTAGCAGATTAGAGGATGCCGACTACGATGGGCATTCTCTGAGCATGCTTCACCGGATAGCGGATGCCCTAGGCAAGAAACTTACGATATCAATGGAGTCAAGGGATTCAGACTTGCGGAGCGTCCGAACTGCCTTTCGCGAGGTAGTCCGAAGACTTCGAGTGAGTCATGGATATACGGTCCAGGATGTCGCAGACCGCCTTGGGATCAGCTCTTCGGAGGCGGTTAGTCTCGAAAGGGACGACTCGTTTCGGCCAAGTCCTTTGCTTCTGCACAGAATAAGCAAAATGTATGATATCCCCCAGAGGCAACTTGCATTATTGTGTGGAGCGATTCGGGATGTTCCTCAACCCATACGGGAACGGGCTTCACGATTCGCCGCGATGTCAGATTCCTTCTCGAATCTAACTGACGAGGAAAAGAAGGAACTCGATATCTTTGTAAATTTTCTGCGCTCAGAAGTATAGAGGGAAATATGGACGAGGCGACTCGGCGAGAGATCGACAAGATTGCCACGAGAGTCCTGAAAGAGGGCCGGCTGCTCGAACCGCCAATTCGTATTGAAAATGTCCTCGAGCATTTGAATGTCCACCGTAAATTCTATGATCTGGACGACCCGAATTTGCTACAACGGTTTGCGCACAAACTCCGCATTGGCAGTGAGCGAATCATTGGAATTGCACGAAAAATCCGGCTTGCCGCAATCTGGGCTCCCGACCAAGACGAGATTCTAATAGATGAATCCCTACCAGCTCCCAAGCAGCTGTGGGCTGCGTTCCACGATGCTACTCATCGGGCCCTACACTGGCAGCGAGAATTTTTTCTAGGCGATACCGCCCAGACGCTTGAGCCTTACTACCAGGATCTGCTTGAAGAGGAAGCAAATTATGGGGCATCTGCCTTGATGTTCGGTCCGCGTTTTACGGAGCACGCAAAGAACTTGCCTTTGGGTTGGGCAGCCGTTGAAGAGCTTAAGCGGATACACAAGAAGTCATACGTGACGGTCTTGAGAAGATACGTGGAGCAGGGTCCGGATTCAACATTGGCCGGAATCGTCTCGACCGCTCATTGGGATCTAAAGCCTGCTGATCAAGAGAGCAGATGCAGGCATTTCGTCCGCTCGCCGCAATTTACACGCCTCTTTCCAGACATCATCGGAGAAGATTTGCGGACGACAATCGACGTGAACACGTCGGTGAGGCGCGGTGGGCCAGTCGGGATATTTGAGATGACTCTAGATAGTGCCACAACTTCGAGCTCCTATGTTTTTGCGGGAGAGTCGTTCTACAACAGCCACTACGTCTTAACGCTCTTCACGCCAGTGCAGGACTAAGGTATGTGCCGGTGCTGTGGGCCCGATTTCATTGACACGGCATTTCCGACTGACATCGAGATTTACTTCGACGCGGATCGGACAGCGGCGCCGCCCCCGTCCCAGCTCGGCATGTTGACGTGCCTGAACTGCGGACTTAACTCATTTTGTCGCTGGACAAGTCGAAGAAGCTGCAGGTCCTTCGGAGAGTTGCGCAGGAATAGGGTTTGTTCGCGACCGAGAACCTGTCTGGTCACCGAACTTCCAGGTCCGAGCTGCCGCAACGCTCGCATTGCAGAGGGTAGTGCGGCTTGCGCGGGTCTTGCCGCTCCTCTTCGGTCTGGATCTCGGCGCGAAACTGGTGTCCGCACCTGCGGCATGTCACACCCACAGTTCTCGTCACGGGCATTAGAATACCACTATGCGACGCGGAGCTGCTTCTGATGAACGTCCCCTAGTGATCGACCGCGCGGCGGCGGCCGAAGTTGCGTCCGCCGACGCCGTCCGAGAGTGGGCCAGCGACAAGCGGGTATTCGTTTCCAGCGTGATGTCGGAACTGGGCGCCGAACGGCAGGCTGCCGCGGCTGCGGTCCGTACCGTTGGCGCGCGGCCAGTTTTGTTCGAGGAGTTCGGCGGGCGCGACGCCGACCCTGAGCAGGCATATCTCACCGAAGTCGAGTCATCGGACATCTACGTCGGCATCTTGGGCCGGCGGTACGGGAAACCGCTGCAGTCTAGATTCTCGGCAACGCATGCCGAGTATTTGCATGCTGAGCAGCACGGGCTTCGCATAGCGGTATGGACGTTGGCGACCAATGAGCGGGAGGGCCACGCGCAGAGCTTTCTTGAGGAAGTGCGTACCTTCCACGTTGCCCCGGAGTTTTCATCGGCCGCAAAGCTCCAGCAGCAGATCGAGGAGCGGTTGAGGACCATCGCCGCTGAGGACCTTGCTCCATGGTGCAAGCTGCGCAACTTAGTCTTCCGGGCAGCAGAGGTAACCGACCGGGGCAGTGAGATCGACGTTCGCGCACGGGTGCGCAGCGACGAGGTCGCACACGGATTGGAGCAGATCCGCCCCGATCAGTGGGGGCGGGGCCAGGATGGGCGCGTTACCTGGCAGGGGCGAAGCAAGTATGTGCGCGTTAAGACGCTTGAAACGACGACCACCTCGGCGCGATCGAGGGTCATCCGCATGGGCCTTGAGGTTACTCAAGCGCCCCAGGACCCAATGCTTGAGATGAGCGTCGCGGGCCATGGCCCCGGCGAGTTGACTGCCGCTGCGTTGCGAACGGCGCTCTTCGGAGAGCCGAATCCTCTGTCACGGCAGCACATGGATTTTATGGCGGAAATGCCCGACCCCTGGCAGCCGCTTCGCGAACATGCCGTATCGGAAGAAATCTTGCGTCCTATTGCGGAACTGCTTTTGACCGACGCGCTCGTCGGCAGCGGACGGGCGGCTCGGATCGTCTCCTTCAAACTCGGAGTCAGCGTTCGGGGCCGGCGCAAGTGCCTGGTAGAGTGGCAGATGCCCCGTCGGTATTCGAACGAACCTGATACTACGAAGACTATCGAAGGGTTCGTGTCGCTCTAGTCGCCGGCGCCGCACAACCGGTGAGGCCGCCAGCATTCGAGCCTACCGACACTGCAGCGTGTCATATTGCTGCACGCACGTGACCAGAATCTTGCGCGCTGGCGCCGCCGAATTATTCAAGGGTGTGCAAGATTCGGCGTTGTAGGCTGCATCCTTAACCTTTTCACGTTCGGGGTTGCTTTCGCTGTACACGTAACGAAGCGGTGAGCGCATTTGGCTAATCACGAGGCCGACCGCACCAATACTTGTTTCTTGTTGCCGGACGAGTACTAGAGATAGGATGGCGGATAAATACTGGAGTCAACGGGAGGAGTATGTTTGAGGAAGACAGAAGGGAGAGCCACGCATGGAAGGGAGTCGCAGAGACTTTCTGAAAGAAGCAGGTGCACTGGGAGTGATGGCCGCGATGGGGGAGTTATCCCTACGCGCCGCTGACAAGCCTGAAGGCATGCAGGCAAATCGTATTCCCCAATTCCAAATCGATCATGTAACCGCTGCCGGGCGGAGCCTGCGTCAGATGCAGGATTCACTCGCCTCGCTTGGGCTGAAAACAGAGAATGGCGGGCCGCACTCGAATCACGCAACCGAGATGGCATTGCTGAGCTTTCCTGACGGGTCGTATCTTGAACTCATTGGATTGCAGCAGAACCCTGATCCAAAAGCCGTGGCAGCCCACTACTGGAGCAAATTTCTGCAGGCGGATGCGGGACCTTGTGCCTGGGCAGTCCAGGTGCCCGACGTCGGTGCCGAGGCGCAAAGATTTTCGAGTCTCGGCATCGCGGTCACCACTCCCGCGAAGAATGGGCGCACTCGCATGGATGGCGTTCAGTTGGACTGGGACTTCGCTCGTGTGGGACCGGGGCCGAACGGAACGTTCTTTCCCTTCTTGATCCGGGATCTTACGCCGCGCGTTTATCGGGTCTACCCGAGCGGCAAACCGACCATGACAACCTATCGCGGAGTTTCGAAAGTCGTGATCGCCGTAAAGGACATGGAAAACTCCGTTCAGCTATACCAGCGCGCTTACAATCTGCCTGCTCCGACCACTCAGGACGATTCGGATTTCGGAGCAAAGCTGGCTTGGTTCAAAGGGACGCCGGTAATCCTTGCGGCGCCCTCCTCGGATAAATCACCGCTGGCCGAGCGAATAGCCCAATTTGGCGATGCCCCATGCGCGTTCGTGCTGGCAGCAGCCGAAAAACATAAGACCACGGCCCTGCCTCTTCGTTCAAAGTGGTTTGAGAAGCAGATTTCCTGGTTTGATCCCGCCAAGCTTGGTTGGCGCCTGGGAGTCGAGTAGACATGGCCACGTGCGCCTGTTATCGGCGCGGCAGATTCAGCCTGTGATTGCAGCCAGGTTTCCGCTTCGCGACGCGCCACGCGCCAATGAGATGCTGGAAAAGTCTCAAGTATCGGGCAAGCTCGTGCTGCTTCCGCAGGAATAATGAGCACTCAGATCATCTTGCCGTGGTGCCGCCTCTAACAACGATACAACCCGGGTAGTTCTTCTATCAGGGGCGATCCGTGACTCACGGACCATTAGCCTCAGCTCCGCGTGTACGTCGAAAGGAGGGAATCCATGTCATCTCCGACGCCATAGCCAAATTCATGGCTAATGGTCCGCACACGATCTAACCTGGCAACAATGTCGTCCCGGCGTTCGACGGATAGTGTTTTTGCGAACTTGAGAGCCTGCTCGAACATGCGCACCAGTGCATCAAAGTATCCCTCATCTCATTGCAAACGTCGCTGCAGAACCCAGCTGCCCGCTGGCAGTAGAAAACCATCAACTCTGCCAGTCCTTCGGAATCGCCAACAGCCTTCTTGTAATCAGAGATGGCCCGCTTGGCTTGGGAGACAGAGGTGTCTTGCTTCCGGAACAGGTCAGGCCAAAGCCACCGATCAATGGTTTTTTTGTACGGCTCAAGCACGTCCTCGCCCAAGCCAAAACGGGCATGAAGAAACGTCTGATTATCCTTGTGCGCAGTGTAGAGACTCTGAATCAAGCCTAGCAATGCTGCCCTGTCAAAATCCGCGAGTTTCGCTTTGACATCTGTCCACGTGGGTTGCGATCTTGACTGACGCTTGGTCATGCGCTTCCTCAATTCCAGTCATGCGAGCCAACGTCCGTGGCTCCGACCCGGCTCGTCTGCTTCAGAAACAGTAACCTTGCGCCACCCAGTAATGCCAATCGCCGACGGCTTCGGTTGTCGATTCGCCCGCGTCAATGGCAACCAGTTGAGACAGGGGAACCGCCATATTGCGATCCTGCCAGCGGATCAGTACGAACATGTCGCTTGAGCACGCTTCTTCGGGCGCCATGCGCCGTACTTCGACGGTTTCCCCCTTCCGGAGCGGCGAAACCACTTTGGAAACGATGCACTTGGCTTGAAACGGGAATCGCAGTTTGTCTTCCAGGTAGTAATACCACCCCATGGCCTGCTCTTCCGGCCCGTTTGCGTCCACGATGACTTCGTCGCGGATGCGATCTTCCCGGATCGGGTCTTTCTTGGGTTTCGCCATGGCTTTAGTGGGGACTACCGCTACGGCTGAAGGAGTTGCCGGATGCGGGAAAAACGCAAAACTTCAATTGCGCCCAAAACGGGCCCTGCCACGAAACGAACGCTTCGTCCGATCTCGTAAATTAGTATCGCGCTCCGAGCAATTTCGCCAGTTCCTCAACTGAATCCAACCGGTCCAGTTGTTCCGTCAACTCGACAATCCGATCTACCTGTGCGTCGGCCAGACAGGCGCCCGCGATGTTACGGAATTTGTGAACCACTTCCTCGGGTTTCAGCGGATTCTCGGGGCTGCCGCGCCGGTATAGCGCCTCTTCGTGGAATTCGCGCCCGTCGCAAGTCAGCACGGCTACCCGTGCCGCATGGCGAAAGGCCGGGCCCATGGCATCGAGCTCCGGATCGACGCGCGCTTCCACCCGTGAAATGAAATTGAGAATGCGCGGATCGCGCAGACGATTCTCGGCATATTGCTGAACAAACGCAGCTCCTTCGATGGCCATTACCGCCAAACCGTAGTACAGGTTCATTTGCGCTGCCGTCACTCCTTGCGCCTTATAGGGCCATGCGCAATGCAAGTGAGTCATGGAGGTGACGCCCACCTTAACGGATGCGATGTCGTCGGCGCTGAGCCCATGGGTTTGCATGAGGGAGGCAAGCGCATCCAACGCCGCATGGATGCTGGTGACGCTCGCATACGGCTTATATCCGGTATGGTTGATCTCCCAGATGGAGCCCAGTCCTTCGGTAAGCCGAGCCGGATTCGGCTGGTCGGAGTAAGAGCTGAGGAACCCGCCGTAGCCGGCTTCGACCACATCGGGTATGCCGGTAAATCCTTGTTGGGCCAAGAGGGCTGCATACACGCCGCTTTGGGCGGCCCGTCCGGAGTTCAGACGTTTCACCATGGCCCCTTCTTGCGCGGCCATCAGACCCGCGGCCTGAGAACCGGCGATGCCAAGCGCCTGCTGCATCCGTGCCGCGTCGAGATGGAGCATGCTGCCCGCCGTGGCCGCGGCTACGAAGACCCCGGAAGTGCCCTGCGGATGGAAGCCGCGAAAAAACAAGCTCATCGTGGCGGCATTGCCAATGCGCGTGCCGACTTCGTACCCGGCTGCCATGCCGGTGATCATTTCGCGCCCAGAGAGATGGTGGGCTTCGCCGAACGCGAGAGTCACCGGCACCGCCAGCGAGTTAGGGTGCAGGATGGATTCCCGATGAATGTCGTCCAACTCGAAGGCATGCCCGGCGGTGCTGTTCACCAGGACGGCTTGCGATATCGAGCTTTTGCATCCGCTGCCGAAGACCGAAGCCACTGGCCGGCCGCCTTCGTTTTTCACCAGTTCGGCAACCTTGCGGGTCCAGGGCAGCGTGGCGCCGAAAATGCAGCAGCCAATGCCGTCCAGCGCCAGCAACTTCAATTTCTCAATTACCTCGCACGGGATCGCTTCGAACTGCAGAGTGGCGGCGAATTGCGCCAGATCGCGGGTTGCATTTTCCTGTAGTGGAGCTTTTGCCATCTGTCCTCAACCTTTGCATTTGCAGGCTAGAGGCCGCGATTTGCCCCGGCAGAGGTATTCGCGGTCCCGTCGCCAATTTACGTGAGTATCCGCCCCCGGGTGTTGGGACCGAAGATTCCGATGACGAGAGCCACCGCGACCCACAGCGCCCCAATATAGATGAATACGCTCAGGTAGCCATAATGAGTGAACAAAAATGCCACCAACATCGGTCCGACCACATTCGCCAGCCGGCCGACCCCGTAGTTCAATCCTGAACCGGTGTTGCGGATCATGGTGGGGTAGCATTCCGGCGTATAGGCGTACAGCAGGGGCACAAACGTCTGGATGAACATCGAGACGCCGAACCCAAAGGTGATGATCGACCACGTCTTAAGGCTGGTTCCGTACATCAACCCGCATGAGGCGACCACTAGGCAAACCAGAGTAATCCACCATTTGCGCTGCCAACGATCGGAAATCAGGGCCGCGAGAAGGGCGCCGAGAGGCGCTCCGAAGTGCATCATCGACGTCCAGAGAAGAGATTTCACAATGGGGAAGCCGCGAGCCGCCAACAGCGTTGGCACCCAGGCCAGGAAGCCGTAAGCCGCCATAGTCTGGCAGACCCAGGCCGCAAGCAGCATGATCGTACGCGATCGAACGGCGGGCGCGAAGAGCTCGCCGAATTTGCCGCGTGTGGGCGTGACAGAGACAACGTCGGGAACCGGCGGCAGTTCTCCGTACTCCGCCTTGACGCGCCTCTCGATCCGTTCCAAGACGGCATCCGCCTCGGCCAACCGTCCTTGATTCTCGTACCACCGTGGCGATTCCTCTAGCAGAGGCGAGAAAAAAAGAAAGAACATTCCGAGCGAGCCCCACACGAAAACCAATCGCCAGCCATAGGTTGTCCACGGAATCAGGAAGTGGGCCACGTGCGCGGTAATCGGTATGCCGAACAGTCCGATGGTCATGATCCAGCCCTGGAAGGTACCGCGCCGTTTGGCCGGAAAAATCTCGCTGATGTACGTGATGCCGACCACGGTCATCGCCGAAAGCCCCATGCCGGTCAGCATGCGCGTGAGGAATAGCCCGGTGGTATTCCACACCAACGCGTTAAGCAACGAGAAGCCCGAGTACCAGACGGTGGAAAGGATCAATCCCCTCTTCCGACCCACACGATCGGAAAACCACCCACCAAATGTCGCTCCAACAAACATTCCGAGAAAAGCTCCGGAAGTAACGAAGCCAATCGTCGCGATAGAAAGGTTCCAGGCGACCCTAATTTCCGGCGCTGCGAACGCAAAGGTATTGAGATCTCCCAGCTCGAAGAAGAACACGTAGGCCAGCAACCACATGACCTGTTTGTGAAATCTTCCGATGGGGAGCCGATCCAGGCGTGCCGCCGCCGAATGGCGTCCCGCTGGCACTGTACCGACCTGAGAACCTTCCATAGTCCCACCTTACATTCGCTCTACGCCGCAGCCCTAATCGCTAAAGGAGAGCTTGATCACCCGTCGTGTGCGCGTCTGCGTACGATTGAACCATTCCGAAAAACGGGCCATTGCAACCGCGTAAATTGCACATCGCTTGCAAGCTCACCACACAGATCTGAACGGTGCCTTGTCAGGAAGCCAGATTCGCGATGTGCAAGAAATCGGTTGGAAGGAAGGTGACCATATGCCGGTCCGAGGTGTCAAGATTTTTCCGGCTGAGGCCACCAGGAGAATCATGGTGTTTCGCGGCAGGCTGGAGCTGCGGAATAAGAAACCCGTTTCCGGCCTTGCTCCAAGATCGGCCATCTTCCCGCAACCTGCCGTATGCTGTTTCTATGACGAATGCACAGCCGCCACGCCGGATCGTTTCGCTGCAGCCAAGCGTAACCGTTATCCTCGATCGGCTCAACTCACTTGACCTGCTGGTTGCCTGCACCCGGTACTGCCAGGCAGTCTGCAAAGGGGTTAATGACGGCTCGCGGCTCATCGTGAAAGACTCCTGGACCTCACAATCGGCTGAGATCCTCGCCGCCCATCCTGACCTGGTCATCACTTCGGTGCCATATCAAGCGGCATCGCTTGCGGAGATATTGAAAACGGGCACTCCAGTTCTCGCTCTTGCCCCGCACGCGCTCGCCGACATCTACCGGGATATCGCCATGATCGCCGGCGTCATCGGACGCTTCGAGTGCGCGGAAGCCGTCATTGGCGCCATGCAAACCAAGATTGAACAGATCCGCCGTACTGCATCCCAGGCAGCCACTCGTCCCAAGGTATTCTGCGAGGAGTGGGGCAAACCTATCATCCGTTCGCAGGCTTGGGTGGCGGAACTGGTGGAAGCTGCCGGAGGAGAATTCGTCGGTCCTCCGGGCATGCAGACTACTGCAGAGGAAGTTCTTCGGGAAGCGCCGGATGTGCTGGTGGCTGCCTGGTGTGGCGCCGGAGATCGCGTGCCGCTGGAAAAAACAATTCGACAGCGCGGATGGCAAGACCTGCCGGCCAGTAAGTCCGGGCGGGTCTTTTGCATCAGCGACGAACTGCTGAACACTCCCGCGCCTATCCAGATGCGGCTTACCGGGTGATAATCGCCAGAAGTGCTGTTCGTCACTGAAAAGTCACACGGATTGCGGTATGCATAGTTTGAGGCGGCTCAATCCATGATGAGGACCCGTTTCGAAGATTACCGCTGTGCGTTGAACAGTTTTACCTTAGCGACTGAAGTCGTGCCTTTCCACAAACTGATCCTCGGAGCTAGTCGTGGGTTCACCGGAGAACCCTTATGAGCGCAATGCGCAGCACCAGTCGGCGGGATTTTCTGAAGAAGTGCCTCACTGGCGCTGCGGTTCTACATACAAGCGGCAGGATGGGACTGCTCGCAGCAGCAGAACAAGGAGCGGCGCTCGCAAAATCCAGGGTTGTGATCGCGCGTGATGCCATGCTGCGTGGTGTGGGCACCACGGTGGATTCGCGCCGGATGCTGAGCCTCCTAGATCGTGCCATGCAGACTTTTTTCGACGGCGATAATCCGATTGAAACGTGGAAGAAGCTGTTCCGCCCGGGTGAGACGGTGGGGCTGAAAGTAAATGCACTTGGAGGACGCGGATTCTCCAGCAACCTTCAGCTCGTCGAAGCCATTTGCGAGCGGTTGCAGGAGGCCGGAATCAAGGCGAACGATATCGTGGTCTGGGACCGCGACAGCGACGAGCTAGAGCACACTGGATTCCATGTGTCGACGGGCGGAAACCGTGTTCAATGCTTTGGCACCGATCGAGTTGATTACGAACAAGAGCTGGTCACTCATGGCAGTATTGGCAGCCGGTTGTCGAAGATTCTGACGCGACGCTGCAACGTCCTGATCAATGTCCCTGTGCTGAAAGACCATGATGGCGCCGGCGTAACCATCGCCCTGAAAAACATGTATGGCGTCATTCATAACCCGAACAAGTACCACCCCAACGGCTGCAATCCGTACATCGCAGACTTGAACATGCTGCCGGAAATCAGAACAAAGATGCGATTGACCATCTGCGACGCGACGACGGCATCGTACGAAGGCGGACCGGGATACAAGCCGGAATACAGTTGGAAGAACAATGCCCTGATCGTTTCGCATGATCCCGTCGCGCTCGACTACACCGGCTGGCAAATCATTGAGCGCAAGCGAGCCGAGCAAGGATTGAAGACGCTGGAAGGCGATGGCAGAGCACCACACTACATCGCGACCGCTGCTGATGCACAGCATCGACTGGGCACGAATGATCCCAAGAGAATCGCGGTTGTTGAGGTGTAGGCGGGTGCGTGCTTGAGGGTTCAACATGTCGCGTGAGTTCGATGCGCAAGAAGGCATAAAGGTCCCAGCCGACGGCGCAGGTGGAGACGGGGGTCCTGCTGTCCGCGGTGAGCGAAGCCCGTTCTCGTGCCTGCTCGATCGCCGTTCGTTCTTGAAGTGCGCTCTGGCGTCAGGAGCAGCTCTAGGCGTCTGCGAATTTGCCCAGCCCCTCGTCGCGATCCCGTCGTGGGCTGGTCCGCAGAAGCAGGATGATTCGCGATTCACCGTCGAAGCCAAGTTCTACCAGAAACTTCAAAACCAGAAGATCAAGTGCAAGCTGTGCCCGCGCGAATGTACGGTGGGAGATCGAGAGCGCGGATATTGTGGTGTGCGGGAGAATCGCGGCGGAACCTATTACTCGCTGGTGTACTCGCGCGTGTGTGCAGCACACGTTGACCCCCTCGAGAAGAAGCCCCTGTTCCATTACCTGCCGGGGACGCTGGCTTTCTCGCTCGCCACGGCCGGCTGTAATGTGAACTGCAAGTTCTGCCAGAATTGGGATATCTCGCAAGCACGTCCGGAACAGGTTCCGGCCGATTATGCTCCCCCAAAAGCAATTGCCGAACTGGCAAAACAGTACCACTGCCCGACGATTGCCTATACCTACAGCGAGCCGGTGGTCTTCAGCGAATACCTGATGGATGCAGCCGATGCCGGGCACGAAGCCGGCGTCCACAGCGTGGTCGTGTCGAATGGCTACATGCAAGAGGAGGCGCTGAAGACGGCCTACGGGAAGATGGACGCGGTCAAGATCGATCTCAAAGCGTTCACGGAGGCGTATTACCGGGACGTCGTTGTTGGTGAGTTGAAGCCAGTGTTGGATTCGCTGGTCACGCTGCGAAAAATGGGCAAGTGGACGGAGATCGTTTACCTGGTGGTGCCGACTCTCAACGACAGCGATTCCGAATTCCGCGGCTTGGCACGCTGGATCAAGACAAACCTAGGTATGGATGTGCCGGTACATTTCACGCAATTTCATCCGGAATACCTGTTGAAAAACCTGCCCATAACGCCGGTGCCCACTCTGGAGCGTGCCAAGGCAATTGCCGACGCCGAGGGGCTGCACTACGTATACATCGGCAATGTGCCAGGACATCCTGCGCAAAATACCTACTGCCCGAAGTGCCACCGCATGTTAGTGGAACGCGTCGGGTTCACGGCGAGTCAGATGCTGATCCGCAAGGGCAGTTGCCCATTCTGCCAGCAGCCAATTCCTGGTGTTTGGCAAGCATGAGAGCGCGAGAGGAGCATTCGCATATGAATAGCAAGATGCGCTCCAAAATGTATTGGCTGGCGGCTCTACTCATTGCGATACTGGCGATTGAGGCACTGCAGCACGCCCGTGCTGCCAATCCGCAGAACGTGAGACAAGCCGCTGTCGCCGGCGGCTTCTATCCGGCCGACCCAAAGACACTTTCGGCGATGATTGATGACATGTTGGCGCATGCGTCTCCGCCGCCGATCGACGGCCAGATCCTCGCTGTGGTTGCACCTCACGCCGGGTATCAATTCTCCGGCCCCGTCGCTGCCTACACTTACGCGGCGCTGAAAGGGCGTAAGTTTTCGCGTGTTGTCGTGATTGCCCCGTCGCATTACGAGCCATTTGATTTCACGTCAATCTATGATGGCGACGCCTACGCGACGCCGCTCGGGACAGTTCGGGTAGACAAAGCGTTTGCAAAACAGCTGGCTAAAATGAGCCCGACCTTCCGACTTTCCAGCCAAGGGCATGTTCCCACGCCGAAGGGCGCTGAGCATGCGCTCGAGGTACAGTTGCCGTGGTTGCAACGGGTGCTGGGTGACTTCGAACTCGTGCCCGTCGTCATGGGAGATCAGAGCTATGAAAACAGCCGTGCTCTGGGAGTAGCCCTGGCGAAGATGGTCCAAGGCAACGACGTTCTGATAGTGGCCAGTTCCGATTTATCCCATTATCACCCCTACGACGAAGCTGTGAAGATCGACCATAAAACCCTGAACGCATTGCAGGCGTGGGACTACTTCAGCATGTCGCGGAACTTTGAGGCGCAGATCTGGGAAGCCTGTGGCGGCGCCCCCATCGTAGCCGCAATGATTGCTGCCGAACGCATGGGAGCGAACCAAGCGCTGGTGCTCAAGTACGCCAATTCAGGCGATACCGCAGGTGATCACTCGCGCGTGGTCGGATACAGCGCGGACGTTTTTTTGAAAACTCAAAGCGGCAAGACAGTAGAACCGCAGTTCTCACTGAATGGCCACGAGAAAAACGAACTGCTCACTCTGGCTCGCAAGTCGGTGGAGTATGCGGTACGGGAGAAAAAGGCGTATGAACCAACCGCGAGCGCAAGCGAAGCGCTGATTCAGGAGCGCGGTGCGTTCGTGACCCTGCGCGAATCGGGAGAACTGCGGGGGTGCATCGGCTATACCTCTGCGGTTAAACCTCTATACATGACCGTGCGGGACACGGCCACGCTGGCCGCCCTGCGCGATTCCCGATTCCCGCCGGTATCAGCCTCGGAGTTGCCGAAACTTGAGTATGAAATCTCAGTGCTGTCGCCCCTTCGGCGTGTGTTGGACATTCGACAGATTAAGGTTGGCCAGCACGGTTTGCTGATGAAGAACGGTGCGTACGAGGGCATTTTGCTTCCGCAGGTGCCGGTTGAAGAAAGATGGGATCGGCAGAGGTTCCTGGAAGAAACCTGCGCCAAGGCGGGTATGCGCTCCGGCTGCTGGAAGGATGAGAACACAGACATCTTCATGTTTACAGCGGTGATATTCGGCGAGAACAGGCCGCAAGCGCTTATGCCCGAGACATCTTTGCCTCCAGGCTTACCCACGCGGCCAGGAGAGCCGGCGCCAGGTTTACCGCCGCACTGAGCCATGCAGTTTTCCAAAAACCAAACACCGGGATGAGATAAGTGCTCAACAAAAGCGCGCCCGCGCATCCGCCGAGTAGGTCGATGGCATAGAGTGCACCCAGTCTTGATCGACCGCTGTTGTCATGAAGGTAGATCTCCGTCGCGATAGGAAATTGATAGCCCCCCAGCATTCCGCAGAGAGCAGCCAAAACAGGGAAGATAAACTGCGCAGCCAACCATGTTGCCGCCATCCCAGAAATCTTCGACAGCAGGCTAACCACAAATATCAGCGCAGGGCCAGAAAGGGCGAGCAGAAACTGGGTAGTTGCAATGGTGCGGTAGGGTGGACTATCACAGGAACGAATGCGGCGGATACCCAGCCAACTTCCGAAGGCAATGCCAGCCATGCACATAGCGATGAGAATCGTGAGCTGGTGGTATACGTAACCGTAGACGGACTGGAATGCCAGCAGCAAGAAAATCTGCAGAGCCATCAGGGTGAATCCGGTCGCAGCCATGCAGCACGCTGCTGCAGAATGGGCACGTCTCTCGCGAGCGGGCACAGACGCCAGAAGAACCGCCACAAACAATGAGATAACAAGGACCGCATCGATGACCACGGTGAAAGTGATGTGCGCTGCGGCCCGGAACCAACGGGAATAGCCCAACTTGAACTGCGTGCTCCATAGCACAACGTCGAAGTAATAGGCGATCGGCTCGAAATCTCTATTGACTGGCGTCGTGGTCAGCGGCTGCAGTTGCTGGCGAACCTGCGCCATGCGATCGGGCATCATGCGGAATGGGATGAAGTATTCCCGAACATACTGTGACTTCAGATTCCGCCCCTGCAATCTTGAAATCAGCGTTTGGGGATCGTCCGTCAGAACATCGGGTCGCGTAGCGGCAAAGAAGTGGATTGTTTCGCCTGGGACGGCGACAACGTAAGGGAAGACTTTCCGCAGGGTGTGGTGAATGCAGCGCAGAAATTCCGCCAGGTCGGGGCTGATGTAATCCTCCGACGAGCGCAGTTGCAAGGCGAACAGTCCGCCTGAGGCGAGGTGATCATGAGCGGAACGAAAGAACTCGGCCGTGTAGAACCGATTCAACTGCGCGGTCTGCGGGTCAGGCACATTAAGAATGATCACGTCGAATGTGCCACCAGCCGCCTTGAGATAGTACCGGCCATCCGCGTAGTGCATGTGTACCCGATGATCCGAGATAACAGGAGCAGACTGCAGGGGAAAAAAACTGCCGCGCCAGGTCGATGAGCGCGGGATCCAGTTCAGCATAGTCGATCCGCTCGACTGTGGGATGCTTCAGCGCTTGGGCGATGCTGCCGTTTACGCCGCCGCCGATCAACAGAATCTGCCTCGGCGCTGGGTGCTCCAGCAGCGCGTAGTGAACCGCCTCTTCGGCGGCATTCTCGTCCGGGGCGCTGGCAAGGATCACGCCGTTGTCATAAATGCTGCGGATATTGCCGGTTTCGATGACCGCTAGGTTGCCGTAGATTGAGTCGCGCGACCCCACTAGGCGGAATCCCCGCCACAGATGCGCCTGCGCGGACCTGTCCAAAGACGGTACAACATATATAAAGAGAAGGATCGCGAAAAGTGCCGCTGCCATAGCCACGGCCCCAAGCTGCTTGCGGCTCATCCGGAGCAACAAGGCTGCTGCCATGCATAGGTTTAGGAGGGCAACGACGGTCGCGACCTGGAAGGACTCAAGAAAGCGCAGCAACACCATGCCAGCCAGTATCCCTCCCAAGCCGGAACCAGCGGCCTCCAGCAAATAAGCCGAACTGGTAGCGACGCGAGCAGAGACGGCGTACTCCTGTTCGTACATCCGGGTCGCAACCACGAAAAGCGACCCTGAGACAATGCAAAACACGCCCAGACATGCCAGGGCTGTAAGCAGCATCGGCAGCGGACCAACCAGCTCGCCCGGCACCGTCTGAAAAAAAGTTTTGGAGGCGCGCAATGCCCAGATCGTCGGCAGCAGGCTGACGCCGAGCAGGCATTCGAGCGCGGCGACCGCCCGGCGAGCGTTGTTCCCGCCCAGTGCAAAACTACCGCTCAGGCCACTGCCGAAGGCGGTCCAGAAGAGCCAGGTGGCTAACATAATTCCCAACGAAATCTCGTTGCCGTTGAAGACGACGATGAGTTCTCGCATAAGAACGATTTGGCCGATGACCGCGCTGAATCCTATCAGCGTCAGAGCTGCCCTCACGGCAGACGTCGGTTGTTTCGTACACGTTATCGTGACGGCCTGCATAGGTGCTGCCACCAGCATGAAATTAGAATTTAGTTGTTGTGCAAAAGTAAAGACGTCAAAGCAATATGCCGTCGACTGAGGTCGCCATACTCTACCGTCGTGAAGCGTGAATCAACTTTCCGCCTGGAAGAAGTGGCTATTTGAGTAGGAAGATTTATTCAACGCCAAGTGTGCCAATGGCAGATTGTTTCAACGGAGGGGTACAGAATCGTCGGATTCACCCTTCTCAAGAGGGGCCGGGTTCACGATACAATGCCGCATCGGAGGTCCTGAACATGGCCAGCTTACCCCACGCCGGAACCCAAGGCCTCTACACCACGATGCGCGATCTGAAGTGGTCACCGGCAGAAAAAGCCATCGCCCGTAAAGCCTTCCACCAGGCGCTCCAGCGGGAATTGGAAGCGGTAATCCTGGAATCAAAACAAATGGCCGCGAAGATTAATCAGCCCTCGGACCTGTGGGACTTGGAGCGTTATCTGCCCCAGCGCCGCGAGGAAATCGAACGCAAGTATGACTACCGGTACTCGGTCCTCCCCCTCGTCTTCGGGAACCTTGTCCGGGAAGGCCGCCTCAGTGAGGAAGAGTTGTACGGACTAGCACCAGACAAACTCGGGTACATCCGCCGGCTGGCGACGCTTTAGGGAGCCAATCCCCTGAGCCTCCCCAATCGTTTTAAGGGAGGCCATTTGCGCGAAGCGGCCGGAAGTCTCAGCCGGGGAGATACCGGTCAGCCGGGTGAAGTAACGTTTCCTTGATCTCCGCGAACGCGGTTCGGGACCCCGGAAATGATCTGCTGCCCTTTTAGAGGCCGTGGCTTCACGATTCCTGTTTGCCGACCATCCGCTCGGCTGGTTTGCAAGATGCAACAACCCGCTACCGATTCAATCTTGCCGGCTCATCAGACAAATGGTGCGTAATCAGGGTATGGTGTGGCGCAGTTCCGGCAGATCAGCTCAAAAAATGGGCGCAGAGCCTCCTTCGGAGATTGATTGGGGTTATAGACGCCCTGCTTGGTGAAAGTGTTGGTGAGACACTCCCGTCCAGCGACCAACCCACGATAAAAGGTGAAGCCGCACCCAGCGCGTACGTTACGGCATTTACCAGCCCCATGGCCTTTACCATAGACCTTGACAGGGAACAAATTCGCAGGATAACTGATCGTCGGCACCGGTGGGCCCCTTCCACCGGCTCCGTGGCCAGGAAGCAGCTAAACCTCCTAAAAAAGGGGACGTTTTGCACGCCGCGCTTGGGGTGTCACCGTTTGCCATTGTTGCTCCGGAATGGCGACCCTGGACTTCACTACAGGTCACTGGCAATCACTCGTGGGAGCGGCAACAACGGCTTACTTCAACGCCCTCGGTTGGGCGCCGGCTTTATTGCGGGGTTTACCTTTCGGTCGGTTGGAAACCTGTGGCGAACTCATTACTCATCCGCTCTGGGCGGACTCCCATCCGGCCATTTCGCAAGCGGAAAACGTAGCTTCTGCAAAGGGGGTTAGGCAGTTCCGCTCCAAGAGTTTATTTGAACTTGTTCGAAAGCCCTTCTACTCCGGAAGGCGAACCTGGGTTCATAATGGACGCTGTGGTTCCGGTAGATTGAAATTGGCGACCGCGTGAACTAATCTCGGGAGAACGGATCATGAGCGCGCATCGAGCAAATCGGGCAAGAGAAGCAACAGTGCAGGTCAAATCCAGGCGGTCTCGCCCGGGGCCTGAGCGCAAACTGCTGCTTGCCGCCCTGAAGGCCGAATTTCTGTTTCGACGCTGTCTGCCAGCTGTTTTCTTCCATGAGCCGGAACTCCCAACCGGGCTGCCTGACTTGGTTGCCGTCTATCTCGCGAAATCAGTTCCTTCCCTCTGTCCAAGCCGGTTACGCCTGCGCGATCGACATATCCGCCTTCTGCACCATCTGTACACGGTAGGTACCAGTACCACAAGTGACCTGTCGCGATTGCTGCGGATCGGAAAATCGGAGTTGATGCACCTGCTGGATGATCTGCAGGCGGCGGAACTTTTGCGAGTTTACGGAGAGGTGATCAAGCCGCGGTCGCTGGCCCGGGCGTTCGCTGTCAAGCATATCGTCGCTATAGAAGCGAAGGTAAGCGACTGGTCAACGGCTCTGATGCAAGCGGCGGCGAATCACTG
>Ga0181527_1001346_pt1 | contig 25399 bp, 22 predicted proteins | sample PEATcosm2014_Bin_30_FD_119762 | JGI IMG/M metagenome (GOLD analysis project Ga0181527, IMG submission 119762) | Peatland microbial communities from MTU Mesocosm Facility, Houghton, MI, USA - PEATcosm2014_Bin06_60_metaG | ecosystem: Environmental > Terrestrial > Soil > Wetlands > Peat | place...
CGGTCATCCTGCTGTGCCCGGCGTAGCTTTATGCGGAGCCTGGGAGCTCGTCGAAGGACTCACCATGAACGCTTAATTGACTATTTTCTTGCTTTGGAAAAACCTATTATTGTGTTTATGTCAAAAATAGCAGTACCCTGGGCTTGCATACGGAGTCGCAACAGGAAGTGAATTGTTGTTGACGCCTTACAGAATACCGATAGAATACCACTCGACTGAATAACTCTTTTTTAAGGAGAGATGGTTATGAAAATAATCCGCCATTCTCGCAAAATGTTTGTTTATTCACTTCCACTTCTTTTTTATCTGCAGTCACTATTCTGCGGAATAACTCAAAAAAATGACGATGAACTAAAAAGCATGATCAAGAGGCAAGGCTGTGTCGGCGAGCTCATTGATATCCTGCAGCAAGAAATTGGCTTAGCTGATAATCCCGCTGAACCACTCTCTTTTGATATCACATTTCCACAAGGGCGCGACCACGAACATTCTGAAACCATTGTATATACAAAAGATCGATTACTCGACCTTCTCAATGCAATACACCAACAACGAATGCGCTATGATGCACGTACCTTTTATGCAAGTACTCAGCATGATATAAAGAGGTATAATAAACAGGTAATAAGAACTAATTTTTTAACACTTATAGCACATGCTCGCGCCTATCAAGATCAAAAACTGCTTCAATGCGCAACACCAATTCCAAACTTATCTCAAAATCCAAAAGATGTAGATGTCATCACGCTCATTACCAACCTACAAACTGCTTTGGGTGGCGTACAAAATAAGTCTTTAGTGTGCGCAGGGCAGTCGGTCAGCGCCATTCTCAGTGATATAAAGAGTAAGCACAATTTCTTTGAAAACGAAACCCCATGTTGCTCTCCTCTTATCATTAATGACGCAGAACTAAATCATCGCATCGAACTCCGATCCCAGTACATTACCTATCTTAATTTCGCACAGCTTCAACTGTACAAACAAATGCTCACGCAGCAAACGCAAAAGACATCAACGTCATCCGCTCACAACGCAGATCCCTTTGATCCGCGCGGTATTGGAGCGCCGCACTATAACCAATCGGCCTATCAGAACATAAACCCAGCATGTGGATCCCCGACCACGCAGTACAATAATCAAAGTACCAATACATTACTCTCTAACAAACACTGATATTTTTAAAAAAATTTGAGGCGGACTATGGTAATCTATAATCCGCCTCAAATTTTTTTTAAGAACTATTCACGCTCTCGCGGTCTATGCCAGCCGCGAATAATTCCCACAATCATGTGTATAAACATTCCTAGAATCAATATAAAGAGCATTGGATTTTGTTTGCCGGCAAAATATATGTCCGCAACTGATCCGATATTTTTATAGATAATAACCCAAACAATGGCTGCAATAAAATAAGGGATAATCCACAAGCCTGTACTTCTACTCATTTGGCACTCCTTTTTTAGATTTTTTATTCCACTATAAACAAACTTCATGCGTCCTTTCTAGAAATATATAAATTTATGTATCCGTAACTGATTACATAGGAATTTCCATAAATCTACTGGGAAGATGGAGTTATTTTTATACATGCTTCTTTTCTAATGAAGTAACATGATATACTCACCCCCGACGTATGATGAACGCATAGGCTCAAGGGGGAGAGAGTCATGAAAATAACGATACCATTATCCTTATTCTTATTACTCGTAGCTACATCAAGCATCTCAGCTATGATGATAAAACAAAAAAATGACCCCGCAACTGAATTCACCAAACGCGCACAATTGCTCCCGAAAAAACGCGAACAGTGGAAGAATGATGTTGAACAAATTGATAAAAGCGATGATCCCGTCTCCCTGGCTCGTATCAAAATAGATGCAGCAGATCGCGATCCAGAATGGTCAGGAATAACGTCATATTATGTAACGGTTGCAGCGAAACACCGTAAAGCACAAGCGTTTCGAACACTTCTCATGGCTGGTGCTTCCATAGCAGATACATACCAGCAAACACTCATGGATATTGTATTAGAATCTGATTTTAAAGATGGTATTGATACAATTGTACAAGAAGGACGAGCAAAATACGATTGCCATTTTACATCATTAGCAATCTGCAACACTGATACTTTATTGCATTTTTCTTCCAGAATGTATACTCGGCTTAACAATTACCCCACAGAATTACAACTCTTAAGCGATGCGGTCGTAACTCATTGTGATACCGATAGCCTTCGCGCATTTACGCAGGAAGGGTTTCTCCGCGTGCCAAAGTATTATAAATCCAACAAAGAAAAAAGCCGTCACAATCTTGAAATATGTCAGAAAATTTTGAATCTTTACGCTGAAAACTCAGAAGGTTTGCCCGCGGAACTCCATCAAAAGACAAAGCGATTTATTCTCGAGCATCTTATTGATACTCAGCATAATTATAATGATCACGAAGGCCCTGCATTTCTCAGCATCGCTAAACAATATCCCTATCAATTTAATCCGCACAATAATGATGATCTGCTGCTCGCAAGAAAAGCATACGAATTTGCGCTCAGAAAATGTGATGAAGACTTATTAGAACAACTGAAAACATCGCGCGCTCCTCTGCCTACTGATTTAACCTCGTATATAAATTTCCTTTTACGACTCAATTATCTTGATATTTCACCTATAATTTCATGCATTGAATGGTGCATAGATAACGACACGAATTCAAACCGCAGTTATTCTATACATGAAAACACACCAAATGAACCTCAACATCCCCTGATAACGCTTATGAAAACAACAAACAATCAGAACTATCAAAAATTACTACCCTTTTATCTCTGCATAAAAGAACATTATGATTCCTTAAGCCCCGATCAAATAATGACATATTTGCACACGCGAACAAATGCTGTGGGCCTTGCATCCCTTCTCATGGAAACGCATCCGGAACTCATTAATAATCCAGATATTGCTTATCGCTTCTGCCAATTTGGTAAAACAGTTCTTCACGCCCAACGATATTCCATGCATACAGATCGCGATCCCGCTATTCAAGCCGAAGCAGCCGCTATCATTGATCGCGCCTGCCTACATACGCCCGATGGGCATTACACCGCAAGGAAAAAGATGGCATCATTAAAGGCATCAATGAAACAGTTCAATTGCACCGCTTCCCACCAAGATATAGATTCAGAAACAGGAGAATAATCTGTCACTTACGTTTTTATGTATCTCTTTCCAAAAAAAGATATAATTTCACCAATGTTTAACCCCTTTAGCCAGATGACGCAGCATGAACATGAAATTCCAACTATCTTTTCTTCTGCTTTTAGTAACGGCATCCTCCCATACAATGTCATCATCTTCGCGCTCGAAAAGACCTGCTAATCTGGAGCTGCCTAGGGTATCATTACTTAAATCCTTTAGCCCGCGCACTCCCACTCCCCGCATAGAGCCAATATTCACGCAAGAAGCATTTAAAAGCCATGATCAATCGGTTAAAGAGATTTGGAATATCTTACAAAAGAAACCAGATTGGAATGTTGATCAGGCAATCGCCGATCAGTATCATGATTATCTTATTACGTTAGATCAAACTTCAAAGGCATTACTGCAAGCTCACATTAATTACATCGAACAGCGCATATGGCAACAAACATCTGGCGATCGATATAAATCCTACAAAGATCATCAAATCATGATGGAAGTGATATATAAAAATGCATTAAAGCTGCACGCGTATGGTACTGAATCCGGCGAATGAGGCGCTCAGGGTGTTGATGGCAACCCTCCTCCTTCAAGCGCAAGCGCAAGCTCAGCTCAGTCCAATGAAAATAATAAGGACAAAAAAATCAGCCATGAAGAAAGATTCGGCCTAGCGGGGGATGCAGCATAAAACTGCATCCCCACTTGCGTTTTAATCATTCGCATTTACTTTCGCTCTCATTGAAAATGGTATATGCTTTTCGATCGTATCAATCTATATAGGTCTCGAATAACAAAAGAGGGTATCTGTGAAAATGATTAAACTCCTCTCGTTTATCGCGTTTGTCGCGGTACCGCATTATGCATGTACGATGGAACAGTCATTCATAGCAAGTCCATCTACGCTCATCAAGGAGATAGCTGATATTGAAGCAATGGGTAATGTTGAAGAAGTAAAGCTCAAACTTAAAGTAGCTGAAGGCTTAGGCGCCACGTCACCTTATCTGCAAACGGCTATTCTAGCGGGAAAATTTAAGGCCTTGGACATTCTTCTGCAGGCAAATGCACCAAATAAGAAGGACGCGACAGGGCAAACGCCACTCGCATGTGTCCTTGTAAATAATAAGAAGGAAGCGCTTGATATTCTATTCAAATATCCTCGCATGCTTCCTACGCAAAAATCTGAATATGATGATTTATTCCGCTTAGCAGGATCACACGAAGCGGTGAACCTTTATTGCTCTAAATTGAAAGAAACGTTCCCATGCGAATCTAATCCTCAACCTTGGATCACGTTAAATGCTGCCGCCTATATCTATCTAGTTCCCACCGTTTTTAAAGAATTTATCAATGGCGACTATTTATATATACCAAAAGCATATACACCCGATGATTCATATCTATTCTGGCTCATCATGGATTTTAGAAACAAAAAAATAAATCTATCCGATAATGTTCAATACAAAATACTGAACTATTTAAATTCTTTTCAATCGAGTAAGACGTACCAACGCATGATCTGCATCAAAGATCCTAAGTGCTTTTTCTCTCATAATGTTGAAATTGATTACTCCCCACTATGCCTTACCGCTCAAACTGAACTCGCTGCCTACTTTATAAATAAATACCACCAAACAAGCCCCCAGGCCAAACATTATCAAAACATTCAAGATCATATGATGAGTTCGTGCATCAAGCCTGCATTAAAAAATTATTTTAATAGCGAAAACGATCTTACCTGGATTTTATATGCAGCTGCATTGAAACGAAATCAACAAGACGTGTTAGATGCTCTTCAAAGCACTACTTCTATTAATCCGCATGGAGACTGGAATGCGGCATTAAAAAAGCTCCGTGTAATAAAAAATGAAATGAATCCTAAAAAAGAAGATCTCTTTTCGTGTCTTAAAAAAATCTATATTTTGTTACACCTGCGTCCTAACCATTTCATCAATGAAGCCGATGCAAACATAATCCACGATCTCACAACTCAATATAAATTTGCACCAGATCTCTCAACGCTTGTGTATGATTACACCTCCAGTGATCGCAATCCGAATCGCAAATATGATCTCTACTATTGGATCCGCAGATGCACTACAGCATATCACGATGATAGGAGCGATTCTCCATCAACATCAATCATCACAGAAGATAAAAAAAATCAATAAGCGCGCAAGAAGCAAATGCATACGTTCATAGCAAATGGGAAAATGAATCGCTCGTTTAATGAGGATCGACAACTTGCACAAACCTATCGCGATCAAAGCACCGCCCTGCAGACTGAGCGTAGCGCGTTCATCATCTGTCCATCCCTTGATGCTTTTGCTTCATGCACGGGGATTGTTCCCAACTCGCCGATTAAAATTGGAGCGCAAACCGTATATCGCTATGATCTGTGACCGCATACGTAGACGGACAGTATAAGCGCCTCTCATTGCATAATTATCCCAAAATTGATACTCTAGTTGCATGATATTTAAAATCTATTGCAAAAGGAAAATCTTGAAAGCAGTGAAATCACTCTCGTTACTCCTGTTCTTTGCAGCATCCACCATGGTTGCTATGGATAATCAGCTCGCAACAACATCAAGAAAACAACCCATATCAGATTACAATGCAACGTCTATTTTAAGACAATATTTCCTCGACGAACCTTTAATTGAAAAAGGCAAATACGTCTGCGAAGAGTGCAAGAAATGCAAGAAAGCACCTCGATTTAAAGCCGAGATACAGTATATGAAGCATGTGATATATGTCCATGCGACATCAGCCATGGCTGAACAGATTATGGAAAAGCACCCTGAGATTTTCTCTGAAGAGAATACCAATAAAAAAATCAAAACTGATGATGATTTCTGATCATAATTTAAAGACATGGTGAGTTGGTGAATCAAAAAACATATTTCATAGCAAATTGGAAAATGAACTGCTCGTTCAATGAGGCTCAACAACTTGCACAAACCTATCGCGATCAAAGTAGCGCCTTGCAGACTGAGCGCAGTGAGGTTATCATCTGCCCCTCCTTTGATGCTCTCGCTTCATGCGCGGGGATTGTTGCCAACTCTCCGATTAAAATTGGGGCGCAAACAGTATCTTGCTATGATCTTGGAGCCCACACGGGTCAAGTTTCTGCGCAATCGCTTTCTGAAATTGGATGCACCCATACCATCATTGGGCACAGTGAGCGGCGCCAGGAATGTCATGAGACCAATGAGGAGATTGCTCAAAAGGTCCGCCAATTAATAACCCATAATATAACCCCTATCATATGTATTGGGGAAACCGAAAATGAATATAAGGCTGGCGTAGGGGCTGCTGTTTTAGAGCGGCAACTGGAACCTCTTTTGCCTATCCTTCAGGAAAAGCCTGGGTTGCAGCCCATTATTGCCTACGAGCCTATCTATGCCATCGGAACCGGGATAGTCCCCGAACCTGAATATCTCATTAAAATGCTCACCGCTATCAAAGAAAATCTAAAAATTAACCTTCCGGACCTTAAATATACCCTTATTTACGGGGGAAGCGTGGCTGAATCAACCATTCCATCCCTGCGATCAATAGAAGAAATTCAGGGGTTTTTAATCGGAAGCGCAAGTCTTGATTTTCAAAAGTTTCAGAAAATAGTATCCTTATGGTATACAAGGTAATATAAATTCTATCAAATCAACGGAGTTATCAATGTTATTCGGGTTTTTACTCACATTATTTGTCATTAACTGCTTCTTACTTATTCTGCTTATTTTGATTCAACAGGGCAAAAGCAGCATGGGGCTTGGCGCCATGGGCGGTGGAACTCAAATGCTTTTCGGGGGATCAGGCGGCCAGGATATCTTCCAGAAAACAACCTGGGTTTTAGGCACTATATTCATGCTTGGTTCATTCGCGCTTGCACTCCATAAAAACAAAGCATCATCACAGTATATCAGCAGCAGTGCACCTCGCGCTGCAATGCAACAACAAATGCCTGCAACTGAACCTCTTCAAGAACCAACTCAAGCAGAATCCACAACCCCTACAGAAGCTTCTGCGCCAACAGAGCCTGTAGAAGAAGCTGCTGCATAATAACATTCATCTTGTCCCTAAAATAAAAAAGTCTCTCGTGATGAACGAGGGACTTTTTTATTTCGATGGAAAAATAATTATAATTTCGCCTTTACAGTTGATTTTTCTTGATCTGCAAGAGTCAAATCGAACTGCACTTGCTCCAGTTTTGTGAGCGCATTTAATCGATCAAGCGCATTCATATTCGTCGATTCGTTCATAGATATTACCTCCGTTCTTTTAGTCTCTCCGCAAATCTCTCCACCACCACCTACCCTCTCTGTTTCGATCGTATACTGAACCTTTGCCTTATTGCCCTGTATGTTTAAAAGCAAAAGCGTTACAGTTGTTTTATCGACGTTGCTCGCATCAGGCGCACTGAAATCGAACGGCTCACTATGTTCTTTGTCAATAAAAATAGTCGCGTTTCTGGTAATTGCGTCCTTGCTTGACCTGAGAGAGCGTATAGAAATGATGGCTTTATAGCTGGGGCTCATTGCAACGCTTGAAAGCGGCAAAAGCAGAAGCGTTATTATTATTCGTTTCATGAGGTCTCCTTTTAAAGGCTTGATTTTTCTTGATCTGCAAGAGTCAAATCGAACTGCACTTGCTCCAGTTTTGTGAGCGCAAATCGATCAAGCGCATTCATATTCGTCGATTCGTTCATAGGTATTACCTTTATTCTTTTAGTCTCTCCGCCACCCTCTACACCACCACCTCTCCTGTCTGTTTTGATCGTATACGTAACCAATGCCTTATTGTCCTGTATCTTTAAAAGCAAAAGCGTTACAGTTGTTTTATCGACGTTGCTCGCATCAGGCGCACTGAAATCGAATAGCTCACTATGTTCTTTGTCAATAGATATAGTCGCTTTTTTGGTAATTGCTTTCTTGCCTGACCTGAGAGAGCGTATAGAAATGATGGCTTTATAGCTGGGGCTCATTGCAATGCTTGAAAGCGGCAAAAGCAGAAGCGCTATTATTATTCGTTTCATGAGGATTCCTTTCACTGTGGGAAAAAACATATTGGATGGTCCCACATGCCATCCGTCTTCTTAAATTCGGACCAGAGTATATCACAACGCGTCTGATGTTGAAGAAAAATCTTTATACAACATGCTCGCCTGCACGCCCTTATTATGCTGATATTTATTGCTGTGATATTTAACGAAATCGCCTTCGAGAGTGTGATAAAAAATTTGGCATACTTCAACATTGGCATAAATGCGAACCGGTTGGATGCATGAAATTTCCAACGTCCAATAGCCGCTAAATCCAACATCACCAAATCCTGCTGTGATATGAATGAATATACCGAGACGACCAATTGAAGAACGGCCTTCTAGCATGGGGACACAATTTTCCGTACGTGTATATTCAACGGTGCGCCCGAGATAAAGAACACCTGGTTGCAACACCAATCCTTCTTTAGGAATAATAAGTTGTCTTGTTTTGTGATTTTTTTTCATATCGAGTTCAGGCTCATCATAAACCATTAACTCTTCGTGCAAGCGCAAATTATAACTATTTGGTCCGAGTTGCGATGGATTGAATGGCGTAATGACAATGTCTTGATCAAGACGTCGTTGTATTTCTTTTCCTGATAAAATCATATTTTTCCTTTATACCAAATGGATTGGAGATATTTGTGAAATTAAAAATCAATAAATATAATATTTGCTTGCGTCAAACCTTCAGTCTACGTTTATCCAGCGAAGTCCGAAATAGCCGTGAGGCGACGACGGAGCTTTTCCAGCTTGGCAAAATACGCACGCCTACTCCTGACGCATTCGTCGCACACACTCGATACGGAACGGACTGTCCTGATGAAAAATCTCTCGATCCGTCTACGCTCTTTCAGATTCTTCGACCATCGCTCAGAACTGAAGGCGCTTAGGCCGCTCATCCTGACCCAGAGCTTGGCGAGTGGGACGAAGGACGGTCGGACGTGATCGTCTTTGCGAGGACGAAATACGACATCCGCTGCAAAGCGGTGTTGTATGAGGACGTGGCAATCCAGGAATACGTCATTAAAAAGTCCTATTAATAGCATGCAATATTTTGATACAAATCAAGCCCATCAATATTATCTTTCTCAATTAATCGTATTTTATCCAGACGAGATCCTGCCTTATAACTTTTCAAATGACTTCTTTATTTAATTCCCCTGGATTGCCACGTCCTCATACAACACCGCTTTACAGCGGATGTCGTATTTCGTCCTCGCAAAGACGATCGGGAGGCATAATCACGCCAAGGCGCGAAGCGTGACGGCAGATCAATTCTAAAATTTTTTCTGCTACATGATCCCATCAAAATTAATTTCACAACTCGTTCTGTACTTATCGTGTATTGTAAGATTAACACATTATTGATAAAATTTATGCCATCTTTACACTCATTTAATAAAGACACCATAAAGCTTTGATGTGAAGCCAATCCATGAAAGGTATCATCATGATAGAGACTACCACTCACAGTGCGCCGCTTGAAGCGATTCGCGAAGAAAGCATCCGTTTTCAAGGCCTCTACAAAGAAGTAAGCAAAGTAATTGTCGGCCAGGAAGATATTATCCGATTCATTACCATTGCGATTCTTTGTGATGGACACATCCTCTTAGAAGGTGTCCCTGGCGTTGCAAAAACAACGATGATAAAAGCGGTAACCAAGGCGCTTGGTCTTGCATTTAATCGCATCCAATTTACCCCTGATCTATTGCCCGCCGATGTAATCGGAACGCTTATTTATAATCCAAAAACACATGAGTTCGAAACAAAAAAGGGTCCGATTTTTGCTAATCTCATTCTTGCTGACGAAATAAATCGCGCACCTGCTAAGGTGCAAGCAGCGCTTCTTGAAGCAATGCAAGAACAGCAAGTTACCATCGGTTCAGAAACCTTTAAGCTTGATCAGCCGTTCTTAGTGATGGCAACCCAAAATCCGCTTGAGCAAGAAGGAACGTATCGTCTCCCTGAAGCTCAGGTCGATCGATTTATGTTTAAATTGCTCGTGGGATATCCCAATATTAAAGATGAAGAACTTATTATTAAAAAATCGCTTACCACTCATACGCTGTATAACGTCTTGACCAAAGATGATATTTTAAAGGCGCAGCATTTAATTCAACAAATGTATGTTGATGATAAAATCACGCAATATATTGTTAACATTGTGTTTGCAACGCGAACGCCGATCTCATACGGATTAAAAGAATTAGCGCCCTTAATTCAATATGGCGTTTCACCGCGAGCAACCCTTGCCCTTTATCATGCAGCACGCGCCTATGCATTTTTAAAACAACGCAATTTTGTAACTCCTGATGACGTCAAAGCAGTGTGCCCCGCAATTTTACGCCACCGTATTTTATTAACCTATCAAGCTGAAGCTGAAGATATTCAAACTGATTACATCATTCAAAAAATACTCAGCGCAGTTGAAGCACCATAATAGTTGCTAGAAATTTGTAAATTTTGCACACTAAGAAGCATGTCTTGAACTTGACAAAGTCAAGACATGGAGGGTATTGTGAAATAACAATGTTAAGTAAAGGAACTCTGAATGAGACATCCTCTTTGGATTTTAAACAGCGCTCTCCTGCTGCTTCTTATTATTTGCGCGGGTTTGACGTTTGTTGCTCAGGTAGAAGTTCCTGAACGAGAAGAAATTGCTCCTCTTGGTCATAAGAAAACTATCCAAAAGGAAACACCCAAAATAAATTTGCCCGCTATTTATGAGCGGGATCTTTTTGGATCGTACACAAAAAAAGCAGAAGAAGAAAAACAAGAAGAGACTCCCATCGAACTACCACCACCTCCACCTCCTGTAACAATTCCAGTTCCGCCATTACCACAACCGCAATTCATTGCACCATTAAAAGTAACCCTTAAAGGCATTATTATTGTAGCCAATGAAGATAATAAAAATCGTGCTATAATTGCAGATAATACTACAAATAAGGAATCTCTCTATAAAGTGGAAGATATTGTAGAAGATGCACGACTTATTAAAATTTTACATAATAAAGTAATATTTTTACGCGCCAACGGACAACAAGAAGTTCTTTATTTGAGACAAAAAGATGCGGAACTTGATCCTGTATATACACCGCGCAGCAGCTGGCAGGATGTAATTGAACGTGTCAACGGCAACACCTTCATGATACACACAGATCTTTTCGTTGATCGTGTAACAAATCTTGCGCAATGTATCGACTTGCTTGATTTAATTACGGTATATCAAAAAGGCAAGAGTGTCGGATGTCGTATTGGCCTTGTCGGAGATAATTCTCTTGGTCAAGCGCTTGGTTTCCAAGCAGGCGATATTATTACGAGCATAAGCGATATTCCTACGACTGATACTGAAAACCGCATGAAAATTTACAAAAAAATTATAAATATGAAAGCAAAAGAATCATTTGATGTTACTCTCAATCGGCAAGGACAACAAATGAGCATCAAGTTTGTTTTAAGCGATCTCAAAAAAGCTCCTGCTAAAACTGATGAAACGGGAGCTCCGGCAACCACTCCTGCTACACAAAAAATTAGCGATGAAATAACTAATGAACAACTAAAAACGCTCGAAGATCGACATACGTTTGCACCAACTTTAAAAGAAATTCGGGAGCGAGAACGGCAAAATATGTTAGATAAAGGTAGAACTCCACAGAAACCATAACGCCATCAATTACTGAGTAATATTATGACAATATACCCTGCACGTATTTTCCTAAAACTCATTATCGTGCTCTGCATGTGCACGTGCATTCAGGCTGCGCTCAATTTTGTTCCCGATCAGCCAGCACAAAAAGATCCTGGTCAATCAGCGCCGTTCGCTGTAGCGACTTCCACTGCGGCAAATCCAAACAAACAGCTCACTACTCTAGCCGGAGATCCCGCAAACATAGGAAATACTGCAGCTATATCACCCACTCCATCACTATTGCCGCCGCCCATTACTAAACCAGCTCCCACCAATGTAGTTCCTACATCTGAAGCGCAAAAACAAGCACCAACTCCAGCTGCTCCAACCGCACCTGCAGCCGCACCAGCAACTCCTGTAAAACCCGCACCAACTCCCGCCGCTGCGCCAATAACTGCTGCTCCCGCTCCGCAAAGTACCCCTGCAAAAGCAGCCCCGGCTCCTGCGCCAGCTCCAAAACCTACTGCTCCCACTCAAACGCCGACTCCACCTCCTGCTGCGCCTAAGGCTGCAGTCGCAACGCCAGCAGCGCCTACTGTTCCTGCTCACACGATCGCCACAGCTCCTACTCCAAGGCCCGAAGCTCCTGAGCATGCGGATGCAGAAGAGAAAATGGTAGAATTTTATTTTGAAGATGCGGATTTGCAAAATCTCTTGAATGAAATGGCCTCACTCTACAAAGTTACCTTTATCACCGATGATATTATTACTCCACTTCCTGGTGGAGGCCGATCCATTAAAGGCAACAAGATATCATTCAAAACTAATAAGCCATTAAGTCCTAAAGCTGCATGGGATCTCTTTTTAACATTTTTAGAAATCGCTGGCTTTTCATTAACAAAAGAAACCAAACCTAATATGTATCGCGTAGTGACACTCGATGCCGCAAAAAAATCACCACTTCCGACATTTATTGGGGTAAAATCAGATAAATTACCCAAAAATGAGCAAATGATCCGTTATGTATATTTTGTACAAAACACGAGCGTCGAGACACTTGATCCTATTATTCAAGCGCTGCGCAGTAACGTATCGGGATATCTGCTTTTAAAAGATATGCAAGCCTTTATGCTAACCGATAAGGCATATAACATTGTAAGCCTTATGGAAGTCGTTAATGAGCTTGATAAAGTGACGATGCCTCAATCTATGTCAGTATTAAAATTGAAACGCGCAGATGCTCTTGATGTAAAAAAATTATATGATGAGCTTGCACAAACAAAAGATGATAAAGGAGTCGCAGCCCGATTGTTCCCTGCACGCAAACAATCAACCGCCGTCTATTTCCCCGAAAACTTACGCCTCATTGCATATCCACGCACAAATACTTTGATACTCCTTGGCTCTGATGAAGCAATCAAAAAAATAGAAAACTTTATCTCCACCTACGTAGACGTTGACATCACCGCACCATACCCTCCTATTCGGGTCCACAATCTCAAATTTGCGGAAGCAACTGACATCGCTAAGATCATGAATGATATGATGGCATTTGGCGAAAAAACGGAAGCAGGAAAGAGTGGGGGCGTTCGTGGCGGAGATAAATATTTTAAGAAAATGATATTCACCCCTGAGCCAACAACAAATCGACTCATCGTTCAAGGCGATGAAGCTGACTATCTCGCGGTAAAAGAAATCCTCGATAAACTTGACGAACAACAACCGCAGGTCGCGCTCGATATTCTTATCCTTGGTATCACTATTAATGAAAACGAACAACTCGGCGCTCAGATTCGAAGTAAAGCTCCAGGCGGCACCGATGGTTTATTGGGCAACACGGTTAAATTTCAAACCTCCGGTCTATTCGGAGAATATGGCGTACAAACAAACGCGCAAACGGCTCCTCCAACCGCTGCATCAACCGGCGCAAATAGACTTCTTGCCAATCTTATTAATCTTGCGGTAGGCGCACCTACTGGGAACACACTGATTTCTCTTGGTAGCGATCTTTATGGTGTATGGGGATTATTACAAGCATTGCAATCAATCACTAACACACAAATTATCGCGAATCCTTTCTTGGTTGCTACCAACAAAACGCCCGCAAAAGTTGAAATCGGCCAGACTCGCCGTGTCGTGACCGCACAAGTTGTTGCAACTGATGGTCCACAAAATTCATATGCTGATAGACCTGCAAATCTTAAAGTTGGAGTAACTCCCCAAATAAACTCTGATGGCATGATCGTCCTTAAACTCGATATCACGGTTGATACATTTGCAAACCCTACTAATTTTAGCGATCCAACAATCAATACCAAAACTCTCAGCACCAACACCATTGTGGCAAATGGTGAAGTGCTTGCTCTGGGTGGCTTAATTCAAAACACAATAACCAATGCAGAAACCGAAACTCCTATTTTAGGAAAAATTCCTATTCTTGGCTGGTTATTTAAAAACAAATCGTCTTCCGTCAATAAGGCTAACCTCCTTATTCTCATCTGTCCGCGCATTCTACCGCCCGATTCAGATGCTGAAGCAATTAAATTTACCAATAATCGCATCCTTGGATACCATACAACACTCGCTGAAATGTTAATCCCGTCAGATAACCGAGACCCTGTTAATCGATTCTTCTTCGAACCTGGTCGTAAATCTGCAAGCGATGCATTGGATAACTATTTATTTGAACGTCATGAAGAGCCTGCAAAACGCATGCGTAAACCCAAAGAGGTTCTACAGCGAAATCAGCAAGCACGCAAACGTTCACCGCGAAGATCGCGCGCTAACGATTCTGATATTCAAGTGGTTACCAGCGATGTTCGCACTGTTCCTCATAATGAACCTCAAAGTCAGGATATCCTTCCACTTGCTCAAGATAACATTCAAGAAATACCATCGGCGGAAGCTCAAGATAATGCTGATGCGCCACCATCAACCCGATCTCCTCGACGAGCTCGTCGATCGCTTGCAACATTGATTGCTGACTCTGAATCTCCAACCAATGATTCCAACTCAAAAGGAGTAATTTCATGATAAAAGAATTATTCCTCCCTCGCATGATTGGAAGCCGCTACATTATCTCACAGCGAATTATTGGTATTGATATCGCCCGTACGTATGTCAGCGCCAGTCAGATTTATCTGCATGATAGCGCTATAACTATTGAAAAATGCATCAATGACCCGCTTGAAGTTGGCAATAATACTAATTATGAAGAACGAGTAGTAAATGCCCTGAAAAATATTAAGTCTCAACTCGGCCACTATGATCGATTACATACGGCATTACCAAGCTCCATAGCAATCATAAAAGAAATAACATTGCCTTTTACGCAGCCTGAAAAAATAAAAATGGTGCTTGATTATGAATTCGAGCCGCTGCTCCCATTCTCAATTAATGATGCAATTGTCGATGGCATCATTACCAAAATTATTCCTGAAGAAAATAAGGCCCTTGTCTTAGTTGCTGCAGTACCCAAAGAGCAGGTCGCTCAACACTTACAACTCTTGAATGCGGCTGATTTAGATCCGGATGTAATATCGATAGATTTCCTTGATCTGTATGAACTCTATCGAAGACTCCCCGCATCTGAAGACAATAAATCGCATGTTTTGATCGACATTGAATCTCATAGCACACGCATAGGGTATGTGTATAATGGCGCACTACGCATTGTACGCACACTGCCAAAGGGCATTTTCAATCAGGTCAAAACAATGAGCGATACCCTCGGCATGCAGCCAAGCGCCGTCATGGAACAAATAATGCGCTTTGGATTCAGTCACAAAGACGAATCTTTCACCAATGCGCTGAAAGATGCTCTTGATGCATTCTGGCAAGATATATCATTCACGATCGCATCATATACAACGCAAGCTGATACAAAAATTGATTCCATACTGCTGCTTGGAAGTGGTACAGAAATCAATGGGTTTCCTTCATTTATTCGAGAAAAAACTGGCTTAGCATGCGAAGCAATACCGATCAATCAATTTACTCAGCTCCAAAACATTTCTGTAAAACAAAATGGCGCTATTCCTCAAGCATGCGTCCTCAGCCTTGCAATGGCTATGTCACCAGAAACAAGCTATTCATTTAATTTACGCCAGAAAGAATTTGCGAGTAAAAAAACTCCTCTTTTTGTTCAGCAGCTCATTACCGCCGCAATACTCAGTTGCGTTATTATTTTTAGTCTTGTTGGATATAGCGTCTATCAGGTCTCAAAACTTACGAGTGAGGTGGCTGCTTCTCGCGAAGAGTTATCAACCAGACTTGTAACGCAGTTTAATCTGGGCGAGGAAGAAGCGAATGAAGATTTAGAAACATTAATTGACACCGCAAAGCGCAAAGTAGCTGAAAGCGAACGGCTCGTCTTTGCTTTTTCTGGCGGACATCGCGTTTCATTTTTACAATATCTCCTGGAGCTTACGAACCTTATTGATAAAGAAGCGATCGATTTTAAATTAAATAGACTGCAAATTGATGTGCACACATTATCTCTTGAAGGTAGCGTGCGCGACTTCCCTGCAGATGCACTCAAAACACTCGAACGAGATTTGCGCAAATCAAAACTCTTTACTTATACTGAACAGCAACAAAGTCCACAATTCAATATAAAAATTCCTCTCAACAAAAATGGAGGAAAAATCTAATGGAATTCCTAAACACTATCAAATATCACTTAACTCAGGCTGATGAAAAAACGTTCTTTGCATATATTGGCGGCTTCTTACTCGGCATGCTACTGATAATCGGTGGAATATTTTATTTTTACCTCAGCGCTGTCGATGAGCGCACGAATGAATTAAGCGCCCTCAATGAAGAGCGTCAAGAAGTTCAACGTCTTTTTGAAACTGCCACTCATGTAAAAAAGCAAGAAGCTGCGGTGGACAAGGTACTTAAAGATGATCCTTATTTTAAAATTTCTCAATATTTTACCGACATTGTCGATACACTAAAGCTTAGTAATAAGGTGACGGTGCAGCAACCATCAACGATAGAGCGTGAGGGCAAATATCGCGAATCAAGTTTACATGCACAATTTAAAGAGCTCGACATGAAACAAATATGTGAATTGCTGAACGCGATTGAAGAAAATAAGCGAGTCTACACTAAATCCCTTGAAATTGTTCGCGCAAAAGTACCGACTAAACTTGATGTAACACTAGATATAGGCACGCTGCTATTAAAGGCGATACCTGGTACCTAAATGGAGTTTGCCATGAAAAAAATCATCTATCTTATATTTGTGCTGTGGATATCCACACAAAGCGTCTTTGCTAAAAAAGATGAATCTTTTTACTTCCAATTCAACAACGAAGAACTTGTTGATATTATCCATCGCTTAGCGGGAAGAAAAGGGGTAAATATTGTTTTCCCGGTGAAAGCCCCTATAACGTGCAACGTTACTATGTTTCTTGAAGAGCCATTCACTACTGATCAAGCATGGGAAAAATTATACACCCTCCTCGATCTGGCTGGATATTCATTAATTAATAAAGATGCAAATGGTAAAGAAATTGATAAAAATATAAATACTAAAGATTCGCGCTACACCATCGTAAAAACTGAGAAAGATATCACCAAGGAAGCACTTCCTATTTATATCGGTATTCCTCCCCATCAACTTCCAGATTCAGATGAACGCATCAGATATCTTTATTACATGACTAATTTAAAAGTGGGTGAAAGCGATAAATTTGCATCCAGTGAATTGGGCATTGTGTTAAAGGAAATGTTACCCGATACCGCAAGCTTTCAGGCCGATTCTATTACCAATGGGGTCCTTATCACTGACAAAGCAAATAATATCAAAGCCGTCATGGATATTATCACACGGCTTGATAGTGCCACCGAACAAGAAAATTTCGAAGTTATTCCGTTACTCAACACTGATGCAACCACCATTGCTGCACTCTTTAGCGATATTCTCAAAACAAACGATACTGCGCGCTCGCGGTTTGAAGCAAAAAAACAACTTTCTGAAGCTTCTTATTTCCCTAAAAATATTCGCATTGTTCCTTTAACCCGCACAAATTCGCTCCTGGTGCTTGGAACCCATGCAGCAATCGAGCGCATTCGCGACTTTTTAACGAAATACATCGATGTTGAAATCGAATCAGGAAAATCAATACTGCATATCTATAAACTGCAATATATGGATGCCGAAAAAATTGCAGAAGTGCTCACCAACATTCTTGTCTCAAAGAAAGAATCAACGGGGCAAACCAAAAGTGACAAGGGTGAAACGGTTATAAATCCAGCAACACAAGAACGTCTCTTTGATGAAATCATTATTCGCACCGATAAAACGACTCAAACCGGTGATAATGCCAAATATTTTGGGAACAATAATCTCATCATCGCCGCACGCAACGATGATTGGCAACGCATTAAGCCACTCATAGAAAAACTTGATAAACCGCAAACTCAGGTAATCATAGAAGTTCTTATTGCCAATCTTACCGTGCAAGACACGCGGGCATTAGGATCAATAAGTCGCAATCCTCTCGAACTTGGATTCCCACCGGGAGTAAATATTCAATCTGCTCAGATTGGTAACGCTGCAGTTGTAAATCCTTTGAATTCCGAGGGTCAAGCGCAATTGAATCCTCCAACTACGCTCGCTTGTGATATGATGAGCAATACAACATTTAATGGGACTACTTCTCAACCTGCCCCTGTTACTAATGCATTTACTGCAGGTTCTACGGTACTTGCTTTTAATGATGCAAATACAGGGTCTTCATGGGCGGTTTTACAGCTTCTTGATGCATTTACTTATTCAAAAGTGATATCTCATCCGCATCTCATTGCTACAAGCGGAGCCGAAGCTTCGGTTTCAATCGGAGTAAAACAACTCTTAACCGACCAAACAACAGGTAGTGGTGGTGGTACCGCAGCAATTCAAAACAAAGACGTTGAGGCTAAATTGACCGTTGCCCTCACACCACGCATCTATACATCAGGCGCGCCAGGAGGCAAAGGGGATTCAGTCAGTTTAAAAATTAACGTTTCTATTGATAACTTCATACCAAGCAACGGAACCAGCACCCAACCCGCTCGTTTAACGCGGCTTTTCGAAACGCATGCTATGCTTAACAATGGTCAAATCTTGGCACTTGGCGGACTCATCCAGCATGTAATTACCGATGGCGTGTCTGAATCTCCAATCTGGGGCAAAATACCAATTCTTGGTTGGTTGGGCAAAGGTCGTACTTCAGAGAAAGAAGACGACAACTTAACCGTATTCATTGCACCAACCATTATTGAACCGCGGCTACATGGCGGCACTGGTTCATACACCACTGACTATGCAGATCAAGCAAGGCAGTATTCAAAATCCGGTGAATTATTTGATACGCTTCGAGATCCAATTACACGATGGTTCTTCAAAAAAGAATATGATCCTCAAAAAGATATTTCTGATTTCTTAGCTCAAGATGAATTTAAGAAGCAACCTAATAAAATACAATATAAAACGCTTGTGGATACCGAGCAAGCCTTATCAGGTGAAGAGATTGCGCTCGATGAGCAAAATCAACATGAACCTAATACGCCTGCTTCTAAGGGCGATCCTAAGGAAGTAAAACGAATCGTTTTAGGCAATGTCAAAAATAATAATGCAGATTCAGCGAATGAATCGTGTGATAGTGAAAACACAAAGATATCGGATGACCGCGCACCAATATGCGCTGCGTCATCCGCGCCAAACACGCCTCCTATCAATGAAGATCCATTATTGGCATTGCTCAACGATCAACCGGATTCCATACAGCCTGCTGATAATGAGGCGTCTAAAAAATTGCATATAACATCCTTACGAGAACGGCTGCAAGATATCCTTATGAGTGAAGATAATCCACTACTCTGATTCAAATACACCTAATACAAGATTATCTTCTATACGAAGCATCTCATTATATTTAGCCATACGCTCACCACGAGAAGGGCCTCCCGCTTTTATTTGACCCGCACTGGTGCCCACCGCGAGATCAACAATAAATGTATCATTTGTCTCACCCGACCGATGTGATACAACGGTATTAAATCCATGCTCCTTGCAGAGCTTTACCGCTTGTAATGTTTCAATGACCGTCCCGATTTGATTCGGCTTAATGACTGCTGCATTTGCAAGCCCTTTTTCCATACCTTCTGCAATACGATGTGGATTGGTTGCAAATAAATCATCTCCAACGATTTGTAATTTTTCACCGAGAGCTTCGGTAAGAGCCTGCCATCCTTCATGATCATCATAGCCCAATCCATCTTCGATGGAATACAACGGATAATGTGCGGCAAGAGAAACATATTCTTGAATAAGTTCTTGTGACGTGGTGGGAGTATTGCGCCAGTTATAGAGTTTTGTGATTGGATCATAAAATTGAGAGGCGGCAATATCAAGCGCTAATACAAAATCGCCTTCACGATCAACACCTGAAAAATTAATTGCTTCCATGATATTATCAAGCGCTTCTCGCTCATTTAAAAAAGCTACTGCATATCCGCCCTCATCGCCCACTCCGGTGATCTTTCCTTGCTTTCTCAGCAATTCACCCAGCGTGTGAAACACAATAGTCGCAAGCTCAAGCGATGCTCGAAAACTAGAAGCTCCAGTCGGCACGATCATGAATTCTTGTATCTGCATGCCGGTTTGCGCATGCGCACCACCATTAATAATATTGAACATGGGAAAGGGTAAACTTACTGATTCAAAATCACACAATTGTGCAATCAATTCATATGTCTGCAATTCATTGGCATATGCTTGAGCTTTGCATAATGCCATACTCACCGCTAACATTGTGTTCCCGCCAAGACGCATTTTTTGCGGCGTCCCATCCATCTCAATCATTTTTAAATCAAATTCAACTACATCCGGTTTGCGGCCGATCAACTCAGGCGCAATCTCTCCTTCTAAAATCTGTATAGCCTTTTGAAGGCCAAATCCCATAAGACGATCACTATCTCTATCGCGCATTTCAAAAGCTTCATAAGGGCCGCATGATGCGCCTGATGGCACGGAAGCAGTTAAGGGAACACTCTCATCAAGCACAATTTCACATTCGAGCGCCGGAAATCCTCGCGAATCAAAAATTTCTCGGGCAGATACGCTAGTTATTTTCATAGCACTTCCTTTTTTTGCTCATCCTTCGTCACGTACTCCTGAGTCATAAACATGGGAGAAAGACGCATTACTCCAGCCCTCGCCAAAGCTTCGGCCGGCAGGCAGGATGAGATGATATTATATACATCTTTATTATATGATTTGATAATAGCCTAATCATATAATAACTAAAAAACTATATTCAAAAAAAATAGGCCGATCTTGGATTATAAAGCCCCAATATCAACCGATAAATATTCCTTCATCCTTTGGTTCCGCGCTTCACCTACTCACCACAACTAACCATTCCCCACATCTCTTCCCTTAGAATACACAAAAAGAGACTCTCATTCCCGTTCGCCCCAACTAATCATTCCCCACATTTTTTCCATAAAATACTCACTTTCCTCTGATTTAATGCTTTGAATGAAATTAAAAAATTCTATAAACCCGTTCGCCCCGAGGCCCAAAGGGATCGAGGGGCGAACGGGTTTAATGATGTTTCTTTTTTTATGCCTTTTTACAAGGAAAAAAGGTAGGTAATGGTTAGTCGAGCCGATCGAAGGCTGGAAGGAGTCCACAAGGGCGTCTCGCGGGACAAAAGGGAAAAATACGCATGGCTTAACAATAGATGCTATAATTAAAAAAGCCCCTTTTGAAAGGAGCTTTTTTAATTGAGTCGTTTTTCTGAAAATTATTTTTAGAGTGGCGACAATGTATTGATTCCCATGTGAGCGAAAAGCGCTACTAACGTACTTACAGAAGAAACAGTATTCATTCTTTCATACCATAACTTTTGTACACTTTTCTCTCCATTGTGTGCGCGAACATAGAAGGAGTAAATAAACTTTTTACATTCTTCTATGGAAAGAACAATCGCAAGAAATGGAATCAATTGTGCCGTCTTCTTTAAATCCATCTGATTCCCCAAAGCAACGTATAAACAAGCGCTCAGCCCACCAGATATTCCAGCTATTACATCGTCTGAATACTCACAGTCAGAGATCGCTATTCCTGCATACACTCCCGCTACGCCGATTGCAATTTCTCGGTTGTTAATCGCCTGAACAGAAGTTGAGATGAAGCATGCGAATAATATTCCCAGTAGAGCGAATGACTTTTGATATAGAAACATAGGGAATTCCAAATAAATGCATCATTTTAACGGCACGCAGTGCCCGCCATTCATCCTGAGGAGTGCCGGCACGGCCGCCTCGAAGGATTAATCTTTTTTCTGCGGAACAAACTTCAAACTATATTCTTTGAGTTGCGCATCATCAACTTTAGTCGGAGCATCCATCATAGGATCATGACCGCGTTGTGTTTTTGGAAATGCGATTACTTCACGAATAGAATCAGCACCAGTGAGCAACATAACAAAGCGATCTAATCCAAGAGCGATACCACCATGCGGCGGAAAGCCAAGTTCTAACGCTTCAAGCAAGAATCCAAATTTTTGCTCGACTTGCTCATCACTCAGCCCGAGGAACTCAAAAACTTTTTGTTGCATCTCGCGATTATGAATTCGAATAGAACCACCACCAAGCTCGACGCCATTCAACACAACGTCATACGCACGGGCCTTAATATCGCCCGGGTTGCACGATTCCCATCCTTCTTGAGGTGATGTGAAGGGATGGTGTGTTGAGTCCCAGCGCTTGGCTTCTTCGTTGTATTCCAAGAGAGGGAAATCGGTTACCCATAAGAAATTGAATTTATCGTAAGGAATCATATTTAATGATGCAGCCATTGCAACGCGTAAGCGGCCGAGCGTTGTCCACGCTTCTTTATATTTGCCTGCAACTAAAAAGATCACACTTTTTTCATTCGCGTCAGGAATTAATGTTTTTAATTGCGTTAGGAAATCAGCAGGTAAGAATTTTGATACTGGTGAATCGATTTCACCATCTTTAAAGCGAATCCAAAGGAGTCCCTTTGCGCCCATTTTTTGCGCTTGAGGAACCCAACCATCAACTTCTGATCGCGTAAAATCATGATGCACATGTAATGCACCAATCTTCCCGCCTTGATCCAAAACGGTGCGTAGGAATTTCAATTCAGTCGATTCAAAAAGAGAGGTGACTTCGGTGATATGAAGCCCGAAACGAGTATCTGGTTTATCTGAACCATAGGTATGGACGGCATGCTGATAAGTCATGCGAGGCAATGGAAGTGGCAATTCTGTATTGCGTACTTTTTTCCAAAGATGAGCTAATAATCGCTCAATAAGATCTTGAATATTGTGTTCATTGATAAATGACATCTCAATATCAAGTTGTGTGAATTCCGGTTGACGATCCGCGCGCAAATCTTCATCTCTAAAGCATCGCGCTATTTGGTAATATTTTTCTAAACCGCCTGCCATCAAAAGCTGTTTATAAAGCTGCGGCGATTGGGAAAGAGCGTAAAAGCTGCCCGGATTGATGCGCGATGGCGTCAAGAAGCTGCGCGCTCCTTCGGGAGTTACTTTGGTTAAAATTGGCGTTTCAATTTCATAGAATTTTTCTTGATTCAAGAATTCGCGCATCGCAAACGCGATATCGTGACGCAATGCAAATCGATGCTGCATGATCGGGCGGCGCAAATCAAGATAGCGATACTTTAAGCGTAACTCTTCATCAACGCAAAAATCTGCTTCATCAATAGAGAACGGTAATGCTTTTGCCTTATTTTCAACGATAAGATCTGTAACTTGCATTTCGAAGCGACCAGTTGGTAAATCTTTATTTACCGTCTCTCCGGACCGTTCAATCACTTTGCCGGTTACTGAAATAACAAATTCAGAACGCAATGCATGGGCTTTTTTATGCACTTCCTGGGAAAAGTCGGGATTAAAAACAAGCTGCATAATACCAGTGCGATCACGCAAATCTATGAAAATCAAATTGCCATGGTCGCGTCGCCGATGGACCCAACCAGACAAATTAATCGTTTTACCCAAAAAAGTATGATCTACTAACCCACACGGAACGGTTCGTTCAAACTGACGCATACATTTTCCTATCAAAATACTAAAGTCTTACGGCTATCTCTATAACGAATTGACTGTATCACAAATATTGCATTCTTAGAACTTGAATTCAAGACCAAGGTTAAGAGTGAATGCAATATCATTGCTGATATTTGGAATCTTATCTTCGAGGCATCCCGTGTTATTCAATACGGCAATTCTAAGCGCTTCCGCCTGATCTTTATTAGTTGGCAGACCCTGGATATCTTTATAATGACTCCCCGGGAAGAATGCTGACCAAATCACAAAGAATTTTAATGATTCAGTTAAGTAGAAATCAGTGAATGTATTAACTTCAAACCCTAAATAGGTGCTCGCTGGAACATCAATATCAGCCTGCTTTGCAATATCAAATTTGCGCGAAGGATGTTGCTGCCAGTATGCAAGAATATTTGGGAACACCTTGAATTTTCTTGATCTATTTAACGGCTCCCACTTTAAACTACTACCGACAAAGATGATATTGGTAAACCCTGAAATAGATGGTGCAAATTTATTTAAAGGTACATTCGCCAAATTCGGACTTGATAAGAATCGTTTTGCTTTTCCGGCCCCACCAAGCAAGAACGCACTCGAAACGCGATCGCCAGTATACATCTCTTGCAGACCGATAAACCCACGATAGTTGCCATCAATTGTTTCAACGTTAGGATTATCATCGCCAGATGCTACGCCAGCCATTGCTGAAAAGCGAAGATCTTTATTGAGCGCCCATACTGCAGCATCACAAATAAACATCCAGCCTTCATAGCTATTATTGTATCCATTTTCAAAGCGATTTTTAGAGTTGAAAAGTTGAATTGGTGGCGTCATTCCCGCAAATCCGGTAGCTATGGTTCCGATCAATTCACCATTATTGGATTCGCTTGCTGTGCCGTCTTTATTATTTTGCCTATCTATAATTTCCTGCGCATCCCTACCTGCTTGCGTACTGGTATCGTGAGGAACTTTAGGGATCTTTGCGCCGGTACCATCAATCGCCGTGACCTGCGTATTTACCGATGTAAGCGCAGCATTGACGTTTGCAATGTCAATCATGTTGCGATCCCAACCTTTTACTTTTTGACGACCCATATTGGTTGCATATTCAAAGCCACATTCGCATCTATCGTTTTTATATTCTGCGCCCAAGCCCACGGTTGCCAACTTGCTATTCGCATCACCACGAAAATCTATGAGTTGTTCTGGGGCATTATTATAGAGCATGTAGGGCTCTATCACTAAAGAACCAAGTTCGTTATCAAATGCTGTCCAGAAAAAGCGTGCTGCCGTTAAAAAGTTAATAACGCCAAATCCGCGCTGAGGCTTGAGCCTCTTGCCGATTTCGTTGCCTTGTATTTTAGCGCTTGTTTCTGCATAACTGGTAGCCAAATTTTCTATAATGGATACGTAGAAATCATAGGTCAATTTATCA
>Ga0181527_1001347_pt1 | contig 25396 bp, 15 predicted proteins | sample PEATcosm2014_Bin_30_FD_119762 | JGI IMG/M metagenome (GOLD analysis project Ga0181527, IMG submission 119762) | Peatland microbial communities from MTU Mesocosm Facility, Houghton, MI, USA - PEATcosm2014_Bin06_60_metaG | ecosystem: Environmental > Terrestrial > Soil > Wetlands > Peat | place...
AAAATCAAACAGGCCAACGGCCCTCAAACAAGGGTTTCACAGGCGATGGGTCATCTCCTGCATCCGGCGATGATAGCCGGAGCAATCAGGGGAAATACGAGCAGCTTTTCAACAACCTCAACGATGCGGTGTCTCTGTTCGAGATGAACAAGGACGGGCTGCCCGGCCGATATCTCGAAGTAAACGACACCCTGTGCCGCTGGCTCGACTATACCCGCGAGGAGCTCCTTGCCCTTTCGCCGCTGGACATAAGCGAAAAAACGGACGATGCGGTCAACAGGGACATTGCCGTTTCCTTTGCGCGGAACCGTCACTCGGTGATCGAACGGACGCTCGTTGCCAAAAACGGAAGGAAAATCCCCGTTGAAGTGAATTTTCATTTCATCACGTATGAAGGAAAGGAAAGGGCCCTTTCGATTTCCAGGGACATTTCCGAGCGGAAAGCCGCCGAAGCGGCCCAGCGCGAAAGCGAGGAAAAGTTCCGTTCCCTGATAGAACAGAATCTCGAAGGGTTCTCCCTTATTGACGAGACAGGAACCGTTATCGAATGGAACTCTGCGCTTGAAGACATGACCGGCCTCAAGCGCACCGACGCGGTCGGCAAGCCGATGTGGGACGTTCAGGCATTGATGAGGCCGGATGAAATGAAATCCCCGGGATTTTACGAACGCATCAGGAAGATGATCCGTTCGATGATTGAAAGCGGGGAAAACCCCCTCCTGGGGAAACCATTTGAGACCCCGATAACGAGGCCCGACGGGTCGTCAGCCGTGATCCAGCAGGTCGTGTTCCCGATAAAGACGAAAAACGGGTTCAGGTTCGGTTCGATCAAGCGCGACATTACGGCACAGAGGGAAACAATGCAGGCCCTTATCGAGAGTGAGGAAAAATTCAGGACGACAATCGAACAGTGCCTCGAAGGCGTTTCGATAATTGACGAAAAGGGAATCGTGCTCGAATGGAACCATGCGCTCGAATCCATTACCGGGGTTTCCGCCGGCGCCGCGATAGGCAGGCCGCTGTGGAACGTGCAAGAGATGATGAGGCCGCCCAACCACCGGACGGTGGACCGGCTCGAAAAGTCCAAAGCAAACGTTCTCCGCGCCCTCCAGCATGCCGATTCGTCATTTCAAGGCATGCTCCACGAGGCCGTTATTTACAGGCCGGACGGCACGCCGGTCAACATCCAGCAGACCATTTTCCCCATCAAGACCGGCATCGGGATGAGGCTCGGAAGCGTGATTCGCGATATGACCCTGCAAAGAAAGGCCCAGCAGGCGCTTGAACGGAGCGAGGAATTGTATCGCGCACTCGTGGAGACAACGGGCACCGCCTACGTCGTTATCGACGATTCGGGCACGGTTCTGGACGCAAATGCCGAATACGTCCATCTTTCAGGTCACAAAACGCTCGAAGAGGTACGGGGAAAAACCGTTCTCGAATGGACCTCCGAGGCCGACAAAGAGAAAAACAGGGAGGCAATCGCCCGATGCGTGCTCGACGGGCGAATCGAGGGCTTCGAGGTGGAGTATGTCGACCAAACAGGTAAAGCAACTCCTATCGAACTTACCGCAACCGTGGTCAAAACCGGCACAACGTCGCAGATCCTCACGCTGTGCCGCGACATATCCAACAAGAAGAGAATCGAAGAAAACCTGAACAAGGCCGAAAAACTCGAGTCTCTCGGCATCCTTGCCGGCGGCATCGCCCACGATTTCAACAACCTGCTCACCGGCATTTTCGGTTATATCGACATTGCGCGGTTGCACAATTCTTCGGGCGCGGCCGACAGGGTATCGGTGAACCTGTCCAAGGCGCTTGACGTCTTCAACCGGGCGCGCGGCCTCACGCAGCAGTTACTCACGTTTTCAAAAGGCGGCAGCCCGGTCAAGAAAATAACGGCGCTTCCCCCCTTGCTCGCCAACGCAACCCAATTCGTGCTCAGCGGTTCCACGGTGAACGCACGCTTCGCTTTTCCCGACGACCTGTGGCCCTGCGAGGTCGACGAAAACCAACTTGGCCAGGTAATCGACAACATAGTCATCAATGCGCGCCAGGCCATGCCCACCGGGGGCACGGTGATTGTCATGGCGGAGAATATATCCCCCGGTGAACCGGTTCCCGCTCCACTTGTCCCCGGCCCGTATGTCCGGATCTCAATCCGCGATTTCGGCATCGGAATCACACGGGAGCATCTGCCCCATATTTTCGACCCGTTCTTCACCACCAAACAGGAAGGAAGCGGGCTCGGCCTCGCCACAGCCTATTCCATCATCAAAAAGCACGGGGGCTTTATCGAAGCCGAATCGGAGCTCGGGAATGGTACCACCATCCATATCTATCTGCCTGCAACACCTTCCGCCGCCGTGGAAACGCCGGGCGCCGGGATAAAAAAGCACCGCGGACACGGCACGGTCCTTGTCATGGACGACGAGGATTTCGTGAGGGACGTTGCCGCGGAATTACTCAAAACCATGGGGTATTCGGCGGCGTTTGCGACAAACGGGAAAGACGCCCTGGAGAAATACGCCGAAACGTTTGCCTCGCCTTCGCCGTTTCGGGCCGTCATTCTCGACCTGACCCTTCCGGGAGGCATGGGCGGAAAGGAAACGCTCGCGGAATTGCTGAAGGTCGATCCCGCGATCGTCGCCATCGCAGCCAGCGGCTACTCAAACGATCCCGTCATGACCGACCCGGCCGCGTTCGGGTTCAAAGGGAAAATCAGGAAGCCATTTACCAAAGAAGAACTCGCCGAGGTGCTGGACAGCGTGATGAAGGACGTGTAGAAAGACGGGCCCAACTCTCCCCACGCGAAACCCGGCATCTCTTATTTTCTTCACTCCCTTCACGGAACACAACAAAGGAGTTTCTTTGAAAATCGGACTTATCGGCCTTCCCAAGTCGGGCAAGACCACCATCTTCAACGCGCTGTCGAAATCGCAGGCCGAGGTTTCCGCGTACGCAAGCACCAAAACCGAACCTAATATCGCGATTGTCGACGTGCGTGACGAGCGTGTTACGAAGCTTTCCCTCATGTACAACCCGAAGAAAACCGTGTACGCCAAGATCGAGCTCGCGGATTTTGTGGGCGTTGCCAGGGACGAAACGAAGAAGGAGGAGCTGTTCGCGGCAGACCTCATGCGCCTTGTCAAGACTATGGACAGCCTGGCCGTCGTGCTCCGCAACTTCCCTTCCGATGCGGCCGCGGCCGCGGATCCCGGCGCGGAACTCGGCACGATCGAAGAAGAACTGCTCCTCAGCGACCAGATTATTGCCGAAAACCGTATCGCGCGGATCGTTGCTTCGGCCAAAGGCGGGAAGACCGCCGCGCTTGCCGCAGAGGAAAAACTCCTTCAGAAAATCCTTGAGCGGCTGAACGCGATGCAGCCGATCCGGACACTCGAATTTTCCGCAGACGAGAGGAAGATGCTCCGCGGGTTCCAGTTCCTCACCCAGAAGCCGCTCTTCCTTATTCTCAATTCCAGCGAGGACCGGTTCAAGAAAGACCCCGGTCTCGTCGAAAAACTTGCCGCGCGATACAAGACAATCGAATGTTCCGGCAGCTTCGAGATGGAGTTGTCGCGCCTCACCGACGAAAACGAGATCAAGGCGTTCATGGACGACATGAACATCAAAGAATCGGCGCGGGACCGGCTCACGCTCGTGGCCTACGAAACCCTCGGGCTTGTCAGCTTCTTTACGGTCGGGGAAGACGAGGTGCGCGCGTGGGAGCTCGTGCGCGGATCGAACGCGGTGGAAGCCGCGGCCGCAATCCACACCGACCTTGCCCGCGGGTTTATCCGCGCCGAGTGTTTCTCCTACGACGATCTTGTCGCGTGCGGTTCGGAAAAGGCCGTGAAGGACGCGGGAAAGTTCAGGATGGAGGGAAAAGAATATACGGTAAAGGATGGGGATGTTTTGTCGATTCGCTTTAATGTGTAATTTAGACTCTGGTGGGGAAACCGTAGCCGGTTTCCCCTGGTCCCAAGCCTCCTCGCCGCGCGATGCGCGTCTGCGGGGTCTTGGAACACACCCCTTCCAGCAAAGGTGCGCGCCTATGTCGCTCGCTTGACGCTCGCGAGTCGTCGCACCTTCGCAACGCAACCTCATTGGAATGCCGCTTCGCGGCGATAGAAAAAGAAAAGCCCGCGCTTACTACTTCAACTCTTGCCAGGGTAGTTTCCTCCATCAGTAAACAATTCGGAAACAAAGGTGGCCCGAGTAGATTTCCCCTGCCTAACGCAAGACAAACACTCTCATAACTCAACCTTTCGCGCATGTCATGCAGACCGTTTTCCAGCTTCGCCACATCAAGGCTGACATTCAGGGGCATTCTGCGAACGCGGAACGGCAGGCGCGAAATCGATTTCGTTGACACCCGGTGCCGCAGGACGTACAATAGAGAGTTGGGAACCGGTTTGCAGCGAGTTGGGATGGTCAAGAGTTGAAAAGTTGAATAGTTGAAGAGTTGAGAAGTTGAAAAGTTCATGGTTGGATGTGGTCCTGAGGAACAAGGGATGCCGTTGGGTGAAATTTAATCTGCCATTTTCGGGAGCAGGGACGGAATCGGCGGTTGTGCAGCACTGAGGGCTACTATACGAACCAGGGATAACACAGCGTGCCATATTGGGTCGCTTGATGGGGGGCAGAAAGCGGAGAGTTGTAAGAAATGTGCCCGCTGAATGAAATTGCAGTCGGCGGCGGGAAAACATAAAATCACAGACAAAATGAAGGGTGAAATCTATTTTTAATCGATAAAACAAAAAGAGCGCCCCCCAAGACAGGCCGCCACCCGTCACTTCGATAGCGCTCAGTGCGGGCCTAAGGGCGGCAATGAATGGCGTGACAGGGTTCCGGAATATGTAAAGGATTATGGTGCCGTTGAACAAGTACATGTAACCTATGAAGGGCGCCTATGAAACGAAGCGATGTCAAAGGGCTTTGCGCGTATTGCAAAACCGAAATACCAAAATTCAAAAGCTCAATTGTCAAACACCTGTCGCAATGCGATGCACGAAAAAGTCCCAAAAACGGCAAGACCGCCGCCGGCCTTCTTCTGCTCCTTGAGGGCGCGTATGCGCCTGATTACTGGCTGGTCATCAAGGTTGAACCTGAAACAACCTTGCGGAAAATCGACGATTTCATCAAGGCAATCTGGGTTGAGTGCTGCGGTCATATGAGTGCGTTTTCATACGGTGGAGACCGTTACGGCGAAAACGAAATAGCAATGTCACGCACGGCCGGTTCGGTTTTCGAAGACGGCGTGTATGTCAAGTACGAATACGACTTCGGGACGCCAACGGTTGTATCATTAACGTCTATCGGCGAAATTGAGGATACTGACGGCAGGGATATTCTGGTTTTATTCCGCAACAAGGAAATTGAAGCAAAGTGTTCTTACTGCGGCAAAAAAGCGGTTGAAATCTGTCCGTTTTGCATCTATGACGAAAAAGGGTTACTATGCAAATCCTGCCTGAAAACCCATAAATGCGTCAAGACCGAAGGCGAAGAGGCCATGTTGCCGTTGGTAAATTCTCCGCGAGCCGGGGAATGCGGTTATACCGGGCCATTCGATAAAAACAGCTTGAAGCCGTATTTCCCTATGGGTGAAATTTAACCGAAGGTTCTTGAAATGGTCGATATCGAAACCTGCCGTCGAATTGATTCCGCCCGTGATATTTTAGTCGGAAAAGTGCCCGACCCCAAAGCACAGGTCTGCATGGGGCACACATTGGTGTCCATTCGCAAACGCCCTATGGCGCGCCAAATAAAGTAATTGGAATAAATAGGAAACTATTATATTCTTACTGGTAAGACACAAACCAGCAAGGAGAACCTTATGAGCACCACATTAGCTACAACCACATTGTCTTCAAAAGGCCAAGTCGTTATTCCAGAGGATATTAGGAACTCTCTAGGGCTCAAGGCAGGTGTGCAGTTTGTTGTAATCGGCAAAGGGGATTCTGTCATTTTCAAGACGATTGCTCCCCCTTCGTTCGATCAATTTGAAGATTTGCTCAGCGACGCCCGGAAACAGGCACGCCGGGCTGGGCTAAAATTATCCGATATCGGCAAAGCAATTAAAAGGGTCAGAAAGAATAAATGAAAGGTATTCTTGATACCAATGTCTTGGTTTCCGCGGTCTTTTTCAAGGGGCCACCCTATCGGCTTTTTCAGATTTGGAAGAAAGGACAAATTGAAATTGTGATAAGTCATGAAATTCTCGCTGAATACCGACGGGTTATTCAAGACATCAGCACTCATTTCCCGCACGTCGATATTTCCAATCTTTTTGAAATGATTACTCTGAAATCTCACCTCACTCTTTCTCTTGCTTTGCATCCTCAAATATGCGATGATCCTGACGACGACAAGTTCTTTTCTGCAGCTCTGGCCAGTAAGACATCAATTGTTATCAGCGGAGATAAACACTTACTCGACAAATCGGGATTTTCCGGAATTACTGTTTTAAGACCTAGAACTTTTCTCGACCTCCATTTTTCTCATAAAGTTTAAGTAACGCGCCCTTTATTTCGTTTGCCCACAGGCGCCTCAAAAGGCTATGGCTGGATTTGGATTTTTTGAATGGACTTCTGCCGAGCGAACGCAAATTCTACCAGAAAATCACCGATATCTATGCCACTGCCATGAATTATAGTCGTGATGCTGAAATCGAGCGTTAATTTTTTCAAAAATGTCGCTCGAAAAACCAAGGTACACTACCAACGCGTAATTCGTTCCTTGCTGGATACGTATGCAATTACATACTCTACCGGGAAATCAAGAACAAGAGTTTAGAAGAGTTGCCATTTCCCTATTGGTTCTTTTACAGCCGCAAAGCGGCATACCTGCGCGAAGGCGTTGCGGAAACGCGGCTTCGTGACGATGGAAAAAGGCAAGCCTGCGCTTGAACCTTCAACATCTGCCGAGGCTAATTTTCTTCACCAACAAACGACTCTCCGCGGGTGCCCCTACAGCGATAAATGAAAATGGGCGCATGGACGCGTTAACACGTTCATGTGTGCGTAGTTGGGACGCAGGCTGGCGCAGGAAGATGCCCTTGACTAAACACAATTCTTCTGCCGCGCGTTAGGCAGGAATAGCGTTCTCCTAACTCAACGCCCCACCTGAAACAAATTGCCATTTTCCTGTTGTTTTTTCTATAGCCGCGAAGCGGCATACCTGCGCAAAGGCGCTGCGGAAACGCGGCTTCGTGACGATGGAAAAAGGCAAGCCTGCGCTTGAGCCTTCAACATCTGCCGAGGCTGATTTTCTTCACCAACAAACGACTCTCCGCGGGTGCCCCCACAACCAAAGATTGATTCTTGCAACTGGAATTTCCAGGGGTGCACCCAGGAGGGGGTAGCGTAAGACGCCGCGGCCGCAGGCCGCAGTGGCTGGAGCGAGGGGGAAACTTCCCCCCTTAAAAATTCTTTAGAGAAACACCTCGAAGAAAACAGATTTCAGCAGTGACCCTTTTCCCCGAACGGCGCAACCGGATACTTCCCGTTGAAGCATGCCGCGCAGAAATTCTCCTTGGGCTCGCTCACCACCGAAAGCAGCCCCTCAATCGACAGATATCCGAGCGAATCAACCTCGAGATACTGCTTTATTTCTTCTACTTTTTTCTCTGATGCGATAAGCTCCTTCCTGGTGGGCATGTCGATGCCGTAAAAGCAGGGGCCGATGATGGGCGGCGACGATATGCGCAGGTGAAGCTCTGCGGGCTCGGCCGTACGCAAAAGCCGGACGATTTTTTTCATGGTGGTGCCGCGCACGATCGAATCGTCGACCACCACCACCTTCTTGCCTTTGAGCACCCCTTTTACGGGATTGAACTTGATGCGGACGCCGAGGTCTCTTCCCGACTGCGCCGGCTGGATGAACGTCCTGCCCACGTAGTGGTTGCGGATGAGGCCGATGTCAAACCGGGTCTTGCTCTCCTGCGCAAACCCGAGCGCCGCGGTCGTGGCCGAGTCGGGCACGCCCATCACCATGTCGGCCCCGGTCACGGGATGCTCTTTGGCGAGCTTCCGTCCAAGGCGCCTGCGGATCTTGTCGACATTGTCGCCGAACACGTACGAATCGGGCCGGGAGAAATAGATGTATTCGAAAATGCAGTACGACGGCCGCTCCACGTGCTCGAACACGGGTATGGCGAAACTCTCAACTCCGTTCTTGTCGATCTTGACCATTTCACCCGGTTTCACCTCGCGCACCATTTCGGCGCCCACAAGGTCGAATGCGCAGGTTTCCGACGACATGAAGGAAACGTCGCCCGCTTGGCCCAGGATAAGCGGCCTGAACCCGTGCGGGTCGCGCGCGCCGTAGAGCGCGTCCTTGGTGAGGAACAGGATGGAATACGATCCCTTGACTCGCGAGAGTGCGTCCAGGATCATCGACTCCGGGGTCTCGCGCTTCGACCGTGCGATGAGGTGCACGATCACCTCGGTGTCGGTGGTGGATGAGAATATCGACCCGTCGTTTTCCATCTCGCTTCTCAGCTGGACCGTGTTGGTGAGATTGCCGTTGTGGGCGGCCGCGATCTGTCCTATCCGGCAGTTGATGAGGATGGGCTGGGCGTTGCTGATATCCGACGACCCGGTGGTGGAATACCGGTTATGGCCGATGGCGCTCGATCCCTTGAGATTGTCAATCGTGGTCTGATGCTTGAAGACCTGGTTCACCAGCCCCATGGCCTTGTGCATGGCAACCGACGTCTGGTTCGACACCGCGATGCCCGAACTTTCCTGGCCCCTGTGCTGGAGTGCATACATGCCAAGGTAGGTAAGCTCGGCTGCTTCGTGGCTGTTGAAAACGCCGAAGATCCCGCATTCTTCGTGGATGCCGTCCAGCATAGTGCTCATAATGGTACATCGTCCGTTCTTTTCGCAGATAATGATTTCGTCACACCGGCCCGATAATTGCCGTGCCGCGAAACATCCCGCGTCACCCTATTTTTTGGCCGGATACTTCAGGCTCGCGCCCACAAAATCCCTGAACAGCGGATGCGGGTCAACGGGCCTCGATTTGAATTCCGGGTGGAACTGCACGCCGACGAACCAGGGATGATTGTGGATCTCAACCATTTCCACCAGCATGCCGTCGGGCGATTCACCGCACACAACAAGCCCCGCCTTTTCGAAGCGTTCACGGTATTCGTTGTTGTACTCGTACCGGTGACGGTGCCGCTCGCTTATCTGGTCCTTGCCGTATGCTTTACGGGCAAGAGTGCCCTTCTCCAGGGTGCAGGGATAGGCGCCCAGCCGCATGGTTGCGCCCTTGTTGATGATTTCCTTCTGCTCCTCCATGAGGTGGATCACGGGATCTTTTGTATCCACGCAGTGTTCGGTGCTGTCGGCATCCTTGAGGCCGAGCACGTTGCGCGCGAACTCGATCACCGCCATCTGCATGCCGAGGCAGATTCCAAAGAACGGCACTTTTTTCTCGCGCGCGTATTTGATGGCCATGATTTTTCCTTCCAGCCCGCGCGATCCGAACCCGCCCGGCACGAGGATGCCGTTTGCCGCGCTCAGAATCTCGTGAGCGCCGGATTTCTCGATGTCCTCGGCCGAAACGCTCAATATGTTCACCGTGGCCGAATGCGCCGCGCCCGCGTGATTGAGGGATTCGTGGATCGACTTGTATGCATCAAGCAGCTCGGAGTATTTTCCCACCACCGCTATGGTGACGGCGCGGTCGGCCGATATCACCCGGTCGACATACTCGCGCCACGCTTTCAGGTTGCGCCTTCCGGCGCGCAGTCCCATCACGTCGATGATCACCTGGTCGATGTCCTGCGCCGCAAAATCGAGCGGTACTTCGTAGATGGTGTGCGGCGTGTCGAACGCCTCGATCACCGCTTCCTCGTCAACGTTGCAGAACAGGGAGATCTTCTTTTTCGCATCTTTGTCTATGTGCATTTCGGTTCGGCAGATCAACATATCCGGTATGATGCCGATTTCCCTCAATTTTCCCACGGAATGCTGGGTGGGTTTTGTCTTTATTTCTCCCGCTTTCCGCAGGTACGGTATGAGCGTCACATGGACGAACAGCACGTTGTTGCGGCCTTCCTGCAGCCTGAACTGCCGCAGCGCTTCAAGAAACGGCAGGCTCTCGATGTCGCCCACGGTGCCGCCTATTTCGCAAATGACGACATCAACCTCGTTTGAGGCCACGCTGCGGATGCTGTTGCATATTTCGGTGGTCACGTGCGGCACCACCTGCACCGTGCCGCCCAGGTAGTCTCCCCTGCGCTCTTTCTTGATTATTGCGTCGTAAATGCGTCCCGCGGTATAGTTGCAGTTCTTGTTGGTGGTGACGCCGGTAAAGCGTTCGTAGTGACCGAGGTCGAGGTCGGTTTCCGCGCCGTCGTCGGTGACATACACCTCACCGTGCTGGTACGGGTTCATCGTGCCGGGATCCACGTTGAGGTACGGGTCGAATTTCTGGTGCACAATCCGAAGCCCACGGGACTTAAGAAGCACGCCGATTGACGCTGCGGTAATTCCCTTCCCGAGCGACGACACGACTCCGCCGGTCACAAAAATGTACTTGGGCATGGTAACGCTCCCGTACTATATAGGTTTAAAATTCAAACATGACAAAGAAAAGAAGAAATGGGCGTTCCCCTCGATCTCGCAGGAACTCGGTCTCGGGTCGGTCTCGCTTCGGGCTCTGCCGTTCGGCCTCGTTGCCGGTCCACCCTATGCCTTGCGGCTGGGCCGGCCGGCAATTCGCTCTTGCTCACCCTCCGGTCCACCTAACGCGCGAAGACAGAGATCCTATCAGTCAACCACTTCTTTTCGCGCCAACCGCTATCGGCAATAAGCCAGCCGTAACTTCCTCTTCGAACATTAAACCTTTCAACTTTTCAACCATTCAACTATTACTTTCTCAATATCGTTAATCTCTTCCATCATGCCACAACGTCTTGCGAAACTCCAGGTTGACTTGACTTCCGGCAGCATCGCCTTTTATCAATGAAGCGGCATAGTCTTGTATCGATTTCACGGAAAAGCCCGTCTTTTCGAGCGAATCGAGGCCGGAGATGGCCGCCTGCGCCGCCTCGAGCGTCGTAATGTACGTTACCCCCTGGACCACGGCGGCGCTGCGTATCGGCTTTGAGTCGAGCTGCGATTTCCTTCCGGACACCACGTTGATGATGAGGTTCACGTCGCCCGCCTTGATAAGGTCGATGATGTCCGGCTTGCCCTCGCCGATCTTGGGAACTTCCTTGGCATTGACGCCGTTGCTCCGCAGCACCTTGCAGGTTCCCTCGCTGGCGCAGATCTTGAACCCCATTTCGTCAATCTTTTTCGCCATGAAGATGATGTTGCGCCGCATGCTGTTCTTGACGCTCAGGAAAACGGTCCCCGACCGCGGCAGCACGTTGCCCGCGGCCTCCTGCGATTTGGCAAACGCAAGGCCGAAATCCTTGTCTATGCCCATCACTTCGCCCGTTGATTTCATTTCCGGCCCGAGCACGGTGTCCGCGCCCGGGAACTTGTTGAACGGCAGCACCGATTCCTTCACCGCAAAATAGTCGATGGTGCGCTCAACCGCTTCGGGGCAATCGGCGAGCTTGACTCCAACCATCACTTTGGCCGCGATCTTGGCCCACGGGACGCCGGTGGCCTTGCTCACGAACGGCACGGTGCGCGATGCGCGCGGATTCACTTCGATGACGTACACGACCTCGTCCTTGATCGCATACTGGATGTTAAGCAGGCCCACCACCTTGAGCTCGGCGGCAAAGGCGAACGTCTCCCGCCTGATTTCCTCGATGATGTCGTCCGACAGGGTGTGCGGGGGCAGCACGCACGCGCTGTCGCCGGAATGGATGCCCGCCTCCTCGATATGCTCCATGATGCCGCAGATCATGGTTGTATCGCCGTCGCTTACGGCGTCCACGTCCACCTCGATGGCGTCGGAGATGAATTTGTCAATGAGCAGCGGCCGGTTTTCGGCCACGGCCCGGGCCTCGTCGATGCACGACAGCAGCTCGGCCTCGTCGTACACGATGTTCATTGCGCGGCCGCCCAGCACGAACGAGGGGCGCATGAGGACCGGATACCCGATTTTTGCGGCGGCATCGCACGCTTCCTGCTTCGACGTCACCATGGCGTTTGCAGCCTGGTGGATGCCGAGTTTGGTGACCATCTTGAAGAACTCGCCGCGTTCGCCGGCCCGCTCCAGCGATTCCACGCTCGTGCCGATAATGGGAGCGCCCGCGTCGTGCAGCTTGCGCGCGAGATTGAGCGGCGTCTGGCCGCCGAACTGGACAATCACACCGGCGGGCTTCTCTTTGTCAATGATGTTCATCACGTCTTCAAACGTAAGCGGCTCAAAGTAGAGTTTGTCGGAGGTGTCATAGTCGGTGGACACGGTTTCAGGGTTGGAATTCACCATGATGGACTCCAGCCCCAATTCCCGCAGGGCATACGACGCCTGGCAGCAGCAGTAGTCGAATTCGATGCCCTGCCCTATGCGGTTGGGACCGCCGCCGAGAATGATGATTTTCCTGCGCGAGCTCGGCACGCCCTCGTCTTCGTCTTCGTAGGTCGAATAGTAGTAGGGCGTGTACGCCTCGAACTCGGCTGCGCACGTGTCAACAAGTTTGTAGGTGGGCGCGATCCCGAGCTCCTTGCGCTTCTTGCGAATGGAAAGATCGTCCGATTTCAAAAGACGGCCGAGCTGCACGTCGGAATACCCGTACTTCTTCGCCCTGGCGAGCGTTGTTTTCATTACGGGCGCCGGCTGCATGAGCACCGCCGGGGTCAGCGACTTCTCGCATTCCACAATCTCACGCAGATTGTTGAGAAACCACGAGTCTATGCCCGTGGCGGCAGCGATGTCCGCCACCGGTATCCCCATGTCAAGCGCATGCCGGATCAGAAAAATACGGTCGGCACGCGGCAGGGCAAGGTTCTTCACCACCTCTTCTGTCGTTTTTTCCGGGCGCGCCGTCTTTTCGAATCCCTGTTTGCCGATCTCAAGCCCGCGCAGCCCCTTCTGCATCGCTTCCTTGAACGTGCGACCGATGGCCATGGTCTCGCCCACACTTTTCATCTGGATGCCCAGGGACGGGTCGGCATCCTGGAACTTTTCGAACGCGAACCTCGGTATCTTTACAACGGTGTAATCTATGGTGGGCTCGAAGCTCGCCGGCGTCTCGCGCGTGATGTCGTTGCGTATTTCGTCGAGCGTGAAACCGACGGCGAGCTTTGCCGCGAATTTCGCGATGGGAAAGCCGGTTGCCTTGCTGGCGAGCGCGGAACTCCGGCTTACGCGCGGGTTCATCTCGATCACCACCATGCGGCCGTTGTTCGGGTCAACCGCAAACTGGATGTTGGACCCGCCGGTTTCCACGCCGATCTCGCGGATGATCGCGATCGACGCGTCGCGCATGTGCTGGTATTGCTTGTCGGTGAGCGTCTGCGCCGGCGCCACCGTGATGCTGTCGCCGGTGTGGATTCCCATGGGGTCCATGTTTTCTATGGAGCAGATGATCACCACGTTGTCGGCCTTGTCGCGCATGATCTCGAGCTCGAATTCCTTCCAGCCGATTACGGATTCCTCTATGAGGATCTCGTTGATGCGCGAGCAATGCAGGCCGTACTCGGCCACGCGCTCGAATTCTTCCTTGTCTTTTGCGATACCGCCGCCCGTGCCGCCGAGCGTGAAGCTCGGCCTGATGATAAGCGGGAACCCGATGTCGCCCGCGATCTGCCATGCCTCTTCCCTATTGTAAGCGAACGCGCTCCTGGGCAGATCGAGCCCGATGCGCTGCATCGCCTTCTTGAATTCGCTCCTGTCCTCGGCACGCTTAATCGCGTCGTAATTCGCGCCGATAAGCTGGACGTTGTGGCGGTGCAGCACGCCGTTTTCGGCTAGTTCCATGGCCGTGTTGAGCCCGGTCTGGCCTCCCATGGTGGGCAGCAGCGCGTCGGGACGCTCGCGCGCGATGATCTTCTCGACGATCTCGGGCGTGATGGGTTCGATGTAGGTCTTGTCGGCCATGTTCGGGTCCGTCATGATAGTGGCCGGGTTTGAATTCACAAGCACCACCTCGAACCCTTCCTCGCGGAGCGCCTTGCACGCCTGCGTGCCGGAATAATCGAATTCGCACGCCTGCCCGATAACGATGGGGCCGGAGCCGATAAGCAGGATTTTATGAATGTCGGTACGTTTGGGCATCAGTAGACCAGTGGGTTGATGGGTGTATGGGTCAGTGGGTTGATGAGTTGATGGGTTAATGGGTTTTTCAGCCCAAATGTCTTTGTGAAATGGAACAATATTGCAACGTTCATTTTTTCCCCTTGAGATACTTGATGAAATTCAACATTTTCTTTCGCAGAATCTCCACTTCAGACATGATTTCAACTTCAGTGATAAAACGGAGTCGTTTTGCTATCTCAAGTTGAGTTTCAAGTTCGGACAATGAACCTAGGCTTATGTACAGAAATCGAAGATATTCATTTCTTGTTCCTCTTGCCGCGCCCTCAGCAATATTCGAGGGAATCGAAATGGCGCTTTTCTTGATCTGGGCTGTCAATCCATACATTTCTTCGTGAGGGAAAACGGATGTGAGACGATAGACTTGTTCAACCAAACCTATTCCTCGCTGCCAGATCTCCAGTTCCTTATGCGTAGCCATCTTTCAGCCCCTTGCAATAGCTTCTCGATAGCATTGTCCCATTAACCCATCAACTCATATACCCATCTACTCATCAACCTTTTTCCATCATCTCAATAAACTGCTTGAACAAATACCCCGAATCATGGGGCCCCGGCGAAGCCTCGGGATGATACTGGACGCAGAACATCCTGTTCGCCTTGTCGGAAAGCCCCTCGCAAGTATGGTCGTTGAGGTTGACATGGGTCATTTTCACCCCTGCGGACGCAAGGCTTTCCACGTCCACGCAAAACCCGTGGTTTTGCGACGTGATCGCAATACCGCCTGTTTCAAGGTTCTTGACAGGATGGTTCGCGCCCCGGTGGCCGAACTTGAGTTTGTAGGTTTTCGCCCCGAGCGCCAGACCGAGCAACTGGTGGCCGAGGCAGATCCCGAAAACCGGCAGTTTGCCCAGCAACTGGCGGATCGTTTCTATGGCGTAGGTGACCGCTGCCGGATCGCCGGGGCCGTTGCTCAGGAATATGCCGTCCGGTTTGTATGCCAGCGCCTGTTGCGCGGTCGTGGACGCGGGAACCACGGTGATCTTGCACCCGAGCGATTTAAGGATACGAAGGATATTGAACTTGACCCCAAAATCGTACGCGACCACGTTATACCGGTGGCCGTTCTTCGATGGTTCCCATTCGTACGGCTTTGCGCAGGTCACATTCTTGACAATGTCAACATCCGCCAGGCCCTTCCAGGCTTTTGCTTTGTCAACAAGATCCGACGCGGAAGGCGCCTTCTCTCCCGCCCAGATGACGCTTTTCATGGCGCCGCCGATTCGCAGGCGCCGGGTGAGTTTGCGTGTGTCTATGCCGCACACGCCCGTCACGCCGCTTTCCCGAAGGTAATCACCGAGCGACCCCTGCGACCGGAAATTGGACGGATACGGGCACAGTTCCTTCACCACGAACCCCGCAACCTGGACGCGCGACGATTCCACGTCCGCTTCGTTGACGCCGTAATTGCCGATTAAAGGGTAGGTCATGGTAACGATCTGGGAACAATAGGAAGGATCGGTGAGCACTTCCTGATACCCGGAAAGGCTCGTGTTGAACACTGCCTCGCCGAAGCATTCTCCTGCAGCGCCGAATCCTTCACCCTCAAATACGGTTCCGTCTTCTAAAGCCAGTATTCCTTTCAAGCGGTACCTCTCTACCTGTTTCCAGCTGCAAAAATCCCGAAAATCTTCTTCATCCTGCTGATCCTGGCCTTACCGTGGCCATCCTGACAAAAAAAAGACACCTACCCTTGTCACGGTAGATGTCTTTCGGAAAAAATCCGGTTCTTCAAAACCGCGTCTCCCGGAGGCCACACGCCCCCGTGGAGGAGAGAAGAGAAGAATGCCCGGTGCGGTAAGAAGAGTGACCCGAAATGCCCGGCATTCTTCGGCATTTTCTAAATCCCCGTGCCTTTCAGGGCGCTTGCAAGCACCCCATATTTGGGATATGAAATATGACCCTTACACAACATTTTGTACTTCTTCCCTCTTTTTGGCCTGTACCAAAATAATGTTTTCTGGAATAAGAGTCAAGGTGCGAATGCGAGAAAAATGTTATGAAATTATTAGAAGTGCGTTCCTGTGCTCGTTGACATTTTTTGGCGCCCCGCTGCCTGGCAGCGGCAATAATAAGATACTATCATGGATTGCTGAGCGTGTGCGGCGAATACCAAATACGATTTTGGTTTGCTGAGCCGGTGCGGCGTGGATGTACCCTTGGCACCCGAACCTTAGGTTGCGCGCACCGTACAAGCACCCGCTTGCAAAATTATCAACCGAACTAACTCGTCAACTTTTCGACAACTCAACTCGATCTATCTTGACAATTGTGGATATTCCCTTCTGCCAACCGCCAGGCCGGACTGGAGAGCGCGCTGGAGCGCGGTGCTGCCCGACCCCTCGCCGAAGGCGATAGGGGCAGGCAGCACCGAGGCCGAACGGCCGAGCTCGAAAGGACGACCCTTGGAAGCACCCGAAGGGGTGGGGCCGCCGCAGTACTCGGCGGGGCGCCCAAGTCTTGTCCCATCTACTCCAACTACGGGGTCACCCGGCTCAGCCAACCAAATACATTTGCTTTTTTCCCGAATTTCTGCATAGAAGCATTCACTCTTCAAACCCGCTCAAACATTTCCCCAAACCCCGGCTTCATAAAGTAATTTTCTACTACCAATTTCATCCGACCCGACAACCCCGGAAACACCGGATCATGCCGAAAATTCTCAAGATTGAACGCCTCTCCGACCTTGTCTTTCGCTACAGGATAGACGCTCCGCGTATTGCCAAAATGCGAAAGGCGGGCCAATTCGTCATCGTGCGGGCCACCACCGAAGGCGAGCGGATTCCGCTCACCATTGCAAATGCGAATCCCGCGGAAGGCTGGATAGAGCTGATCTTTCAGGTTGCAGGAAAATCCACTAAGATCCTGTCGATCCTCAGGGAGGGAAACGAAATCATCGACCTTGCGGGGCCGCTGGGCAAACCGACCCGCATCGCCAGGTTCGGCAGGTGCCTCTGCGTCGGCGGCGGCGTGGGCGTTGCGCCGCTGTACCCTATTGTCAATGCGCTCAAGGCCGCGGGCAACGAAATAGTCACAATATTGGCCGCCCGCAGCTCGAAGTTGTTATTGTTGGAAAACGAAATGGGCAAGATTTCCAACAGGGTCATCATCACCACCGACGACGGTTCAAAAGGCGGCAAAGGGTTTGCCGCGGACGCGGTGAAGCAGGTGCTTGCGGAAGACGAAATATTCGATTTCAGCGTGATAATCGGGCCTGCAATGATGATGAAGATCACCTCGGCCGTGACCGTGGCGGCGGGCATCAAGACGGTGGTATCGCTCAACCCGATCATGATCGACGGCACGGGTATGTGCGGCGGCTGCCGTCTCACGGTCGGCGGCGAGACCAAGTTCGGATGCGTCGACGGGCCCGAATTCGACGCCGCCAAAATAGACTGGGACGAAATGATCAAGCGGCTCAACGGCTACCGCGGGTTCGAAATAGGCGCTTTGGAAAAACACAATTGCATTGTGACAGGCAGGCCGGCATGACGACGGGCAAAAAAAGTGTGTGCGCAGAGCGCATTCCCATGAAAGAACAAGACCCAAAGGCGCGGGTGAAGAATTTTAACGAGGTGCCCCTTGGTTACTCCGAATCCGAGGCTGTACTGGAGGCGCGGCGCTGCGTGCAATGCAAGAAACCTTTGTGCGTCAAAGGCTGCCCCGTTAACGTGAACATTCCCGAATTTGTCGGGCTTATTGCAAACGGAAAATTTGTGGAGGCCGCACGCCGCATCAAGGAAGACAACGCGCTGCCCGCGATTTGCGGACGCGTGTGTCCGCAGGAAACCCAGTGCGAAGAGAAATGCATTCTGGGAAAAAAGGGCTCCCCGCTCGCCGTTGGCAACCTCGAACGCTTTGCCGCGGATTTCGAAATGGCGCGCGGTGAATTCGCCGCGCCCGGGATGCGGCCCAAGAACGGGAAGAAAGTGGGCGTGGTCGGCTCCGGTCCCGCGGGGCTCACTGCCGCGGGCGAACTTGCCAAACAAGGGTTTGACGTCACGGTTTTCGAAGCCTTTCACGAGCCGGGCGGCGTGCTCGTGTACGGTATTCCCGAGTTCAGGCTTCCCAAGGAAATTGTCAGAAAAGAAATCAACTACCTGGAAAAACTCGGCGTGCATCTCGAACGCAATTTCATTGTGGGCAGGACCGCAACCATCGACGGGTTGTTGAACGAAGAAGGATTCAGCGCCATTTTCGTGGGATCGGGCGCGGGCCTGCCGTCGTTCATGCGCATTCCCGGGGAAAACAGCATCGGCGTGTATTCGGCAAACGAATACCTCACGCGCAGCAATCTGATGAAGGCCTACAAGGAAGACGCCGACACGCCGATTATCCGCGGCAGGCACGTGGTAACCGTGGGCGGCGGCAATGTTGCCATGGACTCGGCGCGAACCGCTGCCAGGCTTGGCGCGGAAACGTCCTCCATCGTGTACCGACGGACCGAAACCGAAATGCCCGCCCGTTCGGTGGAAATCCACCACGCAAAGGAAGAAGGCATCATCTTTCGCCTGCTTACCAATCCTGTTGCAATCCTTGCCGACGCCCAGGGATTTGTCAAGGCCGTCCGCTGCATCCGCATGGAACTGGGCGCTCCCGACGATTCCGGCCGCAGGCGGCCCCTGCCTGTCGAGGGCAGCGAGTTCGATATCGACTGCGATGTCGTGATTGTCGCAGTAGGCAACAACCCTCATCCGCTCATCCGGGAAACCGCCCCGGATATCGCCGTTTCCAAACACGGAACGATTGTCGCAGACGAGGCTGACGGCCGCACGTCCAAGAAGTTCGTGTATGCCGGCGGCGACATCGTGACCGGCGCGGCAACGGTGATACTTGCGATGGGCGCGGGGAAGAACGCGGCGAAGAGTATTGCCGAAGATCTTGCTAAATAATAAATTCCTTTCCTTCTTTTGTTCCAATCAAGACAAATTCTGGGCGTTCCCTTGCCCTTCGTCACGCGAAGGGCAAGGTCGGTCTCCCTTCGGGCTCGGCCTTCGGCCTCGTTGCCGCCTGTCCCTACCGCCTTCGGCTAGGGATCAGGCGACAATGCGCTCTGGCGCCCCCTCCGGTCCACCTAACGCGTGGCAACGGAATTCTGTTCAGTCAATTTTTTCCTACCGCACCAACGGTTTCCACAGGAAATCAGCCAAGGCTTGTTCTTTGTTTTTCAACTCTTCAACCTTTCAACTCTCTTTCTCGGTGCCCGCGCAGCTGACGCATATTTCGCGCAAATCAACTTACTTGGGGGCTACCCACGAGGGGGTGTGGGTCCAGACAACCGGCGTGGCTTCCATAGAAAGAGGGGCGAACAATTGTTCGCCCCTACGAAATCAACACGCCGTTTGGCTGGACCCCAGGGGGACACTTCCCCCGCCAGATGAACTCGTAATTACTTCAGCACTATAACCCGTTTGACAAAACTGCTTCCCTGGTCCACCGAACATCGTACGAAGTAAACGCCGTTTCCATTCGCGCCGGTAATGCCGTCGCCCAGCGCCAGCGGGTGCCAGCCTTCCACCTGCCTGAACCGGGCGACATGGCGCACCACCCTGCCGCCTGCGTCAAGAATGTCGAACGACAGCATTGCGGGCACGTTGAGGAAATACCGCAGTGTTCGTCCTATCATCCGCATCTGTACCGTTGCGGCGGCAGAGACCTTTTGGCCGTACACGGGGCTTAGCACCGAAACCGACGGAATCGGCGGCATGGCAACCGTGGTGAACGTGGCGGTGCCCTGGCATAACCCGGCAGAATTGGCGGTCACGGTAACCGTTCCGGGGTTGAATGTCGAGCGAACGGCCACCTTGCACATCCCGCCTTCAGCCGTTAGCTCGGGATCGCCGGGGGAATGATAATTGGCCCCGCCGGCGCCGGTATTGTTGTCCGCGCCGCCGCGGTAGTTCCCCTCGCCGGAAACGGCAAAGGTGACGTTGGGGGTCGACGTGGGGCACCATATTCCGTTGGCGTCAACTACTGTGGCAAGAATGATGGCCGCATCCGAACCGTTGGCGTATATCTTGAACGTGTCGCCGTTGTCGGGCCGAACAACCGGCGGTAAGACGGTCAGCGCTACGCACGCAGGCGCGCCCGCGGTTTTCTTCTCGTCGGAACAGACCACGTTTCCGTTCGCGTCAAGTCCCTCGGCCAGAAGCGTTCCGGCGGCCCAGGTGACGTTCCACTGGCATTGGCCTGGAAGCAGTGCGGTGCCCACCGTGTCCGGATACGGCGTTTGCAATCCCTGGCTGACGCCATTGATGCTGAGCCGAACGCTCGGACAGTTGCTGAACGCGTTTACCGTCACCGCGCCCGCCCGGTTCCAGTGGTATGCAAGGTTGACAACAGGCGCCACCGAATAATTGGTCCAGCACGCCTGAAAGATCTTATACAGCATTTTGGGAAGGCGGTTCCAGTCCATCATCGCGCAGCCGAACGACCGGCCGATGCCGTTTTCTCCCGGAGTTTCAGCCATGTACCACTGGGTGTAGCCGAAGACCTTTGCTTTCACCATGGTTCTCCAGTTATTCACATACCCGTTTGCGAAGGCGAGCTCGCCATCGTAGTCAAACCTGAAGTCCGTGCCTGCGCCCCATTCCTCGGCGCCCCACGTCGGTATCGTTGGGTATTGTTGATGGAACGGCGTGGCGCAGCCTGCGCCCGAGCAGGAAATGATGCTGGTAGCGCCGGCTTGCACATTGGGAACGTCGGGCCAGTAGCCCCGATCGGAGCTGGCGCGGGTGTGAACCGGGTCCCACACGCTGTCCAGCTGTGAACGGATTGCCGCTGCAAACGGCAAATCGATGGGGCCGTTGCTCACTTCCCATGCGAGTATCGAAGGATCGTTTCTGTCCCGTATAAGCATGTCCCTGTGCGTTTCGTATTTTAATCCCGCGTTGTAGCTTGAATCCCATGGCGCTATCTGCGAGGTCATGAAACTTCCCTCAATGTCGCCGCTGGGCTGCATCAGCATGACGCCGTACGCGTCGCAGGCGGCCACGAATTCGGAACTGCTCGTGGCGTGCCCCGGTCTCCAGAGGTTGCCGCCGCAGTCGGCCATCAGTTTTGCGTCGCGCCACTGCACTTCTTCGGGCACGGCCGAGCCGAGCGCGGGATAATCGTACCGCGAGGAGCCGCCCCACAGGTAATGCGGGTGGCCATTGATAACAGGGAAATCGTTGTTCCAGGTTATCACCCGTATTCCGAGGGGGCTCTCGAAAACGTCGACCGTTGTTGCGCCGATCTTGACTATATGGTAGACCCTGTACATGTTGGGCTTGCCCCAGGGGCTGTTGGCGGGATACCACAGCTTGGGATTGGTCACGGTGGCGGTCTGGTCGAAAACAAAACTGCTGTCCGCGCTTATCGCCTGCGTCACGTCCCCGCTCCAGACAACGATTGTGGAGGCGGCCTCCACAATTTTTGTGGTGAGGGTCACGGTTGCCAAGGCGCCGCTTGCGTTCTGGACATGCGTAAGAATTTTCACGTCCGCCGAGGCGTCGGTTGCCGTTATTGCCGCGACATACGTGCCCCAGTTGTTGACAACCGAGTACACGTTGTTTGGAACATAGACCTTGTTGACGACGTGCATCCACACCGGCCTGAACATGCCGCCGTCACCCATGCCGTACTTGAATTCACAGGAAAAATGGGGATACGTGTAAAAGCCCTCGACGTTGCTTATCTTGACCGCCAGAACGTTGTCCCCTCCCCCGAACACCGCATTGGACGTGATGTCCACGATAAAAGGTTCAAAACCGATCACGTGTGTGGCGCTCGGATTGTATTTGCTGTTGGTTTTTATCATGGTGCCGTTGATGTACACTTGCGCGCCGATATGCGCGCCCTCGAATTCGACAAAAATCTTCCGCGAAGAATACGCGTTGTCAAGTGTGAAGTGCTTCCGGTACCAGACCACCTCGCCTATGCCGTTGCCCGGGCCTCCCGCGGCCATGTTGAGAAACGACTGCACGTCGGCCCATGTGTGCGGGATGCCCACGGTGGTCCACGCCGCATCGTTGAAGGCCGTGCCCGAGGCGCCGGTCGGATCGCCGATAGTGAACTTCCACGGTGTGGCGCCCAGATTGATTTTGAGCCGGACCGATGGGTCCGGAACATACGTTTCGGCCCAGCATGCGGCGACGGCAACCAGCATCACAACAGAGACCGAAACCAGTATCCTCTTGAAAACCATGCATCCCCCCTTTTTTGAACCGTTAATCGTTTAATCCTGATAGGAAAATCCATTCTCGCTGTTGGAGCGCACTACGCGACAACTTTCCAGAATCCTCAGAGCCTTACCGTGCAGAAGCAGTGGGGAAAACCGCCGGAAGAAATATGTACCACATCGTTGTCGTGTCGCGAGGCATTCCCCTACTCCTAAATATATTAAATAGGATCAGGAAAATCTCAGGAATCTTTGACGGGATTCCGAGATGTTTTGGAGACTGTCTGCCGTTGCGCCGCGAAAGACGTGAGGAGGGAACGGCTCCGCGGCGAATCTTCACTAAAATCGAACGTCCGCGGTGAGTCTGAGGGCCAGGGACTGACCGCCAAACGTGTATTCCGTTCCCTGCGGCCCCGCATAGCCGATGATCATCGCGCCGAGGGTGAGGTTGCTCAGCGTGGTGTAAGCGACGGAACCGGTGACGATGCCGCAGCCCTGGGAGATGTTCATGATCCCGTTGACGTTAAAGGTGAGATCGCTCAGAATGAACCGGCTGATTCCGATGAACACCGCGGCGTAATACGGCGAATGGTAATTCGCGTCGTACAACCCGCTCGCGAGGAGAAATTGCGCTTTGGTAACGCGGGGTTGCGGAACAGGAAGTCCTGCGGGCCCCGCAACCGGGTAGTGGTTCGTGTCGGCGAATACGTTATCCCAGTACCCGCTGCCGTTATAGAACCCCTCCGCCTCGACGGTGAGCGCGTCGTGAAAACCCATAAAATCAAATGACCTGCTTACTCCCGCACTCACGCGCGGAATCACACCGTTTCGCAGGGTGTCGTAGGTGAGCACTGAGTCTCGCAATGCAATATGGGGCATGACGTTTCCGTTGGAAACCGTTGCTTCCCCGGTTATATCGAGTCCGAGCGCCCTGGTGGATATGTCGTAGCCGAGCACAAGCGGCTTGCCCCGCTTCCCCCAGCCAGACAGTGCCATTTCCGTTGCACCGACAAGGTATTCGCCCTTGACGCTCAGGGCGAGGCTGTCCGCCCGCGTCGCGCTGTGCATGTCGACAAAAGCGTACAGGTTGTATTTCGTTGTGAAGGGAACGTGGATCTTTCCGCCCAGCGTCCCTTCGCGCGAACCGATCTTGTCGATAAACGGTTTCCTCTCCACGTTGATCAGGTCGGTGGGGTTCCAGAAGAAGCAGGTGCCCCATTGGAGCACCTGCTTTCCAATCCGGAAATAGGCATGCCGGTTCGCGTTGAAATCGAGGAACAACTCCCGCATGAAAACCGAATACATCTGGGCGGAATCGAGGGACGGAACATAGTCCACTTCAAGATTGCCGAACACCTTCGTGCCCTCGATGAGCCGGGCGTCGAGGTCCAGGGATCCTACAAGCAGGTCCGACATGGCGGTGTTGCTCAGTCTCGCATGTGTCAAAAAATCCCTGTTTGCCGCGCCTATCGACGCGACGGTGACGTTACCGCCGATGCTCGTTCCCTTCTTTTCGGTGGCGTCCTTCATGTGCGCGGTATCCACGAGGCCCTTTTGCGGGGCAATGGATACGGTGTCCGCGAACAGGGCGTTTTCGTCGACGGAGGAGGAGTCGCCGGCGCGCGCGGACGCGCAAACCGGCAGCGCCAGAAGCGTAATGATTTTCAAGAGGTCGGTCATCTGGGGACCTCTATGTATTGGTTTCATCTGTCCACGCCCCCACCTTCACTCTTCAACTCATTAACCCTTCAACGCTCTAACTCTCCAACGCTCCAACTTGTTGCCTTTTTCCCATTGAAGATTCCTCGAAGCAAGCTGCGAGGAATCTTCCATCCCTATGGAAAAAAACATATTAATAGTCGCTCGCTATGGGATTCACTTGCTCAAATTCTCCAGATACGCCTTCGTGAATATGTCGTCGTTCAGTTTTTCGGTGGATATTCCGGCAATCTCCACTTTCGTCTTATTCCCCTTTTCAAACTCGTCGATAAACATCTGGCTCACCGGAATGTACTTCCCTTTGATGCTTGTGTATTTGAGAAAATACGCGGTTTGCATCAGGGTCCCGGATGCGGAAAACGCTTCCTGTTTGAGCAACAGCGCATTATCGGTGCGCACCCAAAACGTCTTCCGTGGGTAATCCACATCATTGACTTTGGCTTTGACGGAGAACTTGTACACGGAAATCTGACCAAGTTTTTCCTCGGTCACCCCTTGGTTGCCCGACGAATCCGCGGCCTCGTACAGTTCCGTCATGGGTCTGCGCTCGAAATCCTCGCCCTTGGCGTCGGACCCGGCAATGCTTTCATCGCGGTTGATATGCTGGAACGTGCGGGTGTTCTGCCGGTACATCCAGAAGTTGTCTTCAACACGCAGGTACCCGTTGCCTTTTTCGGATTCCGGACCGGTCATGACGATGAGGTAGGAATTGTCCCGGTCGCGCCTGAAGTACAGCACATCGAATTCCTTGATGCCCTGGCCAACCTTCTGCTGGGTGAGGGTGACGTCGGCCTTGACATCCAAGGAAAGGTTGTTGCTGTCCTCAAGCTTCTTGAGAAGTTCGAAGACCCTGGGCGTCGCGAAAAGCGGGACCGCCAACATAAGCGACATAAGCAGAACTTTTCCGACCATCGCACCTCCATGATTCGAAAAATACGTATAGATCCATGCCCGAAAGGCCCTTCAACGAACTCGGGATTACTGTATCGTAAGGTTACTCAAAACCTGTGTCACTCATAGTGCCTGAACGCAGCGGCCGCAGACATGTTTGCCGCGCGCCGCGACGGAAAATATGCCGTGACAACCGCGATAAGAAGGATGAGAAGGATGTATGCCACCGTTCCGACAGCGGTCGGCGCGAAATTCAAATGCCCGTTCACCAGGAGCATTCCCAACGGATTGTCCTGTGCGTTTATCTTGACAAAAGTCAACAGAACCATTGCCCCAAACGCACACACGGTTCCGGTAATGGTCGAGAACAACGCGAGAAAGAAGGTT
>Ga0181527_1001352_pt1 | contig 25360 bp, 37 predicted proteins | sample PEATcosm2014_Bin_30_FD_119762 | JGI IMG/M metagenome (GOLD analysis project Ga0181527, IMG submission 119762) | Peatland microbial communities from MTU Mesocosm Facility, Houghton, MI, USA - PEATcosm2014_Bin06_60_metaG | ecosystem: Environmental > Terrestrial > Soil > Wetlands > Peat | place...
GAGCCTGTGCCGGTCCAGCTCGCGTAGGTCCAGGTCTCGTTCGCCCCGACGGTGACCGTGCTGGCGCCGAATGCGATGGTGCCGAGCCCGGCGATTGCGGCGATGTTGAGCGCCGGGCTCGGGTTCATCGTGAGGCTGAAAGTGTTGCCGATCGACAAGGTGCCCAGCCCCCCGAGGGTAGCGACCGTCCAGGTCGCGCTGGCCCCGGCGGTCAGCGTGACCGACGAACCGACGTCCATCTCCCCCGCCCCACCGACGTTGGCCACGGTGAAGCTCGCCGCCGCCCCGACGGTCAGCGTGAAGGTGCCCGAGATCGAGAGCGTTCCCGTTCCGGACACGGTCGCGAACGCCAGCGTGTAGCTGGCGCCCATGGTGAGCGTGTTCCCGGTCACCGTAAGCGTGCCCGTCGCCGTGTACGCGGCGATGGACCAGGTCTCGTTCGCCGTGACCGTCACGGTGCTGGCCCCGAAGGCGATGGTCCCGGCCCCCGTGACCGTGGCGATCGAGAGGGTCACCCCGGAGGTGGCCGTGAGGGTGAACGTGCCGGAAATCGAAAGCGCCCCCGCCCCCGAGATGGTCGCGATACTCCAGCTCGCGCTCGCCCCGACGGTGAGCGTGAAGGTCCCGGAGACGGAGAGGATTCCCGAGCCGGCGACGGCCCCCACGGTCCATGTCGAGTTCGCCCCTACGGTGAGGGTCTGGGCGGCTCCGACTGAGAGGGTGCCGCCGCCGGTCACGCTTGCGACAGTCCAGCTCGACGTGTTGACCCCGAGTGTGTACGTGGGGGAGACGGAGACGGTCCCGAGCCCCCCGACGTTTGCGACGGTCATCGTGGCGACGGTCGCGGCGGTGAGGGTGAACGACGAGGAGACGGATAGCGTCCCGGTGCCCGTGGGGTTCTGCACCGTGGACAGCAGGGACAGGTTCGCCGCGAGGGCAACCGTCCCGCTGATCGTGAGCGCGGCGGGGAACAGCGAGGACCCCGAGTAGGTCAGCGTAAAGGCGACCGTGACCGCCACCGTCCCCGCTCCCGCCACGGACGTGATGGTCCAGGCCGTGCTCGCGCCGACGGTCAGGGTCCTCCCCGAGGCGACCGACAGCGTCCCGGCGCCGGCGACGGTGGCCACCGTCCAGGACCCGCTGACAACGACCGCCAGCGTGTACGCCGGCGAGACCGAGATCGTTCCCGCGCCGTCTACGGCGCTGAACGGTAGGTTGATGCTCGCCGCTACGGTCAGGGTGACGCTGACGTTGATCGTGAGCGCCGGCGTCGGGTTCGACACCTCGACCGACTGGAGGAATTGGCCGGCCGGGGCGACTGTGCCCGTGCCCACGATGGTCGTGTTCGCCGCCACCGTCGTCGAGGGGAGGACGGGCGAGACGTACGAGACGGCCACGGATCACCCCGCGAGGACCGAGCCGCTCGCGTAGACCTGGTTCGCCGTGCCTGCCGTCACCGTGACCGTGATCGCGTCGGCGGCGACGCTGTTGAGCAGGAAGGGCGCCACGATGTACGACCCCACCGCCTCCGAGACGGCGCTTATCGGCGTGTACGTCTGGGACCCCGATCCGTCCGTGTAGGTCACGGTGACGGTCACGACCGTCGGCGCCGTGACGACGCGGAAGTAGACCGAGACCCAGAAGTTCCCCTTCGCCGAGGGGGTATAGGTGACGATGTTCGTCGGGCTCGTCGTGGTGAGCTCGACATCGGGGGCGGTGGCGAGGGGCCCCCCCGCAGAGGACCCGCCTCCCGTCGACCTGTTCGTGACGATCGGGAGAGAGGTAGGCATTTCGGACCCTCACTCGGTGGCGCTCTGCTCTGCGCTGACCCACGCGGGTCCGACCGTGCCCCCGACCACGAGGACCTGGACCACGACCATCTCCCCGATGGGCCCGGCGACTTGGAGTCTCTGGCCGGCGCCCAGTGTCCCCGAGACCCACGACCCGGCAAGGATGGTCGACGTCGGGAGCAGGCTCTGGGGCTCGAGCCCCATCACCTGGGCCTGGACGCTGCCGGCCGCGGGGTAGACCGTGCCGTAGTACGTGTCGACGACGAGGTCCTGGAGCGTCTTGGCGACCAGGGTGGAGGCCGTCGTTCCGGCGACAATTGTCGCGCCCGCGACCACGTTGGTCCGCTGGTAGGTCTGCTGGACTGAGACCGTCCCGCCGTTGGCCACGACGGTGCCGCCGTTCGCGGGTATGCTCGTGACGGTGCCCTGGACGCTCACCGTCCCGTAGACCGTCCCCCCGCCGGGGACAATCGCGGTGACCGTTCCCTGGACGCCGATCGTCCCGCCTACGAGCTCCACCGTGCCCGAGATGACGTTGACATCCAGGGTGCCGCCGGCAACCTGGACGGTCCCGCCGCCACCGCCTCCCGAGGTCGTAACGGTCCCTTGGACCGTCACCGGGCTGAGGACGCTCGCCACCGTCACCGTGCCGCCCTGGATGTCGGCGACCACCGTCCCGACGTTGATCGTCCCCGAGATCGGGATCGGGCTCTGGATGGTCGAGATGGCGATCGCGACCCCGGGCAGGACCGTGGCGATGCCGACCGGGACGATGATGCGGCTCCCGGCGATGATGACGTCGCCCTGGATATCGAACTCGGTCACGCTCGGTCCCTCACGTGGCGAACTTGAGCAGCCAGATCTGGAGCACTCCGACTGCGCCGGGGTTTTGCGCGAGGTAGAACACCTTCTGCTTCTTGACCTGGAACTGCATCCTCGAGTTCGCCGATATGGACGGCGTGTTCTGGGACGGCGGCTGGTTGAAGTCGAACTTGGTGTCGACCGATGGATTCAGGATCCACGCGTCGTAGACCGCGCCCGCGTCGTACGAGTTCCCGTACTGGTCGATCTTGTTCGGCGCCGTGACGGGGACGACGGTGTCGAAGGACCGGTCCCGCAGGCCGTACTTCGCCATGTTCGCGAGGATCGCGGGCGACCCCTGGTCCGCCGAGACGCCGGGCACCGACGTCACGCCGCCCAGCAGGCTGCGGTACAGGGAGATCCGGGGCTGGAGCGTCGCCTTCGCCGTCTTCGTCAACGGGAGCCGACCGCCTAGCGCCGATTCTAGCTCGGCGAGATCGTCCCTCAGCGCCGCCACCCGGGAGGCCGCTTTCGCCCGGAGGGCGTCGACCTGCTTCACCTGGGCGGGTCCGAGGATGTCGTTCGGAGCGACGCTCGGCGCCTTCGCCAAGATCGCCGGCGGCCGAACCGCCGGTGGCTTGGACGGCGGCAGCCGAGACCTCACTCCGGGCATCGCTCCCCCGGGACCGCGTCCGACTCGCTCACCATCCGCGCCGGTTGATCGGCCGGTAGACGATCTTCGCGAGGACCGACCCCGAGTCCACCTGTCCGTACAGGATGTTCCCCGGGTCGACGTACGCGACCGCCGCTCGTCCATCCCCGTCGCGGAACGCGCTTCCCGGGGAGACGGCGAACGGCTCCACGATGGTCCCGGCGAGCGTGCCGTACTGCGAGTAGCCCTGCAAGGTGGCGAACTGCATGAGCCGACCCGTGATCGCCGCCCCGCCGACCGTTCCGTACGGCGTGACCACGACCTCGGTGATCTCGTAGCTCTGCTGCGGAGGTGAGGGGCCGATGATGGTCGCGCTCTGCGTCCCGATGAGCGTGGTCAGCGACTCGCGGTGCTCGTACTGGAACTCCGTGAACTCGGTCATGTCACACCGCCCTCTGGCCGGTCTGGACGTTCGCGTTGACGGGCGTGACTCCCGCGGCGACCGCTTCCTGGTCGTCGGTGAGGGAGAACCCGGTGATCCCGTAGTACGCCTCGGGAGTCCACTGCACGTTCTGGAGTCCGCCCACGGTGTAGAGCTTGGCCATCTTCGGCACGGTGAGCATCTCGTACGCGAGGGTCGGGTCGTTGATGACCGCCACCTGCATCGCGTTGATGTAGAACGTCAGCATCGGGTACGCGGGCTGCGGCTGCTTGTTCTCGTACCCGATCGCGATCGACAGGCCCGGCAGGACGAACATCTGCGTCTTCGGCGAGATGTGCCACGGGGGGCTCGAGTAGCCGTCCCAGTACCCCTCCTGGGGGTAGTTCGGCGTGAAGTACACGAGGGGCAACGACCGCTGGTCCGTGCGGAACGGCTGCTGGAGGAAGACCCGCAGCCACGGCGGGTCGATGCCGACGAACATCTGGTAGAGCCACTGGGGGTAGTACGTCAGGTCGAAGACGTCCGTCGGCTTCGCCACGACCTTCTGCGACCCGAGCTGGAGCGCGGTCTGGTACGTGGTGTTCGTGATCCCGTCGAGCGACGGCGACGCCGCCAGCGGGCCGGGGAGCTGCCCCTCGATGATGGGGTCGTACTCGTACGGCGTTTCCACGCGGGCAATGCACTGGAGCGGGATGTAGGTGTCCCCTCCGTTCACGCCCATCAGGAGCAGGTCGTTCTCACGGATCAGGCACTCCTCGAGGTCGGAGTAATCGGGCCGCATCTCGGGTTCCCAATGGACCGGCGCCTTCTTAAACAAGCCCTCGTATCCGGGCCGTACGGTCCCAGTAGGGACCGAGAGGCCCTAATGGGTGAGGTGGTCCGGGTTCGGCTGGACACGGATGGGGCTGGTGCGCTCGACGAGCTCCGTGGGATCGCGGGCCGATCCCTGCACAAGCGCCCCGACATGAACGAAGCCCTGCGATGGGCGGTCAACTTCTACCGCAACGTGGACGCTCGAGAAAAAGAGAGGGTCGAGAAAATGTTGGGGCGGGGGCCCGAAGGCCCCCGCCTGTCGTTGCCGACTCGCCGACCTTAGACTCCCCTCACGAGGAACGTCGTCTGGCCGATCACGGACCCGAAGACCGTTCCGCCCCCGACGTTGTAGAACCCGGCGACGAACTGCTGCGGCGCGAGCGTCGCCGCCTGCGTCCCGCCGATCGTTCCCTGGTCCGGGTTGCTCCGGTCGTGCGCCACGACGGTGGCGTACCCGATGACCGTCCCGCCCGTCTGCCCGCCGAGGAAGATCGCCTCGCTGACGACCGTCTTCCTCTGCGAGCTGAACACCGCGAGCCCGTTGGCGAACGGAGTGTTCGAGAAGGTCTCGACCTCCCACTCCTTGTTGATGCGGCCCCTGCGTGGGTTGCTCACTTGCGCCACCTTCCCACCTCTCCTCTCCCGTTACCCGTCCTACTCGTAGGACAGGTAGTTCCCCGTGGAGAAGGTCAGGCCGAAGAGCTCCGTCTGGTCGATCCCGCCCGTGGTCGACGGCTGGACGTTGCCGCGCATGTAGAACCGGCCGTTGGCCGGGACCATGTAGACGGCGTCGAGCTTCGTGTAGTAGAGGTCGCTCGCCGCGAGCCACGCGCACGGCTGGACCGCGTAGTCGACCTGCTCGATGTGGAACCGGATCTCCTGGAGCTGCGGCGCGGAGACCGGGTCGAGCAGCGCGATGAACGCCATCAGGACGCGGTTGTTCGTGTTCGTGACCTGGTAGCCCGAGATCCCCGTGCTGGACAGGTCGACGAACGACGTCGAGCTGCCGAACACGTTGGTCCAGCCCGCGGCGATGTACGTCTGCACCCAGGAGTACACCGGCGCCGTCTGGGTCGGGTTGTTCTGGGTGTTGTTCGAGAGGACCGAGGGCGCGCGGACGAGCTGCATGCCGATCTCGTTCCCGCTCGCCTCCGCGCCGTTGAACGTCGGGTTCGTGCCGATCGATCCCTTCGCCATCGCGGCGACGGCCATCAGGGCGCCCGCGTCGTCCATGAGCAGCTGGTAGAGCGGGCTCTCGAGAGAGTACCTCGCCCCCAACCGGGACAGATCCCGGATGAAGATGGCCTGCTCCGCGGTGGTCAGGGGGATGTTGGCGATGTTCGATCCCCCGTTGACGACCTGCGTGCTCGATCCCGGCGGCGTGATTGGCGGCTCCTGGTACGGTGGTGTGGGCGACATCGACAGTCCCATTGGTAGGGTAGGACTTAAAGGGGTGGAACCTTTTCCGCCATTTGACGGCGGTGGTGGCGTGGGGAAGAGCGAGTCGCTGCGATTCGATGTGGACCCGAGTACGTCTGGGCTCTGGGACAAGGTCCGGGGCGACCTCAAGGAGAGGACCAATACCTCGATGACCAATCCCAAGGCGCTCCGGCTCGCGGCACGGATCTATCTCGACATCGCCCGCAACGACTCCGCCGCCCTTATGCGGTCGCTGACGCGCGTCCGCCTCGAGGACGGGGGGTACCAACCGTGAAGGCCCTCGTGACTGGGATCACGGGTCAGGATGGCTCCCTCCTGGCCGAGGTTCTCCTCTCGAGAGGATACGAGGTTCACGGCATCGTCCGTCGGCTGTCCGTTCCGAACATCCGGAACCTCGATGCCCTGCGGGGCCGGGTCGTCTACCACGAGGGCGACCTCATCGACCAGTCCTCTCTCGACACGGCCGTTCGTGAGGTCAATCCCGATGAGGTCTACAACCTCGGGGCGCAGAGCTTCGTCGGGACGAGCTGGACGCAGCCGGTTCTCACCACCGAGGTGACCGGCCTCGGGGCCCTCCGGATCCTCGAGTCCGTGCGCCGCTTCGCCGACAAGGCCCGCTTCTACCAGGCCGGGTCCAGCGAGATGTTCGGCAACGAGCCCGCGCCTCAGAACGAGACCAGCCGCCTTTCGCCGAGGTCCCCGTACGGCGTCGCCAAGGTCATGGCCCACAACTTCGCCCGGACCTACCGCGAGAGCTACGGCATGTTCATCTCGAACGGGATCCTCTTCAACCACGAGTCCGAGCGCCGCGGCGAGGAGTTCGTCACCCGCAAGGTCTCCCGGTGGGCTGCCGCCTTCGCGGTCGGCCGGCCGTACACTCTCCGGCTGGGAAACGTCAACGCCCGACGGGACTGGGGATACGCCCCCGACTACGTCGACCTGATGACCCGGACCCTCCGCCAGACCCGCCCCGACGACTTCGTCGGCGCGACGGGGGTCACGCACAGCGTCGCCGACCTGCTCCAGGAGGCCTGCTCGGTCGCCAACATCCACGCGAACGACCTCGTGAAGTGGTACGAGCCGAACGCGGCCGAGCTCCAGCGCCCCGCCGAGGTTCACGAGCTGAGAGGGGATGCCTCGAAGGCGAAGCGCGAGCTTGGCTGGGAGCCGACCGTCGGCTTCTCAGAACTCGTGCGGCGGATGGTCGCGGCGGACGTCGCTCGTCTCCGAGCGGCGCCGCCGCTTGTCGTCAGGGACTGACGGGGCAAGCCGAAGCGCTTACCGGAACCGGATCCCGGCTGGGGGACCGGGCTGGTTCCAGCGCTGCACCGCGGAGAACGAGGTGCCGGACCCGCCGACGAGGGTTCCGACCGTCTCGGCCACTGCGATGACGCCTCCGACGAGCGTGGGCGCCGATGTCCATGCCTGGTACCGCGCCTGTTGCGCGGCCTCCCATCGGCGTAGCCACGTCTCCCCGAGGGCCCCGACACCGTAGTTGGGCACGGTTCTCTCCTTCTTCCGCCGTTCTAGCGGAAGTGGATCCCCGCGGGCGGAGACGGGTTGCCGTAGACCCGGGCGATTCCGGCGACCTGGTAGCGCGCGTCGGTCGACGGGGCGGGCGGACTCGAGCCCGACGCACCGCCGAGCATGCTGCCCCCGCCGATCGTCTTCAGGCGCGTGCCGAGCGTGCCGCTCAGGGCCTGCACCTTCGTCTGGAGCGTGCCCGCGCCCTGGAGGGTCGCGAGCCGGCTCTGGAGAGGACCGAGGGCGTTCGACAGCACCCCGCCGCCGGACGTGAGCCCCGAGAGGAGCCCGCCGTTCTGGCCGAGGATCCCGCCGCCCGACGTCGCGTGCCGGGTGCGGTTGCGGATCTCGTCGATGATGCCCGCCATGGGCTTACCTCCCGATCAGGGCGCGGTTGTTGCGGCCGAAGCGCTGGCCGAGGCGGAAGAGCGTCTCGACGGCGCTCGTGCTCCGGAAGTCCTCCGGCATCGTCTTCGTGACGCTGTCGACCCTGTCCCGAACGTTCGTCGATAGTCGGCCCGTGATGTCCCCCAAGCTCGGCATGGTAGTGAGGGATTGACTCGGTCCCTAATGAATCTTCCCCTAATCTCTCTCGCTGACGGCCTCCCCCGATGGCTCCGAGGTGATATCGAGGTTGACGAGGCCCTTCACCCTCGGGTCTCGCATCGCCGATATCTGCGTGTACCTCGCCGTCGTCTCCAGCGACGAGTGACCCAGTATCGCCTGCAACGCCCTCATCCCGACGATGGGCTCCACGAGGTGGGCGTACGAGTGCCGAAGGAGGTGGGGATGAAGGTTCCGCGCCTGCAACCCGGCCTTCGAGGCTAGGGCCTGGAGCATCCTCGACACCGCCTGGCGCGTCGTCACGGGGGCGACCCGGTCGGGGATCAGCCTCGCCATCGCCGGGTCCCCTTGCGACCCGTACACGTATCGCAGGTACTCGATCGCCGCGAGACGAGCCGTCTTCGTCAGGGGTATCTCCCGGCTCTTGCTCTCCTTGCCCCGACGCACGACCAGCTTCTTCGCCTCAATGTCGACGTCCGACCAGCGGAGCTCGAGGAACTCCTCCACCCTGAGCCCGGTCCCGAGAAGGAAGTCCACCACGAAGATCTTGTCCTCGTGGTGGTGGCTCTCCATCGCCGCCCGCCGGAGCATCTCGATCTCGCTGGGCCGAAGCGACTCCCGCGGGACCTCCTCGGGCTTCGGAACCTGCCACTCGGTGGTGTTGGACCCACGGTGAGCGGCGTACCCGCGCAGAGCCGCGGATGCCGTCACGATTCCGTTCTGCTTCCGCCCCTTCGCCCGAAGACTCCCGATGTAGGCGTCGTACGACGTCCGGTCGATCTTGGGGTCCCAGTCGTGCCACTTGAGGTAGGACCGCAACAGCTTCTCGTACGTCTCGACCGTTCGCGGGCTCGAACCGCTCTTCGATGCCAGGAAGAGCGTGATTCGCTTCGGAAGCGCGCGGGGCGGGTCGCGACTCATGCCGCCGGGGCTGGCCTCTTGACTCGGAGCTCCTCGAGGAGGCTCGGGGCGATCTTCGTCTTGAACAGGAAGAGGTTCGTCAGCACCGACGAATCGCCGTCCGTCTCCAGACGGCCGATCCGCAGCGCGTCGAACGGGTCGAAGTTGTGGATGACCCGCTCCTTCCCCGACGGAAGGATCTGGGTGAACTCGCCCACGCTGATCCCGTAGAGCGTCGGGAAGTCCGTCGTGACCGTGTTGTCCGGGCTCGTCTCCGGCGGCATGAACTCGACGTAGCCGTCCCGGACCCGCATCACGTACGTCCAGTGCATCTGCTGAACGCGACCCGTCCGCATGTCCTCTTCGTAGATGACGAACTTCAGTACCTTGCGCTCCGTCCGCCCGGTCTCGGCCTGGATGTCCCGGATCTCGTCGGCGCGGGCGTTGGCCCGCCGCTGAGCACGGCGAACGTACCAGTCCACGAAGACGCGCTTAGGATTGAGCGAGCTTAGGTCGACCATAGTAATCCACCACCCTCTGGGCGAGCTGGACGAATTCGGCCCTCGCGTACGTCTCGACCGCCGCCCTGGGGTCCTTCTTGAACTTCGGGTTCCACGGCAGGGAGGCCACCACCGGCAGGCCGTACTCGTCGGCCATCTTCGAGACCTCCGAGTAGTCCCCGAACTCCACCGTCTCGCCGCACGTCGTACACCGCAGGCGGGATTCGCAGGACGGGCAGACCACGCCGACCATGTTCGCCACCACGCCGAGGATCTTGACGTCCAGGAGATCGCAGGCGTCGATCATCCGCCGGCAGTCCGACAGGGAGGAAATGTCGCTCGTGGTCACGACGAACGCGCTCACGTGGCGCATCACCTCGGTGATGGTCCGGAGGCTGTCGCCCGTGCTCGGGTCCATGTCCGCGACCAGGTAGTCGAGCACCGGCCACTGGACGTCGCGAAGCATGTTGGCGATGAGCGTCGAGACCTGCCCCCCCTTCGTCACGATCGTCCCGCCCTCGCGGAACATCAGCGCCGTGGAAAAGACCGGAACGACCCTGTCCCTCATCCGAACGGGAATCGGGATGGGCGCCCCTTGCGCGGTGATCTCGGGCGTGTTCGGCATCCCGAGGACGTACGTCAGGTTCGGCGAACGGATGTCCAGATCGATGATGCCGACCCGGGCGCGCGCCGCCAGGGCCGACGAGAGCCCGCACGTGACGAGCGTCTTTCCCGTCCCGCCTTTTCCGCTCGTGGAGAGGATAACGGGGGTGTCCACCGAGAGCACCCGCTACCCCCCCTTGACCTTCTTCCTGAGCGCCGCGACGACGGCACGAAGCTCGTCGAGCTCCCCCGTGAGCCCGGCGATCTCCCGCTCCGCCTGGCCCTGAGCGCCCATGAACCCGGCGATGAGCGGGTTGCTCGCCACTCGCCCAAGGTTGGTGCTGAGGGACGCGACGTGCGCGTCCAGCCGGGAGAGGATGTCCACCCCACGGTTGAGGATGCTCCGGGTCTCGCTGTCGACGGTGATCTTCGACCCCAGCGCCGGGACGACCTTGAGGAATTCCTTGGCCTCTCTCGTTAGGTCCGAGAGCGCGTCGGAGACCACCCTGACGCGGTCGGTGCCCTGGTTACCGAACATCGACACCCGGCCTTATCGGCGTGGAGATCCTGGGCTGGGCCGGCGTCTCCAACGAGGGCGGAGGCTCGGCCGTTCCGTGGGCGCGCTCCTCCGCCTCGAGGATCCCGGCGAGGCGGGCCACTTCCTCGGGAGCGGGGGGCTTCGCTCCGGCCTCTTCCGACCCCGGTTCCCGTATGTTCTTCTTGACGAGCTCGCCGACGAGGGGGACGAGCCCCGTCTTGTCGAGCAGCGCCGAGACCGGCTTGTCCGCCATCCGATTCGCCGCGACGTCGATCGCCTTGCCTTGGGCCTCGTCCTTCCGGGTCGCCGCGTTGAGCTTCTCCTTGAGCCCGATCTGGGCCTCCTGGAGCTGCGCGGCTTCGGCCGCGGGGATCATGCCCTTCTTCCGAGCCTCGGCCAGCAGCATCCGGTCCCGCTCCTCGATGTACGACGGGGAACTCACGCGCTGGAGCTCGGCCCGGGTGCTTTCGAGTTGGGCCCGATACGAGTCCGCCTCGCGCTTCGCGCTGTCCTCGCGCATCCGGGTGATCGCGTCCTCGAGCTTCTCGATCTTCTCGTTGGAACCGCCACCGGCCCCGCCGGACTTGAGCTCGGCCAGCTGCTCCTCGAGGCGCCGCCACCGGTCCTCCTGCTGGCGCTTCTCCTCCGCGACTCGGGCCGCCCGCTCCGCGGCGAGCTCCTCGCGCAGCTTCGCGGTCTCGGGGTCGACGGCGTGGGGCTGGCTCGACTGCCCGTCGGGCCGCTTCATGTAAGGGGCGTACATCGGAATCTTGCTCTGCCGGACCTTCTTCTCGATGGGAACGCCGTTCACGTCCAGGAGGATCGTGGTCAGCGGGTCCTCCTCCTCGGGCTCCTCCTCCGTCAGACCCAGATTCTTGCGCCGCTCCTGGATCCGTAGCTGGATCTCCTCGAGCTCGAGCTGGTTCTTCTCCTCGAGGAGCGCTTCGAGCTTGGTCTTGCTCGAGGGTGCCATGCCGAGCTCCTCCTTCAGCGTCTTGAGCGCCGACTCCGCGCTCCCCGTCGTCTCGGCCGCACCCCCCTTCGATTGCTCCGAGGGGGTCGTCTCCAGCCTCCACGCCCGGAGGATCTGGTCGCGGGCCTGGACCGAGGTCCCCCCGCCGCGGAGGATGTTGTCGAGCTGGTCGTAGTCCTCCGGCTTGAAGTGCCGGAACTGCCGGATCACCCCGAGGGCGTAGAGGGGCTTGAGCCCCATCTCGACCATCGTGTTGTAGAGGGTCACGTAGATGTCCGGGATGACGTAGCTGCCCTCCAACGGTGGCGGACCCGACGGCTGACCGCCGACCGGGCCTCCCGTGAATGACCCGGAGCGCATCGGCCCGGGCTGCATCGTCGCGTCCCCCATCGAGGGGTCGTAGCCCTGGTGAGGGGAGTACCCTTCCCCGCTCGACGGCCTCGGCTGGTCGACGCCGATCGACTCCATCACCTGGCCGGGTTCGGGAATCGAGTCCCGAGGTGCCTGCGCAATCGAAGGTTGGGTGGCCTGGGGAGGTTGAGGTATCTGCGGTGGGGCCGGGGTCGTGGGTGCTGACGCGGGTGCGGTACCTTGAGCCGACCCCCCATTGGGCCCCTGAGGGGGCACCGTTGGAGCCGCGCCTCCGGACTCGGGGCGCTGGGCTGGATTCTGGGGGGGACGCCCCGGTCCGCGCTTGGGGGCCTGTACGGGTCCCCTCTCCGGGGGTCCCAGAACGGCGTCGATGGCCGATATCGGTAGGCCGAGACGGGAGGCGATCACGGTTCGGCTCTGGTTTTTCACCATCTCCCGAATTCGAGTCTCGGCGCCCTGCGCTTGCTTGATCTCCTCGGCGGTGGCCTCTCGGCGCTGAAATCCCGGCATGTTTGGAGCTCTCCAATCTCCGAGTTCCCGATTAACGCAAGACCTATTTAGGTATAGGGTCCATCCGGAAGCTCGTGACGGACAGCCCGCCGCCCCCAACGCCACGACCCCGCCCTTCGGTTTCCGTTGACCTGAAGAGGCTGTCGGACTGCATCGAGGCCGAACGGAAGAAGGTCCCGTGCCCGCCGCCGAAATAGGACAAACGCTGGCCCACGAGCACATCCTCCTCGCGGCCAGCTACCTCAAGGCGGCGGAGGACGAGACGACCTGCCCCGTCTGCCGGGCCCACATCGCGACCGTTCGGGTCCTGACGGAGGACCTTTCGGCGATCGCGTACATCGGGGACGACATGCAGCGGCATCCCGCCCTTCGCGACCTCATGGTGAAGGTCACCCAGAACGCCGAGGCGATCGGCATCCTCGGACTCATCGCGCGGGTCTTCCACCGAATCCGGGGGGGACGATGAGCAACATCTACGAGGTCCTCATCGCGGGCGGGGGATACGCCGGACAGATCGCCGCGAGGGACCTCGCCCGTCACGGAATCCCGACGTTGATGGTCGACCGACGGTCGAGGCCGGGCTGGCCGCCGGCCTCGACGAGCGGCTTGGCGAGGAAGTGGGTGGACCGTTGGCGGTTGCCGGTCGGCGGAGAGTCCTGCCCGATCACGTCGTTCCGCCTCTACGGCCCGAGCGGGGAGAGCTCGGTCCTCGGGGGCGGTCTCCTGGGGGAGGTCGGGGACGTGATGGTCGAGCCCGACGTCCTGGCGCGGATGGAGGCGGACTCCGTTTCGAGAGGCGTCGAGGTGCTCCACAACGAGACGGTGATGCGACTCTCTCGCGATGGATTCTTCTGGCACGCCGAGCTCCTCCGTTCCCGGCGGACGGTCGTGGCCCGTTACGTTCTCGACGCGACGGGCTACCATTCATGGCTTGCCCGTCAGGCCGGGATCCTCGCACCCGTGAACCCCGAGGACATCCACGGTGGGATCGAGGTGACGGTCCCGCTGCCGGACGTCCACCCGACCGGCGAGGTCCGAATGTGGCTCGGCCACGACGTCGCGCCGTGGGGATACGCCTGGGCGTTCCCATCCCTTGAGAACGGGCTGCCCCACGTCCGGGTCGGCCTCGGAACCCCGAGGGCGTTGCCCCTCTCGGCCGGCAAGTACTTCGATCGGTTCCTCGCCGCGCATCCGGAGTACAACGGTCCCGTCCATCACCGGATGGGGGGGCAGATCCCGACCGCCCCCGTCGCGCCCATCCTCGAACGGGACGGGCTGATCCTCCTGGGCGACGCCGCCCGGCTCACCTGCCCGCTGACGGGAGGCGGCATCTGGGGGGCGCTCGCGTCCGGGGAAGCGGCGGTCGAGGCGGTCCTTCTCGGCGAGCCGGCATCCTACCCGAAGCGGATCAAGTGGCTGACCGACGAGCTCCACACGCGGTGGATGCTCAAGCAGTTCGCCTACGGGTTGAACGATCGGGAGCTGGACGAGCTGGTCCAGTTCATCGGCGGTCTGACCCTACCCAGTGACGGCTCGGTGAACCCGATAGCGGAACGACGGCGGATCACCCGGAAGTTGCTCCTCGAGCACCCGGGGCTCATGTCCACCATCCTGCGGCGCGGGCGGTTTTGGAGAGCGGTTCACCCTGGGAACTCGTAGGTCGACCGTCTCGAGCGGGTGGAGCCCTCTTCCCCGAAACCACTCGACCGCGGTGAACCCCGCTCCGTGCATCGGGCAGAACGCGATCCCGAGCTTGTCGTTGTGCCGGATCGGGCGATGGCAACGGACGCAGTGGAGTCCCATGTACCCCGCGTCGAGGGCCGCGTCGATGGTGTACCGCATCAGGGCGGTATCGACGTCTAGGAGCCCTGCCCTGAGTTCTCGACCTTCAGTTGCCATTGGTCGTCCCCGAGCCTTTTCAGAATGCCGCCTCCGCAGATGCGTCCGAGGGCGGCGTTGATCGCCCGTTCCGTGTGACCGAGGCGCACGAGCGGGACGCGAACATCCTCCCGTCCGAACACCCTGCCTCCCAGGGTGCTGATGACGTCCGTCATGTCCATGTAGGCGTTCGCGATCTCATCCTCGGATAGGTCGGGTTGCGCTAATTCCGAAGCCCCTTCCGACCCCCCGGAGTCTGTGGATTTACGCACATCGACGAAAACCCCATGTACCCCGGATACCCCGGAGGGTTCATACCCGGCATTACCGGAGTGATTTTCGGTTTCTTTATGCGGTGTAGAGAGGTCCGGGGTTTCCGGGGTACCGGAAGGCTCCTGCTGACGTGAAACATCGTACCCCGGTACTTTTGCGTTTCCGGGCGTTTCGGGCGCCAAATCGAGGTCGTCGAGCCTCGTCCCCGTGTTCGGGTCGCGGAGTTCCGGGGTCACGGTTTTCCTAGCAATTCCGATACGCCCATGCGGACCGCCCTTCCGGGGCTTGCCGGACCTGGAGGATGGGAACGTCCGGGTGACCACCTGACCCAGGGCCCGGTCGTTCAGCGGGGTCCGACCCTCCGCCTCCGCGCGACGGATGTGGTACTCGCGGATCTCGTCGTTGGAGGTGAAGGCCCCGGGCCTCTCTTCGAAGGCCTCGAGGAGCTCCGAACGGACGGGGTCGGCTCGCTTGTGCCACTCCTCTTTGGCGGGGTCGAGAACGCGGTTGGGGTCGAACTCGAGGCGGGCGCGGACCCGTCCGAGCCCCCTCAGGGCGAGGTTCAGGATTCCCGGGAGCTCGGCGCGGAGCTTGTCCTCGAGGAGAGGGTCGCGGCGCGGGTCCCCGACGGGGAACGTCTGCTCGAACTTGAACAGGGTGACCCGCCGCCAGAAGGCGTACGAGTCGTCCTCGGTCCGGGGGGTCCGGTTGGCCATGGAGATCATCTTGCCGTCGAACCGCATCGGGAACGGGTGCTGGCCCTTGCGCTCGACGACGAGGGTTCCCTCCCCGGTGAGTACCTTGAGGGTGCCGGTGGCGGTCAGGGGCTTGTCGTAGGGGAGGTCGTCGCAGAGGTTGACGAGCTTGCCGTCGAGCTCCGCGGGGGTGAACCGGGAGGCCGACACCTGTTGGAGGCTCAGGTCGGAGACGGCGTCGGGGCCGAGGAGCATCTGGATGACCTTGGCGTACGTGGTCTTGCCGTTCGCCCCGTCCCCCACGAAAACGAAGAACTGTTGGAAGGGGTTTCGGCGCCAGAGGCAATATCCCAGGAGGTCGATGAGGAGCTCCCGCCGCTGTTGTCCCTTGCCATCGAGCGTGTCGGGCATCACCTCCTGAAGGAACTGCTCGAACCTCGGGCACGTCGCGGTGGGGTCATACTCGACGGGGAGCTGCCAGGTGAACACGACCTTGGGGGAGTGGGGAGCGACGGCCAGCGTGACCGTGTCGAGGATCCCCGTCTTGAGGCAGAGCGATTCGGGTGGGTTGAAGGACTCTCTCGAACGGTGGAACTCCGAGGTGCCGGCGACGCTCTTGACCACCTCTTCCCGGAACGAGTCGACGGAGGCGAGGCCCTGGGAGCGGAATGCGTCCTCGACCCGACCCCGTATCATCGATCGGGCCTTGCCGTTGTAGTACCCCGACTCGTAGCGGAGGAGCTCGAATTTGCTCGGCGTCGAGAAGGTCCCGCGCTCGATCGGCACGACGAAGTCGTCGGTCGACCGGAACCACCCGGCGAACCCGGGAAGGGACTCCCTCAGGCCGTTCTTGGTCTGGACGAACAGGTTGGGCGGGAACTGCGACGCGGTAGGTGGTGAGCCGGGAGCCGGTGACGCCGCGGGCGGCGGCGCCGGTTGGACCGGGGGAGCGGGGCGGGCGTACTTCCCCATCGCCGACCTGACGGCCTGGTCGATCTCCTGGGCGTGAGCGTCGACGTCGTCGATGGACTCGCGCAACGCGCCGGTGACCTGGCGCATGAGAACGGGCTCGGTGATGCCGGCGATCCTCGAGGCGAACGAGGCGGCGGTCTGGACAATGAAATCGTGGTGCTGACCGTGGGGAATGCGCCCGTCGGCCCCGGCCTCGAACCTTTTCGTGGACCGGGTCGGACGGTCGGCGGCGGAGAATAACCAGGCGGGAACCATGGGAAGGGGCACGGTCCCAAGAGGGGTCTCCCACCGGTACTCGTTGCCGGACCGGTGCGAGGAGGGGGGGAGGAGGACGTACGTGTTGTCGCCCTGGAAGTCGAGCCCGGGTCGGAAGCCATGGGCGATGGGCGCGACGCCGCCCGGGTGCTTGAACCAGTAGTGCTTGCCGCCGCCACCGGTCAGGGTGACGGGCCCCTTCGGGAGAGACCCATTCTCGGCGATGAGCTCGGCGAGGCTCTCGTTGCCGCCGTGCCGCGGGTCGACGTCGAGAACGACGGCGACGCCGTTCCCGAGCCGCCCGGCGATGTTCGCATCGGGCCAACGTGTCCACCAGGTCGTGATGACCGTCGGGTCGACGGTGGCGTTCTTGAGGCCCTGGGGAGCGAGGGTCGCGATGGGGTGCTTCCCGGCGTTCTTACAATCGGTGACCCCGCAGGCGCACTGACCGGCGCGGACGGGCCAGAGTGGGAATACGGGGAGACCCTGTTGAGCGTACGCCAACGCCGCGTCAAGGTTGGCGGGCATGCTCAGGCGACTTCGCAGCGGACGCCAATATGGGCGACTCGTCCGCAGAGGTCACACGCGGGAACGATGTTCCCGCAGATGACGCACGGGGAGTCCGGCGTCGTGTTAGAGGGAATTCGGGAGCGGCAGTTTGGGCACCTGATGGCGGTGGCAACCGCGGATTCACTAAGCGTTCCGTATCACTTCCTCGGAATCGGGGGGTTAGCCGTAGGAAGCGGGGCTACATGAACCCTTTGGAAAAAAGAGACCGCCGCGGGTCGGGCCGGTCAGATCCCCCGATCCGAGGAAGGAGGCGACCTTCCCGACCCGGCCCGAACCCTCGGAAATCGCAAACGAGTGAAGTGCTATATACTTTACCTAACGAGCGGAAAGGGCCCACGAGCTGGTGCAATGCCTATACCGCCGTTCGGTTAGCATGGTCCGGTCCCCCATGTGCAACCTCTGTTCCTCGCCGAAGAAATGCCCGTGCCCCTGTCGGAACCCGCGCCGCGGAGGAAAGCGCCCCGCCGATCCGAAGCGCAAGATATGCCGGGAACCGAACTGTGAGCACTACGTGAAAGAGACGATGGAACTGGAGCCCGCGAAGAAATCCATAGTCATCACGAAAAGTCCGGTGGCGCCAGGGCACCGGCCCCGAGCGAGCGTCCAGATGACGCTCTGACCGGCCCGCTCGGACCTACGGTTTAAGAAGGGGCGAGTCGATAGGTTCGGCATGGCGGCAAGTTTCTCGCCCGCAGTGACGGTCACAGAGGCCGGCGCCGAATTCGCGCAACCCGTTGCCAGCCCGGCCTCGCTCCCCTCGACGGGAGGGACCGTCGTGATCTCGGGGACCACGAGCGACCCCGACGGGACGACCTACTACCTCTACGCGAACGGCGTCGACACGGGGGTCAGCACGACCTCCTCGGGGGGCGCGTTCACGTTCCCCGCGTACACGGTGGCGCCGAACACGAGCATCAGCCCGGTGACCATCTCGTTCACCGTCAGCACGACGCCGTAGGGACCGGTGGGCGTCTCACCGCCCGTCGACGTGACCGTCGCGGCCGGGCCCGGGACCGACCCCGTCGAGCGGGCCCTCCACGCGATCCGTGCGCTCGAGCACTACGTCCAGCACAGCTGGAACCCCGATCGCGAGCGTGTCGAGGGGATCCTCCGCGGGGTCGCGGAGCTCCTCGAGGAGGCGCGCGAGCCGAAGCGATGAACGACGTCCTGTTCATCGTCCATCGGGACACGCACGACGTCGCTGGCAGGCCGTGCCGTTGGGCCTACGTGCAGTCCTGCCCCCACGGAGAGGACATCGGCGCCGTTGAGGTCTCGGAGACTGGTTCCTTCGACGTCGAGATTCCCGGGGCATCGCGCCGGCGTCTCATCTGGGAGTGGCACGACGTCGGCAACGGCCGGTGCCGGATCTCCCCCTCGCTCCTCGTGCCGAAACTCCATAACGGCCTCGACTGCCACTTCGGTCTCGCTGGCCAGGTCGCGGAGGAGTGGCAGGTCGAGCACTCGGCGCGGAGATAGACGTGGCGGACGAGCGCGGAGTCGGTGGACTGGCGGACGGTCACGGTCGGACCTTCCCGACGTACTCGAACGTGACCACGGTAACCGTGGCATTCTCATCAAACCGCCCGTTGATAGCAGCCCAGACGTCGTAGAACTCCATCTGCGAGTACCCACCCTCGGCCATGGCATCCTCTCTGGAGATGTCTCCGAGCCGCTCATCGCGGAGCTCGAGAACCCGGATCCAACCGAGAGCATCGGCGTTCTTGGCGAACATCCGAAGCTGGACGGGATAGGTCCCTCCGACCCGAACGTGCCACCGCTTCCAGACCCTCCGCGTTTGGGTCTTCTCGCCCCGCTCGATGGGCCCGACGTGCCGTTCCTTGAAGAGCATCAGCCCTCCTCGGGGAACTTCATGTCCTCGCAGAAGCTCGTCACGTTCTCGGTGGGAACGTACCAGACCCGAGACCGATAGCGATTGGACCTACGGTCCGAGAGGATTTCCACGATGTCGAAACCAGTCTTGTCAGGGGTATGGAGGACAGTACCGGTGAATTCGATTCGACCGCCGTGGGAATCCTTGACGATGTAAAAATGGACCCGGTCCCCTTCGTGTTCCCCAGGCTTCCGCCCGGCGATAACCTGAACCAGGAGGCCGGTCGACGGTGTCGTCATCGCGGTCAGGTCACCCCAGTCAGGCGTCGGAGCCCTTTCTCGATCGCGAGAGCCTCCGCCCGGAGGCGCGAGTGGGTCGGCGATTCCTGCGGCACGGGGGGTTTGGGTGGGCGTTTCCAAGGCCGAAGAAGGAGCTCGACGAGTTCTTCCCGCGTACCCGAGAAGAGGATGACCGACCGCGAGCCGCAGGAGCCTCCGATTCTTCGGTCGTACCGGATGACGCCGTTCTCCTCGAGGCGACGGAGCTTCCTCCATCCCGTTGAGGCGGGTAGTCCCGCCTGTCGGACGATATCGCGGGCAGAGAAGGTTGCGCCGTCGGTCAAGGTCCCTCCATTGCCCTCACCCATACACGCAGGCGGAGAGACCAATGATCAGGCAGATAAGGAACAACTCGACCGTCGTGAACCACCACCAGGAGCGGACGGTTCGGTGGGGCGGTCGCCGAAAAAGGTCGCGCGCGTTCATGGACGAGTTCCGTATCGGCCACCGCCGCAGAGGGGACAGGCTTGCCCCGGGGCGAGCGTGATGCGGACCTGCCGACCGGGCTCGACGTTGCCCTGAAACAAGACCTCGATGGCGGCGCAGCGATGGCTCCACGGCTGGCGCCGTTGATATTCGATTTCATCGTCGATTCGTTCTCCCATGTTCAACCGCTCCCTTACGGCCTCGCCCGTCGAACGACAAACTTGCCGCACCGACAATTTGGGACGTGGCACCATGAGTTCCCGTGGATACCGTGGCCCGAGTGAAGCGGTGCGTCAGGATCACAGAATTGTGGGTGCCCGCATCCCTCGGCTTCGCATTTTGCCTGCTCCATACCGACCCCCATATCGCATCCGACAGGTCATCCTTCGGCGAAGAGGGCGCGACCCGTTTTGGCGCGGAGGGTGACTTTCTCCGGTGGGCGTACCGTGCATCCTCGCGGAGTTCACGGATCGCCGCCTCGAGGATGGAGGACCCGAGCTCGACGAGCTCTCTCTGGACCAGGTGACGCCGCTCCGCATCGGAGCGAACCCAATCGTACGACGCGACCGAGAGTTCCATGTCGCGGCGCAGGGCGTTCCCAGCGTCAACGAGCGTGTGCCCGCGAAGCCACTTGGGCTGGATGAATTCATACTTCGGGCGGGCTCTCATCACAAACCCCATGCACCTGCACCCTCATATAGTGTCGTATCATGTGATACGGTATGGGACGCCAAACGACCTACTCCGTGACGGCCTACTTGGCGAAGGAAGACTACGAGCGGATCCGGCGGAAGATGACCGAGGTCCGGCCACCGGTATCCCAGTCGAAGGTGGTCCGCGACTACATCATCGGCGGGTTCGGGGCCGAGGACGCCCTCAAGGCCGGGGCCGAAACGGTCTTCGCCGCGACGGACCGGTACCCAGCCAAGGGGTCGAAGCCTCCCGCCCGTTGATGACACCGGTCGAGTTGTGCGCCGCGTGCGGGGCGCCCGGCTTCCCGAGGTTCGACAACGGGAAGTGGATCCATCGGACCATCGTCATCGAGCCCACGGGACGGTCCCCGGTCGACGGGCGATTGATGTGGGACATCCACCTCATCGGGTTTCAGCACGACTTCGTTCGGTCGGGGAGCTCGGGATGACGGGCCCGTTCGACCCGCCCTCCGCGACATCCCCCGGCGGGTTCTTTGACTGGCACCCCACAGTGGTGTGCCCGGTATGTCGCGGCACGGTCGTCGTGGAGCTCGCGGACCAGCACCGGTGCCAGAAAGTGGTCATCCTTTGAAGCCCGTCCTCGACGTCACCTGTTCGATCAAGCGAGCCTGGCCTCCCCAGGCCGACGTTCGTATGGATGTGCGTGCGTTGGCGCGTCCGGATGTACGTGCGGATGCGCGTATGCTTCCGTTCAAGGACGTCTCGATCGGCGAGATCTGGTGCGACCCCCCTCACCTCGTCTCGTTCGACGGGGACGTCCGATGGCCGAAGGACTTTCACTGGGCTGGGGAAGACTTCGCCCGGTTCAGTTTCTGGCCGAACCGGAAGGCCTGGCTGGATTTTCTGGGCCGTTCGAGTCTCGAGTTCCGACGGGTCCTCAAACCGGACGGGCGGGTCTTCTACAAGGTGCCCGACGGGAGCCTGTCCCACGGGCGGATGATTCTGGTCCGAGACGTTCTGAACCGGTTCGGTTCGATCGGGTTCGTCTTGGAACGGTCCGAACGGAAGCTGGCGCGGGGGCCGATGGCCCAAGCGAACGTGAACGCGGGAAAATCGGCGTCCGCCGTCTACTACCTCACGTTCCACTGGGATGGCCGTACGGTCCGCGAACCCATCACGCTCGAATCCTTCGCAGAGGAATTGGGGTGAAGAGGATGCCGGTGCTGGACGAGGAAAAACAACGGGCGGAGTGGCGAGAGGCGACGGCGAAGGGAGCGAGGGCGGTCTCGGAGCTCCTAATCAGGAAGCTGACCGAGGACCCCGAGGCGCTGAGCGGGGTGCTGATCATCTTCGGGGTACCCAAGAAGGACGGGGCTCCGGACGAGAAGGACCACTACGGGGGATGGTGGGCGGAGGAGCACCACGTGGGGTGCTTCGCGGACTACCTGGACGACCTGAGGGGCAACCCGTCGGTGCGGCCAGAGAGCCCGGAAGCCAAGAGGATGTTTGGCTAGGAGATTGGGGCCGAAGGGGGGGAGGACTTGGTCGTAGACGTCGGAGGGGTCCCCCCTCCCAACTCACTCCAAAGATAAGTGAGGAACAGGAGCGCGGCGGAGACGCCGACGGCCTCGTTCCAGGTCGTGTAGTGGGTCAGGTAGGTGCCCGCGTAGATGGCGGCGCCGAGGATGAACGCCGCGAGGGTCTTCCACGGGACGGGGGTGCCCGGGGCGCCGTTCTGCCACAGGTTGACGAGCTCGGCGAGCGCCGCGATGAACGCGGTGAAGAACAGGATCGGCGTGTAGGTCCCGAGGAACCCGGACTGCCACGCGGAGAGCCCCGCGATGAGGGCGCCGACGATCGCCAAGAGCAGGTACGTCCCGAGGGGCTGAGGCGTGGTCGCCATCGAAATGGAAGGAGCAGGGTGGGACTTAAGAGTATGCTTTCGTTACTCATTGACGCTGACACCTATGCCGACAGAGTTGGAACTTAGCGAGAGCTACGCGGAGGGGAAAGAGTCGGGGTCGATTCTCGCAGGGGTGTCAGCAGCTCTCGCGCCGGCCCCGGCTCCCCCAGATTCCATAGAGAAGCGATGCGAACGTTGCGCGCAACCGTTCATCGCGACTGGGTCGAACCGCTTCAGACGAAAGTTCTGTTCGAGGCGATGTGCTGGGTATCGGCCGACACCTCCCCCTATCGAGAAGCGATGTGCGCATTGCGGCCGGACGTTCACGGCAAGAGGAAAGGTGCGTCTACGACGACGTTTCTGTTGTATGCGGTGTGCGGTCTTATCATGGGAGCAGCGGAAGCGAGACGCAGGTTTTCCCGTCGAGCTATGGAGGCGGGAATGGACAAGGAAGAACCGGGATAAGACACGGGTGGCGGCTCTCGATAAGCTCGGCGGGGCGGTCTGTATCCGGTGCGGGTGTGAGTTCGTCAAGGCGCTCGAGATCAACCATATCGGAGGTGGAGGACATGCGGAGCACCGCGACAGAAAACGGGCCGGACGTTACGGGTCGCGCTTCTATGTCGACGTGGCCAAAGGGACGAGGCCAACGAATGGCCTCAATGTCCTGTGTCGCCTCTGTAACGCATTGGATTACTTGGAGCGAAGATATCCCGAGCTGGTTGGGGCGTGGAACGTAAAGTGGATCGGACCGCATCCACCTTCAGAGAAACCTACGAATCAGCTGGCCGCCACCGATGGGCAGGTTGTTGGTCCAGAAGAACCTGCGGACGAGGACGGTGTTCTTGACGCCGCCGAAGACCCAGAGGTCCTGGGTGGTGGCGCCCCCGGTTCCCGGCGCGACGATGCACTTGCTCCACAGGAAGACGCTCCCGGGAACCTTCCACGTGAGTGTGCCCCCCCGCCCGTTCTGGGAGAGCCAAACGGCGGCGTCGTATCCATCGGCGATGGAGAACGGGATCGGAACGAAGGAGAGCGTTCGGTAGACGGTCTGGAGGATGACCTGGTCCATGAAGGCCGCCGCTTCGGACGGGTACGGACCCGGGACGGTGAGAGAGGGCATCTCGGAAGGGGAAGGGCTGGCGGCGACTTAAACCTACGCCGAGGGGAGCAGCGGGTCGACCGCGGCGAGATTGCCTTCCTGCGCGAGGATCTCCGCGGCGAGCTGCGGGGCATTGGCCGGGCGGAAGACCTTCTGGACGGAACCCTGGTAGAAGGAGAGGAGCTGGTCGGCGAGCGCGACGCGATCGGCGTCCCCGGCGACCTTGAGGTAGCCTCGGGCGCGGTCGAGGTTGAAGATGACGGTCTGGATCGACTGGCGCCCCTGGAAGACTCTCTTCATCTGCAAGAACGCGACCGCCGATTCGGATGCGGCGAGGGCCGTGGTCACGCGGCTGTGCGTCGCAGCGGAGACGGCTGGGACGGGCACCCTACCGCTTCCTGAGGTCTCTCAACCGGGCGTCGACGACACCCCGAAGGTTCTCGGTGACGGCATCGGCGACGTGGTGGCGCGCCGTTCGTCGTCCCCCGTCGAGCAGCTTGCTCGCGAGGGAATCTCGGTCCACGAGACCGTCACCGATGATCGCGTCGAGAAGAGGCCGGCCGGTTTTCCCCACGACCCGGGTGAAAGCGGAGGTGGTATATGGCCGTAGCGCGATGACTGGTGAAGAGCCAGCCGATGCCGAACCCGGAGACCTACACCGCATTGGAGCAAGCGCAGCAGGCCATCGCCGCGGCGGCCAAGGCGGAGGCCTGCGGGGTCTGCCAGAACCTCCTCAACGACCGGGCGCAGGACCTGAAGGACACGAGCGAGCTCCTGAAGAACGTCGAGCAGGTCGTCGCGCGGCGGGCCCCGCTGGAGAAGGCCGTAGCGAGCTCGCGGTCGATGGTCGCGCGGGTCGAGCCGACGCCGGTGCCGAAGCCGACGGAGGGAAGCGGCGGTCCTCTCGGGCTGATGAGTGGCGGCGGGCTCGGTCTCCGTCAGATGTTCAAGGAGCGCCCCCGGCTGAGCGACATGATTCCCGGCAAGACGTGAGCCGATGGCCGAGAATCGCGAGGTCTCGGCGGAAGCTCTCCACCGCTGCCTCCTCGCCGGCTCCCTGCTGGTGGAGGTCAAGGCGGACCTGGGCCGGGTCCTGAACACGGTTCGGGACTATGCGGAGCAGGAGGTCGCGGCCGGTCGTCTCGAGCAGGCCGAGACCCCGCTGCGCCAGGAGTTCGAGTCGGTCGCGTCGCGGTTCATGCGGGAGGCCCGGTGGCCCACGAACGTCTCCGTCGACCAGTCGAAGCGGCTGAAGGCGGTCGTGGAGTACGGCCGGATCTGCGGAGCTCCGAACGAGGACCTCATGGAGGTCGCGGACGACGTCCGGAAGGCGGCCGAGGCGTACAACTTCGCCGAGCTCGCGCTCGCGCAGGTCCGGCTGGACCACATCGTGCGGCACGACCTTCCGCTGCGGGCCGGGTTCCGGGAGGCTCCCGTGCCGACCGACCAGCTGAGGCAGGGTCCCCCAGCGCCGACGAAGGAGGAGCGCCAGCGCCGGGTCCGGGAACACGCGAAAGAGACGGCGAAGCCGAAGGGCGAGGCCGGTCCCGAGGTGGTCCCGGTGAAGGTGGAACCCGAGCCGCCCGAGGAGCTGACGGAGGAGGAGAACTACATCATCTGCCCGCGCTGCACGGGGCACATCGCGCTGGACGACCCGCGGTGCTCGAAGTGCTTCTTCCCGGGGCACGCTCCGGAGACGGAGTGACGGTGCCGGGCGACGAGACCACCCAGGCCATTCGGGGTCTGTCCCAGGTCGAGGAGGAGCTCCTGGACTGTTTCTTCATCGGTTCGCGAATCGGTCAGCACCTCGGCAGGATCAATCGCATTCTCCTGGAACAACGAATGCGGGAATCCGGTGACGACCCTGTCGACGAGGATATCATCACTTCCCTGGAGACCATCCAAGCCACCCTGAGCTCGGCCCGAAGTGGATGCGGGTGGAACGAGAGCGACCCGAATATCGGGCGCTTGGTCAAGGGTCTCCAGGAGCTGGTGGACCTCGGTATCGAGGCACCGATGTCCAAAGTGGCTGAGGTCCTCGA
>Ga0181527_1001369_pt1 | contig 25190 bp, 23 predicted proteins | sample PEATcosm2014_Bin_30_FD_119762 | JGI IMG/M metagenome (GOLD analysis project Ga0181527, IMG submission 119762) | Peatland microbial communities from MTU Mesocosm Facility, Houghton, MI, USA - PEATcosm2014_Bin06_60_metaG | ecosystem: Environmental > Terrestrial > Soil > Wetlands > Peat | place...
GGCCAATACTTCTGAGACGCGAAATTGCGAAATCGCTCGAAGTGGCGCAGGTGAGAGAGACGATGTATTATCTTTCAGCCGGGTTTCTTATCTTCAGGCGGAGCGATTCCAATCTCGACTTGCGTGCAGATTGGCAATTGCTGAGACCCTGAGGCCATGTGGCTGACCAGATCACGCTTCCAGCGCCTTGGATAACAGGAACCCGCAGTGCGCTGCCAACGTTGCTAACGACAAGCTGCCAATTTCAATTGCACAGCCTATCGTCGTTTTGGCAAAGTGTGGCAAGATCGGCACTGAACGCACATTTTCTAACACATCGCGGCATGGCTCTCCATCCTGCGGGTCTCGATCTCTACATGTTGCCTATCGTCAATCGAAGAGAGCGCATGAGACGTGGATGAAAATTCCGCGCTTATTGAAGCACAAGGGTGACGTTTGCCGGTGCCACATCTGGGACCCTCTGGAGCGCGTCTTCGTTCTTGCGCAAAGATGGGATGACACGAACGCCAGCGGTTGAAGAAAGGGTTCAACTGACGGTAACAACCCTAGTACTTTTCCAAAATCCAACTCGATCCAGTGATGCCTTTCAAAGCGGAAGAGTCCAAGTAGGTTGTGCCGGAGGACTCTGGCTCCATGCTGATTTTGGATTCCTCAACCAAGATGATGTGACGTCTGTGCGCGGACGTGCAGGTCGGGTGATGAGTTTATTGCCGTTCTCGCCGATAGACCAATTGCAGTTCATTTTTTCCTTTGTCGACCTCTGCGCCACTTCACCAATGGCCGAGACTCGCGACTCTTTCACCAGGCCTCCCGGATAACAGTCCTCCCGGATGATCAATGTGCGTTCCAGAACGCGCACAGAAAGCGATTACCTGAATTCGGCGCATTTCGAGGTGGGAGTTGAGTTCGCAGTGCTGGATTCAAAGGGTGTTCGGCAGCTTCCGGGCGTTTCGGAATAACATAACTTTTGGTGAGGTAATCCGGCCCGCCAGCCGCAACTCTGCGTGGATTTACTTTAGCGTATTATGCGCAAAGTTCCTTCATGGAGTATCCGCTGGAAATGATTCAATAGATGGTCGTTGTTCCGCTCAGACGAGGTCAACAGTCCCCCCTGCGTTAACACCCCCTTTTGTAGCGTGAAATACGGTCGGCACAGGACCAACATAGCGTTGGAATCCAGTTACACGCAGGAATTACACGCCGGATTGGGCGGTTTTGGCCAATTCTCACCCGAAATGTGCTCCAAAAAGGCCAAAACTGCGGTCCTTAGAGTAAATCCACGCAGACTTGCGGCTGGCGGTCCCGTAAGCGTCGTCCCCAAGCTGTATTGACCAGGAATCGCTTTCTTGGGCAGATCCTCGTCGAATGGCTTTGCCTAAAAACTACCATTTTTGGTTGAATTTTTGGGCAAGGCGTGGATTTTTGGGCAAGCTTGCGAATTTTTGGGCAGCCGTTTGAATATTTGGGCAACCAGAAAACCTGGGAGGCCTTGTGCCGCGCCCGGGGACCAGGCGCGGTGCAGGGGAGCCTGGCCATCAAGTGGAAACGAGTTCGCAGCATCGCGTAAGGATGGGGGCTTGCAGCATGTGTTTACGAATGATAAAGTTCCATCCTGACGTGCAGCTAACCCGTTTGTTTCTAACCAGTAGAACACCGCCGGGGAAAATGGAATCGTCCTGATCAACTCGGCAGACGGTACACAATTCACTGTTGCACTGTTTTGTGTTTCAGTGTTTTGTGTCATGAGAAACCCATTCAACTACGGCAGGGAGCTCGGCGTGAGCCAGCTTGTGGATCGCAGAAGCGAGCTTGCGCAAGTCGAACGCACGATCCGCGGCGGCAACAAGCTGTTTCTGATTGGTCCGCGCCGCTTCGGCAAGACCTCGATTCTGAAAGCGGCACAAGACCGGCTCAAGGACCAAAATGCCATCGTGCTGCGGTTCGACGCCACCGCATCCCCCACTCTCGAACTCCTGGTTTCCCGCATTGTCAGCCATGCGGCGAAGGCTTTTCATGGCGAGGTGAAATGGGTGAGAGAGCAACTTGCGAGCTTCTTTTCAATGGTCCGGCCGGACGTGAAGTTTAGCCCGGCGGATGGTGAATGGACTGTGCAATTCGGAATCGAGCGGGACAAACGCGAAAGACCAATGTTTTTCATTGATGCTCTGGATGGATTTGAAAAGCTGGCAACCGCCCAGCCAGTCAACCGTCCCGTGGGGCTTATCATCGACGAATTTCAGCGGGTCATTGAGTTGAGAGGCGAGGCGATCGAGTATCAGATACGCGCCTCAATCCAACAGCATTTACGGGTTGGTTATGTCTTTGCTGGCTCCAGAACGCGAATGCTGCGGGATATGGTCAGCAATCATTCTCGACCGTTCTACCGCCTCGGCGATACCACCTATATTGGCCCCATTCCGCGAAAGGATTTCTCCCCGTTCCTCAAGGAAAAGTTCGCAGTGGCTGGCCATATTGCGAACGATGTTGTTGTGTCGCGCATCCTCGATCTGGCCCAGGACGTGCCATACAACGTGCAGGCTCTCGCTTCTCATTGCTGGTATCGGCTGATGGACGAGGAGACTACGGGCGAATTCAGTTTTACCCCTGAGTTCGTAGATGAAACTCTAAACCTGGTTGTGCGGCAGCAAAACCCAACGTATGCAGGAATCTGGAGTCAACTGACTGCAATCCAGCAGCGCACGCTGATGTATGTGGTTGCCAAAAACGGCAAAAGCCTCACATCCTCAAATGTATTGCGCGAAGTAGGTCATGGGGCAAGCACAATCAGACAAGCCCTTAACTCGATGGTCAACTCGGAGATATTGCGTGAAGATCGAACCGGGCGCCAGATTCAGTATTGCTTTGAAGATCCGTTCTTCGACCACTGGATTCGCATTACAGCGATGAGGTAAGCGAGCGCGGATGTAGGTTCGCCCATAGAGCTCGAGCTCCTGGCAATTCTTGGGCAGGACCTTGAATATTTAGGCAGGATTACGAGTTTTTGGGCAAGAAGGCTGTTTTTGCCAGTTTTTGGGCAAAGCCTCGTCGAATCAGTACGGCCCTGGCCATTCGGCGAGAGAAACCACGGTATCCCCGGCTAATTGAGGCCTACGGGGAGATTGTGGGCACGTCTGATGATGTCGCGCTGCAATTAAATCGGATCTTCCGCACTTTCGGTACAGGTCGCAGGAGGGAAAGAGAGTGTGCAAAGTTGTGGGGTGGCTTTTCCCCGACGTTCCCGTTCATGATCTGAATGCCATCCTTGAACACGCATCTCGCTATTGGCACCAAGACCTTAGGCCCGTCATAGACCGACTCCAGCCCGCTGTCTCAGCATGTCCACCCCACAACTTTGCACACTCTCAGCCGCACCGAGCAAAAAAGTTCTAAAATCGTGCTCCAGGGCCGACCAACAAAAACAGAGAAGATAGCGAAGCATCTTCTTCCGATAGAGTGTCTGCCGATGTTGGTTTTGAGGGTGGAGAGGGTTTCTGCCTGATTCAGCTGCGTTCGCCGAAGGCGAACGCAGCTGGGAAAGCGCCGACCGGCAAGTCGGATTCTTGTGCTCAAAACGCAAACGCAATGCTTTCGCCCGGAAGCCGTGGGAACATCGCTGGCCGATTGCCGCAATCTGCCGCCCCGCTGCTCGAACGCGTCTCCTGACGGACGGTTCTGTTGTAATTCTGCCGTAGGCCTGCGCGCGTTCTCGCTACGGCGGGTCGCGCCTGGCAGGCTCGACCGGAGCAGACGTTTTGGGCCGTTGTTGGAGAGGCTTCTTAAAGCGATCTGCATTCATTGGTACAAAGGAATTACAAATCGATAACAATTCGTGGCAGCGACCTCTTCATACTCAGCCTCAATGCAATACGAATCCATGAGAGACATTTGGGAGACAAATGCATGAGGGCCGCTTCGCTGCGACGCCAATTCGCTTTAGGTACGATTTGTGCACTTGTTCTGACGGGGACGGCATTCGGACAGACGCCGGGGACAGGCGCCATCTCGGGCGTGGTGTATGACCCTTCGAATCGAGTCATTGCGGACGCCGTTGTACTGGCCGTCAACGAGGCGACACACGTGTCGCGCTCGGTTATCACCACGCCGGAGGGAGTCTTTCGCGTAACGCTGCTGACCCCTGGAAACTACTCAGTGACGATAAAAGCCGATGGGTTCGCCGAGCATACTTCGCGGTCCATTGCGGTAACGGGAAGCGAGACAAGTTCTTTGAATGTGACGCTGACGATTGCGGGAGCAAGCGCCATCGTGCAGGTGACCAACGATGCCGAAATGGCTGAAGTGGAAAGCTCCACTCTGGGTCGCGCAGTCGGGCAGGAAGCAGCGCAGGCGCTGCCCCTGGCCAACCGCAACTACACGCAGATTCTCGGGCTCTCGCCGGGCGTGGTCGTGGCCCTGCCGGATGCTACGGCTCTGGGCCGGGATTCGCAGAATGTTACCTCGAACGGCGCAAAGACCACCTCGAACAACATCCAATTCAACGGCATCGACGCAAATAATCTCTCCCAGAACTCTGCCGCCAATGACGGCGAAGAGGTGGGTACGGCCGTTCCCGCGCCGGACGCGATTCAGGAGTTCAAGGTGCAGACCGCGAATTACGATGCGTCCTACGGCAGAGGCGCCGGAGCCAACGTGGACTTCATCAGCAAAAGCGGCACAACCAGCTTTCACGGGAGCGCGTGGGAGTTTGTGCGCAACAACATCTTCAACGCCAACGACTTTTTTTCAAAGCTGGACGGCCAGCCTCGTCCCACGCTGAAGCAGAACGAATTCGGCGCATCGGCCGGCGGTCCGATCCGCAAAGACAAGACCTTCTTCTTCGTCGAATTCCAAGGGATCACTGAGATCAATGGCGAGGGAGACAAGGTAACTACAACGCTGCCGCAGCTGACCTCCGATCGCTCCCCGGCAACGCTGGGAGCTCAGTTTTGTCCCGCAAATCAGATGAACGCTGCTGGATATTTGACCAATGCGGGCGGCACGCAGGTGGCCTGCGACGGTTCCAACATCAATCCCGTTGCCGTGGCACTGCTCAACTTCAAACTCAGCGGCGGCAAATATGCAATTCCCAATCCGCAGATCGACCTGCCGTCGCAGCCGGGTCAGCTTGCGGTGGGCCAGTCCACCTTCTCCCCTCCTGCCGACTACAAAGAGAACCAGTTCAGCGTGAATATCGACCAGGTGATGACAGAGAAGAACACGTTGTCGGGGAGGTTCTTCTACTCGCGCGCGCCAACCATCGAGCCATTTTCGCCGAATGCCGCTAATGTTCCCGGCTGGGGCACGAATGAACTCGACCAGAACACGATGTTCGTTCTGGCGGACACACACGTCTTCAATTCGAACCTCATCAACCTGGCGCGCTTCGGTTTCATGCGGTTCGACGGTCTTTCGGCGGTGTTGAATCCGATTCTGGCCGCGGACCTGGGAATGAGCACGCCGACGGGCGCGGCAGGCGTGGCGCCGGGGGTGAGCATCAACGGCCTGTTTACCACCGGAGATGCCGGCACGTCATCGCAGTGGCAGAACACAAACAGCTTCATCTGGCAGGACACTGTTTCCCAAACGCGCGGCCGTCATAACATGCGCTTTGGCTTGGAGCTGAAGCGTCACGAAGTGGACATCGATGCGCCGTACAGCGCCGATGGACTGCTGCAGATCAACACCTTCGATGATTTTCTGCTGGGACAGAGCGCGGCGCAAAATGGCAGCCCCACCGGCGTGAGCAATGTCACAGAGAGCGGGGGAAGTTCAGGCCTGTTTCGCCTCGACGAGCGCTATACCGACCTGGCGTCGTTCGTTCAAGACGACATCAAACTGACGCAGCGGTTGACCGTGAACGCCGGCCTACGCTACGAGGTATTCGGTCCGCCCGTGGAGATCCACGGCCTGCTGCCGAGCTTCGATCCCTCGATTGCGGTGGGCCAGGTGCCGGCCACGGGATCTCTCAGCGGCTATACCTTGCCGGCGAATTACCCAGGCTCGGTTCCCAATGGAGTGACGAAGACCTCGACTGCGGGCCTGTGGTCGACCGACTATCACGATGTTTCGCCGCGGTTGGGCTTCGCACTGCGGTTGACTGAGAAGCCTACCATCGTGGTGCGCGGCGGTTACGGAATCTACTACGATCGCCCCTCGGGCGGCTTTGCCGAGGCACAACTGGGACAGCAGCCGTTTTCGCTGCAGCAGCTTTCCTACGGTGCGCAGAATGCTGGAGCGACGCTGCAAAATCCCTTCGATCCGTTGCTGCCGCCTACATCGAGCTTCCCCATTTATCAGCCGCGCATTGCGGGCGGAGGCGCATATACCTCCGGTGTTTCGCCGCACGTCATCGACCCGCATACGCAGGAATACAACCTGAATCTGCAGTACACCTTCCAAAAAGATTTTTTGGTGGAGGCAGGTTACGTGGGCGCGCACACCACTCATTCTCCGGGCAGTGTCGAATTCAACCAGGCACTGCTGGCAAGCGGGCAAAGTCCGGTAAACGGGACGACCATGAATACCGCGGCCAATGTGATCCAGCGGCTGCCCTTCGCGGGCATCGCCACTGGATCGCTCTTCTCGGATACAGAATTCGAAGCGAACTATAACTCGCTGCAGAGCAGCATTACCAGGCGATTCAGCCATGGGCTCCAGTTGCTGGGCAGTTATACATGGTCGAAAAACCTGGATGAGACCAGCGGCTCGGGCGGCAGCAGCGTCTTCGAGTTGTGGCTGTTGACCAACAACCAGAACAACCCACGTCAGGCGTACGGTTTGACGGACTTCGATCGCGCCCAGAGGGCTGTGGTGAACTTTACGTGGGATGCGCCGAAGTTCCAGCAGGCGCCGTCGCTGGTTCGGCGGGCGCTCTCCGACTGGCAGTTCTCAGGCATCGCGGTGATCCAGTCAGGCAGCCCCATTACGGCTGTCGACAGCAACGCCGGGCTGGTTTACGGCAACTTCGAGAACCGGGCACAGCGCACGGGATCAAATCCCTCCACGCCTGGCTCGCTCCATTCGCGCGTGCTCAATGGGTATCTCGACCAGAACGCATTTACCATTGCGCCGGAGGCTCCGAACGGGAGCGGGCCGGGAGACACGGATTTCGGCAACAGCGGCGTGGGCATCGTGCGCGGTCCCGGTCAGCACAACATCGACATGGCCGTCGAGCGCATGTTTCCGGTGACCGAAGCCAACAGCTTTCGCTTCCGGGTTGAGTTCTTCAATCTGACCAATACGCCTCAATTCGCCAACCCGAATAACAGCCTGGATTTCACGTTTGGTCCTAACGGTCCCGTCAACCTGAATCCATCCTTCGGCATGATCACCTCGACCGCGGCCAATCCACGCATCATCCAGTTCGCTGCGAAGTATCTGTTCTGACGAACCGCAGCGCGGTTCCCGCTAACTGCCTGCAAGAAAGCCTGTCGATGACGATTGAAGAGATAGAGTCCGCGTGCGATGCATCTGAATCGCTCGACTTCTCCCGGCACGCGCTGGAGGGCGCTGAACTTTCGCATGCGGAGATGTTCTATCCCCTCGGATTTCCGACCGAGCTGAGAACGAATTCAGCCGAGATTCTGTCCCAAGCTCGCAATCTGTGGCCCATGCATGAGAAGCGGTTCGATACGGAACCTATCCGTGTGGATGTACATGTGGTGGAGAGCGACTCGACAGAGTGTCCTCCAACACCGGTGTGCCGGATCATGTATCCTCTACTGATTAGCGTAGCGGATACAGATAACTACAGAATCGTCCATCTTGACCGGAACAGAACACAGATTACGATCTCGCGGGCCACCGAGAAGCACAGCAGCTATCTGGGATATTTCTTCCTTGGGTTCGCGCCGCATGACCACATCGAATCCCGATACGCGACACCTGTACATGCGGGATGTGTTGCGCTCAACGGCCGTGGGGTGTTGCTGTGTGGCGACTCAGGCGCAGGCAAGTCGTCTCTGTCGTACGCGTGCGCACGCGCTGGATGGACCTATGTAAGCGACGACGCGAGCGATTTGCTCAACAGCGGCAAGGGTCGTCTGATAATCGGCAACTGCCATCAGGTGCGTTTTCGCCCTTCGGCGGCCAAACTGTTTCCCGAGTTGGAAGGACTGGAGATTACACCGCGCGCAACGGGCAAACCATCCGTCGAGCTTCCGACCGCGGCGTTGCCTGGGATGGTCTGCGCTCCTACAGCGCAAGTGGACTTTCTGGTGTTCCTCAACCGGCGCTCACCCGGCTCTCCGGAATTGGTGCCCTATCGCAAAGACGTAGCGCGGCATTTTATGCGGCAAGTCTTATTCGGTTCGGCGGAGTCGCTGGCAGTGCAGTACGCCGCATTGGAGCGGTTGCTGACGGCGGAGGTCTTTGAACTGCGATATAGCGACCTGGATTGGGCGGTGCGCCGCCTGGAAACGCTGGCACGGGAGGGACACTAGTGGAGTCACTGCTTGAGGCCGGGCCTGCCGAGGCCAGTGGCGCGAGCGGAATCTCCATTTGGAGAAGCCCCGCATCATGGTTGCTGGAGAAGAGGCTGTGCCGGGAGTTCTGGATATTCTTCAGCGTAGAGTTTTTCTTCGACTTTGGCTTTTCACTTTATTTCTTCCTATTCAACTTGTATCTTGTGGATTTTCATTTCAACGAGCGAGCCATCGGCATGATAGGAGGCGCACTGACCTTGGGGTCGGTGGCAGGCACGCTTCCGGCAGGATGGCTTGCGCGCAAGGTCGGACTGCGCCCGCTGCAGGTGTCGTGCATGCTCGCTGCGCCGTTGCTTGGAGTGGCGCGTGTGCTGGTGATGTGGGAGCCGGCGCAGATTGGCCTGGCGTTTCTGGCGGGACTGGCAATGTGCATCTGGGGGGTCTGTTACCTGCCGACACTGGCCAGGCTCACGACGGAGGAGAACCGCGCATCGGCCTTCAGCATTAATTTCTCGTTGAGCATTGTTGCCGCCGCGCTTGGCGGGCTGGTATGCGGCTATCTGCCCGGGTGGCTCAAGTCGACTGGGTATGCGCTGCAGGCTGCCGACATCAAGCGACTGATTCTTCTCGGTGCATGCGGCATTGCGGGAATTGGGGTCTTCCCCTTGTTGCGCCTGCCGCTACCCTTGCAGCAGAGCGAATCTCGGACCACCGGCAAGGCCGAGGGACGGCCCTGGAAGATGAATCCCTTCCTGCTGCGGTTCTTGCCGTCAATGGCTTTTTGGACGGCAGCGCTGGCCTGCTTCATGCCGTTTGCCAATGTGTATCTGTCGAAGGATCTTCATATTCCGCTGTCACAGATTGGGCTGATCTTTTCAGCAGCGCAGGTGATCCAGTTCTGTGTGGGTCTGCTGACGCCGGTGCTGTTTCGGCGGCTGGGCCTGCTGCGCGGCATTGTCGCCACACAGGTGGCCACGGCCGTAGCCATGGGCTGTTTGGCAGGCACTCACGACCGAAGGCTGGCAGTAGCGCTCTACCTGAGCTTTTCCGCGGCGCAATGGATGAGCGCTCCGGGGCTGTACAACCTGCTGATGAGCAAGGTTCCGGACGAGGAGCGCAGCTCGGCGTCGGCCATGACCATGTTCTGCAATGCGCTGTTTCAGTCCTGCGCTACCGCGGGTGCGGGGATCCTCTTTGTGCAATTTGGATACCCTCGCGTGCTGGTGGGGATTGCGGCGCTGGCGCTGACGGCGGCGCTTCTCTTTGGGTTTCTGGTTGCGCCTGCGGATCGTCGCGCGCCGCGCCAGAGTTAGCCGGTCTCCGCGCGCGTGCAATGCTGAAGAGGGATTCCGCAAATGCGGGGTCAATCGCCTGGGCTTTGCAAAATAACCCGGCGCCTTGACGGCTTTGACTGGCAGCGAGGCGCAGTAGGATGTCTTTAAGCAGATACTTGGACTCTCAGAATTTGAGCCCAGGCGTCAGGCTTGTCAGAGAATTGTCACCGGATTGTCATTTCCGATAGTCTTGTGTTTCAACAGGATAGAGATTGAGTGACAATTGAGGCATGTTGCAAAACGAGAAGACAGCGATGGACTTCGGGGCGATGGATGCGCGCAATCAACCTGCGGCGACGCAGATACTGGTCATCGAAGATGACCCTCATATCCAGAAGATTCTGCAAAGGACCTTCCGCGAGCAGGGCTATGGGGTGACTGTATCCGGCAATGGCCAGGACGGGCTGGATGCATTCCGCTCGGGCAGGCAGTCCGCAGTGATACTGGATCTGGTGCTGCCCGCCATCTCCGGGCGCGACCTTTGCAAGATCATGAAGGCCGAACAGCCGGGCGTTCCGGTCATCGTGCTCAGCGCCATCAGTGAAGTGGCCGACAAGGTGTTGCTCCTGGAACTGGGCGCGGACGACTACATGACCAAGCCATTCAGTCCACGTGAGCTGACGGCCCGGGTTCAGGCGGCTCTGCGCAGACCTCGGGTGCATGCAGCTACGCCCGCGACATTCAGCTTTGGCGGGTGCGAGATCGATTTTGCCAAGATGAGTGCGCGGCGCGCAGGCAAGCCGATTACCCTCACGGCGCATGAGTTCAAGCTGCTGAAGTATTTTGTCGAAAACGCTGAGCGGGTTCTGAGCCGGGAGGAACTGTTGAACGAAGTGTGGGGCTATAACTCCTATCCGACAACGCGTACGGTCGATAATCAGATACTGAAGCTCCGGCAAAAGCTGGAGCCGGACGCCGCTGACCCGCACCATCTGCAGACCGTCTATGGCGCCGGATACCGATTTGTTCCGTAACGGAAAGGATTCTGTGCCGATCCAGAAGTCCACGCAAGGAATCCGGACACGCGTGCTGTTGTTGACGTCTCTGGTGCTAATCATCGCGGGCACAACCGCGTCCAGCCTCTACATCATTCGCAGCCGGCTGCGTCAGCAAGTGCGATCGACCCTGGAGATGGATCTGGCGCATTCGGTGGAGACCTTCCAGGACCTGGAGGCAGGGCGCCTGGCTGCGTTGGAGCGCGAGAATGCTCTGATGGCAGCTCTGCCCAGTTTGAAGGCCCTGATGACCACCAACGATTCGCGGACCATTGCGGACGATGGCGTGGATTTCTGGAAGACAAGCGGCAACGACCTGTTCGCTCTGGCGGATTCAGACCATCGGGTACAGGCTGCATACGCGCAGGGTACTTTGAATCCGGACAGCTTGCGGCGTGACCTTCAGGCGGTGATCACGGACTCAGCCAAGCACTACCTTTTGAGCGACGGCCGGCTCTTTGAGTACTCTGTTCAACCGCTCTATTTCGGCAGCAGGGCGAATGGCACGCTGCTGGGGTATGTGATCGGCGGATATTGCATCGACAGCGGTTTTCTGCGTGAAGTGGGCCGAGGGGCGGGCGCCGAGGCGGCATTTTTTGCAGGCGATGCGGTCACGGTGAGCACGCTGCCAAAAGAAAAGCAGTACGCCCTTCGTGTCACGGCCCAGTCGCTCCAACAGAACTCGGGTTCAGCGATCGCAATGGTCGGCCAGGAGCGATATCTGACGGTAAGCAAGGACCTGACCGGCGGAGCGGACACTCCGTTGCGGCTGGTGGTGATGAAGTCGTTTGATGCCGCGGACCGTGCGGAGAAGGAGATCAATTGGCTGATCTTCTGGGTGTCTCTGCTGGCCATGGCCGCTGGCTCAGCCCTGATGCTGTTGCTGGCGCGGATGGTGACGCGGCCCCTGGAGATGTTGGCGGCCGGTGTTCGAGCCTTCGGCGAAGGCGACCGGCACCACTCGCTCCCCACCAATGGCACCCAGGAGGTGCAATACCTGAGCCGTGTATTTGCGCAGATGCGCAATGAAATTGAAATGACGAACCGCGCGCTGCTGGAGTCGGAGCGGCTGGCGACCATCGGACGAATGGCGAGTTCGGTTTCCCACGATCTGCGCCACTACCTCGCCTCGGTCTACGCCAATGCGGAGTTCCTGGCATCGCCTTCGCTCCCCGCCAGCGAGCGGGCAGAGTTGTATGAGGAGATCCGGCTGGCGGTGAATGGGACAACCGACATGCTCGACTCCCTGCTGATCTTCAGCCGCACGGGAGCCGCTCTACAGAGGGTGCCAACCGCGATCTCCTTGCTGGTCGACCGCGCGATGGCGCTGGTGAAGACGCATCCGGACGCTGAGCCAGTCAAGCTGGTGCTGGAAGAGATCGACGTCGACACAACTGCAGCGGTGGACACCAAGCAGGTGGAGCGCGCCATTTACAACCTCCTGCTCAACGCCTGCCAATCGGCGCGGGAGAGCTCTGGACTGCGCGAGGTGAGAGTCTCACTCAGCGTGGACAGCGAGTCCGTCAGCGTGACCATTTGCGACAGCGGTCCGGGTGTCGCCGAAGGAATCCGCGAGAGCCTGTTCGATCCGTTTGTCAGCCAGGGGAAACAAAAGGGCACGGGATTGGGTCTGACTCTGGCCTGGAGTGTGGCACGCGAGCATGGTGGCGACGTAAAACTTGTGAGTAACCGCGCGGGCGAAACCATTTTTCGCCTGACCGTCGCGCGCCATATGACGGAACCAACCAGAAATGCCAACCGTTCACGGAGTACGGTGCTAACGCCATGAGTGTCAATTCAACAAACGCTGGAGAAGTGCGCACTTCTGAAGGCATCCTGCATGGGGAACGCCTCGTCCTTGCTGTGGTGCTCCTGGTTTTGTCTAGCCAGAGCGCTTGCGTGCACGCACAGAGCGTGCCCGGGCTGGCATCCGCGCCGGAAACAACGGAGCAGAAGGTCGAACACCTTACCGAGGCTGTGGCCGCGGCACAAGCGCAGGTGGAGGCTTACAAAGAGCAACTGACTGAGCTGCGGGAGCAACTGTCCCTGTTGAAGCTGCAGATGGCGGCAGAGAAAGCGCCTTCTTCGCCAACGCCGCCGCACACAGTGCAGCCGGCTCATGCGAATGCCGGCGGCGTCGAAGTTGCATCCGAAACTCCCGCAACGCTTGATGAAATCCGGGAACGGCAGATTATCGAGGAATCGCAGATTGCCACCCATGAGTTAAGCAAAGTTGAAACGGAGTCGAAGTATCCGCTGAAGGTGAGTGGGCTGCTTCTGTTCAACGGCTTTGTAAACACCAGGCAGGTAGACGTCGCTGCGGCGCCGGCGTATGCAATACCGGGCTCCGGCAGTGCCGGGCTTTCGCTGCGCCAGACAGTGTTGGGGCTGGATGCGCGCGGACCGCATCTGTTCCAGGCAACCAGCCGCGCAGATTTGCGCGTGGATTTCTTTGCGAATGGCGGTCTTTCGAGTTATGCAGCGGGCGGCGTTTTGCGGCTGCGGACTGTGCATGCCGCATTGGATTGGAAGAATACGGAGGCGTTTGTCGAATTGGATCGCAGCATCCTTGAGCCGAACGAACCGTCTTCCCTGGTCGCCATCGCACAACCGGAGCTTGCGTGGGCGGGCAATCTTTGGACCTGGAACCCGCAGATCGGCTTGTCTCATCGGTTCGCGCTTTCAGACTCATCGCGAATCAAGGCGGAGGCAGCTCTGATCGATTCATCCGATCCGCTGCCGCCGGGATACAGCTCGAGCGCCTCGGCGGTTACACAAACAGAGCGCAGCCGCTGGCCAGGATCGGAGGCACGCATTGCGTTCCAGCATGGCGAGAGCGCCATTGGACCCGAGATTGGCGTCGGCTGGTACTTTAGTCCGCATCGCAACGGGGACGGCGACACATTTGACGCATGGGCAGGGACGATGGATCTGCGCTTGCCGTTGAGCCGGTATTTTGAGATGACCGCCAATGCCTATCGCGGGCAAGCACTGGCCGGACTTGGCGCCGGTGGATATTTGAACTACTACTATGTGTACGAGGGATCGAATGAGTACGCGCATGCGCTGGACGATGTGGGCGGATGGGCGCAATTGAAAGCCAGAGCGGGGCAACGCGTGGAGATGAACGCCGGTTACGGCGCCGACAACCCGTTCTCGAAGGAGATTCGGGCAGCGATGTCTTCGTCGTACGGTTCATCCTATGCAGGATTGGCACGCAACCGCTCCTTCTTTTCCAATGCGATCTACAGCCCCAGCGCATACCTGGTCTTTTCACTGGAGTACAGGCGGCTTTGGACCAACTTGAGCACGGGTCCAACGAATTTCAGCGATGTAATCGGAGTTGGCGCGGGGTACAGGTTCTGATGCCGTGGGAAAGTCATAGACGGTTGCAATGGCTGTTGCTGCTGGCCTTCTGCATCGGCCGCCTGGGCGCACAGCCGGCCACTCCGCCGGAGCAACAGGTCGATGTGACTGCCCGCCTGGCCCCGCTGCAGCAAGACCAGGCGCGCAAGCCGGAGAAGACCCCTCCGGCTGTGATTTGGTTGAATCCGGCGCGGCCTGGGGTTGCTCCGCTCGTAACTCCCGGCAACTTTACCCTGCTGCAGAAGAACAAGATGTTCACCCCGCACTTGCTGGTTGTGCCGGTGGGAAGCAGCGTTGCATTTCCAAATGCCGATCCTTTTTTTCACAACGTATTCTCACTCTTCGATGGGCGGCGCTTCGATCTCGGCCTCTATGAGGCGGGCTCGACGCGCAGCGTGGTCTTTTCGCGCGAGGGCGTCTCTTATATCTTCTGCAACATCCATTCCGAGATGAGTGCGGTAGTCATCGCACTCGCGACGCCGTACTATAGCTTGGCCGGCGCGCAGGGCGCATTTCGCCTGAAAGGCGTTCCCGCCGGCGACTACGACCTGCACGCATGGGTCGAGGGCCAGAAGCAAACTTCGCTGGATCGGCTTCCGCGCCGGGTCCACATCGCCGGCGCGCTTGCGGATCTTGGCGAAATCAGCTTTGGCCGGCCGGAACAGCAACAGCACCTGAACAAATTCGGCCAGCCATACGAACCTGCTCCTCACCCCATTTACTGACAACGCGAAACCTCCGGTCTGCGTGCAGAACTTGCATACTTAGCCATAGGCCTGAGTCTCGCTATGGATTGAAGAAGCGCAGCAACTCCTTTTCTTCATGTTCGCTGAGCGAAGCGCGCACGCGCATGTGACGCACAATGGTGCCGGATATGCGCGGCGAGAAGCCTTCCGGCGCCGCGTGGCAGCGGGAACAGTGTTGCTGGAATACGCGCTGGCCCTCATCCTGTTCCTGGGCGGGCCGTTTTGCATCGTTGGCTGTCCGGGTTGGAGCGGTGACCGGCACGCCGCCTTGCTGTGCGCCAACCGCGAACGCGGAAACCGAAACCAGGACAAGGACACCGCACAACCCATGCTTCGAGTTCATCATCATTTTCCTTTCCAGGCTGGAACGAGGAAGCGATATACGATCCCCGTTTCCCAAATGTTTTGATTGCCGCTGGCCGAGAACTGCCGCGCATAGCTGGTTAGAATCCTCGTGTTGTGCGGAAGGCTGTAGTCGAGGCCAAAGTCGGTTCGCTGCGTATTCATCGAGGGCAGGCCATCGCTGGCGACGGCGTCGATGCGGAAGGTCTGCTGCATGCGGAAGACAGGCTCGATACGGCCAATCGCGCTGTCCAACCCGCCGAAGCGCTGCGTACGGTAATCCGCTTCTACCCAGTAGCCTTGGGCATGCTGGCCTCGGCCGAACTCAGAACGCAGACGGAAAGCCGTATCTTTGGGTTCCCACCAGACATGAGCGCCAAAGAAGTTTTCGCGCGTGCTTTGAAGGAGACGGTCATACGAGAAACCGGCTTCAAGACGCTGGTTTGGCAAATAGACACTGGCCCGGCCGCCTGACCCGCGTTGTGCGATGAACTGCTCGTTGCTGCTGGGAACAGAGTAGAAACAGGCGTAGTCGATTGAGTATTTGTTGCTCTCAATCGCGTTGCCGCGCAACATGCCGCCAAGACCGCTGCCGCTTGAAAACGTGCCCAGGGAAGCGATCAGCGGGCCATCCTGGAGGTTGCCGATCCAGATCGGCGAGAGGCGGTCGTTATAGGTATTGAACGGAATAAGATAATCGCCGCCGACAAGAGTGAAGTGACGCGAGGCAAGGTAATCCCCCTGCAGATAAGTGAGGCCGATGAAGTGTGTGTGGTTGTAGCCGGACTGATTGCTGCCGTTGGGCGAGACGATCTCCAGCAGCGCGGCGCGCGACTCGACGAGAACGTGCTGGCCGAGCGGTGCTGCAATGAGCGGCTCGATGATAGGAAGATAGGTGGTCATGCCGCCATTGGTGCTTGTGAAGAAGCCGGCGCCCCCGGAGATGAGTGGCGTGTTTTGCGTGAACCCATGATGTGTAGTCGCGAGGATGGCCAGCGCGAACAGGGAACCTCGGATTGCGCGTGCCGCTACTGGAACCTTGATGTCGAGATGGAGACGCAACATATCGGTAAACTTAGCCGATTGCGCCAGGCCATGTGTCCCACAATCTTCGATGAGTTGTAAGTCGATTGTCACTTTGCGATACGCCCAGTAACCCTCTTCCGTCGCATCCTACAGCGGCAGAAATCTGCGAGTCCTATAGGTGCTTTCATGACAATTCCTCGACAAGCTCAAGCTGCAACAATGCGGTGACATTCAGCTTACTGCCGCATGACAATCCGTCATTGAAATCCGGCTAGATTCAGAACAGCTTGCAGTCCTGCTTCTACGCCTTTTCGGCGGATCGATATCTCGTGCGCATGCGGACAGCGATGCAATGAGCAGGGCGGCACCGCGCAGCGCATCGAATCATTCCTTTCGAGGATCTCCGGATGAACCTGAAGTTCGCATTGCCCACCGTCTTTATCACGTTGGTGGTTGGGGCGCAGTTGTTTGTTGTCGCATCTCCCGGCCAGCGCGTGCCGCGTCGCATTGAGGTGACTGCCAGGAGATTCGAGTTTGCGCCCAACGAGATCACATTGAAAAAGGGAGAGCCGGTTGTGCTCGTGCTGAAGAGCATCGACGTGCCGCACGGCTTCCGCTTCAGGGAACTCGGCATCGAGACCAAAGTTGGCAAGGGCCAGACCAGCGAGGTCGCCTTCACTCCGGACAAGACCGGTACGTTTGTAGGCCACTGTTCGGTCTTTTGCGGATCTGGCCACGGGGGGATGACGCTGACCCTGCACATTGTGGAGTAACAGCATGCCTCGAACCTGCCTCGGAATCTTTGTTTCGGCACTGCTCGTCATGCAGCTCGCAGGCTGCAAGGCCAATCCGCCGGGCAAGAGAGAGGCCGCGGTAATCAGTTGGGCCAAACACAAGATGTTCATACGCAACAAGTCGCAGAAGAACCCGCTCCAGGACAATGGCGCCGGTATCGCCGATGGCAAGGAGGCGTTCTCGCATTATTGCGCTGCATGTCATGGGCTGGATGGACAGAACACCGGCGTGCCCTTCGCCTGCCGCATGTCGCCGCCGGTTCCGTCGCTTGCAGGGAAAGACGTGCAGTCTTATACCGACGGACAGTTGAAGTGGATTATCGACTACGGCATCTGGCCCTCGGGCATGCCTGGCTCGAAGGGCACCCTCAGCGATGAGGAGATTTGGTCGACTGTAATTTACCTGCGCCATTTACCGCCGGCAGGCAGCCTGGGCGAACCAGAAATGTATACCCACTAGCGCTATGGATCTCTGTTCTTCCAAACCCGTAACACCAAATCGACTGGGCCGTCGCGCGGCTCGACACATTGCACCAAATGGAAAGCTGGGCTCGCGATGAACGTATTCACTCTCGAATCCGGAAGGGCGGCGCTGCGAATCCCGCACGAGGTCAGGGCAATGCTCTCGGCACTTCAGTTGAGCAGGCCGGAGACCACGCCTCTCAAGCAGCTATCCGATCAGGAGTGGACCAGCCTGCTCGCCTTCAGCGACCTCGCCCACCTCACTCTGAAGATTGCGCAGCTCCCCATGACGGGGTTTCCGCACTGGGTGATCGAGCGGCTCAAGACCAATCTTGCTGACAATGCTCGCCGCTTCGATCGCGTGAAGGCAACCTACCGGGAAGCTGCCGAAGCGCTGAAGCAGGCTGGAGCGGAGCACGTCGTCATCAAAGGCTTCACGCAGGCTCCCGACTATGTCGCCCACCCGCGGCTCCGGGCGCAGTCCGATATCGACATCTTCTGCCCTCCCGAAAGCATCGATGCCGCCAACCGCGCCCTGCAGGCCATCGGCTACAGACCATCCACAGCAAGAATCAGCTATGCCCAAGCCGATCATCAAGTAACTCTGGTTCGGCCCGGCGACTGGCAGTGGCGTGGCAATCCGTTCGATCCTGAGATGCCGCTCAGCATTGAACTGCACTTCTGCCTCTGGAACGAGCGTGTCTCGCATATCCGCATCCCGGAGATCGGCCTCTTTTGGGAGCGCCGCACGATGCGAGAGGTCGATGGTCTCTCATTCTGCTGCCTGAGCCCCGTAGACCACCTTGCTCATCTCACCCTGCACATTTTGCGCAACCTGTTTCTTCGCGACTGGATTATCCATCACGTGCGCGAACTGGCCGTCTTCCTTCATGCCCATGCAGACGACGAACCCTTCTGGGAGACCTGGCACGAGACACACTCGCCATTGCTCCGATCCTATGCGGCAATCGCATTTCACTACGCGCGCAACTGGTTCGGTTGTCTTCTCCATCCTTTGCCGGCACACGAGATCGACAGTATTCCGGCAATGCGCCACAGTTGGCTCAATTGTTTCTCCGGCTCTGCCCTCGAGTTAATGTTTCATCCGAACAAGGACTCGATGTGGTTGCATCTGGGCTTGCTTGCCTCACAACAGGAAAGATGGAAGCTGCTCAAGCGTACCTTCATTCCGGCCGTCATCGGGCCCATTGGGTCCGTCCCGCTTCAGGAGCGCAATAGGCGGCCGATTCAGCCCCGCGGCGGTCACCGCTGGCAGCAGTACATCGCCTATCTGGTCTCCCGATCTATTGACCACGGCAGCGCTAATCTTTCCACTCTCGTGCGATGGCTCGGCTGGCGTCTTCCGCAGCATTTGTTCATGCCGTAGTTCCGCAGCCAGCCCTGTGCGTATTTGGCCGCTTCGTGTACCTTCTCTCCTGCAACGGACCGCTGAGAATGCAAGAACAATTGAATGACAATCGACTGACACGACCTAAGTGGCGATACGGATATTGTGGGTGTCGGTGGGCTTCATCCTCTCCGGCTCCACGGCAAACAGCCCTGCCAAGGGCCGGACGAAGGAAGAGCCCTGACTTCAAGGAGGAATTAAGATGCGGATCAATGAATGTTTCACCCCAGATGCAATGAGCGCGCCGACGGCTCGTCGGGAACGCATGACAGGCTGGCGCAATGCCCTGACCGCCGCGATGCTGCTGGCCAGTGTCCCCGCAGTTGCCTTTGCACAATGGCTTGGCGCGGATGACGCATTTCTGCCCAGTCCGGTGAGAACCGTTTCAACCGTTCCGGTGAATGGAGATGTGAATCCATACGGTGTCGCGTTTGTTCCCAAAAACTTTGAAACGGGCTCCGGACCGTTGAAGCATGGGGACATTCTGATCTCGAACTTCAACAATAGTGCAAATCTGCAGGGTACGGGAACGACTATCGTCCGCGCACCCGCGAGCGGCTCTCCGAGCGTGTTCTTCCAGGGCAAGACCGGGCTGGGGCTCTCCACAGCGTTGGGAACACTGCAATATGGGTTCGTTGTGGTCGGCAACGCTCCAACGTCGGATGGCACATCGGCCACCGCGAAACCGGGGTCGCTGCTGGTGATTGATAACCATGGCAAGCTGATCCAGACGATTGCGAATGGGTGGATACAGTATCCGTGGGACATGGCGCTGGTCGATCGTGGAGACCGGGCGATTGCGTTTGTCACCAATGCGCTCAACGGGACAGTGAGCCGGCTTGACTTCAAGGTAAGTTCGAGCGGTCTCACATTGCTGAGCGCGAAGACCATTGCTTCCGGTTATGTCCACCGCGGCGATCCGGTGGCGCTGTTTGTTGCCCCCACAGGACTGGTGTACGACGACAAGCGTGATTTGCTCTACGTTGCCTCGACGGGAGACAACGCCGTCTTTGCGATACCGGGTGCGGCCAACACTCAAACAGATAACGGACAAGGATTCATCGTTTACCAGGACGATGTTCACCTGCACGGCGCGTTGGCATTGGCGCAAGCTCCGAATGGCCATCTGCTGGTAAGCAACAACGACACCGTCAATTCCGATCCCAACCAGCCCAGCGAAATCGTCGAGTTTGCAAAGGACGGGAGTTTTGTCAAGGAACTCTCGGTCGACCCCGGTCAGGGAGGATCGTTCGGCATGGCGGTGAGGTTGATCAATAACCAAGCCATCTTCGCGGCAGTGGATGACAACACGTCAACGCTGATCGTCTGGACACTGAATCTGCCGTAGTGCGAGACCGGCAACTTAAGTAGCCCGCGTGCGCATCAGAGAGCATGCAAAGTTGTGGGGTGATCACGTTGTGAGACTGGACTGAGCGGGTCCATGAGCGGCCGAGGGCCTCGGTGCCGGTGCAGGAGCACAACTTAAACGGTGACTTAGAACATGAAGGGGACGTCGGGGGAGAGCCACTTCACAACCTTGCATGCTTTCACCGAATTCGGGCAACTGCACCATCTTAGCGGCTTCTTTGGAGACGCATACCAACTGCTGCAAGCAAGGCTGTCCATTCTTCAGAAAATGATCGACAACCCGGAGGTGTACTTCTAATGCAAGCCACCATGGTTTTCACCTAATCCGCTGCCGGTCCGCAGGAGAGTCTTCCCGCGCCGCCCTGGGACTCTGTATAGTGATCCTCAACGGAAAAAGTCTATGACGATTGCGGCCGGATTTAAGTCTCGAGACGGAATTCTTCTGTACGCGGATCGGGAGATTACCGAATGCGCAAGCAAGTATTCCCGGTCAAAGATATTTGGAGAGCGGACCTGCCGCTAGGAAAGGAATTGCCATGAATCGCGCACTCACTTTCGTACTGCTCACAACCTCCGCTATTGCGCTCGCCCAATCTCCGCAAATCAAGAACGGGTCACCCGTGTTCCCCGTCACCCGTGATGGCCCGTTCTACCCTCGTATTTAGCTGTATTCTGGCGGTCCGAGAAATCTGCTGCAGATCACCTTACGTGAAAAGGAACTGATCTGCTTCGCATGCCGGTTAAGGAGGAGGGAAAGGAATGCCCAAAGGCGACCAGCTGCTGTGCGAGTGGTGCGATCGCTTCGACCAGCCTATGGTCGGCATTAAGCTGGCGCTCCGTCACTTCGGAAGGAATCCGCGAACGATCCCCAAACAATGCAGGACTGTGATGGTGACAAGAGCCGCTGATAGCATCATCGTGCCTTGGCCACAGCCCCCCACTCGCCGGCCGGACCCGGGACGGACGCTTCTTAGTCGACGTCGCCGGCGCCAAGGTCTCGATAACGAAGTCCCTATCCGGGAACACCACTCGCAACTCCAGTTGGCCTCCGAGAGCGCCGACGTATTCCCGCAGCGTGCTCAAGAGGAAATCGGACTGCTTCTCCATACGGGAGACGGCTCCCTGGGCAATATTGAGTCTCTCGGCGATCGCAACCTGTGTTTGCTGGCGCGCCTGGCGCAGCTTGTGAATGCCGATGCGCTCGAGTTCGGTGTCCGCTTCCCGCTTCAGATTCGCGCGAATCTCGGGAGAGGACTTGTGCTTTAGATCGTTCCACTTGATAGCCATAGCGTTGCACTCCTTTGCATTGCTGTGGGTACGGGTATCCTCGCGCTATTTCTTGATCGTTCTCAGGTGTTCTTCGTAGATGGCGTCCGCTTTCGGCACCATTTTTTCGCACCAGCGTTCATCGCCCGTCTTATCTCCTCCGAGCAGCAGCAATGCCACACGGATAGGATCGAAGGCGTAAAGGACGCGATATGGCCGCCCTTCGCGCTGGATTCTCAACTCCCGCATATGGCTGAATTTCGAATCCTTGATGCCAGTGCTCTGGGGATAGCCAAGAGACGGCCCAGCCTCCATCGGCATGAGTACCACACGCTCGACGCTGTTCTGTTCAGGCTCAGAGAGGTCTTCATACCAGGCCTTGAACTCGTCAGAGACCTCTACCTCGTATGCCATAGATGTAATATCCCATGAATGTGATAGTCGAGTCTCCTCTGCGCATATCACGGTTTGTCATGGGCTTTCGGCCAATGAGCACAGCGAGTGTCCGTCGTCTCGGCCGGAAATGCTTGCACGAAGCTGTCGTCGGAATGTGGCAGGTCGAAGGCCATGAAATGCGCCTTGCGCTCAACCCCGGCGATCACCGCCACGGCCTCGCCGAGGTCCGCCTGCGCCTCGCCCGGAGTATGAGTGCATCAAGAAGTCGGGGGGAGGGACGGTTCGGGCAGGCTGGGAGGATGAATGAACCGACCTTCTTCAATCGCTTGATTCTACGGGCAGTTCTACGTCAGGTGGGCCCGATGGTGATCCGCCTCCTGTCGGTGTCGGATCGGATGGAACTCTCAGAATTCCAGCCTGTGATCCGGCTTGTTCTTGGCTGGAAGAATGATCTCGGTTACATCGTTCGTGTCTACGGTCAGGAGTTCAATAGCTTTCGCCGGAAAACGCGGGGGAAAGCCCTGCACGAGCTGAGGCTCCACCGGCAGGAGAAGTTTCTCTATGTCTGCGATACGTTGCATATGTGGGAGTGAAATATCCGAGTCCTCAACATTGAGGGCGGTCTGGCGAATGGCCACCTGCCCCTCTGTTTGGGTGGCCGCGGGGCGGCTCCCCCAGAGCACTGCGGAGGTCCAACTGGTTACCGCTTGATGCTGAAACGGCAACGAGAGGGTGCTGCCATGTCCGGTCCGGTCAGGCTGGAAGCCGGCATCGAATTGTATGCGGAGGCTTGCCCGGATGAACCGGCGGAAACGTGGGATCGGCTCCGGGCAGCCTTGGAGGAAGGCTATCGGAGCATTGATCAAAGGCGGAAAGAATACGGGCCGCTCGAACCAGATCGGTTCGACCTTCGGGAAGCCAATGCGCGGTTGAGTCAGTTGCGGCCGTACGCGAGGTTGCAGCCATGAACGTCCACGTGGAGGTCGTGTGCATCAGTGCGGACGGAACTGAACAACGCCGGGAAGTGCTGGAGATCGAACGGGCGGAACTGGCGATGGAAACACTGGGTTTGAGTTTGCAGGAAGGCAAGGCCCTGTTGAAAGGGGTGCAGGATTGGGTCGTTGCGCTGCAGGTCAACGAAAACCTGGAGCGGCAAAGGGTCTGCAAGCACTGTGGCCGACGGCACTCCACTAAGGATGCCGGCCGCACCCCCGTCAAGGCGGTCTTTGGTCGCGTCGAGGTGCCAAATCCACGCTGGCACCGGTGCACCTGTGAGACCACGGGTGCAAAGACATTCCGGCCCACGAAAGCGTGGCTGCAAGGGCAAACCAGTCCGGAACTGCTTTACCTGGAGACGAAGTGGGCTTCGTTGGTCCCATTCGCCAAAGTGGCAGACCTGCTGGTTCTTCCGCACTTTCGGTGCAAGCTCACCCCATCCGAAGACCCGCAAGTGATTGAAATACTGTGGGATGTGTCCTCATTCCCAAAAAGTCGTGCGGCAGCCTCTCCGATACTTGCCATGCTAAACAACAGCGTCTGTAGAATCCGCATCTTAGCCACATTTTCGGGTAAGAACCCGCACCGAAAGTGCGGAAGAACCGATTTAAGTGCAGCGCGACAACCGCGCTGTCACGGCTAGTGCAAAAATCCACTTTATGCTGATTGAAATATCCTCCACCCTCTGGCGGTGGGCTACCGGTCCGATTCTGGAGGCAGAGGAGGGCCGACATTGCTGAGGGGTAGAGACGTGGATGAGATCAAGGAACTCAAGCGGGAAGGGCTGAGCATACGGGCCATCAGCCGGCTGACTGGCTATGACCGGAAGACGATCAGCCGATATTTGTTGGCACCCACAGGCAGGCCGGTCTACGGACCGAGGCCGGCTGCGGCCAGCAACCTGGAGCCATTCAAGGCGTATCTGAAGGGGTGCCTGAAGGCCGGCGTGTGGAACGCACAGGTACTGTTTCGAGAGCTTCGTGAGCGTAATTACGGAGGCGGCTACTCGACGTTGACAGAGTGGCTGCGGCCGCAGCGGATGGAAGCTTTGACGGTTGCGGTGCGGAGATTTGAGACGCCGCCTGGCAAGCAGGCGCAGGTTGACTGGGGCCATCTCGGCTCGCTGTCGGAAGCGGGCGCGGAGCATGCGATGTGGGGCTTCACCATCACGTTGGGTTACAGCCGCATGATGATGGCCGAAGCGGCGACGGGCCAGAAGCTGGGGACGCTGCTGCGGATGCATGAGTCGGCCTTCAGGCAGTGGGGAGCGGTGCCGGAGGAGATTCTCTACGACCGGATGAAGACCGTCTGGACCGGCATCGACGAACGCGGCGAGATCGTCTGGAACGTCATCTTCCTGGACTTCGCACGCTACTGGGGTTTCACCCCGCGGCTTTGCCGCCCTTACCGGCCTCAGACGAAGGGCAAGATCGAGTCGGGAGTCAAGTACGTGCGGCGCAACTTCCTCTGCGGACTGCTGGGACGCGAGCCGGACAACCTCGGGGATCTCAACGCGGAGATGCGCCGCTGGATTGCGGGAGTTGCCAACCGGCGCGTCCACGGCACAACACATGAACAGGTTCTGCTCCGCTTCGATGAGGATCTGTTCGCCATGCAGCCGATAGATGGGCGTCCGCCTTATCCGTATATGGATGACGAGCAGCGCAAGGTGGCGCGCGACGCCTACGTTTCCTGGCAAGGCAGCCGATACTCCGTGCCCTGGCTCTGCGCCGGCAAGGAAGTCTGGGTTCGCGGTCACGGAGACCAAGCCGAGGTCCACCATGGCGCAGAACGTATCGCAGTGCATGAGCGGGCGATGCGGCGTCATCTGGTCATCACGCACAGCCAGCACCATGCCGGCATTCCGCTGGGCATCAAGCAGAACGGAAAAACGCTGATCCACATTGTTCAGAGTGCGCCGGCAGTCGAGCGCCGTCCCTTGGCCGCCTATGACAGCGTGGCTTGTGGGGGTGCGCGATGACTCCGATTGAACAACTGCGAACTACACTGGCCTCGCTGAGCCTGACCGCCATCGACGCACGACTTGATTCACTGCTGGAAGCCGCCGCGAAGAAAGAACCATCGTATGCCGATTTCCTCGCCGAGGTCATGAACACCGAAGCCGACGCGCGGCGCCAGCGTTACCTCAAGGCCAGGCTGCAACTGGCGCATCTGCCCTACATCAAGACCTTCGATCAGTTCGACTTCGGCTTCCAGCCCTCCATCGACGAGCGCCAGATCCGCGAACTGCGCACCCTGCGCTTCGTCCAC
>Ga0181527_1001370_pt1 | contig 25178 bp, 24 predicted proteins | sample PEATcosm2014_Bin_30_FD_119762 | JGI IMG/M metagenome (GOLD analysis project Ga0181527, IMG submission 119762) | Peatland microbial communities from MTU Mesocosm Facility, Houghton, MI, USA - PEATcosm2014_Bin06_60_metaG | ecosystem: Environmental > Terrestrial > Soil > Wetlands > Peat | place...
CCTCGTCCAGAGCTTGAAAAGCTCTTTTTCTCCATCGGCTATTATCGCCAAAAGGCCAAGGCGGTCCATGAAGTGAGCCAACAGCTCATCGAGCAATTCAATGGAATTGTCCCCCACACCAGGGAAGAATTGCTTTCTCTCAAGGGAGTTGGCATCAAAACGGCCAACCTCGTCTTGGGCGAAGGATTTGGCATTCCTGCTATTTGCGTCGATATTCATGTCCATCGAATCTCAAATCGTTTCGGTTTGGTTGATACCAAAACGGCCGAACAAACCGAAGTTGCCCTACAGGAAATCCTACCAAAAGAGTATTGGATAGAATTCAATCACCTTTTGGTCATGTGGGGCCAAAATATCTGCGTCCCCGTCTCCCCATTTTGTTCGCGCTGCGTGCTCAGTGACATTTGCCCAAAAAAGGGCGTCATGCGCCGGCGTTAAAAAAGAGCCCCGACTTGCGGGGCTAATTTCTTTATTTATTCTTGATTTGATTGAGAGCAATGCACATTGCCAAACGAAGTATTTTTTTGTGGCCGACTCATCTTTTGCTGAATATGTATGAGTAATGAATGGACATTTTTTATGATTTCTCCTGCTACTTGCGTATATTCTTTGATGATATTGATGTTATCTATGTTGGGTTTTGGGTAGCGTGGTGTTGTATTATACGGATTAAGTTTGATAACTAAATTTTTGAAATGAACTAACGTTGGGTCCCATTCAATACACTGCGCTAGGAGTTTGTTAAGATCATGACTGTATTTAAGATCTCCGCCATTAAATAAACAGAATGATTTCAGACTTGTTTCAGTTGCTTGTTGCAATAGATAAAGAGCAAGGCCATGAAGAGTAGGATGCGATAAGAATAGATCTTGTGCGCCATTAAAATCATTACGCGCCTGATTAAACCAATCAGTGACGGTATGCGCTGTATCTGGGAAGAATGAATGGAGAATGATTAGACGCTTTCTTCTATGAAATTTACCTTCGGAAATTACCTCTAAATAGTTTAAGAATGAAGAATAACATTGCAGAAGAGATCCCTCCTTGTCGGCTACTGAGAGAGTTTCTAGTGTTCTTATAGAATCTATTATTTCGTCATGATTTTGTTGTATAAACTCTCCTAGCGTGTAGATAGATCCTGATGGGTTAAATTCTGGAAATATTTTGTTGTAAATAAGGGTTATCACATCCTCGTGATAACCCTTATTATTGAGCCAATCTTGAAGAACTGTATGAAGCGGAACATTTCTGAATTTCTCGAAGTATTCATCTTTTTGGCGATTCATTTCGCTTCTTAATGCCCTATAGATATGAGTATGTTCGCATTCAGTGAAAGAAATAAATTTGATATTTTCTTCTTGATTCATATAAGCCATTCGTTTTAAGAAATATAAAGTTTACAAAGCTAAAGTGATTATTTTGTTCCCAACCAATCTTTCAAATTTACCCATCCCTTATTTTTATATTTCTTTGACGGATTCGATGGAATTCCCATTGGTTTGGGTGGCAAATGCAAAAGTCTTCCTGCACAATAATCATTCCATTCTGTTTGTTTGCTCAATTTAAGTGAATGAGCGAAATCGCGAGCATCATTGAAAGACCAAAAGCCTCTGTTGCAATTGAATTTCGAAATGCCACTTCCGAGAAAGTTTGGCCAATCTATCCATTCGCTATAAGCCTCGTCGGGTTTTCTTGGTATATCATTGGGCAGTGGAGGTAAATGTTTAAATTCTCCGTTGATATATCTGAGCCAATCTTTAGCATTCTTTAGCTTGAAGCTTTGGGTTAAGCCTGCTGCCTCATTATAAGGTCTCCAATTTTTTGATTTATCGTGATTGCTAATACGGCCAGTTCCCAAGAAGTCATTCCAACTTATCCATTTGTTACCATATTCTGCCCGTTTATAAGTTTTCGAAGGGGATGCGGGTATGTCATCAGGTAGGGGAGGTAAATCTGGCCTTTTGCCTTGAGTGTATGAATTCCAATCATCTCTACCATGTAATTTTAATGTATGTGCGAATGCGCGTGCACTTTCAAGAGGCCGATATTTTCGAAGTCTAGGAGCTATTTGGTTGGTGCCCAGAAAATCCCCTAAATTAATCCATTCCTTGTATGCTGCCCATGGAGCCTTTGGTATGTCGTGTGGCAAGAGAGGTAGCTGTGGCATTTTACCTGCAGTATATGATTCCCATTCGGTTTCGCTGAGTAGAGCCAATTGCCATACAAATTCTTTAGCGTCTTGAAATGGTCTCCATTGACGGCGGCTCATTTGAATTGCATCACGTAATTTTTGGAAAGTATCTATATTACAAGCGCGGCTTGTATATCGCAGCAAAAAATCTAAAGGGTCTGTTTTGTATATCAAGTCAATATCAATATCTTTTGATGAGATACCTTCCATATTTATGCTTCGCCGTGAGAACATATTTAAGATCTGATTAGCAACTTCCTCTTTGTATTCGATAATGCCATGATTTTCTAACACTCGCTGAGCAACTGTTTCACGTTCATCTCGTGATGTGCAGCCGAATAAATTATGACAAACATCTTGCACTATTATTTCTTGCTTTGCCTCATCAGGGATTGCCAGGCTTAGCCAATTTCTGTTGCTTTCAGTTAGCTCTGCATTGAGATCATTGTCTTTCGATGGCAGTTGGGATTTTTTTGTTTTTATTACCACTGGATTGAGGATGTTTTCTAGAATCAGAGAAGCTAAGATCGCTTTAAGATAGTCGTTTAAGTTCTCTTCAAACTTTTCTGTATCCTGTTGATCCAATGCAAATGGAAGCAATTGAATTACTTCAACATGCTCCTTGCCTTCAGCATCTCTAAATAGTCGACCTATCATTTGAATCATGTCCTGAAGCGAAGATCTTGCGCCTACTATGATGCTACGATTGGCCCAAATCCAATTTGCTCCTTCTTTGAACATGCCAAGAGTGATGATCGCATCAAGGGCATCGCGGTTTTCTTTTAGGTTTCCACTATTGAGAAATTCTTTTTTTTCAATACGTCCCGTTTCATTAACCAAATCAAGAATTTTGAGCTTGTTTTCTTTATCATTGCCGCCATGCACAGAGCGATAGATGCTAATGATAGTATCTACCTCCTTATATTTATTGCCTGTAGAGTGCTGTGATATTGGGTGGGGTATATAAATGATATCCTTTCCCCGATATTGCTTAAGAATGAGCTCAATAGCTTTGAAATAATCAGAGCCGCATAGCAAGAAATCGAAGCTGAAAGATTTTAAGTGTTTCATTGATTTAAAATATTCATCGAAGGGCAGATTGAATCGCTTAAACTTCGCTTCCATATCAGGAGTGAGCAAGCTGCATCTGTCTCCCCTAAAAAAAGAAGCTGTTGTGAGTCCAAGTTCGGCATTGCATTCAGAAGAAGTTAAAATATGTGTTGCTAATTCTCCCAAGCCATTATTAAGTACGGCGCCATTGAGGCTTTCAATGGCGACATTTTTAACATGATGAGCTTCATCTATCCATATTAGAAGATTGTTTAAAAGATCAAGTCTGTGTATAGAACGAAGCTTGCGATGCAGGGCAACCAATGTTGCATGAGTACAAATGATGGTTCGATCATTCAATGATGTAGGTGAATTTTGTAGCCAATTAATTAAATATTCTACCGTTCTTCGATTTTGTTTTTGACTATCGCAAAGATTATGTTTGATTTGCCAGTGAAGCTTTGTGTCGTTAGGCATCATTATTTTTGCGGTAATAAAGCCAGGAGCGATAATAGTTTGTGGCACTGCAATGATTGTGCGAAGCGATTGGTTTTCCTGCATCTTGAATGCCGACAGCAGGCACATCATCCATGATTTTCCGCTCCCCATAGGTGCATTGAGGATCATATATGGTGCATTGTTTAAAAGCTCAAAGGCAGGTATTTGCCAATTGCGCATTGCATAAAAGCCGTCAGTATGATTTGCGGATTGTGTCGGATTATTTTGCCAATTGAGCTTGAAGGCATTGAGCTTGTTGAATTGATCTGGATGCATGTAAGTAGTTCCACTAAGTTTTGAACATATGTTGACGGAGAAAAGTTTTGTTGTCATAATAATGCACCAAGTGCTACTTTTTAGCAAGTGCAATTTATATACTTTGATAACAATAGTTACATTTATCGAAAAGGAATTACGATGGAATATAATCAGAACCAAATGGGGTATTTGAAGGATCGTCAAAAGGCAATCGCTGATCTAAATTTAACGTTGAAATATATGAAGAAAGATGATTTTTTGTTTTGCTTGCATAATATTGCCATTCAACAAGGAGTCGCTAATATAGCTCAAAAAACTGGTTTGAGTCGGGAAGGTTTATACAAAATACTTCAGCCAACTGGTAACCCGCATCTTGATGTTTTGATGTTAATTTTGGATTCAATGGGTCTTGAATTGCAACTTTCTTTGAAGGCTGGTGATATTCATACGCGAAAGAGTTGTTCGCCGATGAGGACGAATTCCTTCAAGCAAACATATCCTGCATTAGCTGCCTACTGGCATCCAAACAAAAACGCGGGTCTAACTGCTAATGATATTGTACCGAGTAGCCGGAAGCGCATATGGTGGAGATGTTGGGATTCTAATAATGATGTAGTGCATGAATGGGAAGCCACAGCATCAAGTTTGGTGATAACTCTCAAAAAAGATTTTTTAAAAAATCATCAATTTACAGAAAGATCATTTGCTGATCGACTAAAAAAAGTATGTCCAATTTGCGCAAATCAATAATACTTTACTCCGTGAAACCAGATAGGATTCTTTTATGTTTGCTCTCGCTGTGTGCTCAGTGACATCTGCCCTAAAGGGCGTTGTGCGCCGACGGTAATTAGCCATTAAAGCACAGTGAAATTTCTGGAATCGGATATTTGTGCTATCATTATGCATATGAAGATAAAAATAATACTGGTAAAAGCATTTACCAATGATTCAAATGCCGGCAACCCTGCCGGTGTTATTCTTAATGCCGATCATCTTACGGTTGATCAGATGCACTATATAGCGCGTGGGCTTAATTTCTCTGAATCAGTATTTGTGCTTAAATCTGATAAGACCGATTGCAGAATGCGGTACTTTTCTCCCACCAAGGAAGTGGATTACTGCGCGCATGCAACGCTTGCAGGAGCCACTGTGTTACGCACGATGATGGCGGTCGAGACTCACGAGACAAATGCGGGAGTTTTCAAAATAGCGGTGGATAAGCAATCTGATCTGATTACCTTATGGCAACAAGCTCCTACATTCGGAGCGCTCATTGAGAGTGCGGAGCTTGCGCCGTTATTAGGCGTCACGACTCATGACATTAATCCGAATATGCCATGCCAGATAGTTTCTACCGGAGTTCCTAAACTTATGATCCCCATGCAATCACTCCAATCATTGCAGGCGATTCAGCCAGATTTTGAAGGAATTAAGCAATTTTGTGTATCAACTGGCGCACGTGGTTTTTATCCATTCAGCACAGAAACCATCTTTCAAGATTCTCACTTTCATGCACGCCAATTCAATCCTCTCGCGGGCATCGATGAAGATCCAATCACTGGTATTGCAGCGGGCGCGTTGGGAGCATATTGGATGCATCATCACCATGATAACGTTACTCCCTATATCGTCGAGCAGGGATACAACATGGGTAAGTTTGGAAAAGTATATGTCACGGTGAGTGCGAACGCTGAACAGCCTGTCATGATACATGGACAGAGTGTTATTGTCGGCGAAACAATATTGGATGTATAAAGCCCGAAGAAGGGCGTCGTGCGGCGGCGTTAGGGCGATAAAATTTTATACCAAATAGCCCGATCATCCTGAGCGAAGCGATCCGGCGCAGTTGCGCAGGATGCGAAGTCGAAGGGCGTTTCGTCTCGAGTGTTTTCCGCTGCGCGAAGTGTAGGAAAAAGTGCGAGAGATTGATATAATTGACGTTGTTTATAAATAATCACCACACACATTATCAGGGCTCGTATGAAAAAAATAGTTATATCAATGCTTATCGTTACTGGTTTTTCAACAATAAAAGGTGAGGTAGCATCTACAAAGGATACTGATCTCGGAGCGCCAAGCAAAACTGTAGTGGTTTTTCTCAGGGCGGCTGGGATAGGTAGTAATAGGATAAGTGTATGGGTGGACGCATTAAGAAAATGTAGTGCGCAGGTTGGTGTCAATATTAAGACCTATATGGCAAGCGAACGTAATTCACGGGTTATAATGGTTGGCGCGGACGCAATAGCAATAAGAAAAGCAGTAGAGAACAACACGCAACCAATCGAGGGGGATATCGTCATGGCTCATTTTGTGATGGAGGGCGATGCCGATTCAGTAAGCGTACATTCAGATATACACACCGTTGAAGTAATCCAAGCTGCCGATGAAAAAGGTTGGCAAGCGTTAAAAACCAAAATGCCTGATGCTACGAGTGGGAGCTATGTAGAAAGAGATTCTTGCACCAAATGTGTCTATAAATGGAAGGCCGTGGTTGAGCAAGAGAAATTGAGAGTCTTGTATCATAAAGAAGGATCATGCAAAAGTGATTTCGCTAAAGAACTCTTTTTTGCGGCCATAACTGAGCAACAAGCATAACGGGTTATTCTATCCGTTGAGATCTACACGCCTTCAGGGCGTGATTTTCGCCTAGAACAAAAAAAGCCCCGATTCTTTTTTAACTTGAGAATCGGGGCTTACTGTTTAGAACAAAGATATCACTCATTGGTCTCTAGCATCCTAATACATTGAGTGTATGAGTATTTATACACAAAAAAGTCACCATGTATCAATGTATCCGGTTATCATATGCTGTGGTTCACATTTTCAATGGCATCAGTCATTTGTAAATATTCTTCTATGTGTTCTACAAGGGCAGATGTGCCTCCATGATGCTTAATGTGCAGGGCGAAGCCTATGATTCTGTTGTAATTTGAGAGAATGGTTTTTTCATATGCATGAATTGATGATGTAGCTACCGGATCATTTTCGATCAGTTGCAGCACAGCCTTAAGTTGAGTAATTTGATGGCGCGACAGGCATATATCATCTGTTGCATGAATGAACAATCTTTTATTAAGTTCAAGCGGTTGTTGAGGAAATATTCCCGGCCCGATGGGTGTTTTTATGACAGGATATGCATTATGTTTAAGTGCAATAAGGGCTGCATGTACGATGATTTCATGATTGGATTCAGGATGAATGGGATAGGAATGTTGCATGTGTGAGGTGCGATTTTTATAGACGGTATCAAAATGTTGAGCGAGATTATCAGTTTCCGGATCTTGCTGATATGCGGTGAGTTGCGCTTCAATGTGAGCGATTGAAAGATGTTCCGATTGTGTGTCCGTAGCGCGAATTATTGATGAGTACAGCAGTGCTATGCATGCTATGTGCATTGAGTAATGCATGAATGTCCCCCCTGACATGAAATACAAATACAGCATAGAGTGTAATTATTTTATGCGTCATAAGTAAAGAATATTAAAAATAGGCATAAAAAAGCCCCGGCGATGCGGGGCTCAATTTTTGATAGCTTTTTTTAAATTTGGTTCTCATTAGAACGCATTCAACTCACGTGCGCGGGTGATGACATCTTCAATTGAAAGTCCGAACTCTTGTTTGCCATCACGATGACGTAAAGTAACGGTTTTATTTTCAACTTCTTTATTGCCGAGCACGAGCATCCATGGAATTCTATCAAGTTGCGCAGTTTTGATTTTCCCCGATATTGGGTCAGACGATTCGTCCATTTCGGTGCGAATTGATGCATCATTGAGTTTTTGCATGATCTCATCTGCATAGGCACGCTGATCATCGGTAATGGTCAAGACGCGCACCTGCACGGGTGAAAGCCAGAAGGGGAAATTGCCTTTATAGTGTTCAGTCATAATACCCAAGAATCGTTCAAAGGTGCCATAAACGGCACGATGAATGACGACCGGATATTCTTTTTGGCCATGAGAGTTAATATAGGTGAGATCAAAATTGTGCGACAAGAAGAAATCAAGTTGTATGGTGCTGCATTGCCATGTTCTTCCCATGGCATCTTCGATATGAAATTCGATCTTTGGTCCGTAAAATGCGCCTTCACCTTCTTGAATGGTGTAGGTTGCGCCGGCAGCTTCAAGTGCACCCTTCAAAGATTGCTCTGCTTTTTCCCAGAATTCATCAGTCCCTAATGATTTCTCAGGGCGTGTTGAAAGTCTGATGCTAATCTTCTCAAATCCGAATTTATGCATTACTTCATGCACCATTTTAATGGTAGTCAATACTTCTTGCTTGATTTGATCGACAGTGCAATAAATATGTCCATCATCTTGCGTGAATGCACGTACACGAAAGAGGCCATGCAATGCGCCTGAAATTTCATAGCGATGATCAAGAGCAAATTCTGCAAGACGCAAGGGTAGTTCGCGATAAGAGCGAGGGCGTTCGCGATAGAGTAATGCTGATCCTGGGCAATTCATCGGACGAATTGCGTACGTCTCTTCATCCATATGGCAGAAGAACATATTGTCTTTATAGTGGGCATAATGGCCAGACTGTTTCCACAGCTCTTCATTGAGCATGATTGGGGTAGAAATTTCTTTGTATCCGGCTTTTCCAATTATTTTACGCATGTATGCGGCCATAACATTTAGAATTACTTTACCTTTTGGGTGGAAGAATGGAAATCCGATACCTTCATCATGGAATGAGAAAAGATCCATTTGTTTACCGATTTTACGGTGGTCATACTTCATCGCTTCTTCGCGGAGCGTGAGATACGCATTCAATTCTTTTTCGGTGAAGAATACGACGCCGCTAATACGTTGTAACGGTTGATCATTGCGATCAGCGCGCCAGTATGAGCCTGATATCCCGATTAATTTAAAATGTTTGAGTTGGCCGGTAGTTTCAACGTGGCCACCTTTGCATAAATCATAAAAATCACCTTGGGTTGCAAGACCAGTTGTATCTCCCGGGATGCCATCGATAAGTTCGAGTTTAAAGCGATTATTTTTATAGATTTCTCGCGCTTTTTCTTTGGGAATTTGTGTGTGCTCAATAGGTAGATTACGGTTTGCAATTTCAAGCATGCGGGCTTCAATTGCGGGCAAATCACTTTCTTTAAGATTGGTTACGGGTAAAAAGTCATAGAAGAATCCATCTTTGGTGGCAGGACCAATCGTGAGTATTGTCTGAGGAAAAAGCTCTAATAATGCATGGGCAAGAAGATGCGCTGCTGAGTGACGTAACTGACTCATGTCTTTTTCTGCCATTGTGGTTCCTTTAAGGGTTTTGATAATAAATTTTTAGCTTTGTGAACAAAATGTATCTCTCTTAACCCATTCGATACGATTTGATCCTCAGGATCAAATCACTCAGGGCGAACGGGATGAATGTATTTTCCTGTTATCTCGGTGATAAACAGCTTTCAAGTCGTCTTGATATTAGTTTTAAATTTTGTTTACAGAGCCAAGTGATATTTTCAACAGAATAAATTCAAAAAACAGTATACCATCGAGATTAAAAAAATACAGACGCCCAGTTCTTTGCTTGGGGTTAAGTGATGTGATACGCTGCCAAGTGTGGTTGTATTGAAACACCCTTTAGTACGGTGGGTCCTATGGCAGAAAAGATATATTTGTTGGATACCAACGTTTTAATTCACGATCCCGAGGCGATCTTTAAATTTTCCGAGTCATTGGTGGGTATTCCCTCAATGGTGCTTGAAGAGCTTGACGCATTCAAGCGGGAGGGGACCGATCGGGCACGGAATGCGCGGGAGGCGATTAGGCATCTAGACGCGCTGCGAAATCGAGGATCCTTAAAAGATGGAGTTGATCTCGATAACGGCGGCAAGGTAAAAGTGATGTTTTTAAAAGAGGGCAACCGTCAAACGTTGCCCTTTAAAATGCCCATAGAGGATAATCAAATTTTACTTTTGGCTTGTACGTTAAAAGATGAGTATGATGTCAGATTTATTACGAAGGATTTTAATGCACGGGTAAAAGCAGATGCGCTTGGCCTGATTGCAGAGGATTATTTAAAAGGACGCATAACGAAAGATGAGTTCTATCATGGATGGCGGCGTATTCAGGTGCCTTCCATATCACTCAAAAAAGGAATGCCTCCTGAACTTGAAGCGTATGGTGAAGATCAGCCGCTTGAGGTGAACGAGTTTGTGCTGGTTGAGAGTCAGCACAATCCTCATAATTATTCCGTGTTTAGGCATCTTGGACGTAACAAATTTAAACTGGTAGAAGAGCCGCAACTGCGATGGCCCTTGAAACCAAAGAACCCTCAACAATTGATGGCGCTCGATCTTCTTTTGGATGATTCGATACAATTGGTGAGTTTATTTGGACCAGCGGGGACGGGTAAAACATTTTTAGCACTCCTTGCGGGAATGCATAAAGTGTTGGTTGAAGATCAGTTTGAAAAAGTGTTAATAGCAAGGCCGGTTGTGCCTCTTGGTAAAGATATTGGTTATCTGCCGGGGGACGTCCATGAAAAATTGTATAACTGGATGTTACCAGTGTATGACAACATGGAATTCATTGCGCATTCAACGGCAACCGGAGAGCATCTTGAGGAGTTGAATGGAGAGATTGAGCCAGAAAGGCGCAAGCATGGTAAGCATCAAGGAAAATATGCGCAAGGGCGATATCCCGCAAAACATGGTCATCGAAAAAAAGAAAAAGGGGAAAAGGGCGGGTTACAATCTCTTGATGAGCTCATTCATCGAGGTAAGGTAAGTTTGGAGGCAATCACCTATATGCGTGGTCGGTCGATACCCTATCAATTCATTTTCATAGATGAAGTGCAAAATTTGACGCTGCACGAAGTTAAGACGTTGGTCAGTCGTGTGGGTGAAGGAAGTAAAATTGTGCTCGCAGGGGACCCGTATCAGATCGATGCGCCCTATCTTGATTTTGCGTCGAACGGTCTTGTGGTGGCAGCAGAAAAGATGAAAGGCCAAGAAGTTTTTGGATCGGTTTATCTTGAAACAAGTGAGCGAAGCATATTGAGTAAGCTTACGAGCGAATTATTGTAACCTAATAGTTTAGATATTAAAAAAGAACGAGCGGATGTAAAAATCCGCTCGTTCTTTTTTAAAGCTTTACCAGCAAGAAAGAATGCGTTTGGCACTTGCTATGATGGCAGGAATGAGGGGTTTTTCTTTGAGTTGATTGAGTGTGTATTGGGTACAGCCGACTTTATATTTACACGATGCGGGGCCAAGGAGTGGCCGCAGGCCGAGGATGAGGAATCGAAGGATTGCTTTTATCATAATTTGGCGAACGCCGTAGCGAAGGTTGTTTTGAGTTCATCGAAGGGTGTTTCGATACCTTCTTTTTTAATGATGGCGATGCAGTCAACGCCACGTTCATAGAATTTTTGCTCAAAAAAAATCGCCTTAATGCGTCGGCGAACTTTGTTCCGTTGGGAAGCTTTACCGATGCGCTTAGGCGTTATGACGAGGATCCTACCATATTCGTGTACCTGAGGACTTACGATGATATCAGTGGTAGGAGTTTTGAGAACGCGTTTGCCACGTTTGAGAATCGTTCTGACCTCTATGGGTTCAAAACGAGACATGTTGCGCACTACGCGTTCCATGCGATTATCGCTTATTTGGAGCTGACAGTAAGTCTTTTTCTGCCTTTAGCTCGGCGACGATTGATGATTGTACGGCCGTCGTGGGTTTTCATACGTTTGAGAAAACCATGTTTACGAGCGCGTTTTTTGTTACTTTTTCTAAAACAGGTAACTGACATGAACTATCCTTAGAATTGCTTGAGATATGCTGTATATACCCTATAAGTATAGGGGAAAATCAGCTTTTTTCAACCCTTTGCTCTTATTCCTTAAACTGAGCGCGAAACGCCCGGTTTTAACCGTTGAGCGTTATTTTGACGCACAAAGGTAGCGCTCGGCATCAAACGCAGCCATACAGCCGGTTCCCGCAGAGGTAATTGCCTGTCGGTAGCGATAATCGGCTACATCCCCCGCTGCAAAAATACCCTCTACCGAGGTTTTAGTACCCTCCTTGAGGGCTATATAGCCATAATTATCCAGTTCAATCTGGCCTACAAAAGGCTTGGTATTGGGAGTAAGACCAATGGCAATAAACAGTCCATCTACTTCAAGATCTTGCGTTATACCCGATTTTTGATTCTTTATAGTGGCTCCTGTGACGTGGGTACCATTGCCCCGAATCTCGGTGACCGTGCTGGCATAGATGATCTTGATATCGGGATGTTTGAGCACTCGCTCTTGCATAGCATAGGAAGCAGTCAGTTCATCGAGAATATGGACTACGGTGATTTGATTAGTGAATTTAGTCATGAAGGAGGCATCTTCCATGGCAGTGTCTCCGCCACCAACGATGAGGACCTTTTTATCCTTGTAGAATGCGCCATCGCAGGCAGCGCAAGTGGTAACCCCTTTGCCCCAATATTCATTTTCTCCAGGGACCTGTAATCGGCGTGGCGTTGATCCGGTGGTGATGATGACGCTGCGGGCTTTGAGTTCAGCCCCCGTATCGGTCCAGAGAGTGAACGGTTTTTGAGAGAAATCTACTTTAACGACTTCTTCTGAGCGAATGGTGCAGTTAAAGCTTTTGGCATGATTTTGCATGTTGATCATCAGTTGGGGGCCAAGAATGCTTTTTTCTCCTGGCCAATTTTCTACGTATGAAGTACCCATGAGTTGGCCGCCCGGTTTTTTGCCTTCCAGGATGATTGGATTAAGATTGGCGCGCGCGGTATAAATTCCTGCGGTCAGTCCCGCGGGCCCCGATCCAATAATTACCACGTTATGAATCATTCGATCATGGTTCGATCCTGCGGACTCATCCCGAATGGAGCTCTGCGATGACTCAGGCAGGACGGATGTGTTCTTCATGAAAATTCCTTTATTGGCGCGTGAGGTGATAAATAATGTGATTTAATGCTTTCTCTCTTAAGCACGAAAGCTTTAATGCTTCATGTGAAATGGGCCTTTCTTGGCCATTGACCTTCGATGAAGGGACATCAAAATAGACAAATTCTTTGGTACGAGGGCGTTGTGTGAGTGTTAGATAACTCTTAATATCATGTTGCGATGCCTGCATGTTATCTTGAATTGCCAATTGACCGAGTAGAATCATTTCTTTAATTTGCTTTTCAGCTAACTCGCGCACCCGTTCCTTAAAATCTTTTTGCACACGATATACCTGATAATCGGGATTATCCTGTAAAGCATCAAGTATATATTTAGTTTGTCGCAAAACAAGATGATTGGGAATGGTGAAACGATGCTTTGTGAGTAGCAATTTCAGGGACTCTTCGGCCATTGAGCGGCGTTGAGAAAGATCATTGCGATATGAAAAAACTTCAATGAGCTTGTGAGATAACTCTTTGTTTGTTTTTAATTTAAAGTATTTCTTGAACGATTCGAGGCAAAAGTATAATTGAGGGACCGTATCAAGAATGGCGATACGAAAGAAATAGTTGGTTGCGATGGTATTGCTAAAATAGTCTTGAAGTCCTTTATTATTGGTAATAAAAACATCACCTATTTTTTTATTGACGAAAAGCTCTTGCATTGCTACATCAGCTTCTTCATCTCCAATTTTAAGCCATAAGGTTTCGGTGCAATCGCCGAGTAATGGTATGCCTGCTTCGTTGACAAGGCATAGTGTGAAATTAACCCAATCGCCAACATGGATGGGGGCAGATTCATACTTTTTGAGGAGTTCTTTTTCTTCTTTTACAAAGGTTTCAACTTGCCGATCGAGATCTTTATATTTTTTACGTTTAGGCGCTTTGAATGGATAATATTTCCATTCTTGTATGATCGCATCGGTAAAAAGAGTCAATTCAAAACTGAATCGTGCATCTTCATCGATTTTGAGTGCGATGGTTTGTAGGCGTGGTTCGCCGACGACGAGCATTTTATGTTTTTGAATTTCACGATAAAGATAATTTAAAACTACATAACGAAAGAGAAATTCTTTGATGTGATCGATCAGGGTTGAAGTGAAATTTTTTTCGATGTACGAAATGGGGACTTTGCCTTTGGGGAACCCCGGGGCTTCAACATTATTTTGCTGAGCCTGTGCGGCAAGATGGTATAAGGTATTTATATATTGACTGGGCACTACAACGGTAGCGTAACAAAATCGAGGATGTTCATATTCAAGTTCTAGCCGCAAATTAGATGGGATATCGCCTTCATGAACCACGCGTTCTCCTTTTATGCTACTTTGCGGAATGCCAACAGGCGGATAATCCGCTCTCGAAGAATTCCGCGCGATACAACGGGCTTCAAGCCGTTGTGCGCTTTAATTGGTGCAAGAGAAGGGACTCGAACCCCCACTCCTTTCGGAACTGGATCCTAAGTCCAGCGCGTCTACCAGTTTCGCCACTCTTGCACACATTTTTTATATCTCTGCGGACGCTCAACAGTTTCCTGCGATAGTCCCACTGCTTGGCAGTGCTCTTTTGCGAAAGCTTACTACTTTGCAAAGACTATGAGAAGCATAATTTTGTTACCGTGTTGTACACAGTCGTAATTCAATACATAAATTTCAATTTTTGTCCTTCGGTTCTTCGCAGAGCTCATCGCTCACGATGACCCGGGCTTGCCGTAGGAAATGGTCCGTCTACCCGTCTACGCCTTACGGCTTCGGTCGGGCACGCGCACCGGTCATCCTGAGCAAAGTCGAAGGACGTCGGACAACCTTCGAACTGTGCTATCAAAGTTTATTTTAAAACCATCTTTAGCATTGGCCCCGCCAGCCGTAGCCTTGGCGAAGGTTGGTGGGCTGCCTTGGAGTCGAACCAAGGACCTGCAGATTAAGAGTCTGTTGCTCTACCAGCTGAGCTAGCAGCCCCAAGCGTCCTTTTCAATACTGAATTATTGTACCAGAGTCTGATATAAAATAAAGAGGTTTTTTAAAATTCTCTGATTTCTTTGGCTTTTTTTTCACCTTTATCGTCTGCGAGTTTGCAAAAGCGGTCGGTGACCTCTTGCAATATGTCTGAAAGACGATTGAAAAAATTCTCAGAAATAGTTTTATCTTTCTTAGCATCGCGGATGAGATTATTGTAATCTTTGCGCACATTTCGTATCGCAATTTTACATTCTTCAACTTTTTTATGCAGAATTTTTACCAATTCTTCGCGGCGCGATGAGCTCATTTCAGGAAGGGTAAGGCGAATGATTTGACCATCGTTTTGTGGGCTGAGTCCAAGGTCAGAGTTGCTGATTGCTTTTTCGATTTCGCCAATAACGTTGGTATCCCATGGTTGAATAGTCAAAAGACGTGCATCAGGAGCTGCGCATGCGGCAACTTGTTTGAGAGGCAATGGTGCGCCACCATAGACAGAAACGGGTAAATTTTCAATCAGCGCGGTATGTGCGCGACCAGTACGTATTTTGATGAGTTCGCTTTCAAGATGTTTAATGGACTTAGCCATTTCATCATCCATAGCTTTTTGGAACGTTTTCGTATCGTTTTCCACAAGGGTAATTTGAATCATGAGTATCCTTTGTTTCAATTATGCTACCAATATTTGGTGATTGTACCATTTCGAGTAATGGGTTGGTGCAAAATAAGTTAAAAACTCGAATAGGTATTTTATATTCATTTGCCAAGGTAAGTGCCGTTGCATCCATAATGCCGAGCGCGCGATCAATTGCTTCTTGATGCGTGAGCTGCTTAATGAAGGTAGCGGTTATATCAGTATGCGGATTAGTGGTATAAATACCATCAATATTTGTTGCCTTCCAAACTTCATGAGCCTGCATTTGTAGTGCGCGCATAATTGCATTGGTGTCAGTGGTAAAGAAAGGATTTCCCGTACCAGCCGCAAAAATGAGTATTTCGCTATTCCTGCAGGCATCATCGATGGCATCTTGCTGTATCGGTTGTGCAACGATATCGCACGCAACTGCGGTGAGCAGACGCACCGGCATACCAGCTTGATGCATGAGATCCTTGAGAATTACTCCATTCATTAAGGTGGCGAGCATGCCTACCGTATGACCAGCTGGCGAACTCAAGCCCAGTGCCTTGCCATGCTGATGCCCGCGAAAAAAATTACCACCGCCAATGACGATGCCAAAGTGGTGAGTTTCTTTCAACGCGATCATATTTTCGAGCACTTGCTTAATGTGCGATGCATGTTGGGGCTCAAGCAATTTACCCGTTAACTTGAGCAAGATCCTTTTTTTGCCGTTCATGGGGCCTCACCAGGTACCGATTAAGCACCAATTTCAAAGCGAGCAAATCGTTTAATTTTGATATTTTCACCGAGTTTTGCAATCAACTGAGTAAGTAGTGTTTCAATGGTAAATTGATCATCTTTAATGAATTTTTGCTTCATTAAGCAGATATCTTCATACAGTTTGTTGATTTTTCCGTCAACGATTTGATTAATGATTTTTTCAGGTTTTCCTGAATCTTTCATTTGTTCGACCATGATCTCTTTTTCATGTTGAAGGAATTTAGGATCAACGTCTTCCGGAGTGAGGTACAAAGGCTTTGCGGCAGTAATATGCAAGCACAGATCCTGAGCGAATTGAGCCATTTCAGCAGTGTGCGCAACGAAATCTGTTTCGCAGTTGAGTTCAATTAAGACCCCAATGCGGCTGCCTGGATGAATGTATGCATGGATGATGCCTTCGCTGGTTGCATTTGCGCCACGCTTTGCAGCGACCGCAGCACCTTTTTTGCGGAGGTAATCAACTGCTTTTTCGATATCGCCTTCGGTTTCAAGGAGTGCCTTTTTGCAGTCCATCATACCGATGCCGGTAATTTCACGCAGTTCTTGAATGAGTTTCATGTCGACTTTTGCCATAATTTATTCCTGAAAATGCAGTTAAAAGAGAAAAGTTAATACTATAAGTGTGCCAAAAATCGTTTTTTTGGCAACAATTCATTCAGATCGCGCTATAGTCGGAATGATGTCAGGCTCTGAGGCTTGAGCGGATTCTGGCGGGCCTAAAAAAAGGCCTTGGTTTTGTGCCAAGGCCTTGTATCTGTTTTTACGGTAAATATTACATTTTTTCAGGTTTGCTGATGCCCAAAAGATCAAACGATGTGGCAAGGGTGTCTCTGACGAGGGTAATGAGCAACAGTCTTGAACGGCTTTGTGCTATGTTTTCTAGATCGATGACACGATTGTGGGTGTAATATTTATGGAAGAAGGTTGCCAATTCAATGGTATAGTTCGCAAGCAAATGGGTGTGTGAGTTGAGGCTGATCGTCTTGAGCGTTTGTTTTAATGATACGATTTTTTTAATGAGAAGCGCTTCATGAAGGCCGATATGACTGGTATCTGCTTCAGTAATGTTTTTAAAATCATCTATTTCTTGTGCTTTTTCAAGAATGCTATTGATTCTGACATAGGCATATTGTATGTAATAAACCGGATTTTCATCAGTTTTTTTCATTGCAAGATCAAGATCGAATTCAAGTTGGGCGTCAGCTTTGCGGTTAAGATAGAAAAAGCGCGCAACATCTTTGCCGACCGTTTCAATGACGTCTTTGAGCGTGACAATATTTGCAGCACGTTTTGACATGCGCATTTGTTCGCCTTGAACCTTCATCTTAACGAGTTGATAGAGGATAACGCTCAATTGAGGATGCGATTCAAGATCGAGTGCTTGTAGAATGGTTTGTAAGCGGACGGCATAGCTATGATGATCATGCCCTAAAATGATAATGAGGCGATCAAATCCACGCTCTGCTTTGTTTACCAAATAAGCAATATCAGCAGCAGCATAGGTTAATTCGCCCGATGATTTTTTTACCACGCGATCTTTATCATCGCCAAAGGCGGTTGATTTGAACCATACTGCATCATCCTGTGTGTAAAGATAACCGCGTTTATCGAGTAATGCGAGCGCGGCTTCAATGGCACCATTCGCATGAAGATGGCGTTCAGAAAACCAAACGTCAAATTCGATACCATACTCTTTGAGCGTTTCTTGAATCATGGCAAGAATTTTATCTTTGGCGTATTCAGCAAAGAATTCATCTGGTTTATCAGCTAAGTCGCCACCTTGTTCGGTAACGAGGTCGCGTGCAATATCAACCAAATAGGAACCATGGTAGCCATCTTCAGGCATCGCACTATCATGTCCAGTTGCTTGCAGATAACGAGTTTTGAATGATAAACCTAATTTTTTAATTTGAGATCCGGCATCATTGATATAGAACTCTTTGGTTGCTTTATGGCCAATAAATTTTAAAACATTGGCAAGAACATCGCCGATGATGCCGCCGCGGCCATTGCCAAGGTGTAGTGGGCCGGTTGGGTTGGCGCTTACAAATTCTAGAGAAAAATTATGTTTTTTTTCATCTGGATTGAGCTTGAAAAAAGTTTCTTTTGCAATGAGAAGGTCGGTCGTAAGATAATGGAGCGCCTGGCGTGTCAGCGTGAAGTTCAAAAAACCTGGTCCAGCAGGTTCGAGACTACTGATATATCCATGAGTAAATTCAGAGGCAATTTTTTGGGCTACTTCGCGTGGATTTCGTTGGAGATGTTTTGCAAGGATGAGCGCTGCATTGCTGTTTAAATCTCCAAAATTTTGTTTGCCTTCTTCAATATTGAGGCTGAAGTCGCAGGAGGCGAGTAGCTGTGGATCAACATTAAAGTTGGTTTCTAGGTATAGAATAAACGCCAGCTGAATGGTTTCTATTACGTTCATGCGGATTTGCCTTTGGTAATGGTTGTTAGAGGGCATAAATGCCTCATTATCCTACTATAAATGATACTATTTGTCACCTATGGGTTTGGGCCCATTCGATACGCGTCGCTACTCAGGATGGGGATTCATAGAAAAATTACTGTTTTATACAATAATTCCGAAACCCCGTTCGCCCTGACTAACCATTACCCACATCTTTTTAGAAACAAAAATAAAAAAAGAAATATCATTCAATCCGTTCGCCCTGAGGCCCCAAGGGGGATCGAGGGGAAATAAAGAACGGGACAAATTATTTTCCCGCATATAAAAACCGATTTGCTCAAAGAAAAATGTTATATTTTACAGAATATGTTCTCGCTATATTTAATGTTATTAAACCTGGTTTATCATTTGTCCCGTTCTTTATTTCCCCTCGATCCCCTTTGGGGCCTCCCGTCTTCGCCAAGGCTTCGTCGGGCAGGCAGGGCGACTGCGTCCGAAGTAGCTCCCTAAGGAGCGTAGACGGAACGGATTTATAGAATTTTCTAATTTCTTCTAAAACATTGAATGAGACGGAGGCAGCATCTTATGGAAAAGATGTGGGTAATGGTTAGTCGCCCTGAGTAGTGTGAAGCACGTATCGAAGGGCAGGCAGGATGAAAACCCCTCGATCGTCCGATCGTCTTTGCCTGTGTCCGTTCGCCCTGATCGAAGCGACCTAAAGGGAGCGAGTTGAAGGGAAAGGAGGCAGGATGAGCGGAAAGTGTGCTTGTCCGCAAAATATGCTATAATAAGACTCAGTTTAATACCTCATTCCTTTAAAATGATATTATTATGAATATAGCAGTACTCCTTTCGGGTGGTGTTGATAGTTCCGTTGCATTGCGTTTATTGCATGAAAAGGGGCATCAAGTAACTGCCTTTTATCTTAAAATATGGCTCGAAGACGAGCTTGCCTTTCTTGGCGATTGTCCCTGGGATGATGATCTACAGTATGCGCGCGCGGTATGCGAGCAGATAGGGGTCGAGCTGCAGGTAGTTTCCATGCAAAAAGAATATTGGAATTACGTAGTGTCTTACGTGATTGATGAAGTGAAGGTGGGGCGCACTCCAAATCCGGATGTTTTTTGCAATAAACGTATCAAATTTGGCATGTTTTTGGATTATCTTAATCGTGAGCATGCGGGTTCTTTTGATAAGATTGCAAGCGGCCATTATGCATACATTGTGCATGAAGGAGATCTTGCTCATCTCAAGCAGACGCCCGATGATATCAAAGATCAGACCTATTTTCTCTCATATCTTGATCAAACCCAATTGCAAAAATTAATATTTCCCATAGGCCATTTGGCAAAACATGAAGTGCGTGTGCTCGCAAAACAATTCGACTTACCCAATAAAGATCGTAAAGATAGTCAGGGAATCTGTTTTTTAGGTAAACTAAAATTCAGTGATTTTATTAAGCAATATCTCGGTGAAAAAAAAGGTGACATGATCGAAGTTGAAACAGGCGCAATGATGGGCACTCATAATGGGTTTTGGTTTTATACGATTGGACAACGGCAAGGGCTTGGGTTAGCCGGAGGTCCATGGTATGTTGTTGCCAAAAATCCCGCAACCAATACGGTCTATATTTCTCGCTCTTATCATGCAGATGATAAAAATAGAGATTCATTTATGGTACATAAGATGCATTGGATTTTAGGTGCAGCTCCCGCAAAAACGGTTCTTGATGTTAAATTACGCCATGGGGCATATAAGCATGCATGTACGCTGACGCATACTGATGATGGACGTATATTTGTGCAATTGGCTTCTCGCGATCAGGGAATTGCAGCAGGTCAATTTGCGGTCTTTTATGACGGCGATGAATGTCTGGGTGCTGGAATTATTGAACAGTCTTGTGATCAGCTTCCGCTCCATTTTGACGCTGCAGCATTACCACGAAAGTTTTGAAAGACATGAAAAAATTAACGTGGAAAAATCTTTCTCGTATTCCGACTCATGAATGGCGCCTGACGTTTTCCACTATGATTACGATTATGCGTATTATACTTGCGCCATGCGTTGTAGTTGCCATGATGCATGGCACTTGGGGTAGAGCTTTTATTCTCTTTCTCATTGCATCAATGACCGATTTCCTTGATGGTAATATGGCACGGTTTCTCAATGAACAAACATTTCTTGGCGCATGTCTTGATCCTATAGCGGATAAGATATTACTTGTCCCCTGTTTTATGACGTTGGCATTTATTAAAACGCCACTTTTTATTATTCCGTTTTGGTTTGTTTCCGTTGTGTTAATTCGCGAAGTGATTGTGCTGGCTGGTGCTTTAACGATCTATTTCATGAAGGGAGATATCGCGATACGACCGACACTTTTGAGTAAGTTAACAACGATGATGCAAATGATTTTTATTGTTTGGTTATTTGCCTGTTATTTTTTTCAGTGGGAACCAAAAAAAACCTATTTCACGATGCTCAGTTTACTGTTGGTATTGGTGGTTGGATCGCTCATTCAGTATATATACATTGGTGTTAAGCAATTGAAGGATAATATATGAACATCTCTCGCATTCAGATGATGATAATTTTGCTCGTTTCGTGGGTATGCATCGTGACGGCACAATTTGTTGCACAACCAAAGAAAAAAACCGTTTCGGCGGCAAAAGTTAAAGAGCAATGTGCTCAGGAACTTGGTAATCAACTCGAGCATTTTGCGCGCATCATGCGATTACTTGGTACTGTGCAAGAAAGAGTTCTTGAGCATACATATGCATTGCTTGAGAATGATAAAGAAAATCCATTACACCAAAAAAATGGATCCGATCTGAGCGATTGCCACACACGTATGTGCGCTTTCAATAAATCGCTCGCCACCATGGAAAAAGAGTTACAAGAATATGCTCTTTTCGTGTCTGAATTAAAATAAACACGTTTAGCTCAGGGATTGACTAAAAAAATATTCAAATTTAAGAGTTTAAAACAAAGGATTTCCATTCCCGTTCGCCCCGAGGTTTTTTCGATCGTAGTGAGAAAAATAGCGAGTGGGTTAGGGAAGAAATAATTATTATGCAAGATTTTTACGTATACATTCTTCTCTGTAGTGATGGCTCATTCTATATAGGACATACGGATAATATGGAAGCACGATTGTCTGCGCACGAACAGCGATATTTTCCCCGTTGTTATACCGCAAAGCGCTTACCAGTGAAATTGGTATTGGTTGAGGAATATGCTAGCCGTTACGAAGCATTAGCTGCTGAAAGACAAATGAAAAATTGGAGCCGCAGCAAAAAACAAGCACTGATTGATGGTGATTTAGAATTACTTCACAAATTAGCAAAACGAAGAAAGCCTGCTACTAAGTCTAAGAATATCTCCTGAAATTATGTGAAAATTAAAATGTGTATATCGTTTTATCCCTTTTACCCGCTCGCTATTTTTTCTTCGAAAAAAACCTCGGGGCGAACGGGTAAAATGTTCTTTCTAAGATGTGTCTCGCTTAAGGAAGAAATTTGACAGATCTAATCTTTGGATAAGGTCCAATTTAAAATAATTTTTTCCAGTGATTACCCCTGAATGAATAACATTCTTATGTAAAAAGTGGAGTTGCTTTTTGTTTAGGCATCGTGTAATTTCATACTATTCAAATGATTTTTTACTAATACAATGCCTAAAGGATAAATACTATGGCTGGGTACAACCGTGTGGTTCTCGTCGGTAATTTAACGCGTGATCCTGAATACAAACAATTAACATCAGGACAAGGCGTATGTCGACTTGGGATAGCAACAAACAGACAATTTAAAAATCGCCAAACCGGAGCTATGGTACAAGAGGTTTGTTTTATTGATATTGATGTGTGGGGTCCACAAGCAGAAAGTTGCCGTCAATATTTACAAAAAGGACGCTCAGTATTAATTGAAGGGCGTTTAAAGCTTGATAGCTGGGCAGATGCTAATGGCCAAAACCGTAGCAAGCATTCAGTGGTAGCTGATCGCGTGGTCTTCTTATCAGCAGCTGATGGTGGCGCTGCAAACGATCAAGCGTACGAGCAATCAAGCAGCGGTGAAAGTTCTGAGCCCGTATCTGAACTTGAAAAAGGTCTTCTCGATCAAATAAGTCAGGTTAAAAAACGTACTGCAGCTCCGAAGGCAGCAGTAGCAGCTCCGCGCAAAGCAGCGGCTCCATCAGGAGCAGGTGAAGTTGCGTTCAAGGATGAGCCCCCGTTTGAGGACGATTTACCATTTTGATTCAACGCGCAATGCCGGGATTTAACCCCAGCAAGCGATAAATATTTTAAAAAGGCGCCGACTTTAAATGTCAGGCGCCTTTTTTATGGTGGGTGTATCTAATGAGCGGAGGCCCGGAGGTAACCCTTTTTTTTGCCCCTATGAGGGATAATGCTACCCCATAGAGGGTGCGATATCTTAAAGCAGGCTCCTAGAGCCATTACGAGTGGGGCATTTTTCTATTTGAAAAAAAATGCTACACTTATAATGATCTATAATAAAATGTAAATCGGCCTAAACGGCCCAAATGGAAGGTAATACTATGAAGAAATATATCGTAATAATGGCACTCGTATCAGGATTCGCTCCTTGGAGTATGCAGGCTATGAATCAAATGCAGATCATTGCAGGGCAAAATCAAGCAGCTCAGGCAGAGCAGCAGGCCGATATAATGGTCGCAACGAGTGATAATGAGGATATAATAATTCCGGGCAATCGCGTTCACTATTTTGAAACGCTGCAAGCTGTGTTGAAGGATGCGGACGCCGCCGATAATAGTGCTATTCCGTTACCACCAGTATCAAGAGCTACCATGCAGCAATTACTCACTGATCTTCAATTGATAGTGAATCAACTACATGCAGCAGATACAGAAGATCAAGCGATTGCAAATGCGGCCGCGCAATCAAAGATAACTGAATTGAGTGAGCAAGATTTCATAAATGCAAGAAAGGCAGCGCAATTTCTACAAAGCGACCTTTTATTGCAGTTGTATGATCGGGATGGAATTGCCAAAGCGATTGCACCAATTTTAATATCTGATGCATCAATACAATCACTCTATAATAATGCAGAGCATATACAACGTATCCAATCTATAAACCCCATTTTTAAAAATGAGATATATCAATATATAAAGCAAGATACATGGCTTGAAACAAATAGTTTAACGGGCCATACTGCCGAGGTTGATTCAGTAGCATTTTCTCCCGATGGGAAAAAAATAGTTACCGCATCTGACGACAAGACTGCAAGAATATGGGATGTCTCAACGGGCCAATGCTTGCATACTTTAGAGGGCCATACTAATTGGGTTTGGTCAGCAGCATTTTCTCCCGATGGAAAAAAAATAGTTACCGCATCTGAAGACAATACAGCAAAAATATGGGATGCCTCAACGGGCCAATGCTTGCATATTTTAGAGGACCATACTTGTGGGGTTAGATCAGCGGCATTTTCTCCCGATGGGAAAAAAATAGTTACCGCATCTGAGGACAATACTGTAAGAATATGGGATGCCATAACGGGCGAATACTTGCATGCTTTAGAGGGTCATACTCAGAGGGTTTTATCAGCAGCATTTTCTCCTAATGGAAAAAAAATAGTTACCGCATCTTATGACAAGACTGCAAAAATATGGGATGCCTCAACGGGCCAATGTTTACAAACCTTAGTGGGTCATACTGCCGAGGTTTGGTCAGCAGCATTTTCTCCTGATGGAAAAAAAATAGTTACCGCATCTTGGGACAAGACTGCAAAAATATGGGATGCCTCAACGGGCCAATGCTTGCATACTTTAGAGGAACACACTGATTTGGTTAGATCAGCGGCATTTTCTCCCGATGGGAAAAAAATAGTTACCGCATCTGAAGACAATACAGCAAAAATATGGGATGCCTCAACGGGCGAATGCTTGCATACTTTAGAGGGCCATACTCATTGGGTTTGTTCAGCAGTATTTTCTCCCGATGGGAAAAAAGTAGCTACTGGATCTTGGGACAAGACTGCAAAAATATGGGATGTCTTAACGGGTCTATGCTTGCATACTTTAGAGGGTCACGCTGATTGCGTTTCTTCAGCAGCATTTTCTCCCGATGGGAGCAAGATAGTTACCGCATCATATGACAATACTGCAAGAATATGGCAACTATTCCCAGCGCATAATTTTGACCAAACATTATTTGCACGATTGCTTGCATGGGCTCAACGAAATGGACATGCTGCGGCGTGGCAGGCGGGTTGGGCAAGAAGCGTGATGGATACGTATAGCGCTGAAGAAAAAGCAAATATAAAAAAAATGTATCCTAAGCCTCATCAATCGATCATGCAAAGAATCAGTGGCTATCTCAATTTACTCGATAATGCGTAGAGCATATAAATAATCTCCCAAATGGAAGGTAAAACGTTATGAAGAAATATATCGTAATAATGGCACTCGTATCAGGATTCGCTCCTTGGAGTATGCAGGCTATGAATCAAATGCAGATCTTTGCAGGGCA
>Ga0181527_1001371_pt1 | contig 25170 bp, 20 predicted proteins | sample PEATcosm2014_Bin_30_FD_119762 | JGI IMG/M metagenome (GOLD analysis project Ga0181527, IMG submission 119762) | Peatland microbial communities from MTU Mesocosm Facility, Houghton, MI, USA - PEATcosm2014_Bin06_60_metaG | ecosystem: Environmental > Terrestrial > Soil > Wetlands > Peat | place...
CAGTCTATTTTTTTCTCCGGAGGCAGAGGCAGGGGGCGAATCCCTTCGGTTGCGCCATTTAAATCAGGGGCTTAACCGGAAGCTTTGAGCTATCGAATTTGGGTCTAGCTAGCGGATAGCTAGCGATGGGGCTCCGGTTTGGAAAAAGAGTCGCCCCGCCCGCAATCGCCGGCTTGCGATCTCAAGGCGCCGGTGGAAAGTGGTTTTACGGCTTCTTGGCGCGAATGGTCGCCGCCGAGGGGACAGAAATCAGAAATCGCGGAAACTTGCGGCGATCATTATCCGGTTTAAGATCGCGATCCGCCTAGACCGATGCTTTGGGAGCGCTATTTATAAAGAGCCGCCTTCGGGCTTTCTGGTTGTGCGGCGAGAGTTCGGCCCGTCTCGAGGGCAAAGAAGGAGATGGACATGCAAAACCCAATCAGATCAAGCGTCATGGCTGCGATATGCGTGGCGGTTGCTTCGACGGCTTTCGCGGACCCAGCCGCGGCGGGGCCGGTCAATATCGCGGGTTCTTATGTCAACAAGGCGCCGTGGGCCACGGAGCAAATCTACTATCGCCGTTATGGCGGGTACTATCGCCGTGGATATGCCTATGGGCGGCGACGCTATTACGGCTACCCGGCGTACGGTTACCCGGCGTACGGGTATGGGTATCCGGTCGTGCCCGTGCCGTTGCCCGTGCCTTTTTTTGGATGGTGAACGGACGCCAGTCAACCTTGGCGATCGGCGATGGCAAGCTTTCGGATAGCCGCCGTCCGGCGCGCAATGCGATCAAGAGTTTGACCGCCTCGAAGGCAAAAGCGGCCCGCCATACATCCGGGCGGGCCGCTTCGTCGCGTCCGGTTATTGTATAGCCGGTCGCTTGCCTAAAGAATTGGCGAGGCGATTCACTGGCGCAAGAGCGCCGCCTTACGTCATGGGTGATAGACGGTCATCGGCGCAAAAAGGCGCCCGCGCCGGCCCGGCTTGTTGGAGCGATTGTGAAGACGGCTCGCTCCGCCGTTGTTTCTTGCTCAAGAGCCAAGTCATGCGCGGCGTTTGCTTCGACATAGGCGCTGTCCTCGATATCGCGGAACTTGCGCGAGTCGCTTCTAGCTCAGCGATCCGCTCTCGCAGAACCGCGAATTGTCCGCGGGCGCGCCAATTTCGACACCTCTTTGGAAGAGAACCGCAGGCGCGGGCAAGTCCGCGTCCGCGGATGCGAGCCGCGCCAGGACGGCTTTGACGGGCGGATGCGAAGTTCCTTTTTGGCGGCGGAGATTTGGTCGCGGTTCCTCGCAGGCGGCCGTGGTGGGCCTTTTCCCCAGCCGCTTCATCTCGGACAATAGTCCGCCGACATTCGGGCTGCGGAGGCGTCGCGTGGGGAGTGTCGCCCATATCTTGTCAAGAATCTTGGTCTTACCAATAATTTTGCGCGTCTCTGGCGGCGGAGGTTCACCCCCCCCGGCGCGATGCCGGATGCACGCAATAAGTTTAGTTTTTCGCCGCCACATTATGCTATACCAAGGTTCAGTTGAATCAATTGCGAAACTGCCTCCACATGAGCGATTCGCGCTTTCTCCGAGATGCACATATGACCACCACCGCCCAAGACGCGGCCGAAATAATTAAATCCCGCAATTCGCTCGGCTTCATCGAGGCGGCTGTTATTCTCGGCCGCAATTTTTACAGCGTGGCCGAACTCGCCGAGAACGCGGTCTCGGTGCCTTACGCGGATTTGCCCGGCTTTCCGCGCACGGCGGCGACGCCGGACGGCCAGCTCCTCATCTGCGCGGTCGAGGGCATACCGACGCTGATCCTCAAGGGGCGGGTCAATTTCCACGAAACCGGAGATCCCAGCCAAATGGCTGGACCAATCGAGACTCTTTCCCTTCTTGGCGTGCGCAGCATTCTGTCGACGACATTCGCCACTTCGGTAAACGCCAATCTCGTGCCGAGCAGCCTCGTGGCGATCACCGATCATATCGACCTAAAGGGGCTTAATCCCTTGATCGGGGCGCCGGGCGAGAGCAACTTCATCAATATGAACGACGCTTACGACAAACGGCTGCTGCGCCGGCTCAATGTTTCGGCCGCCGCCGCCGGGGTGAGCGTGCGCGAAGGCGTATTCCTTTGGTTCTCCGGCCCGAGTTTTGAAACGCCCGCCGAAGTCAAGGCGGCGAAGCTGCTCGGAGCCGACCTCCTCGGCGTTTCCGTCGTTCCCGAGGCGATACTCGCCCGGCGCTTTGGCGTTCCCTTCGCTGGCGTCGCCGTCGTCACGGATTTCGGCGCGGGCTTTTCGGGCGGCTCCCCCTCCGGCGATTTCACGCGCGGTCCGGCGATCGCCGGATTAATGGCGCTAAAGCGCCTCGTTCGCGGCTATGTCAAGAATCGTTAACGAGGCCGGCTCGATCGGCGGTGAAGAGTTGGCGCGGTTGCGCGGCCGGCGTCCATTTGACTCCGATGGTGAGCCTGATTTATTGGCGGCGCGGAACGGGCGCGCCTAAAAACTGCGCTGCCCGCGCGTCGAAACCGCTTCGCCAATGCTCCCGCCGCTTAATCTCGCGAGCCGGGTAACGCTCCCTTAACACTAACGAAGCCTAATGGAACTTGGTTGCCGAACTGGCGCGACGGTGGCCGTCCGTTGTTTGTCGCCCCCGCGGTTCCAATTCATTGCAGACCGTCCCGACGCCATCGAGTCCTTTCCGCGCCGCGACCTTGAAAGGCGGCGCGCGGTTTTACTCGCGTTCGGCGCGCCGGACCCTTCGGAGCCAACACATGACGAGCCGGCGCGGCGAACTCCAGACCTTTGACGCCCGCCACGCGCCCGTGTTGCTCGCGGAGGCTGTCGCGGCGCTCAATCCGAAGGAGGGGGGGCGCTATCTCGACGCCACCTTCGGGGCTGGCGGCTATTCGCGCGCCCTGCTCGAATTTCCTCGCTCGCGCGTGCTGGCTCTCGATCGCGACCCGCTCGCGGTGCTTGGCGGAGCCGGCCTCGTTGAACAAGCCGCTGGCCGCCTGACGCTGGTCGAGGCGCGCTTTTCCCAATTGGAGCAGGTCGCCGCGCGGGAAAATTTCTTGCCGCTCGATGGCGTCGTTCTCGACATTGGCGTTTCCTCGATGCAGTTCGACGAGGCCGCGCGCGGCTTTTCCTTTCGCGGCGACGGGCCGCTCGACATGCGGATGGAAGGGCGGGGCCGTAGCGCGGCGGAGATCGTCAACGAGACGGAAGAGGAGGCGCTGGCCGACATCCTCTATTATTATGGCGAGGAGCGCGCCTCGCGCCGCATCGCCCGCGCCATTGTCCATGACCGCGAGCGGACGCCGTTCCTGACGACCCGTCAGCTCGCGTCGATGATCGAGCGCGTCGCGCCTGGAAAACCCGGCGAGATACATCCGGCCACCCGGACGTTTCAGGCTCTGCGCATCGCCGTCAACGACGAGCTTGGCGAACTCGTCGCCGCGCTTTACGCCGCCGAGCGCGCGCTCGGCGCTGGGGGGCGGCTCGCCGTCGTGACCTTTCATTCGTTGGAGGATCGGCTGGTCAAAATGTTTTTCGCCGAGCGCGCGGGGCGCGGGGAGACCGGATCGCGCCGTTTGCCGGGCGAGCCGGAGCCCGCGCCCGCGACCTTCGTCCAGGATGGGCGACAACCTGTCGCGCCGTCATTGGCCGAAATCGCCGCCAATCCACGCGCGCGATCCGCCAAGCTTCGTTACGCGACGCGCACGCAAGCTCCGCCGCGCGCTGGCGGCGAAGCCGACGACAAACTACAGCGGCTCGCGCGCCTTCCGGTCCGCGTTAAAGGGAGAGGCTGAAAATGCTGCGCTTTCTCAATATCGTCGCGATCCTCGCCTTGGTCGGCTCCGCCATTTACGCCTATTCGATCAAATATCAGACGAGCTATCGCGCCGAACAGATCGCCAAAACAAAGCTCGAAATCAAGGCGGAACATGACGCCATCGCCGTGTTGCGCGCGGAATGGTCCTTTATGACGCGCCCGGAACGCGTTCAACAGCTCGCCGACCGTTATCTCGATCTGCAGCCCTTGACGGCGGATAATATCGTGACCGCGCGCGCGCTTCCGGAGCGCGCCCCGCATGTCGACGCCATCGCGGCCAAGTTAGACATGCTGGGCCTTGGCGTCGCCAGCACGCCGGCCGCCGATCCGGGAGCCGCGCCGACGACGCCCAAGACGCCTACCAAGACAAGCGTCGCGACGCAGACCAGGGGAACAGGACATCAAAGATGACGATGGACGCTGGGCAAATTCACGACGCGCCGCCCTCGGACGGCAAGGGGACGGCCCGCGCGAGGGCGAGCGCGGCGGAGCGCCTGCGAGGCTTCGCGCGAGCGGCTTTCTCGACGAACCTCACCAGCAGCACGTCGCGCATGCGCCTCGTCGCGCTGCTGTTTCTTGGGATTTACGGCGTCATCGGCGGCAGGCTGGTGTTCTTGGGCTTCAGGCCGGACCCCGCCAATTTGCGCCGCGCCGCGGCCGAGGCGGTGGCCGCCGCGCGTCCCGATCTTCTCGACCGCAACGGCGAGATTCTCGCGACCGACGTGAAGACCATGTCGGTCTTCGCCGAGCCGCGCCGCCTGATCGACAAGGACGAAGCGACCGAACTGCTCACCGCCGCGCTGCCCCAGGTCGACGCGCGCGAATTGCGCGAACGTCTAGCCTCGAAGAAGGGTTTCGTTTGGGTCAAGCGCGAGGTGACGCCGCATCAGCGCGACGAGGTGTTTCACCTTGGCTTGCCCGGCGTCGGACTCATCGCCGAAAACAAGCGCGTCTATCCCAATGGCCCGATCGGCGCGCATGTGCTCGGCTTCGCCAACGTCGACAATGTCGGCATCGCCGGCATTGAGAAATTCGTCGACGGGCAGGGGCTCGCCGATCTTCACGGCGCCGGCTTCAGCATGACGCCCGAGGAGCTGTCGCCGATCACGCTCTCCATCGACATCAAGGCGACGCACGCGCTGCGTGACGAACTCGCGAAGGGCGTCGAGCACTTCAAGGCGCAGGCCGGCGCGAGCGCGATCATGGACGTGAACACGGGCGAAGTGATCGCCATGGCCTCGCTGCCCGATTACGACCCCAACAATCCGCCCGATATTCATGACGTCAACATTATCAACCGCCTCAATGTCGGCGTCTATGAGATGGGTTCGACCTTCAAGGCGCTGACCATCGCCATGGCGCTCGACAGCGGCAAGGTCAATCTCAACTCCCGCTTCGACGCGCACTCCGCGCTGACCTCCGGGCGCTTCAGGATTCACGATTATCACCCCCAGAACCGCGCGCTCACCGTGCCGGAAGTTTTCACCTATTCCTCCAACGTCGGCGTCGCGCGCATGGCGCTCGGCCAAGGCGTCGAGAAGCACAGGGCGTTTTTGCGCAAGATGGGCCAATTGACCCGAATGCGCACCGAATTGCCGGAGAGCGCCGCGCCGATCGTGCCGCAGAACTGGGGCGAACTGAACACAATGACCATCGCCTTCGGCCATGGTCTCGCGGTCGCGCCGCTTCAGGCGATGATGGCGGTCGCGGCTTTGATGAACGGCGGCTATCTCATCACCCCGACCTTCATCAAACGCAGCGAGGAAGAGGCCAGGAAGGACGCGCCGCTCGTCATCAAGCCGGAGACGAGCGAAGCGATGCGCTATCTGATGCGCCTCAACGCGGAAAAGGGCACCGCCAAGAAAGTCGACATCGCCGGCTATTTCGTCGGCGGCAAAACCGGCACGGCGGAGAAGGTGATCCACGGCCATTATTCCAAGAACCGCCTGTTCACGACTTTCATGGCGGTGGCGCCGGCGGATAAGCCCAAATATCTGTTCATGACCTTGATGGACGAACCGCAGGGCTTGCCCGAAACCGGCGGCTACGCCACCGCCGCCTATAACGCGGGTTCGGTCACGGGGAAAATCATCGAGCGCGTTGGGCCCTTGCTGGGGCTGCCGCCGCGTTTCGAGACGCCGAAGGAGCCTTTCCCGATCCTGGCGAGACTGGGCTATGGTTTCGTCAACACGCCGGCGACTGGCGGCGGAGGACATTGATGCGGCTAGCCGAACTGCTGGGCGGCGCCGGGCTGGATCCGGCCTTGGCCGATCTCGACATCGCCGGGATCAGCGCGGATAGCCGCGCCGTGGAGCATGGTTTCGCGTTTTTCGCGATTCCCGGCTTCGCCGGCGACGGTTTGAACTTCGTCGCCGACGCCAAGGCTCGCGGCGCGCGCGTCGTGATCGCCCAACGGGAGGCGCCGTGCGATTTGCCGCTGATCGTCGTCGCCGACGCGCGCGCCGCCCTGGCGCTCGCCGCCGCGCGCTTCTATCCGCGTCAGCCCGAAACCATCGCCGCCGTCACCGGCACGAGCGGCAAGACCTCGGTCGTCGCCTTCCTGAGACAGCTTTGGCGGGCTCTCGGGCATGAGGCGGCGTCGCTCGGCACGGTCGGCGTCGTCGACGCCTCGGGCGCGCATTATGGCGCGCTGACGACGCCGGGTCCGGTCGAACTGCATCGCACGCTCGACGAACTCGCGCGGCGCGGCGTCACCCATCTCGCCATGGAGGCGTCGTCGCTCGGAATCGATCAGCGCCGTCTCGACGGCGTCCGGCTTTCGCTCGCCGCTTTCACCAATTTCTCGCGCGATCACCTCGATCATCACCTCGATCTCGATGACTATTTTCGCGCGAAGATGCGGCTGTTCGATACGCTGCTGCAACCTGGTCAGAGCGTGGTGTTCGACGCCGACAGCGATGTCGCGCCGCGCGTCCTCGACGTTCTGCGCGCGAGAGGGTTGAAGCCCTTTGGCGTCGGCGCCAAGGGCGACGGGATCGCGCTGCTGAGCGCCGAGCCGAACGCCTTGGCGACACGCCTGCGTTTGCGTCACGCCTGCGTCGACTACAGCGTTGAACTGCCGCTCGCCGGCGCCTTCCAGACCGCCAATGCGCTCGTCGCGGCGGGTCTCGCCATCGAGACCGGCGGCGCGGCGGACAGGGTTTTCGCGGCCTTGGAAAAATTGCAGGGCGCGCCAGGGCGGCTGGAGCGCGTGGGCAAGCGCTTCGGCGCGCCGATTTTCGTGGATTACGCCCATAAGCCCGACGCGCTCGAAAAGGTTCTCGCCACGCTGCGCCCGCTGGTCAAGGGGCGGTTGATTCTGGTGTTTGGCTGCGGCGGCGACCGCGATCGCGGCAAGCGTCCGCTGATGGGCGAGATCGCCGCGCGCGGCGCCGACATCTCGATCGTCACCGACGACAATCCGCGAAGCGAAGATCCGGAGGCGATCCGCGCCGCCATTATCGTCGGCGCGATGCTCGCCGGGGGCGGGACGATCAACGAAGTCGGCGACCGACGCGCCGCGATCGAGGCGGCCATCGCGATGCTGCGCGAGGGCGACGCCCTCGTCGTCGCCGGCAAAGGTCACGAAACCGGCCAGATCGTCGGGCAATCGACGTTACCCTTCTCCGATCACCACGTGATCGCGACCGCCCTGGCGGCGGCGCCTTTGGAAAACGCCCCATGACACAAGAACCCCTATGGACCGGACTCGGCCTTGTCGGCGCGCTCAACGCGCGCGTGAGCGGGGGCGGTCTGCCGCGCAAAGCGAGCGGCGTCTCCATCGACACGCGCACGCTAGAGCCCGGCGATTTGTTTTTCGCCATCAAGGGCGACGCGCGCGACGGACATGATTTCGTGCCCGCGGCCTTCGAAAAGGGCGCGGCGGCGGCTGTCGTGGACGAAGCGCATGCGCGCGACTTCGCGACCGCTGGCCCGCTTTTCGTCGTCAAGGACGTGCAGGCCGCGTTAGAGCGCCTCGGCGCATATGCTCGCGCGCGCACGGACGCCTATATCGCGGCCATCACCGGCTCGGTTGGAAAAACGTCGACCAAGGACATGGCGCGCTTGGTGTTTTCGCGCTTCGGCGCGACGCATGCGTCGAGCGCCTCTTATAACAATCAATGGGGCGTGCCGTTGTCGTTGGCGCGGATGCCGACGGCGACGCGCTTCGGCATTTTCGAAATCGGCATGAATCACGCAGGCGAAATCGCCGCGCTGGTCGAGCAGGTGAAGCCGCACGTCGCCGTCGTGACCCGCGTCGCGCCCGTGCACCTCGAACATTTCGCCTCGCTGGAGGACATCGCCGACGCCAAGGCCGAGATTTTCGGCGGTTTGCTCGAGGGAGGCGTCGCGATCGTCAACCGCGACGACGAGACCTTCGAGCGCCTCGCGGAAGCGGCGCGGGTCTCCGGGGCCGGCCATGTCTTCAGCTTCGGCTCGGGGGAGGGAGCGGAGGCGCGCCTCCTCTCCTATGAAACCCAAGACGCGGCGGGCGTGGCGAGCGCCGAGATTTTCGGCCGGCGCATAAACTACCGCATTAACGCGCCGGGCGCGCACATAGCTCACAACGCGCTGGCGGTGTTGCTCGTCGCCCACGTGTTCGACATCGACCTGGATCAGGCGGCCGCGGCGCTGGAAGACTTCGCGCCCTCCACCGGGCGCGGGCGGCGCGAAACGATTGGACGCGGCGGCGGGACGATCACCTTGATCGACGAAAGCTACAACGCCAATCCGACATCCATGCGCGCGGCTTTCGAGTTGCTCGCGGCGACACGGCCCGGCCCCGGCGGACGGCGCGTCGCCGTGCTTGGCGACATGCTGGAGCTTGGGCCGCGCTCGGGCGAACTGCACGCCGAACTCGGCGAAGACCTCGCGCGCGCGCGAATCGATCTTTTGTTCACGGCGGGGCCGAACATGGCGCGAGCCTTCTACGCCGCGCCCGAAGCGATGCGCGGCGCGCATCGTCTTACCGCCGCCGAACTTGAAGAGCCGTTGTTGTCCGCGTTGCGTCCCGGCGACGTGGCGATGGTCAAGGGATCGAACGGTTCTCGCATGGGCGCGCTTGTCGCGGCGTTGCGGAATAGCTCCAACCCCGCCGCGAACGCCGGCTGAAGGATTTGAAAGAATGCTAACGCTGCTCGCGGACTATTCTCACTTGTTCGGCCCGCTCAACGTCTTTCGCTATATCACCTTTCGCGCCGCCTGCGCGGCGGCGACAGCGTTGTTCTTCGTGTTCTTCTTTGGCCCGAGCGTCATCTCCGCGCTGCGCCTCAAGCAAGGCAAGGGCCAGCCCATTCGCGAGGACGGGCCGGCGTCGCATCTGCTCAGCAAGAAGGGCACGCCGACAATGGGCGGGCTGATGATCCTCTCGGGGCTCGTCGCCAGCACGTTGCTGTGGGCCAATTTCAAGAACGCCTATGTCTGGATCGTGCTGTTCGTGACGGTCTCGTTCGGCGCGATCGGCTTTTATGACGATTATCTCAAAGTGACGAAGCAGTCGCATAAGGGGTTTTCCGGTTGGTTGCGACTGCTGCTCGAGTTCATCGTCGCCGGCGTCGCCTGTTACGCGATGACGCTTGTCGGCGGCGAGGACATGCACAAGCTGGCTTTGCCGATGCTCAAGGGGTTTCTCATGAACCTCGGCTGGTTCTTCCTGCCCTTTGGAGCCTTCGTGATCGTCGCGGCCGGCAATTGCGTCAATCTCACCGATGGGCTTGACGGCCTAGCGATCGTGCCCTCGATGATCGCCGCCGGAACCTTCGCGATCTTCGCCTATCTCGTCGGCAATTCGGTGTTCTCCTTCTACCTTGGCGTCAATCACGTCGCTGGCGTCGGCGAACTCACGATCGTCTGCGCTTCCCTGATTGGCGCGGGTCTGGGCTTTCTGTGGTTCAACGCGCCGCCCGCGCAGATCTTCATGGGCGATACTGGCTCGCTAGCGCTCGGCGGCCTGCTCGGCGCCGTCGCCGTGTCGATCAAGCAGGAGTTCGTGCTTGTCATCGTCGGCGGACTGTTCGTTCTGGAGGGCGCGTCGGTGATCATCCAGGTCGGATATTTCAAACTCACCGGACGGCGCATTTTTCTGATGGCGCCGATCCACCATCACTTCGAACAAAAGGGATGGAAGGAGCCGCAGATCGTGATCCGCTTCTGGATCATCGCTTTCGTGCTCGCGCTCACGGGACTTTCAACCCTGAAACTGAGGTGACCATGACGCCGGTCAGCACATTCGAAGGCAGGAGCGTGGCGCTCTTTGGTCTTGGCGGCTCCGGGCTCGCCACCGCGAAGGCGCTTATCGCCGGCGGCGCCGACGTCACGGCCTGGGACGATAACGAGGCGGGCCGCGCCAAGGCGCTCGCCGAGAAAATCCATGTCGAGGATTTGGACGGCGCCGATTGGACGCGGTTCGACGCGCTGATTCTGACGCCCGGCGCGCCATTGACGCATCCCGTCCCGCATTGGACCGTCCAGCGCGCCAAGGCGCTGGACATCGAGGTGATCGGAGACATCGAACTCTTCTGCCGGGAACGCGACGCGCTGGCGGGCGGCGCGCCTTTCGTCGCCATCACCGGGACCAACGGCAAGTCGACGACAACGGCGCTGATCGCCCATATTCTGCGACAGGCGGGGCGCGACGCCCAGCTCGGCGGCAATATCGGAACGCCGATTCTGGCGTTGGAGCCGCCAGATGACGCGCGAATCCATGTCATCGAGTGTTCGTCGTTCCAGATCGATCTCGCGCCTTCGCTGGCGCCGACGATCGGCATATTGATCAATCTGACGCCGGACCATCTCGACCGCCACGGGACAATGGAGAATTACGCCGCGGTCAAGGAGCGGCTGGTGACCGGCGCGGAGATCGCGCTCGTCAGCGTCGACGACGCCTATTGCCACGCCATCGGCGCGCGGCTCACGCAAAAGGCGCGTGCCGATCAGCGCGTCGCGCCGGTCTCGGCGAAGCGCGCGCTCGATTGGGGCTTTTACCTCGACGGCGACAACATCATGCTACGCGAACAGGGACATGCGCCGGAAGAGGCGGAACCGCTGTGCTCGCTCTCCGGAGCGCGCGCGCTGCGCGGCGCCCATAATGCGCAAAACGCGGTCTTCGCCGCAGCCGCCTGCTGGGAGTTGGGGCTCGAAGACGAGGAGATCGGGCGCGGACTCCTCAGCTTTCCCGGCCTGCCGCATCGCATGGAGGAGGTCGCGCGGTTGGACCATGTCCTTTTCGTCAACGACAGCAAGGCGACCAACGCCGACGCCGCCTCCAAGGCGCTCGCGAGTTATATCAACGTCTATTGGATCCTCGGCGGCAAGGCCAAGGAGGGCGGCATCGAGTCGCTGCGCGACTTCTTTCCCTTGATCGTCAAGGCCTATCTGATCGGCGAGGCGAGCGACGACTTCGCCAAGACGCTGGAGGGCGCCGTAACCTACGAGCGCTGTGGGACGTTGGAGGTCGCGACGGCGCGGGCGGCGCGCGACGCGGCCGCGAGCAAGACATCGGCTCCGGTCGTGCTGCTTTCGCCGGCCTGCGCCTCATACGATCAATTCGCCAATTTCGAAGCGCGCGGAGACGCCTTTCGCGGGTTAGCGCAAAAGCTCGCCGCCTCTGGTCTGGGAGACGCCTCATGATTTCGCGCGCGCATCGCACGCCCTTATCCGACTGGGCCTGGACGATCGATCGCTGGCTCGTCGTCGCGATCGCCATGCTGATCGTCGCGGGACTCGTGTTCTCGATGGCCGGCAGTCCCCCCGTGGCGGAGCGGCTGCGTCTGCCGACCTTCTATTTCGTCAATCGGCAGGCGCTGTTTCTGCTGCCCGCGCTTCTCGTCATGTTCGCCGTGTCGTTGCTGTCTCCGCGCCACATTCGCCGCGTCGCGCTGGTGATGTTCATCGCGTCGCTGGCGCTGGTCGTGGCGACGCTGTTCTTCGGCCAAGAGGTCAAGGGCGCGCGCCGCTGGATCTTTGGCGTTCAGCCGTCGGAATTCCTGAAGCCAGCCTTTGTCGTGCTCGTCGCCTGGGCTTTCTCGGAAGGCGCCGCGCGCAAGGGCGTTCCGGGCAACATCATCGCGCTGGCCTTGTTTCCCCTGACCATCGGGCCCCTGGTGCTCCAGCCGGACTTTGGCCAGACCATGCTGATTTCGATGGTTTGGGCGATCCTGTTCTTCATGGCGGGGCTGCATTGGCTGTGGGTCGTCGGCATTGGCGGGCTCGGCGTGTCCTCGGCTCTCCTCGCTTATAAATTCGTGCCGCATGTGCACGCGCGCATCCAGGCCTTTCTGGAGCCGCCGCCGCCGATGACCGCCGGCGTTCCAACGAACTTCCAATCCGAGACGGCGCTGGAGAGCTTCATCTCCGGCTCCTGGCTCGGCAAGGGGCCGGGCGAAGGCACGATCAAGCGCATCCTGCCGGATTCGCACACGGACTATATTTTCGCGGTGATCGGCGAGGAGTTCGGCGTCGTGGTATGCATCGCCCTCGCCGCGTTGTTCGCCTTCATCGTGGTGCGCAGCCTGTTGTCGGCGGCCCGCAACGAAGACCCTTTCTGCCGTTTCGCGACGGCTGGCCTCGCGATGCTGTTCGGCCTGCAGGGCTGCATCAACATGGCGGTGAATTTGCAGTTGATGCCCGCCAAGGGCATGACCTTGCCCTTTGTCTCCTATGGCGGGTCGTCGTTGATTTCGCTGGCGCTGAGCACTGGCTTTCTGCTCGCCGTGACGCGCCGTCGACCTCGCGCGCATTTGGTGGCGCGGCCCGACGACGGCGCGATGGAGGCGGAGCCTGCGGGGGCTCCGATGGCGGGCGCGCCGGCATGAGCGGTGGTCCCGTGTTACTCGCCGCCGGCGGCACGGGGGGGCATCTCTTCCCCGCCGAGGCTCTCGCCCATGTTCTCGCGCAACGCGGCGTCGCCGTCGAACTGGTGACGGACGAGCGCGCGCTACGCTACGGGGAGAGCTTTCCCGCGCGCGCGATGCACACGATCCGCTCGGCGACGCCCCGCGGCGGCTCGATTTTCGCCCGCGTGACCGCTGTCGGGCGGCTTGGTCTCGGCGTCGCGGAGGCGCTGGCGTTGCTCCTGCGGCTGCGTCCGCGGGTCGTGATCGGATTTGGCGGCTATCCGACCGTGCCGCCGCTGGTCGCGGCTTCGCTGCTGCGCATTCCGACCGTCCTGCACGAAGCCAATGGCGTGATGGGCAAGGCCAACCGATTCCTAGCCGGGAGGGTCGACGCGATCGCCGCGGGTTTTCCGCTTCCCGACGCGCCGCCCGCGCTGCGCGCGAAAATCACCGTCACCGGCAATCCGCTCCGGCCCAATGCGCTCGCGGCGATGGGCGAGCCCTATCCCGAGATCGACGGCCGGTTGCGGCTTCTCGTCACCGGGGGCTCGCAGGGCGCGCGCGTGATGGCGGATGTGGTTCCCGCCGCCGTGGCCGCCTTGCCGGCGGAGTCGCGTGACAAAATAGTCGTGACGCAGCAGGCCAGGCCGGAAGACATCGCGCGGGTCGCCGACGTTTATGAGCGCGCTGGCGTGAAGGCGGACATCGCGCCGTTCTTTTCCGACCTGCCGCTGCGCATCGCGCAAGCGCAATTGGTGGTCGCGCGCTCGGGCGCCTCGACCGTGTCGGAACTCGCGGCGATCGGACGCGCCTCGATCCTCGTGCCGTTGCCGCATGCGCTGGATCAGGATCAGGCCGCCAACGCCGCCGTGCTGCAAGCGACCGGCGCTGCGGAAGTCGTGCTTCAAGAGAATTTCACGCCGCGCTTTTTGAGCGAGCGGCTGGCTGCTTTCATCGGCGATCCCGCCTCGCTTAAACGTCGCGCGGAATGGGCCAAGGCCGCCGGCGTCGCCGACGCCGCGCAAAGACTGGCGGACCTCGCGCTTGGCGTCGCGCGAGACAAAACCCGAAAGACGGAGACCTAAATGAAACTGCCGCGCGAACTCGGCCCCATCCATTTCGTCGGCATAGGCGGGATCGGCATGTCCGGCATCGCCGAGGTGTTGATCAACCAGGGCTATACTGTTCAGGGCTCGGACGCTTCCGAGAACGCCAATGTGAAGCGCCTGGTCGACAAGGGCGCGACCGTGCATATCGGCCATGACGCCAAATGGCTCGGCGACGCCGCCGTGGTCGTCGTGTCGACCGCGATCAAGCGCGACAATCCGGAACTGGCCGCCGCGCGCGAGCGGCGGCTGCCCGTCGTGCGCCGCGCCGAAATGCTCGCCGAACTGATGCGACTCAAGCAATGCGTCGCCATCGCCGGCACGCATGGAAAGACGACGACGACCTCGCTCGTCGCCACCTTGCTCGACGCTGGCGGGCTCGATCCGACGGTCATCAATGGCGGCATCATCAACGCCTATGGCACCAACGCTCGGCTTGGCGCCGGCGATTGGATGGTTGTCGAGGCGGACGAGAGCGACGGCACTTTTCTGAAGCTTCCCGCCGACGTGGCCGTGGTCACCAACATCGATCCCGAACATCTCGATCATTTCCACACCTTCGAGGCGATCAAGGAAGCCTTTCTTCATTTCATCGAGAATCTGCCGTTTTACGGCTTCGCGGTGATGTGCCTCGATCATCCGACGGTGCAGGAGCTTGTCGGCCGCATCGAGGATCGCCGCGTCATAACCTATGGCGAAAACCCGCAGGCCGACGTGCGTTTGCTCGACGTGAATCTCGAAGGGGGCGTTAGCCGCTTCAACGTGCTGCTGCGCGACCGCAAGACCGCTCAGGCGACCTATCTGGAAAATCTCGTGCTGCCGATGCCTGGTCATCACAACGCGCTGAACGCCACGGCGGCGATCACGGTCGCTTATCAGCTTGGCCTCTCGCCGGATCAAATTCGCAAGGCGCTGGCCGGCTTTGGCGGCGTCAAGCGGCGCTTCACCAAGACCGGCGAGTGGAACCGCGTCGCGATCTTCGACGACTATGCGCATCATCCGGTGGAGATCGCGGCGGTGCTGCGCGCGGCGCGCGCCTCGACCAAGGGCAAGGTCGTCGCGGTGATGCAGCCGCATCGCTTCACGCGGCTGCAATCGCTGTTCGATCAATTCGCGACCTGCTTCAACGACGCGGACGCGGTGATCATCGCCGATGTCTATGCGGCGGGAGAACAGAAGATCGAGGGCGTCGATCGCGACGCGCTGGTCGCGGCGATCAAGGCGCATGGCCATCGCCGCGCCGCTGGCCTGCCCGCGCCCGAGGTGCTGCCGGCGATGATCCGCGAAATCGTCGGCCCGGGCGATTACGTCGTGTTTCTTGGCGCCGGCAACGTCACGCAATGGGCCTATGCGCTCCCCGAGCAACTCGCGGCGGGAGGCGCCGGCGCGTGAGCTTCCCCGACATCAGCGCCAAAATTCCGCCTAACGTGCGCGGGCCGCTGCGCGCCAACGAGCCGCTCGCCCCTTACACCTGGTTTCGCGTCGGCGGGCCGGCGCAACTGTTGTTCATGCCGGCGGACGAGGACGACCTCTGTTATTTTCTGCGAAATTTACCAGACGAAATTCCCGTCACCGTCGTCGGGCTCGGCTCCAATCTCATCGTGCGCGACGGCGGCGTGAAGGGCGTCGTCATCCGTCTTTCCGCCAAGGGCTTTGGCGAAATCGCGATCCTCGACAATCACCGTCTGAGCGTCGGCGCCGCCGTTCCCGATCTTAAGGCGGCGCGCGCGGCGGCCGAGGCCGGCGTCGACGGCCTCGCATTCTTTCGCGGCATTCCCGGGGCCATCGGCGGAGCTTTGCGCATGAACGCCGGCGCGCACGGCGGCGAGACCAGGGATGCGCTGCTTGAAGCGCATGGCGTCACGCGCGGCGGCGAACGAACAATCTTCGGCAACGCGGACATGGGTTTTTCCTATCGTCACAGCTCCGCGCCCGAGGATGTGATCTTCACGCGCGCGATCTTTCAGGGACGGCCGGGCGATCCAGCGGCGATCCTGGCGGAGATGGAGCGGATAACCCAGGCGCGCGAGGCCTCGCAGCCGATCCGCGAGAAGACCGGCGGTTCGACCTTCAAGAACCCGCCGGGCGACAAGGCTTGGCAGCTGATCGACGCCGCCGGCTGTCGCGGGCTCGTCAGAGGCGACGCGCAGGTGAGCGAGATGCACTGCAACTTCCTGATCAATCGCGGCGCCGCTTCCGCCGCCGACATCGAGGCCTTGGGCGAGGAAGTGCGCGCGCGCGTGCTCGCGCGCAGCGGCGTCGAACTCTCCTGGGAAATCAAACGTATCGGAGAGCCCGCATGAGCATCGCCTTAAACACGGAGCTTGGATCTTCGCGGGACGACGCGTCGCAAAACAGGGATTTGCGCTTCCTCGCCAGCCCTTTGCTGAGCGTCGCGCTGATCGTGGTCGCCATCGCCCAGCAGGCCTGCGGCCATATCGACTCGGACGTGTCCTGGTTCCTGACGCTCGCCGAAAAATTTCTTGATGGGCGGTTCTCGCCCGACGACATGGTCGATCCCAATCCGCCGATCGCCATTCTTTCGCTGGTTCCGGCTTTCCCGCTCGCCCGTCTTCTGCATGCGCCGGTCGAAGCCGTTCTCGTCGCGCTCGTCCTCGCCTTCGCTCTGCTGTCCATTGGACTAAGCGGCTATATTCTGCGTTTTGGCGCGGCGCGCGGCGCGCTGGAGCGCGCATTGCTGCTCAATGGCGGGATCTACTTGCTTCTCGTGACGCCGGCTCTGGTCTTCGCGCAGCGTGAGCATCTCGCTTTATTGGCGATGGCGCCGATGCTGGCGGCGCTCGCCGTCGACCGCGGCAAGGATAGTCCGCCTCGCGTCGTCCGCCTGCTCGCGGGATTTGGCTGCGCCGTCGCCGTCAGCTTCAAGCCGTTTTTCGCGCTCGCGGTCGTTCTGCCAGCCTTGGCCGTCGCCTGGCGCGAACGTTCGATCCGGGTCTTTCTCACGCTGGAAATGCTGACCGCCGGCGCGGCCTCGGTCCTTCTCGCGCTCTCCGTCGTCGTCTTTTTCCCTGTCTACTCCGCCAGCATCGCCGCTTTCGGCCTCGACGTTTACGGCGTCGCGCACGAAAGCCTGATCAATTTTCTCGCCAAAACGCTCGCGCCTTATTATGTCGCCTGCGCGATCGGCCTTTTGATCCTTGCTCGCGGCGTTCCCAAGGGGATCGAGGCGCGGACCGCGTTCCTCGCGTCGCTTGGCTTTTTTCTGTGCTTCGTCCTTCAGCGGAAGGGCTGGATCAATCACGCCTATCCCGCGATAGCGCTGTTGTTCTTCGCCTGGTTGTCGCACGCGCTGGACGTCGCGCGCGACGAACCTGGAGTCGCTCATCCGCTCGTTCGGTTCTTCTTCGTGCCGCTCCTCATAGCTTCGCCCTTTTGTTTTGGCGGTGGCGGCCAATGGACCGACGCCGAGGAGCATCCAGGACTCCTCGCCGCGGCCGCCAGCCACGCGCCGCCGCGTCCGCGCGTGATCGCGCTGGCCTACAATTGCGATGTCGGTCATCCGTTGACCCGGCGCCTGCGCGGCCAGTGGGTCGGCCATCCCTGCTCGCTGTGGACAACGTCCTATGTCGATCAGTTGTTGATGAGTTCCCCTTCGGATCCCGCCTATCGAGCGCGTCTCGCCGAATACCGGCGGCGGGATCTGACGACTTTCGCGCGGGATGTCGAGGAGGGGCGGGCCGACGTCATTGTCGTGGAATCGCCGCGTCTGCGCGAGTGGTCCGCCAAACAGCCCGAAATCGCCGGAGCTCTCGCGTCATTCGAAAAGACTGGCGAAGCTGGCGAAGCCGAAGTGTGGACGCGCCGCGCGAATTGACCATCGGGCGTTCGCAAGGACGCCCGTCCCTTCGGGGCGGACCGCTGGGCGCTTGGCCCAGGCCCCGCCGCCTCCTCGCGTATAGGAATGAGACGATGAAACATGTCGCGGTGCTCATGGGCGGGCTCTCCGCCGAACGTCCTATTTCATTGCGTTCCGGCGAAGCTTGCGCCAAAGCGCTCGAAAGCGAGGGATTCAATGTCACCCGTGTCGACGTGGGTTCGGACGCGGCGGAATTGCTCGCGCGGCTGAAGCCCGATGTCGCCTTTAACGCGCTGCACGGGCGCTATGGCGAGGATGGCGTCATCCAGGGCGTCTTGGAGCTGTTGCGGATACCCTACACCCATTCCGGCGTCCTGGCCTCCGCGGCGGCGATGCACAAGGAGGTCGCCAAGACCATCATTGCGGCGGCGGGCGTGCCTGTTCCGCGCGGCCGCGTCGTGCATCGATTGGAGGCCGCGAAGGCCCACGCGCTGACGCCGCCCTATGTGCTCAAGCCCGTGTCGGAAGGTTCCTCCTTCGGCGTGTTCATCGTCAGGGAAGGCCAGGAGCATCCGCCCCAAGAGCTGACCCGAGCCGACTGGGTCCATGGCGAGTTGATGCTGGCCGAACAGTTCATCGCCGGGCGAGAACTCACCTGCGCGGTGATGGGTGATCGTCCGCTGGATGTGATCGAAATTTTGGCGGCGGGCGGCGGCTGGTACGATTATGAGGCGAAATACGCAAAAGGCGGCTCGAAACACATACTTCCCGCAAATCTTAAACCGAATATTTACCAAAAAGTACAAGAGTTGGCGCTCGAGGCTCATCGAGCTCTTGGGTGCCGCGGCGTAAGCCGCGCGGATTTCCGATACGACGACCGCCCCGAGGGAACGGGCGAACTCGTCGTGTTGGAGGTCAATACGCAGCCGGGAATGACGGAGACCTCGCTCGTGCCAGAAATGGCGGCCCACGCAGGTTTTTCGTTCGGCGAGCTGGTCAGATGGATGGTGGAAGACGCTTCCCGCGATCGCTGAAAGAGCAGCTTCACACGCTGTTCTCGCCAGCTTTTCCGCGTCCGGCGGCGGCGTTTGGCTCCGCAGCTCCGTTCGGCGCTCCTTATCAGACGCGAGCCGAATATTCGCTTCGCGCAGAGTCCAGCGCCTACGCCGCCGACATTCATCACGGCAAGCGCGGCTTTTTCGAGCGTCTCGCGGCCCTTGTCTCAAGGCCGGGGTTTGGAACCTTCGCGTTGATCGTCGTGCTCGCGGCCGCCGGCTGGGCCGGCTTCGTCCATGGCGGCGGCTATCGGGAACTGGTGACGCAAGGCGGCGAGCCGCGGGACATGATTGCCCGCGCTCTCGGCTTTCCAATCAGCGCCGTTACGATCTCCGGCGAAAATCGGCTGCGGGAAAACGAGATTCTGGCGGCGGCTCGCATCGACCCACGGGGATCGTTGCTGTTTCTCGACGCGGTCGAGGTGCGCAATCGCCTGTTGCAATTGCCGCTGGTGAAATCCGCGCGCGTGCTCAAATTCTATCCCGACCGTCTGGTGGTCGCCATTGAAGAGCGCGAACCCGCCGCGCTGTGGCAGCGCGACGGCAGGATCGCGGTTGTCTCCGCCGATGGCACGGTGATCGACGAACTCAGCGACGAGCGCTTTCTGGGGTTGCCTTTCGTGGTCGGCGATGGCGCGGACAAGCGCTTGCCGCAATATATCGCGCTCCGCGCCGACATGGGCGATCTCGCGTCTCGGGTGAAGGCGGGGATCTTCGTGGCCGGCCGTCGCTGGTCGTTGGCGATGACCAACGGCGTCGAGGTCAAATTGCCGGAACGCGACCCGGGAGCCGCCGTCGCCGCGCTGATTCGCCTGCAACGAGAGGCGCGCATTCTCGACAAGGACGTTCTTTCGATCGACTTGCGCCTGCCCGACCGCGTGGCGGTCCGACTGACGGAGGAGGGAGCCGCCCTGCGCGCGGCGGCGTCGACGCACGGCAAACAGGTAAAGAGTGGCGGTCACACATGAAGAACCAGATTGTTTCCTCGCGCATGAAGCAACTTTCGCCGCGTCGGTCCGCGACGGTGGCGGCGCTGGACGTCGGCTCGTCAAAGATCGCTTGCCTGATCGCGCGGCTGACGCCGGAGCGCGGCGCGGCGCCCGAGGACTGGCGCACCCATCGCGCGCGCATTCTCGGTATCGGGCATCAGCGCTCGCGCGGCGTGAAGAACGGGCTCATCGTCGATATGAACGAAGCCGAGGGCGCGATCCGCCAGACCGTCGACGCCGCGGAACGGATGGCCGGCGTTCAAATCGACCGCGTCGTCGTCACGGCTTCGGGCGGGCGGCTCGCGTCGAAGCATTTCACCGCCAAGACGGCCATCGGCGGGCGCGAAGTGGCCGAATTCGACGTGCATCGCGTGTTGGAGGCTTCGGCGATGCATCCGACGACGCGCGGGCGCTTCGTGATGCATTCGCTGCCGACGGGCTTTTCGCTGGACGGCGTGGCCGGCGTGCGCGAGCCGAAGAATATGGTCGGCGACGAACTTGGCGTCGATCTTCACGTGGCGACCTGCGATCAGGCGGCGACGCGCAATCTGTTCCTCGCGGTGGAGCGCGGGCATCTCGCCGTGGAGTCGATCGCGGCGGCGCCTTATGTCGCCGGTCTTTGCGTGCTGGAGCCGGACGAAGCCGAAATGGGCGTGGTCGTCATCGACATGGGCGCCGGCTCGACTTCCCTCGCGGTCTTCTCCGGCGGCGTGCTCGTGCATGTCGACGCGGTGATGCTCGGCGGCAACCACGTCACGATGGACATAGCGCGGGGGCTCAATGCGCGGCTTTCGGACGCGGAGCGTCTTAAAACAATGCACGGCGCGGCCATCGCCTCGCCCTCGGACGATCGCGAGACGGTCGCCTTTGGCCATGTCGGCGAAGGCGACGATCATCCCGCTCAGGTTCCCAAATCGCATCTCGTGCGCATTATTCGGCCGCGCATCGAGGAGACGCTGGAGTTTTTGCGCGATCGGCTGGCGCAGGCGGGGTTTGGCGCCGGACGAGGGCTTCGCGTGGTGCTGACCGGCGGCGCCTGTCAGCTCACCGGCGCGCCCGAAGCCGCGCGCCGCGTTCTTGGCGGACAGGTGCGGGTCGGACGTCCGAACGGCGTCGACGGCTTGCCGCCGGAAGCGGCGTTCAGCCCGGCCTTCGCCGCCGTCGCGGGTCTGTTTGTCTACCCGCAGGTCGCGGGTCGCGAGTATTTCGAACCGCGTCGCGAGCAACGGCTCGCGAATGGCTCGAACGGCTACATGTCGCGCGTGGGACGGTGGCTGACGGAGAGTTTTTAGACGGAAAGAACGAACGGCCAAGGGCCGCCTTCGCGGCGAAAGACGGTCCCTGGCGAGAGTGAATCGACGCAGTAGCGCATATCCCGTGCATCGAAAGGCCCAATAATGACCATCAATCTCAAGGCACCCGAACTAAGGGAATTGAAGCCCCGCATTATCGTCTGCGGCGTGGGCGGCGGCGGCTGCAACGCCGTCAACAACATGATCGCTTCGGGATTGTCCGGCGTCGATTTTCTCGTGGCCAACACCGATGCGCAGGCTCTCGCCTCTTCACGCGCCGAACGCATCATTCAGATGGGTCTCCAGGTCACGGAGGGTCTTGGCGCCGGCGCGCAGCCGGAAGTCGGCCGCGCCGCGGCCGAGGAAGCGCGCGATGAAATACGCGAGCATCTGACCAACGCGCATATGTGCTTCGTCACCGCCGGCATGGGCGGCGGCACGGGCACGGGCGCCGCGCCGGTTATCGCGATGATCGCGCGCGAAATGGGCATTCTGACGGTCGGCGTGGTGACCAAGCCGTTCCACTTCGAAGGCCAGCGCCGCCAGCGCATCGCCGAGAGCGGCATCGGCGAATTGCAGAAATGCGTCGACACGCTGATCGTCATTCCGAATCAGAATCTGTTCCGCATCGCCACCGAGAAGACGACCTTCGCTGACGCCTTCGCGATGGCCGATCAGGTGCTCTATTCGGGCGTCGCCTCGGTCACCGATCTGATGGTCAAGGAAGGGCTGATCAACCTCGACTTCGCCGATGTGCGCTCGATCATGCGCGGCATGGGCAAGGCGATGATGGGCACGGGCGAGGCCACCGGCGAGCGCCGGGCGATTCTCTCGGCGGAGGCCGCGATCGCCAATCCGCTGCTCGACGAAGTGTCGATGAAGGGCGCGCGCGGCTTGCTGATCTCCATCACCGGCGGCAACGATCTCACGCTCTATGAGGTCGACGAGGCGGCCAGCCGCATCCGTCAGGAGGTCGACGAAGAGGCCAACATCATTCTCGGCGCGACATTCGATTCTTCGCTGGAGGGCGTGATCCGCGTCTCCGTCGTGGCGACGGGCATCGACCCCGAGGCGATCACAGTGCAGGACTCGGGACTGGCCGAGGCCCGCGCCAGCGAGGAGGCGGTCGAACGCTTGCGCGCTCAGATCGCCACCCAGCAGACTCGTCCAAAGCCCGCGCTGGTCGTCGAATCGGCTCCCGCGCCGGTCCCGGCTCCCGCCGCCAACTATTACGCGCGAGAGGCGCCGGCGGCTTCCGCCGCGCCGCTCTACAATCCCGACGAAGCGGCGGCGCTCGGCTATTATGCGGAAACGCAATATCAGGAGCCGCAATATCAGGAGCCCGCGCGCGAGCGGGCGACGCATGGCGTCTATATCGAACCGGCTCCGAGCCGTCCCGCGTACGCCGAGCCGCCGCGCCGCTTCACCGACGAGGACAGGGCGCCCGGAAGGGCTTCCGCCTCGGACGACGAGCGGTTCGCCGGTCCGTATGTGCCGCCGGCTCCCGAACAGCCGGCGCGCGCGGCCCGCATGCCGCAGATCGAGGATTTCCCGCGGCCCGGCCAGGAGCAATTGCGTCAGGCGCGCGGCGAGATCAATCAGGCCGATCAGCGCCGCAAGTCGATCTTCGAGCGTCTCGCCTCATTCGGGTCCAGTCGCCAGGAGGATGCGATACAATCGCTTCCGCCTCAGCCGCAGCCTCAGCCGCAGCGCCAATACGTCGCGCCGCAGTCGGCGCAACCCTCGCCCGCGCACGCCGAATACGCCAAGCGCCCCGCCGCGGCTCCGCCGCCCGCGCCGCAGCCCAGCCTCGATCAGCATGGCCGTCGCGCCATTGCGGTCCGGGGCGTCGAGGAGGATCACTTGGAAATCCCGGCCTTCCTGCGGCGCCAGGGCAATCATTAGATTCGAGCCGCCACGACGAACTCAGAAGGCCCGCCTCGCGCGGGCCTTTTTGTTTTGGCGGCAGGGGTTTTCGGCCAAGCGCGCGGGGACGAAGGAGCATCCTTCGTTAGGCCGTAGCGATATATTCTCGCAGCGCCTTACGTTCGAATTCGATCTCTTCGATGCGATATTTGACCACGTCGCCAATGGACACGAGCCCGACAAGTCGCCCCCTATCGATCACGGGCATGTGTCTGAACCGCTCGATCGTCATCGTTTCCATGGTGGAAGGGACCGTGTCGAGCTCCGACGCCACCTTTGGGTTTTGCGTCATGTGGAGCGCCGCGGGATCGCCCAAGGCGTCGGTTCCGCGTTTGGCGATCGCGGCCACGATGTCCCGCTCGGAAATGATCCCGACAATGAAGCCGCTCTCGTCGACGACCACCAGCGCCCCTATGCCCCGCCGCGTCAAATCGACCGAGATTTCTTGCAGTGTCCGATCCTGTGACGTGGTGGCCACGTTGCGACCTTTTTTGGCCAAGATTCGAGCGACTGTCATCCTCCAGCCTCCTTTTCGGCATTTCGGGATTGAAGACCTACCTCCGCGATTAACGCTTGAGCGGCGATAATGTTCCTCTCCGCATGAAAGAGGCGGGACGACGACGCGCGTCTTGCGTGAAGGCGAAGGTCGCGCTTCCCAACGGGCCGGCCCGCCACCCGGTTGCGCGCGTAAGCGGCGATGCTGTAACAAATTGTCGTAAAGCGTTACTGGAGCGAAGGTCGGGCTGAGCATATGGTCGCTTCGACGCGGGTCGCTCCCGCCGCGATCGTCGTGGGCGCCAAAAGGGATCGCCAAAACGCCATGAAGCCGTGTTTCGAGACATCATCGCGCCAGACGAGCTTGCGCAAATCCGTCGTCGTTTCGGGGCGCGGCGTTCATGGCGACGCTCCGGCGCGGTTGACGCTCTCTCCCGCCGAGGCCGGAACCGGGATCGTGTTCGCGACCAGGGACGGCGACCATCCTATCGCCGCGCATTGGACGAATGTCCGCTCAACGCGCCTGCGCACCGAGATCGCTGCTGGCGCGGCGCGGGTGTCGACGATTGAACATCTCATGGCGGCTTTCGCCGGCTTGGGCGTCGACAATGCGCTTGTCGAAATCGACGAGAGCGAAGTCCCGGCGGTGGACGGTTCGGCGCTTCCCTTTGTCGCGGCGATACGCCAAGCGGGGATAGCGCGCCTCGGCGCTTCGCGCCGTGTGATAAAAATCGTCGAAACGGTTCGACTGAGCGAAGGGGCCGGTTGGGCCGAGTTCGCGCCGACAAACCGCGGATGTCTCGACCTTGACGTGGAGATCGCGTTCCCAGGCGCCATCGGGCGCCAAAGGATCGCCTTGCCGCTCACCTCGCCCATTTTCGAGCGCGAAATCGCGTCGGCGCGCAGCTTCGGCTTTCTGCGGGACGCCGAGCAGCTTTGGCGGCAAGGGCTGGCGCTTGGCGCCTCCCTTGAAAATTGCGTCATTTTCGACGGCGACCGCGTGCTTAATCCGCGGGGGTTGCGCTTCCCGAACGAAATGGCGCGCCACAAAATGCTCGACGTGATCGGCGATCTCGCGCTCGCGGGGGCTCCGATTCATGGCGCTTTCCGCTCCTATCGCGGCGGGCACGGCCTCAATCTCGCATTAATCGAGCGGTTGATGACGACGTCTTCCGCCTATGTGATGAGCAGGGACGCCGAAGGCTCCACGCCGCGCGTTCGGCGCCGCGAGACGGAGGCGACTGGGCTGGGGCTTGGCTTATCGCCTTAATCTTGCCCGAAGAAACTCGTTGATGACAACCTTGCGGGAGCGCCGCGCGCGCCGGCGTGTGGCGCCGCGAGGCGCTTTAGGATAAAACTACGCTGAAATTTTCCGGGTGCCTCCAGCGCTCGAACGCCGCGAGAGGCCGATGTGATGATGGTTTTGTTTCGCTCGATACGGATCCTGGCCGTGCCGTTCGCGCTGTTTCTGTTGGCGCGGCCTCATTGCGCGCGCGCCGACCTCCTCGATCCGATCACCAATCTGTTCAGCGGCGGCGGCGAAAAATACAAGACCGAGATCGCGCCGGTCATTCCCGCCGAGGATCTTTACAATCAAGGCCTCGTGTTCCTGAAGCGGAACGATTTCGAGAACGCCGCGAAGAAATTCGGCGAGCTGGAAAAGCAATATCCCTTCTCGCAATGGGCGCGCAAAGGTCTGCTGATGACCACTTTCGCGCAATACGAGAAGCCGTCCTACGACGACGCGGTCGCCTCCGCGACGCGCTATATCGGCCTTTATCCGAAGTCGCCCGAGACGCCCTACATGTATTACCTCGGCGGCATGTCTTATTATA
>Ga0181527_1001377_pt1 | contig 25127 bp, 20 predicted proteins | sample PEATcosm2014_Bin_30_FD_119762 | JGI IMG/M metagenome (GOLD analysis project Ga0181527, IMG submission 119762) | Peatland microbial communities from MTU Mesocosm Facility, Houghton, MI, USA - PEATcosm2014_Bin06_60_metaG | ecosystem: Environmental > Terrestrial > Soil > Wetlands > Peat | place...
GATTTGCGCAACCGCCGGCTGCTCTTGCACGTAGCGCCTGGCGCATTGCAGCTGGTCGGCGGGCGTCGACGGCAGCGCGAGAGCGGCGAAGGGAACGCTCGCGGGCTTGCCCTGCCGGATCAGCGACAGCACCTGGGCTGTGTCGGTTTCGAGGTTCGCCCAGTCCGACAGATACAGCTTTGCGTTAAGACGCGGACCCGCCACATAAGCGAGGTCGGCATCGACCTGCAAAGCCGTATCGTAGGCGGTGAATGCGTCGTCGTAGCGCTGGAGCTTGGTAAAGACGTTGCCGCGGTTCGACCACACTTCGGCAAGATCGGGCTTCAGGGCCAGCGCCCGGTCATAAGCGGCAAGGGCGTCGTCGTACCGATCGAGATCGGAGAAGATATTGCCGCGACCGAGCCACGCCTCGGCGAGGTCCGGTTTTAGGGCCAGGGCCTGGTCATAGGCGGCGAACGCATCCTCGCGCCGAGCGAGATCCGTCAAGACGTTGCCGCGGCCGAGCCATGCTTCGGCAAGCCCAGGGTTCGACGCCAGCGCCTTCTCGAAGGCGGCGAGCGCATCGTCGTAGCGCTTGAGTTTGGCGAACGCATGGCCGCGACCGAGCCAGGCTTCGGCGCTCTGCGGCTTGGCCGCAAGCGCGCGGTCGTAGGCGGCGACCGCATCGTCGTAGCGCGACAGTTCGATCAAGGCGCCGCCACGCCCGAGCCAAGCCTCGACGAGGCCGGGCTTAAGCGCCGCCGCCTGCTGGAACGCGGACAATGCGTCGTCCGAGCGTTTGAGCAGCGCCAGCGCCTTGCCCTTGTTGCAGAACGCCTCCGCGTAGCGGGGCTGGAGCGCGATGGCTCTGTCGAAATCCGCTACGGCTTCGTCGTAGCGCCTCAGATCATTGAACACGGTGCCGCGGTTGTTCCACGTCTCCGCTGCGGCGGGATTAATCGCAATCGCATCCGTGAACCGCTGCGCGGCCTCGGCGGCTCGCCCGAGCGCCTTTAGGGCGATGCCGTAATTGTAAAGCGTGGCGTCGGATTCCGCATTCTCTTTCAGCGCCTTCTGCAGATAAGTCTCGGCTTCTGCAAATCTGCCGAGTTGCGTCAGGGCGATGCCGAGGAGATTGAGCGCGGCAAGATGTCTTGGCTGTGCGCGCAAAACCTTCTTGAACATCCGCTCGGCATCTTTGACGTTGCCGGTCTGAAGCGCCGTGAGGCCCTGTCGGAACGCGTCACCGCTCATGAGAGTGACATTCGCCTATTACCCGATCTTGGCGAACCGCAAAGCTCGCTGGCGCAACGCGGTCCTGGTAAGCCTGCCACATCTGCCGATAGGCGGCCTCGATATGCCGCGTAAAGCGCGTAGTATCGAAAAGCGCGCAGTGGCCGCGATTGCGCGCGAGCTTGGCTTTGATGGTCGCGAGAAGCGCCGGGTCGCGGGCGAGTTTGAGTGCCAACGCTTCGTAGTCTTGGAGCGACGTGGTAATCAGTTCCGGCAGCTCCGCCGCCTTGAGCAGGCTCGCAGCTACGCGTCCGGCGAAAGTCGGCCCAAGACAGGTGAGGACCGGCAGCCCCGCCCAAAGCGCATCGCTCGCCGTGGTGTGGGCGTTATAGGGCAGAGTATCCAAGAACAAGTCCGCCTGCCGATGACGCGCCAAGTGGTCGGCAAGAGTTGTCCTGCCAGCGAATATGACGCGCTCGGGCGAGACGCCGCGCTCTTCGGCCTCGCGTTGCAAATTTTGCCGGCACCGCGCCGCCGCAGCCGACGAATCGCCTTCGAACAGCCATAATACGCTGCCTTCGACGGCCAGCAGCAGCCGCATCCAAATATCGAACATCGCCGGCGTCATCTTGAACGTGTTGTTGAAGCAACAGAACACGAAGGCATCTTCCGGCAGGCCGCACGCGCCGCGGCTCGGCGTCTCGTCCGCAATGCTTCGTTTGGAGTCGTTGACCTGATAGGCATCGGGTAGCCAGACCACTTTCTCGGTGTAGTACGACCAATGATCTTTCGGGACCGTCGTCGCATCGGCCATGATATAATTCATCCAATCCGCGCCCATTGTCGCCGGATAGCCGAGATAGTTCACCTGGATCGGTGCCGGACGTCGCGCCAGCACGGTGGGGCGGCAGTCTTGCGTCCATCCCATGAGATCAATCGCGATATCAATTTCATGTCGGTGAATGAGCCCGGCTATTTCCGCGTCGCTGTTGTCGCGAACATCCCGGAAATGCTCGGCGCCGGACTTGATTCTGTGCCGCACCGCCGAGTTGTCATCGGGCCCAAACGAAATTGCCGTGATCTCGAAACGGGATTTATCATGTTGCTCGAACAGGCCGGCAATGAGGTGGCCGACGGCGTGGTTGCGAAAGTCAGCCGAAAGATAGGCAATTCTGACACGATCATGCGAATATATCTGGTCTTGCCAAAGTCGCGTTGCGGCCGGCTGCAATTCAGCAAAAGCTTTGGCACATTGCAGCTGATCGGCCGGAAGCGACGGGGTGATCAAAAACGAAAATGGAGTTATCAATAACTTCCGATTCCGCAAACCAGCGAGAAGATGCTCGGCATCTTCGTTGAAGTTGTCCCAGCGACACAGCATTTGCTTCATGTGGAATCGCATGGCCTCGACGAATTGCAAATCCGGTTCGATCGTGAATGCCGTGTCGAAAGCGGTAAATGCTTCGAGGTATTCGCCGTAATATGATAGCGCCGTGCCTTGGTTGCTGTGAGCCAGTGCGGAGTTCGGGTCAAGCCTGACCGCCTTGTCGCAGGACGCCAGTGCCTCGGCGTGTCGGCGAAGCGCGAGCAGCGCGAGCCCTCGGTTGCTATAGGCTGGCGCATGCGTTGGATCGAGCGCGATTGCGTGGTCGCAATTCGCCAGCGCCTCCGTGTATTGGCCTAAGCCGAGGAGCGCGCTGGCTCGATTGCTGTATGACAATGGGAGTGTGGAATCGAGTGAAATTGCGCGGTCAAAACTGGCGAGCGCCTCGACGTAGCGTTTGCTACTCAGCAGCGCAGCGCCGCGGTTGCAGTGAGCAATGGCGAGATCGGGTCGAATCGAAATAGCGCGGTCGCAACTTTCAAGAACTTCCGCATGACGTTTTAAGGCCAGAAGCGCCGATGCTCGATTGCTATGGGCAGTAGCCGAACTCGGATCGAGCGACAGAGCCCGATCATAAGCTGCAAGCGCTTCGTCGTGCTGTCGCAGGTCGTGAAGTGCATTGCCGCGACCAAGCCAAGCGTCAGCCATATCACTTTTGAATTGCGACGCCTTTACGTAGGACGCGAGTGCGTCTTCGTTGCACTTGAGTCCGTGAAACGCGTTGCCGCGCCCGAGCCAACACTCAGCGCTGTTCGGCTTGAGCGCCAGCGCGCGGCCATAGGCGGCGAGCGCGCCTTCATACCGCTTGAGCTGTGTGAGAATGGTACCGCGGCCGAGCCATGCCTCGAAAAGGTCGGGCTTGAGCGTAGCTGCTGTGTCGAAGAAGGCGAGAGCCTCGTCAAATCGCTGGAGCTTCGCCAGGACCTTGCCCTTGTTGCAGAACGCCTCCGCGTAGCGGGGCTGGAGCGCGATCGCCCTGTCGAAATCGACGATCGCCTCGTCGTGACGCTGTAAATCGCTGAACACCGTGCCGCGGTTGTTCCATGTTTCGGCCGCTGCGGGATTGAGGGCGAGCGCTTCGGTAAATCGCTGCAATGCCTCGGCCGGCCTCGCCAGAGCTTTCAGGATGATGCCGTAATTATACAATGTGGCGTCGGACTTGGGCGTCTCCTGCAAGGCCCGGCGGAGATAGGTCTCGGCCTCAGGATATTTACGCAATTGGGTGAGCGCGATCCCGATCAGGTTGAGCGCCGCGCCATGTCTCGGCTGCGTGCGAAGGACGGCCTTGAACCGGCGCTCGGCATCCTCGAGGTTTCCTGCTTGCAGCGCCGCCAGCGCCCGCTCGAACGTTTCGTCGTCCCTGCGCATCGCTACAAAACCTTCGACCGCAACATCGCCGCCGTCATGGTCTCACTGCCCATTCGGCTGCTGCCGCGCCGCACGGTCCAGAAACTGCTGTAGCGCTTCGATGCACTCCCGGTCCCGGAACAGCCGGTGCTTATTCGATGAAATTGTACGCCGCAGCGCTTGGCGCTGATCGGAATCTTTCGCCAAGCGCGCCGCGATCGCGATATACTCGTCGCAATCAGCCGCGATCGTTTCGGTCATACCCATCATACGTAGGATAGCCGCACTGTGACGTCCGCGCATCAGCGGTCCCGGCATGGTGACGATCGGAATATCGTGCGGCAGGCTCTCGAGCGTCGAATTGCAGCCCGACCAGCCGATGCTGTCGAGGAAGACATCGCAGAGCCCAATAGCCGCGCTATATTCGCTTTGACTCAAGCGCGGCAGGAACACGATGTGATCGGAGGTCCGCAGGCCAGACAACGCAAACGCGCGATCGAGGCGCTGACGGAACATTTCCGTGATTTGCTGCGCCCCCTGGTACTGCAGGAAAGCGAATTGGCAGTTGTTCGCGTGCCTCGCGATCTCCGCGAAGACGAAGTCGAACTGCGGCAGGAACTTGTAGAGCGATTGTCCGCACCAAAACACCGGGGCGTCCGCACGCAGACCAAGCGCAGCCCGATTCATCAGGCAGGGTTCCGGCTCGATCGGTTCATAATACACGGACAGGTTCGGCAGTCGGATCAGCCGTTCGGTATAGTGTTCCGCCGCATCCGCCGGCTCCATCAATTCACTACTGAGAAAATAGTCGAGCGTCGGGATACCGCTCGTCTCGGGATGGCCCCACGAATTGCACTGTACGGGCGCCAAGCGCTGTGCCGCCAGCAGGGTGGAGGTGTCGTCCATCAGCAGCCCCGGATAGATGAGGACATGCGGCGCATCGGCGTGGATCTCGCGCCGCCAACCCTCGATGCTCAGCGCGCGGTGCACAAAACGATCGCACATCGCCGCGGCGACTTTCGTCTCCGCATCGGATTTCGTTCCGAGGTGGTATCCGAAAAGCCGAAATCGCTTGCGGTCCAACTGACCGAGCCATCCCTTGATGGGGACTTTCCAGTTGGAGTGCATGTGGAAAAAGCCGCTGACGATGCCGACGCGCACTGGTTCGCCCGGCAGTGGCGGCGGCGGCATGGGTGCCGGCGGGAAGGCCCGTTCGGCGATCGAGCACAGGATAGAGCCATAAAGCCGCTGGAGCTCGCGATCATTGAGGCCCTGGTAAGCGAGATAAAACGGCGACTTGCTTCTGACGGCTTTGATCAAATCCCTTTGCGCGCCGTTTTCGCGGACATAATCGGCGAGCCCACGCAACTTTGTTCCGTAGCGCTCGCGCTGCAACGCGATATCGTCCGCGCTCGAGTACAAAATACGCAGCAGGGAAAAGCATTCGGCAAACCGCAATTCGGGAAAGTCGGGGTCGATCGTTCGGGCCCTCTGCAGGGCGGCCTCTGCGTCTTCGGTTAAATTCATTTCGAGAAGAACATTGGCGCGACCGTACCACGCTTCGACGAAATCGGATCTCAGCGCTATTGCTCTGTCATAAGCCCCAAGCGCGTCGTCATAGCGCTTCGCTTCGAGGGAGCGATTGCCGAGACCGAACCACGCTTCCGCCAAATCGGGCTTGAGTGCGGTCGCTTTGTCATAGGCAAGGGAAGCCTCGTCATAGCGCTGAAGCTCGGCCAGTACGTTGCCGCGACCGAGCCATGCTTGCGGCAAATCGGGATCAAGGGAGAGTGCTCTATCGTAGGCTTGGAGTGCTTCGTCGTTCCGTGTCAGCGCAAAGAGGACGTTGCCACGTCCGAGCCAAGCGGCGGCGAGATCGGGGGCGAGCGTTATCGCACGAGCGTAATCAGCCAAAGCGTCATCATGGCGCTTAAGCTCGGCAAATTTGTTGCCGCGACCGATCCACGCCTCGATCAGGTCAGCCTTGAGCGCCAGGGCTTTGGTGTAGGAAGCGATTGCAGCGTCGTCCGGCTGGAGCGTGTGAATCGTTTGAGCGCGGCCGAGCCAGGCCTCGGCGAGGTCGGGGTTGAGCGTGTTGGCGACGGTGAATGCGGCTAAGGCATCTTCGAAGCGCCCGAGGATCGCCAGCGTCTTGCCTTTGTTGCAATATGCTTCGGCGTAGCGCGGCTGCAACGCGATGGCTTTGTCGAAATCCGCGATCGCCTCGTCATGGCGCTTGAGATCATTGAAGACGGTGCCGCGATTGTTCCAGGTCTCGGCCGCGGCCGGGTTGATCTGCAAAGCCTCGGTGAAGCGTTGCAGAGCCTCGGCGGGCCGATGCAGCGCTTTCAGCACGATGCCGTAATTGTACAGCGTCGCATCGGAGTTGGCGTTCTCCTGCAAGGCCCGGCGCAGATAGGTTTCGGCCTCGGCAAATCGGCCGAGCTGGGTGAGCACGATGCCGAGCAGGTTGAGGGCCGCGACGTGTTTCGGCTGCTTGCGCAGGACTTGTTTGAAAAGGCGCTGGGCGTCTTCGATGTGCCCCGATCGAAGCGCCGTCACTGCGCGCTGAAACGCTTCGTTTTCCGTAACAGCTAACGCCAACGATCCCCCCGCTGCGATGCGAGCCGTGGGGGGTCGATGGAGCTTGTGCCGCGCGTTTCAGCCCGCGCCGGCCCCGCGGTGGCCTCGCAGCTACCGACAAATTCCGCAATGCGCCGGATCAAGTCCTCACCCTCCAGCAGCGGCACATGCCCCTGGTCGGGAATTTCGATCGCCTCGAGGCCGGGGTCGCGCGCTTGCATCGCCGCCACGGTGGCAGCCGAAAGGATGTCGGAATTGGCGCCGCGGATGACCAGCACCGGCACGCGCTTGAGCGCGTCGAACTCATTCCACGTCGTCGGCAGCGGCCGCTCGATATCGACTTCGGCGAGCGTGCGTGCCAGTCGTACGTCGTAGGTGGGAACGAGCGCGCCGTCGTCGGTCTTCCAGGTGCGCTTCGCATTGGCGAGCCATTGCTCGTCGGTGAGCTTCGGAAACTGGGCGTCGAACAGCCGGCGCTGGATCTCGGCGCCCTCCGCAAAGCTGCGCGGCTGCGGCAGCTTGCCGACATAGCTTTTGAGCCGGGCGAGGCCCTTGGCCTCGATCACCGGCCCGATGTCGTGCAGGACTGCGCCGGCGATCGCCGTCGGATGCGCCACGGCGAGCAGCATGGTCAAAATGCCACCGCGCGAACTGCCGACGAACACTGCCGGCCCGATGCCGAGCGCGGTCAACACCGTCGCCACGTCGCCCAGTTCGACGGCGACATTGTAGTTGTCGGGATTGCGGTCGTATTCGGATTGGCCGCGTCCGCGCGAGTCGATGGCGACGACCCGCCGCTCGGGCGGACCGTGCGCCAACGCCGGTGCCAGCGTCGCGAAGTCGGCGACGGTCCGCGTCAAGCCAGGCAGGCAAACGATCGGCAGGGCCGATGCGGTGCGCCGGCCGTATTCGCGCACGTGCAGCCTTAGCCCGTCCTGCGCAGTCAAAAAAATGCTTTTTCCGGTATCCGGTACGCCGCTAGTCGACATGGTAACCTGCTGCGAAATGTCCAAAGCAGACCGGTTGTGCGCCTGCAAGCGTGATTCTTCGCGTCCCTGGACCGCCCGTGGGACTATGGACCCGGTCCAATGGTCCAAAGCGGTAGGGCGGATAGTCAAAAATGGACTTTGAACGGTATAGTCGATCGAGGTCGGCTCATGCATTCATGACTTTACCGCAGATTGCTATAATCCAATCCGAATATCAGTCGCAATCGGTTGCGACCATGCCGGCGATGCGTTTGTCGGTTGCAAGATCAAGAGGCGGAACGTCGTTGTGATTTCTTCTGTGGACGAAGCATTTCGGCATGCGCTTAGTGCGATGCAGACCGGAAGGATGACCGTAGCGGAGAATCTTTTCAAGCAGGTTCTCCAATTGCAGCCGAGACACGTTCCGACACTGAATTTGATCAGTGTTCTTCTGAGCAGCCTGAGACGCTTCGATGAGGCCGAACATTATGCGCGCCTGGCGGCGAACGAAGAGCCGACCTCCGCCACTACGTTTCATAATTACGGGCTCATTCTCACAGCATTGAAACGGCCTGCCGAGGCATTCGAGCAATTCAGCCGGGCACTGCAAATCAATGCCTCGGTTGCGGAAACCTGGAACAGCCGCGGCGCCATATCGAATAGTCTGGGCCGTTATCGCGAGGCTGCCGCGGATTTTGAGCGGGCCTTGGCACTCAACCCCAACTACTACGACGCTCTCGCGAACAAGGGCGAGGCGTCGGCGAAACTCGCCCTCTACGATGATGCTCTTGTTGCCTATGACCGCGCCCTGACGCTCAAGCCCGATCTCGCCAAAGCGTGGCTTGGCCGCGGCAATGTTCTGGTCAAGCTCGGCCGCTACCGAGAGGCGTCGGCGGCTTATGATCGCGCTGTGGCGATCAAGCCGGATCTGGCCGAAGCTTGGTTCGGCCGCGGCAACGTCTTTGTCGGCCTCAAGCAGTTCGACAATGCCTTGGCAGTTTACGACAAGGCCCTGACGTTCGATCCCGAACTCGCGGAAGCGTGGCTGGGCCGCTGTCGCGTCTTTGCGGAGTGCCGGCGCTACGCTGATGCGCTCGCCGCCGTGGATCGGGCGATGGCTCTCGATCCCGATCTAAAATACATCGCGGGCGATCGGATCTATTTGAAGCAGAATGTGGCGGACTGGACGAACTTGGAATGTGAGGTCGCGAATGTGCTCTCGGCGGTCAGCGTAGGGAAGCCGGCAAGTGCGCCGTTCCAGCTTCTCTCGATATCGTCATCGCCCGCTGTCCAGTTGCGGTGCGCGCAGACCTTTGTTGCGGATCAACCGTCGTTCCCGCCGCTTTGGCGCGGAGAAGTTTATTCTCATCGGCGAATTCGCGTCGCCTATCTGTCGGCCGACTTCCGCGATCACCCGGTTGCGCACCTTACGGCCGGGCTGTTCGAGCACAGCGACAAGTCGCGCTTTGCGACCACGGCGATTTCGTTCGGCGTCAACGACGGCTCGCCGGTTCGCCGCAGGATCGAGCAGGCGTTCGAATCGTTCACGGACGCGCAACATCTGAGCGATGGCGAGATTGCGGAGCTTGTTCGGCGTGGTGAAATCGATATCGCCGTCGATCTCATGGGCTACACGACGGACAGCCGGATCGACGTCTTGGCGCGGCGGGCGGCCCCTATCCAGGTCGGCTATCTCGGTTATGCGGGAACGATGGGCGGGGATTTCGTCGACTACATCATTGCGGATCCGACCGTCATTCCGGACGACCAAGCCCGGTTTTACAGCGAGCGCGTGATCTGGCTGCCCGAAAGCTATCAGGCCAACGACGGCAAGCGGCCGATACCTCGAACGACCCCGACCCGCGACGAGTGCGGGCTCGAGGAAGCGACGTTTGTGTTTTGTTGTTTCAACAACACTTTCAAAATCACACCCGAGGTGTTTGATGTTTGGATGAGGTTATTGCGGGCGCAACCGAACAGCGTTCTTTGGCTTCGCGAGCCCAATGAGGCGGCTTCGCGAAATTTGCGCCACGAGGCGCAGAAGCGCGGCGTTGCGCCGGACCGACTGGTGTTCGCTCCAAGGGTGCCGTCGGCGGCCGATCACCTGGCGCGTCACCGGCTGGCCGATTTGTTCCTGGACACCTTGCCATTCAATGCTCACTCGACCGCGAGCGATGCGCTTTGGGCAGGTCTGCCGGTGCTGACCTGTCTCGGTACGACCTTTGCGGGCCGCGTCGGGGCAAGCTTGCTGAAGGCGGTCGGACTCGACGAATTGATCACGTCCTCGATGGAAGAATATGAAGCTTTGGCCCTGAAGCTTGCGCGCGAGCCGTCCTATCTGAGGTCGCTCCAAGACAGGCTGGTGCGCAGCCGGAGTACTGCCCCGTTATTCGATACGGAGCGTGTGACGCGGCATATCGAAGCCGCCTATACGATGATGTGGGAGCGTTACCAAAGAGGCGAGGTGCCAAAATCTCGATCGGGTGACGCGAAGCCTATTCCCATCGCATGACGTGCATCAAGCGCTGCTGATCCGTATCGGGCGCGATCCACGCTGGCGCGTCTCGAGCCTACCTGCCGCGCCGCAGGTCGGCCTCGATGAGGAGCTTCGGGTTGTTTTCGACGAGCGCGCGGTAGACCTGCATGTTCTCGATCACGCGTTGCACGTAATTGCGCGTTTCCGAAATCGGGATGCGCTCGATCCAGTCGATCGGGTCGGCCTTCGGATCGCGGGGATCGCCATATTGCTCGATCCACTCCCGCGCCCGGCGCGGTCCGGCATTGTAGGCGACGAAGGCCAGGATATACGAGCCGCGCCAGCTGGCGATGTCGTTGCCGAGTTCTGCCGTGCCGAGCTGGGCATTGTAGACTACGTCGGTGCTCAAGCGGCGCTGATCGAAGGTGACGTTGAACCGCTTGGCGGTGTCGCGGCCGGCGGCAGGCGTAACCTGCATCAGGCCGATCGCATTGGCGCTCGAGACGACGCGCGGATTGAAAGCGCTTTCCTGGCGCACGATCGAGAACACGACGCAGCGTTCGACCTCGGGGCCGATCTGCCGGTAGTCCGGCACGCCGAAATCCGGAAATGCATAACGCTCGAATGGGTAGCCGTGGCCGAGCGCGGGCTTGCCGATCAGGAGCGTGGCGCGCGCGTCGCCGTGGCGGGCGGCGATTTCGGCGAGCGTCGCCAGCGCGGGCATGTCGTTCGCCTTGTCGCCGAGATCCGCCGCCATCGAGGCGACCAGATCGCGTTCGTCGATGGCATAGAGGATTTCGAAGACGCGGGCGAGTTCGAGCGGTTGGCGCGCGGCCGGCGGCTCCGGCAGCGCCCGCAAGGTCACTTCGTTGAGCCCGAGCCGCGCCCGCGCCAATTGGCCGTAATAGGCGGTCGGATAGCGCGCCGCCGCCTCGTACAGCGCGCGCGCGTCCTGCTCGCGGCCGAGGGATTCGGCCGCGCGTCCTTGCCAATAGAACGAGCGCGCCAGCGTGATCGGATTGACGACGCCGTCGGCGATCCTGGCGAAATGCGAAAGCGCGGCGGCGGGCTCGCGCAGGAAGCGTAACGCGATCCAGCCGGCGGTGAAGTGTTGCTCGCCGCGGTAGTTCTCGTTCACAGGCGGCGCCGCGCCGTTGGCGACCTCGTAGGCCATTCGCGCTTCGCCGAGATCGAGGAGTTTGCGCGCGATCAGGCGCCGCTCCACCCACCACTGATCGACGTCGCCGAGCTTCGCCGGGTCGTGCGGCGCAGCGATCATCGCTTCGGCGGCTTCCGTGATTTTGTCGGCGCGGCGCAGCCATTGGATGCGGCTGAACACGTAGCCGGGGTCGCGGCGCGCCGCCTCCGGCACCGCTTCGAGCAGCGCCTTGACGTTGCCGGCTTGATTGATGACGGCGGCGCGCGCCTTGGCGAGCGCGAGCGCCACCGGGCCGAGATGCGCGGCCGCTCGTAATCCCGCGTCGTCATCCTCGGCGTATAGCCGCGCGTCCATGCGCGCTGCGTCGTCGGCCGGCGCGATCAGGCCGGCGAAGGCGTCGCGCGCTTGGGCTTCGAGATCGGCGGAAAAGCCGTCGGTGCGCCAGGTGTCGCGCACCACGGCGGCGGCGCCGGCGCTATTGCCTTGGGCGAGCAAAGCGCGCGCCAGCGCGAAATGTCCTTTGGCGGTATGCGGCGCTTCGGCTGAAAAGAAGGCGATGACGGTCGGCGCGTCGACATGCTCCTGCCACAGCACGCCCTCGGCCCGCCGCCGCAAAGTGGCGACGCTCGGCCAGCTCGGATTGGCGGTGATGAAGGCGAAATAGCGCGAGAACTCGTTGCTGCCCTCGTCGCTGCGCAGGATCACCCATTCGACGAGCTTGCGGGCGAGCGGATCGGCGATTGTCGACTCGACAGCGGTCGCCTCGTCCTGGCGGTTCTTGCGCACCAGATCGATCGCCTGCTTGACCGCGGAAAGATCCATCGGCGAGGTCGCCGCGGTGGTCGCGGCAGCGAAGCTCACGGCAGGCCGCGACGACGGTGCCGCGACGGCCGGGATCGCCGCCGGCAGTCCAGGCGCAAGCGAAAGCGGCGCGGGCTGCGGCGGCTTTTGCGCCGCGCCGTTCTGTGCCGCGGTTTTCGACACGGCGGCTTTCGGCGCAGCGAGCGGGCCGATCTTGCCGGTCTTGCCCGCGGGGCGGGCGCGCGGCAGCGGCACCGGGTCAGGAGACGCGGCACGGGCATCGCCGGCCGCGACGCCGAGCGCGGCAAGGAGGATTATGAGCCGATATCCGCGCACGCTCCCTCCCGCCGTCCTGGGTGTCATGTCTTCGGCCGGTTAGGTTGAGAAAAGCCTAACCGTTTAACCCTATGCGACAATTTACACTTTTACGGCAAAAACGGGGCCGCTTCGGGTCCGGCCGCGCGCCAGGTCTGGTGACAGGCACCGCACAGCATACGCCGAAGGGGCTTTAAAGGGCCGGCCCGAACCGATATTTATACGGGGTGGCCGGGTGGTTTCTCGCAGGCGTGATGCCTGCGAGCGGCGCCATGCCCAAAGCAATTTATCGTAACACGGCAGGAAGTCGTCCCGCGACGGACTTCATGGATCGTATCATGGCTGCCAAGACAAGTTTTCGAGGCTCGTTCACCGCGCTCGTCACCCCGTTCAAGAACGGGGCCGTCGACGAGACGGCGTTCCGCGCCCTGGTCGACTGGCAGATCACCGAGGGTACCAACGGCCTCGTCCCGGTCGGCACCACGGGCGAAAGCCCGACGCTGTCGCATGAGGAGCACAAGGACGTCGTGGAGTGGTGCGTCGATCAGGCGCGCGGCCGGGTTCCAGTCGTGGCCGGCGCCGGCTCGAACTCCACCGCCGAAGCGATCGATCTCGCCCGGCATGCGCAGAAGGCCGGCGCCGACGCGGTGCTGGTGGTCACACCGTATTACAACAAGCCGACCCAGGAAGGCCTCTATCAGCATTTCAGGGCGATCAACGACGCGATCGGCATTCCGATCCTCATCTACAACATTCCGGCGCGCTCGGTGGTCGACATGTCGGTCGACACCATGAAGCGTTTGTACGAGCTGAAGAACATCGCCGGCGTCAAGGACGCGACCGCGAACATGGCGCGGGTGTCGCAGCAACGCGCGGCGATGGGCGAGGATTTCAACCAATTGTCGGGCGAGGACATCACCGCGCTCGGTTTCATGGCGCATGGCGGGCACGGCTGCATTTCGGTGACGTCGAACGTGGCGCCGCGGTTGTGCGCCGAGTTCCAGGCGGCCTGTCTGAAGGGCGACTTCGCCGCGGCGCTGAAATTGCAGGACAAGCTCGCCCCGCTTCACCTCAATCTGTTCGTCGAAACCTCTCCGGCGCCGATCAAATATGCGCTGTCGCTCATCGGCAAATGCGCCAATACGCTGCGGCTGCCGATGGTGCCGACGAGCGAGAAGGGGCAAGCAGCGGTGCGCCATGCCATGGTGCATGCGGGACTGATCAACTGATTTCTTTGTCCGCCCTGCGAGCGCAAGCGGAGCGGGGAGGGGCCGCACGGAGTGCGGTGGAGGGGGCGTCCAAGCTGAACGCCGACCTCGCAATTTTCAACGCCGGAGCTACGCATGATCGAGGAATTCAAGAAATTCGCGATGCGCGGCAATGTCGTCGATCTCGCCGTCGGCGTGATCATCGGCGCGGCCTTCGGTGCCATCGTCAATTCGCTGGTCGGGGACATCATCATGCCGTTGATCGGTGCGGTTAGCGGCGGTCTCGACTTCTCCAACTATTTCCTGCCGCTGTCCTCGAAGGTCACGGCGACGGCGCTGGTGGATGCGAGGAAGCAAGGCGCCGTGCTCGGTTACGGCAATTTCCTCACCGTCGTTCTTAATTTTGTGATCGTCGCGTTCGCGTTGTTTGTCGCCGTCAAAGCCATCAACCGGCTGAAGGCCGAACCGGCCGCGGCGCCGGCCGGCCCGTCCAAGGAAGTGCAGCTTTTGACGGAAATACGCGACGTGCTGACAAAGAGCTGAGCGCGGGGACGGTATGGCGGCAAAGCCGGAACAACGAAACCTGCGTGTCGTCGCCGACAACCGCAAGGCGCGCTTCAATTATTTCATCGACGAAACCATGGAAGCAGGTGTCGCGCTGACCGGCACCGAGGTGAAATCGCTGCGCCTGGGCAAGGCCACGATCGCCGAATCCTACGCCGACGCCCGCGGCGGCGAAATCTGGCTGATCAATTCGAACATTCCGGAATATCTGCAGGCGAACCGTTTCAATCACGCGCCGAAGCGGCCGCGCAAGCTCCTGCTGCATCGTCGCCAGATCAACAGACTCGTCGGCGCCATCGAGCGCCAGGGCATGACGCTGGTGCCGTTAAAGCTTTACTTCAACGAAAAGGGCCGCGCCAAGGTCGAACTGGCGCTGGCGCGCGGCAAGAAGCTCTACGACAAGCGCGACACCGAAAAGAAACGCTCGTGGGAGCGCGAGCGCGGCCGGCTGTTGCGGCAGAAGGTGTGAGACATGAGGTGTGAGACATGAGGTGTGGGACATGGCGCTGCCGACCAAGCTCGACCATTGTGTGATCCACGTCACCGACTGGGAGCGCTCGAACGCGTTCTATACGACGGTGTTGGGCGCGGAGCTGATTGCGCGGCCGTCCGGCTACGCCTACCGGTTCGGCGACAAGCAACTCAACGTGCATGGGCCCGGCGTTGAGCCCGCCGAAGTGGCGCTGTTGCCGGTCCAGCCCGGCAACAGCGATCTTTGCTTCGAATGGATGGGGCCGATCGCGGACGCCATGGCACATCTTAAGCACTGCGGCGTCGGCATCGAGAGGGGCCCGATGCAGCGCTTCGGCGCCAAAGGAGCCGGGACCAGCGTCTATTTCCGCGATCCCGACGGTTCGCTGATGGAATTCATGTCCTACGCCTGAGCCGGGAGTCACGGTCAGCCAGCACGAGGAGCAGCACATGGCGCGACGCAGGTGGTCGGTGCAGGATGCCAAGAACCGGTTCAGCGAGCTCGTCGAGGCGGCGCGGCGGCAGCCGCAGATCGTGACCAGGCACGGCAAGCCCGCCGTGGTCATCGTCGACGCGATGGAATACCAGCGCCTGCGACATCTCGAACGGAGCGAAGCGCCCTCGTTCGCGGACTGTTGCTCGCGATGCCGCAGGACGACGGCGAATTCCCTCGCCTCGCGGCGAGCCGGCGCGATCCCGATCTCCGATGTTGTTGATCGACACGGTGGCATTATCGGGATTGCGCGGCGTCTAAGATCCCGCCCCATCGAGCTGCGCGCGCAGCTTCGTAAAGACATCGCGGAACATCTGCGGCGTGAGCACGCCGGTGTTGGTGTTGTAACGCGAGCAATGATAGCTGTCGAACACGGTGAACGCGCCGATCGGGTGGACGCGGCCGTGGCCGAAAGGAAATTCCGATCGCCGCGCGCCGCTTGCCGCCACCACGGATTCGTGGGCGACGCGCCCGAGCGCGACCATGGCGCGAAGCTTGCTCATTTGCTTGATCGTCGACTTTAGGAAATCGCGGCAGGTCGCGATCTCCTGCGGCAGCGGCTTATTCTCCGGCGGCACGCAGCGCACGGCATTGGTGATGCGGCAGTCGTGGAGTTCGAGGCCGTCGTCGGCGCGCGCTTGATAGGCGCCCTGGGCAAAGCCGAATTCGGCAAGAGTGGCGTAGAGCAAATCGCCAGCGTAGTCGCCGGTGAAGGGTCGGCCGGTGCGGTTGGCGCCGCGCAGCCCGGGGGCGAGCCCGACGATCAGCACGCGCGCGTCCTGAGGGCCGAACGAATCCACCGGCGCATTGAACCAGTCCGGCTCGCGCGCGCGCCAGTCCTGGCGAAAGGCGACCAGCCGCGGGCAGCGCGGGCAATCGCGGCCGGGCGCGCCGCTTAGAGCATTTTCCGGAAAAGTGGACACCGGTTTTCCGATAGAAAATGCGACAAATAAAGAGTCCTACGCGGCATCGCCGCTATTCGTCTTCGAACTCGTCTTCGACGTCGGCCCGCTGCGAGGTCGGACTGCGCTGCAGGAATTGCGGCGTGTGACGTGGCTCGCGGGCCTCGCGGGCTTCCCGCGGCTCGCGGGCCGGCCGTTCGCCGGGATCGCGGCCGACCTTCGACTGCAGATCGATGATGTCGATGAACTGATCGGCCTGGCGGCGCAATTCGTCGGCCACCATGGGGGGCTGCGTCGAAATGGTCGAGACCACGATCACGCGCACGCCGCGGCGCTGCACCGCTTCGACCAGCGAACGGAAATCGCCGTCGCCGGAGAACAGCACCATCTGGTCGATATGCGGCGCGAGCTCCATGGCGTCGACCGCAAGCTCGATGTCCATATTGCCTTTGACCTTGCGCCGGCCGGTCTGATCGACAAATTCCTTGGTCGCCTTGGTGACGACGGTATAGCCGTTGTAGTCGAGCCAATCGATCAGCGGCCGAATCGAGGAGTATTCCTGATCCTCGATCACGGCGGTGTAATAGAACGCGCGCACCAGATAGCCTCGCGACTGGAACTCGCGTAACAGGCGCTTGTAATCGATGTCGAAGCCGAGCGACTTGGCGGTGGCGTACAGGTTGGCGCCGTCAATGAACAAGGCGATTTTTTCGAACTGTGCCGACATTTGTTGTCTCTATCGTGTCTCTTGCGACTCTCGTCTCGTGATGAAACCGGATCTGCCGTAATGGAATCGACGATGCCGGCGCCCCAAAACAGGGGTCTCGCCGCCGGAAAACTTCGACGCCCGAGGTACCGTCGCCAATCGCGTTGTGGCAAATAAACCGCGGCGAAAGTACTGCGGCATGCCGTCGCGGCAATTCCGAGAGTATGATTCAGAACGCCACGATCCGGTTCCCGTGGTTGGGGTAACAGAGCCCTGCGTGGACGCCAAGTTAAAAATCGGTAGGCAAATGTCGCTATCTGCAACCGCGTCGAGCAAAAAAGGGCCTTGCGCTTCGAAGCCGCCGGCGATACGTAACCACTATATTGGGGACTCATGTCCTTGCGGGAACCTTGGCCTTAGACCTTGACCTTGGCCCTGAGAGCCTGTCGTCCAGTAACCAGGCAATAGCCGAAAAAGCCCGAGGAGCCGCTTTCATGGCCCGTGTCACCGTTGAGGATTGCATCGACAAGGTCGAAAACCGCTTCGATCTCGTCCTCCTCGCCAGCCATCGCGCGCGCATGATCTCGTCCGGCACCCAGATCGCCGTCGAGCGGGACAACGACAAGAATCCGGTCGTGGCGTTGCGGGAAATCGCGGAAATGGCAGTTTCGCCGGAGGATCTCAAGGAAGAGCTGGTTCATTCCCTGCAGAAATACGTAGAAGTCGACGAGCCCGAGCCCGACACGGTTCCGCTTATCGGCGCTCCCGGCACCGGGGTCGATGCCGACGACACCGAAGTCACCTCCGACCGGATGACCGAGGAAGAGCTGCTCAAGGGCCTGGAAGGCTTGACGCCGCCGGAAAGTCAGCCGGAGCCGGATACCGTCGAGGACGAAGAGTAAAGGTCCTCGGCCTGGTCCCAAGGCCTATCAATCGTCAGCCCATCCATTGCCACTCGGCCGATTGGAACGCGTGCGCGGCGGCGCCGGATCGCAGGCTATTGCTTGCACGGGTGGGCTCGGTCGCATCCTTGCCTTGTGGCCGGGACGTAGCTCCATGATATCTTTGTGATGAGGCTTCGCCGAATCTCGCGGCGGAGCCGGGGTGGCCGAAGAACCGCCCCGGGATCGCAAGGGTCGTCAAAGGTCGCCAATGCCGCGCTCGCCGATCGATCTGCCGCGGATGCAGAATCAGCCCCGATCTAGGGTTCCAGCGCCGCGCGCTCCTAGTCCGGTGGCGCTCGACGGCGAGGTGCCGCCGCCGAAGACGCGCAAGCGCATGATGCGGCAATACGACCTGGTCGATCGGGTCAAAAAGTACAATCCGGCGACCAACGAGGACCTCCTCAACCGCGCCTATGTCTACGCCATGAAGGCGCATGGCGAGCAGAAGCGGGCCTCCGGCGATCCCTATATTTCGCACCCGCTCGAAGTCGCGGCCATCCTCACCAATCTCAAGCTCGACGACGCCACGATCGCGGCGGCGCTGTTGCACGACACTATCGAAGACACCGACGCGACCCGCGCCGAGATCGATCGACTGTTCGGCCGCGAGATCGGGCTGTTGGTCGAAGGCCTGACCAAGCTCAAACGCCTCGACCTCGTTTCCAAGGAAGCAAAACAGGCCGAGAATCTGCGCAAGCTTCTGCTCGCCATCGCCGACGACGTCCGCGTGCTGCTGATCAAGCTCGCCGACCGCTTGCACAACATGCGCACGCTCGACCACCAGCCGCCCGAAGCGCGCCGGCGCACCGCCGATGAAACGCTCGATATCTACGCCCCGCTGGCCGGCCGCATGGGCATGCAGGAGATGCGCGAAGAACTCGAGGACCTGGCGTTTCGCGAACTCAATCCGGACGCCTACAAGGTTCTTACCGAGCGCCTCGAGACGCTCGCCGAGCGGTCGAGCGGCTGGATCACCGAGATCGAGCAGCAGCTCGCCAGGAAGCTTGCCGATCGCGGCATTGCCGCCGATGTGTCCGGCCGGCGCAAGCGCGCTTATTCGATCTGGCGCAAGATGGAGCGCAAAGCCGTCGGCTTCGAACAGTTGTCCGATATTTTCGGCTTCCGCGTCGTCGTCGGCAATCTCGCCGAATGCTACCAGGCGCTCGGCATCGTGCACACGTCCTGGCCTGTCGTGCCGGGACGGTTCAAGGATTACATTTCGACGCCGAAGCAGAACGATTACCGTTCGCTCCACACCACGGTGATCGGGCCGGGCAAGCAGCGCGTCGAGCTGCAAATCCGCACCCGCGACATGCAGCAGATCGCCGAATACGGCATCGCCGCTCACGCGCTCTACAAGGACGAGCTCGGCTCGCCGACCGAAATGCTGTCGCGTGAATCCAGCGCCTACGCCTGGCTGCGCCGCACCATCGAGCTTTTGGCCGAAGGTTCCAATCCGGAAGAGTTTCTCGAGCACACCAAGCTCGAACTGTTCCACGACCAGGTGTTCGCCTTCACGCCGAAAGGCAAGCTGATCGCGCTGCCGCGCGGCGCGACGCCGATCGACTTCGCCTATGCGGTCCATACCGATGTCGGCAACATGGCGATCGGCGCCAAGATCAACGGCAAAATCGGCCCGCTCAGTTCGCCGCTCCAGAACGGCGACGAGATTCAGATCTTGACGTCGAAGGCGCAGACCGCGCCGCCGGCCGCCTGGGAATCGATCGTGGTCACCGGCAAGGCGCGCGACGCCATCCGCCGCGCGACGCGTGACGCCGTGCGCCACCAATATTCGGGGCTCGGCCGGCGCATGGTGGAACGGCTGTGCGAACGCGCCAAGATCGAATATTCCGACGAAAAGCTGCAAGGCGCCTTGCCGCGGCTGGCGCGGGCCTCGATCGACGACGTGATGTCGGCGGTCGGCCGCGGCGAGATGAAAGCCTCCGATGTCGCGCGCGCCATGTATCCGGATTACAAGGACGAGCGGGTCACGCCGCTGGCGCCGAAGCCCGAAAGCGGCTGGTTCGGCCTGAAATTCGGCCGCGCGCTGAAATTCAAAGTGCCGGCCGAAGGCGAAAACGGCGCGGCGATCCCGATCCGCGGCATCAACTCGGACTTGCCGGTGCGCTTTGCGCCGAATGGCGGCGCGGTTCCGGGCGACCGCATCGTCGGCATCATGACGCCGGGCGAGGGCATCACCATCTATCCGATCCATTCGGAAGCGCTGCAGCAGTTCGAGGACGAGCCGGAACGCTGGCTCGACGTGCGCTGGGATGTCGACGACCAAGCGCCGCAGCGCTTCCCGGCGCAACTCGTGGTGCAGTCGGTCAACGAGCCCGGGACGCTGGCACAGATCGCGCAAGTGATCGCCGAGCACGACGGCAATATCGACAATATCCGCATGACCCGTCAGTCGCCCGATTTCACCGAACTGACCATCGGTCTCGAAGTCTATAATCTCAAGCACCTCACTTCGATCATCTCGCAATTGCGGGCGAAGAAAGTGGTGGCGCACGCCGAGCGGGTGAGCGGGTAGACGAACGCCGCGGCCCCGATGTCTGCGGCCCCGATGTCTTGCATTTGCACGATTGTTAATGTATATACGTGGCCGGATATACGGAGTGCGGCAATGGCTACGGCGCGGGTGTTCAAGTCCGGAAACAGCCAGGCGGTTCGGCTGCCGAAGGAGTTTCGCTTCGACAGCGACGAGATAGAAATCCTCCGGCGCGGCGAGGAAGTTATATTGCGCGAGAAATCCAAGGGCATGGCGCGCGCTTTCGAGCTCATCGCGAGCTTGCCGATAGAGGATCTGGCTGATGAGCGCGATTTGCCACCCCAGGAGCGCGAGGGGTTGTGATCAAGCCACGTTATCTGCTGGATACCGATACGCTTGTGTATATTCGCCGCGGTCGACCTGAGAATGCGCGCGCGCGGTTCGATCTACTGGGGTCAGGGGAGGCCGTCCTATCCGTAATTACATATGGCGAGTTGCGCTACGGCATCGAAAAGAAACGAATGGGGCCGGAACCGCTACTCCGTTTGGAGGAACTAACCCAAATCATCCAGGTGATGCCGTTGGCGCGCGAGGTAGCCGTGACCTACGGCACAATCCGCGCAGCACTGGCGGTCAGGGGCGAACTGATAGGCGCAAATGATCTTTGGATCGCTGCCCATGCGCTTTTCCTGGATTTGATTTTGGTTACTAACAATGAGCGTGAATTCCGGCGCGTTCCCGATCTGACGATCGAGAATTGGGTGAAATAGGCGCGGACGCGACATCATCTCATGGCTGCCAATTCCGCCATCCGCCTCGGCGTCAACGTCGACCATGTCGCCACCGTCCGCAATGCGCGCGGCGGGCATCATCCCGATCCGGTGAAGGCCGCCGAGATCGCGATCGCCGCCGGCGCCGACGGGATCACCGCGCATCTGCGCGAGGACCGCCGCCATATCGTCGATGACGACGTCGTCCGTCTCAAGGAGCGCATTAAAAAGCCGCTCAATCTTGAAATGGCCGCGACCGGGGAGATGGTCGGCGTCGCGCGCAAGCTCAAGCCGCACGCCGCCTGCATCGTGCCGGAACGGCGGCAGGAGCGCACCACCGAAGGCGGTCTCGATGCCGCGGGCCAACGCGAGACGTTGCGCAAGGCGGTGGGCGAACTCGCCGGCGCCGGCATTCGGGTTTCGCTCTTCATCGCCGCCGAGCCCGAGCAGATCGACGCCGCGGCCGGCATCGGCGCGCCGGTGATCGAGATTCACACCGGCGCCTGGTGCGATGCGCTTCTGGCCGGCAACGGGGTGGCTGCTGCCGCCGAATTCGATCGTATCCTGCGCGGCGCCGCTCTGGCGAAAAGCGCCGGCCTCGAAGTCCATGCCGGGCACGGCCTCGATTTCGTCACGGCTGAGAAGATCGCGCAGCTTGCCGAGATTGCAGAACTCAATATCGGGCATTTCCTGATCGGCGAGGCCATCTTTTCGGGATTAGGCGCCGCGGTGCGCCTGATGCGCTCGGCGATCGATCGCGGTCGCGATCACGGCGGAGCCAGGCCATGATCCTCGGCATCGGCTCGGACATCACCGATGCGCGCCGCATCGCCGGCGTGATCGAGCGCCACGGCGACCGCTTCCTGGACCGGGTCTTCACCGCGACCGAACGGGCCAAGGCCGACAAGCGGCGCAACCGGGTCGAGACCTACGCCAAGCGCTTCGCCGCCAAGGAAGCCTGCGCCAAGGCTCTGGGCACCGGTTTGCGCGCCGGGGTCTGGTGGCGCGATATGGGGGTCGTGAACTTGCCCGGCGGGCGTCCGACAATGGAGTTGACCGGCGGCGCCAAGCGCCGGCTGCAGAAGATCACGCCTGCCGGTTACGAGGCGCGCATCGACCTCACCATCACCGACGAGGGACCCATGGCACACGCTTTCGTCGTCATCTCGGCGGTCGTGATCGCCGCCGGCTGACCGCGGCGCGGGCGCAAGGTTGCGGAACCGCCGTCCCATGGCGACCATGAAAAATTCGTCATATCTGGGAATGCTTGCTATAAGGTATTGAAAAGGCTAATGAAAGTGTAAGCCCGATGGGCCGTGACGAATCCCCGCCTCCAATTGCTTGTGGGTGCCCCAGAGGCTACAAGGTCGCGGGCGGGCGCGTTGAATACGAGACGACAGGCCGATGAGCGTGCAGACAGGAACCAAGCGGAAAGAGGGCGGATTTGCCGAGACGGTACGCGTGGTCTTCCATGCCCTGATCATCGCGCTTGTCATCCGGACTTTTCTCTTTCAGCCATTCAATATCCCCTCCGGTTCGATGATCCCGACGCTGTTGGTCGGCGACTATCTGTTCGTTTCGAAATATTCCTACGGCTATACGCACTATTCGTTCCCGTTCTCGCCGCCGCTCTTCTCCGGACGCTTTGTCGGCTCGCAGCCGCAGCGCGGCGACGTGGCGGTGTTCCGCCTGCCCAAGGACGACTCGATCGATTACATCAAGCGCGTCATCGGACTGCCGGGCGACCGCATCCAGATGATCGACGGCGTGCTCAACATCAACGGCACGCCGGTGCCGCGCCAGCGCATCGAAGACTTCGTCACCGACGACGACGGTGTGGTCCAGCGCGTCAAGCAATATCGCGAGACCCTGCCGAACGGCGTGAGCTACAACACGCTCGATCTCACCGACAACGGCTTTTACGACAACACGCCGGTCTACACGGTGCCGCCCGGCGATTATTTCATGATGGGCGACAATCGCGACAATTCGACCGACAGCCGGGTGCTCAGCCAAGTCGGCTACGTGCCGTTCGAGAATTTGATCGGCAGGGCGCAAATCATCTTCTTTTCGATCCACGACGATACCCACGCCTGGGAGGTGTGGCGGTGGCCTTGGGCGGTACGCTGGGAGCGCCTGTTCACGCTGGTACGATGAGTGGCCGCAAGAAAGCCAAGCCCCCCGTAGAAGCGCGCCGGGAAACGCCAGCCGCCGATGTTGCCGAGGGGCAAGCGGCGGCGACCCAACCCGCGGCGACCCAACCTGCGGCGACCCAACCTCCGCCGACCGACGGCCAGAAGGAGCCGCGCCGTCGCAAGCGTGGCGCCAGCGCGCTGGAAAGCCGGATCGGTTATCGCTTCAGCGACGCCGCGATGCTCGAATGCGCGCTCACGCACATTTCCGCGCTCAAGGGCAACCGCAATCGCGCCGGCAGTTATCAACGGCTCGAATTCCTCGGCGATCACGTGCTCGGCCTGGTCATCTCCGACATGCTGTACCGCGCTTTCCCCAAAGCCGACGAAGGCGAGCTCTCGCGGCGGCTGGCCGACCTCGTGCGCAAGGAAACCTGCGCCGAAATCGCGCGCATGATCGATCTCGGCGCTGCCGTCCGGCTCGGTTCCTCGGAGGCCAATGCCGGGGCGCGCAAGCGTCCGGCCATTCTCGCCGATGTCTGCGAAGCGGTGATCGGCGCGGTCTATGTCGATGGCGGCTACAAGGCCGCCGAGGCGCTGGTCGAACGGCTGTGGGAAGTGCGCATGCGGGCGAAGGCGCAGCCGCTGCGCGATCCGAAAACCGTGCTGCAGGAATGGGCGCAAGCGCGCGGTCTGCCAACGCCCGTCTATCGCGAAGTCGCGCGTTCCGGACCCGACCACAGTCCGGAGTTCCGCGTCGCGGTCCAGCTTCCGGCTTTTGCGCCGGCCGAAGGCCAGGGCCGCTCCAAGAGGGTCGCCGAGCAGGCCGCCGCCGCCGCCATGCTGGCGCGCGAGGGCGTGGAGCCCAAGAAAGGTGGCTGAGAGCGTGGAAGACACCAGGCGCTGCGGCTTCGTGGCGCTGATCGGTGCGCCGAACGTCGGCAAATCGACGCTGCTCAATGCGCTGGTCGGCTCGAAAGTATCGATCGTCACGCCAAAAGTGCAGACCACGCGCACGCTGATCCGCGGCATCGCCATCGAGGGCGCGGCGCAACTCGTCTTTGTCGATACGCCGGGCATCTTCTCGCCGAAGCGAAGGCTCGATCGCGCCATGGTCGGCTCCGCCTGGGGTTCGACCGCCGACGCCGATCTGGTCGCGCTCCTGATCGACTCCCGCAAGGGCCTCAAGGACGACGAGGAAGCGATCCTGCGCACGCTTGGCGAGGTCCGCCCCAAAAAGGTGCTCGTGCTCAACAAAGTCGATCTGGTGGCGAAGCCCGCGCTGCTCGCACTGACGCAAATGCTCAATGAAGGCGGCCAATTCGCGGCGACCTTCATGATCTCGGCGCGCTCCGGCGACGGCGTCGCAGCGCTCAAAACCTGGTTCGCCGCCCACGTTCCGCAGGGCCCGTGGCTTTACCCCGAGGATCAGATTTCCATTGCGCCGCTGCGCCAGCTTGCTGCCGAAATCACGCGCGAGAAGCTTTATCTGCGGCTGCATCAGGAACTGCCTTATGAGTCGACGGTGGAGACCGACGTCTGGAAGGAACTGAGAGGCGGCGCCGTCCGCATCGAACAAACGATCTATGTCGCGCGCGAGAGCCAGCGCAAGATCGTGCTCGGCAAAGGCGGCCAGGCGATCAAAGCGATCGGCGCCGCCGCGCGCGCCGATATTGCCAAGGAGATCGAGCACCCGGTGCATTTGTTCCTGCACGTCAAGGTCCGCGAAGGCTGGGCCGACGAGCCCGAGCGCTACCGCGAGATGGGCTTGGAATTCCCGAAGGAGTGACAAGGCGTTCTCGCGACGCACGGCGCTTCATCCCGTCCCGCGCACGCTATCGCGGGTGAGGATGAGCACATCCGTTCTCGCGACGCATGCGCGCCCGAGCTTTGCCAACGCCAACCGCAAAGAACCCCTTCAGAGCAGGATCGCGTCATGCCTGAACCGGCGGTGGGACCGGCTTTCGGTTCGATCATGCTCCGTAGGGTGGGTTAGCCGCGAAGCGGCGTAACCCACCATCGCTGTACGGTGGGTTTTGTTTCACTCTACCCACCCTACCAAACAAATAAAAAGGCAAGCGGAACGCCGGCAAGCGCATTTGTTTCAATGAGGCCGCGCCATACGGGCGCGGCGCCCCCTCCGAACCGTCCCGGCCTGCGGGAGGGCACGGAGGGGGCTCGCCTGTCGGCGTTCCACC
>Ga0181527_1001382_pt1 | contig 25088 bp, 23 predicted proteins | sample PEATcosm2014_Bin_30_FD_119762 | JGI IMG/M metagenome (GOLD analysis project Ga0181527, IMG submission 119762) | Peatland microbial communities from MTU Mesocosm Facility, Houghton, MI, USA - PEATcosm2014_Bin06_60_metaG | ecosystem: Environmental > Terrestrial > Soil > Wetlands > Peat | place...
ACCGGCGTGGGCTCGTGCAATCTGTTTGACGGTCATACGACAGGCAACACGATCACAGCCAACAACCTGCCGGTCAACGGCGAGACGATCTATGCGCGGCTGATTACCGGCTTCAGCGGAGGAGCCTATGCATACACCGACTCGACCTTGACGGCAAAGTAGTTCATCACCAGGCATGACGCTGTGCGCACAGAGCATGGCGTCATGCCTGGCTTCTGCAGAACCCCTCCCAAGAGAATTCCTGCCTAATTCAGATGCACGAGGAATTGTATTTGTTGGTCAGGATTATGTGCGTATTTTGAGGCGCTTTAGGCCCTGATGTGCCAGATCGGCGATGGCTTTGGTCAGAGGGACGGAGGCGTTCAACGACTCCGTCCGTTCCAGGCGTAGATTCAGCTTTCTGGCAAACTCGCGGAAGTGAATATCCACGTCGTAGAGGATTTCGACGTGGTCGCAGAGAAAGCCGATAGGCTGAAGCAGAACCGTCTTTGCGCCCGCGTCGGCGATGGATTGAAGCGTCTCTTCAACCGTGGGACCAATCCACTCGCCGCCGCTCGCGCCCTGGCTCTGGAAGGCGAAGTACCATCGCGGAATCTCCGGCACGCGAGCTGCTACCAACTCTGCGGTGCGCCGGGCCTCCTCGGCATAGGGATCGGCGGGCTGGCCTTCGGAGGCTTGAAGGGTGCGGGCAGGAACGCTGTGCGCTGTGAAGAGAACTGGGACTGGTGCGCCCGTTTCGGCAATGAGCTTATTCAAGGACGGGCGGAGCCTCTCGGCAAAGGCGTCGATTAACAACGGATGCTGCGCCCAGCCCTCGGTGAAGTCGATGCTCATACCCGTGGCCTTGGCGGCAATCGCCGTTTCCAGCGCGCGGCGATAGAGGCCCACGCTAGTACGGGAGTTCTGTGGCGCAAGGCAGAGGACCGCGGCTTCTTCGATGCCATCGTCGCGCATACGCCAGACCACGTCGGCAATGTAGGGATGCCAGTTGCGCATCGCGACGTAGACGGGGACAGGCTGGCCGATGGCTGCCAGTTTCGCCGCAACCATTCTGCCCTGTTCGATCGTGATCTCCGTCAGCGGGCTGTGACCAATGAGCGCGTAGCGGCGCTGAATCTCCTCGACCACGTACACGGGCAGCGGCCGGCCGCCGGTCACGTTGCTGAGGTACTCGGGAATCTGCTCGATCGTCTCGGGTGTTCCATGGGCCAGCAGGAGAACGGCTTGCTTAGGCATGTTTGACCTCATATTGAGTTCGCGCCAGTCTTCTGTAAACGGCAAAGTAATAGAGGGTAGTTCCTAAAGGTCCCGTAAAGAAGAAAAATACAAACCAAAATATCTTTCTACTCACGGAAGCTCGTTCTCGAAAAATACAGAAAATTGCCATTCCAAAAAAAATGATTACTATGGCAAGAATGAACAGAATTGCTATCATGTAGAGAAAAATCACAAATACGCGATCTTCCATAGGCGTAAGCACAAAGCTCTCATGTTGCGGCAAGGTTGCCATACTGAAGACAAAGAGCAACACGAGTGCAATAACCACCCAGGACGAACATAAAAACATAATTCGCAACGTCTTAGACATTAACCAACTAGACATGAATCGTGTACCTCACTTGACCAACAAGCCACCTTATTGATTTTCACCCCTGCTGGATGCCCCAGTTCCTTATCTTTGGAACTGGGAAAGCATGAACTCAAGCCGCCAATTAGCTAAAGCTTAAACTCCTTAACCATGCGCACTACGGCCTGCACGTTTTCAACAGGCGTGGTGGGAACGATGCCGTGGCCGAGGTTGAAGATGTGGCCTGGGCGGCCGTTGGCTGCGCGCAGAATCTCATGAACGCGCTGCTCGAGAATTTCCAGCGGCGCAAAGAGCGTGATGGGGTCGAGGTTCCCTTGCACCGCATGAGCATGGCCCACGGCGCTCCAACCCACGTCGAGCGGCTGCCGCCAATCCAGGCCGATGACGTCGGCTCCGGTCGAGGCCATTTCGCCCAGCAGCCCGGCGGTCTCCACGCCAAAGTAGATCACCGGCACGCCCATCTGCTGGACGGCTCGCACCAGCCGCTGCGAGGTCTCGAAGGCGTAAGCGCGATAGTCGGCCAGGCAGAGCGAGCCCACCCAACTGTCGAAAATCTGAATAACGTCAGCGCCGGCCTCGACCTGCAGGCGGCAATACTCCGTCAGCACCACCACAATCTTGTCCAAAAGGCTGCGCCACGCAGCAGGCTCCGAGTACATCATGCGCTTGGTGTGGATGTAGTTGCGCGAGCCGCCGCCCTCGATCATGTAGCTGGCCAGCGTGTAGGGTGCGCCGCAGAAGCCGATGATGCCCAGCCGATTGCGGAAGTGTGCAGCCACCTTCTCGATGGCCCGCGCCACGTAAGCCAGCTCGGCGGCGCGGTCAGTGCAGAGTACGCGCACGTCGTCGGCTGTGCGAACCGGGTGATGCACCACCGGTCCCTCGCCCGCTTGAAACTCAAAGTCCAGACCCATGGGCTCGAGCGGCAGCAGCAGGTCGGCAAAAATGATGGCCGCGTCCACGCCCAGCTTCTCGGCGGCGGTGATGGTGACCTCGGCGGCAATCTCCGGCTGCTTGCAGATTTCGACCAGCGTGTGGTGCTTGCGCACCTCGCGGTACTCCTGCATATAGCGGCCGGCCTGGCGCAGGAACCAGACGGGCGTGCGGTCCACGGACAGGCGCAGACAGGCTCGGACAAAGCGGCTGCCTTCGAGGGGGTTGTCGGGGAATGGCGAATACATACAAGGTTGATTTTACCGGGCTGGACGGTATGCGCACAGTATTCTGCGCGTTATCAAGACAAGAAGACGCTCAGTTTAATGCTAGAGTTCGGCGGTTGACGATTTCATGAAAATCTAATTAATATGTTCGCTGATTATATTTCCTCTCCAAAGGAGCGCTCAAATGCATCACGCTTTTCTTAGCGGTATTGCCCGGGATTGCCGCATCAGGCGCGCATTCCACTTTGCCATCATCACCCTGCTTGCCTGCTGCGCGCTGGCTCTTACCGTCACGCCTCCGGTATCGGCAGCCAAGGATGCCCCTGCCGTGGCGCCCACGCCGTCAGCAGGCAAAGCGATTGTCTGCATCTATCGCGTTTACAGATTCACGGGCTCCGCTTCTCATGACCATCTCTTTGTCAACGGCGTCTTTCTGGCTAAACTTCTCAACAGTGAATATGCCTGCACAGAAGTAGCGCCGGGCACAGTGGTCGTCTCCGGATTGCCAGACATGTACTTCGGAGGCATAACTCAGTCCGTCGGCGCGGCGCTGGCCGAGGTTAGAAAGAAGGAGAACGAGCGAATCCGTTTCCAGGCCGAGGCAGGCAAGACCTATTACCTGAAATGGACCGCAGGGCCAATGGGGACGGACATCAAGGTAACGCCCGAGGATCCTTCGGTAGGCGCCAAGGAGATGAGCAAGCTGCATCTCTCCAAGCCCCCCGAGGACAAGGATAAAGAGACGCAAGAGACGAAGCCAGCGACGAAATAAGACCGGGAAGGCTGTCCCGGCGAAAATCGCGTAACCAGGCTCATCGAGATAAGCCGAGCCTACTTCGTTTCCACGCGGAGAATGCGAATCTCCGGGTATGCGCCGTCCCAGTGGGGTGTAACCCCATCGAAGATCAGGCGAAACTCCTTCTCGCTGCCGGGGGCCAGCGGGGACGCGGAGACCGGTTCCACGTCGATGTAAGGCTCGCGTACGCGGATAAACTTGAGCGGCTGGGTTTCGTTCTGTGACACTTCGTGAGCGAAATCGCGGAAGAGCACCTGCACGGTAACACCGGTGACGGTGCGGGCGCCCTGGTTGGCAATGTGGCCGTCCAGGTAGGTAAGCTTGCCTCCGGCCATATAGCCGGATTCGCTCATCTCCAGGCGTGTCAGCGAGAGGCTGCCCGCGTAGGGGTCCTGGGGTGTGTTCGCCGGCATGATTGCGGCCTTGCCGCGAGCGTTTACGTATTCCAGGCTCAGGATGGCTGCGGCGGTAACCAGCAGGACAATCACCGCGGCTAAAGCCAGCGGCAGCCAGTTGCGCGTTTCCTTCTCGGCGGATGGGGCAAATCCGGGCTCGTTACTCATGGGCGAAATTTTACACCGGTTAGCGAAGAAGTTTCCCACCTTCCCCGCATTTTGAGAAATAATAGAGCAGGCGCCCTAATAAACGATAATCTAGATACTCGATGGGTGATTCCGGCCAGGAGGAATGATGCCAGACGACAATCCTCAGAATCAATCGCCAGCTTACACCTTCCTGGGTAGATCGCCGGCCAACGAGCTCCTCGAAATTGCACAGCTCTACCACCGGGAGGCAAAATACCTGCTTGCGCGCGCACATGAGGCACAGACCGCGGATCGGCAGGAAGAGGCCAAGTTGTTAACCGATCTGGCGATCGCAAAGCGGGAACAAGCAGAGGAGTTTGAAAAGGCCGCAAGGGGCGAGGGCACTGATCCCATTGTGGCCGGCATACTTCAAAGTGAGCAGTCGCACCGCACAAACTTTACCCCCTTTACCTCAACCTATACCTCCACGGAGGAAGATATTCCGCCGGACTTGATAGAATATGCGAAGCCGCGCCGTTTAAACCCTATTGTTCGCGCCGTGGCCTGGATTGGGAGCTGGATCGCTCATTGAGCATGCCGTGGCCGGGGCGAGCACGCGTTCCGGGCACATGGGCCAGCCCGGCGGCAACAGACAGGACTCATCCGTAGCCAGGTCCATCGGCCGCCCGTCCCAAATACCCCCTAGGAAAGCGACTCGTTCGGAGCAATCTCCTCTTGAGCGGTTTTGCGCCCGTTACCGAAGGAATGCTCCATTCCTTTTGTAAGACAGATGCTTTTTTCTTCTTGACCGATAGGCAAATCAGCGTCAAATTTTTATCCGGTTTTTAATATTTGACCCAAAACTTCCGGGAATCTCGCTTGTCTAAGTAGGCAGGCAAGAGAACCGGATGGCTCCAGATTGCGTAACCCTTGCCGCAAGGCAATGAAAGGCAGACCAGCGATGCAGAACTATTCCCCAACCGCATCCTTCCCCATGGCAACGCCCCCCGGCGAGCAAAAGCTCTCCCGGCAGACAGAAGATCTTGTGTATCAGGGTTTCACAGTCGCCGCCATTTTACTGGTGCTGGCAAGCCTGTGGATCTTTTGATATCCGGAACTGGCTGTTGACAGGGCGCACCAGCACGCCCAGAACGTCAGCGCCAACGCTTCCAGGCTGATCGCTTCCAGCGTCATGCGCATAAAGCCTTTTCGTGCGGCTGCCTCAAAACACTACACTGTGCCCTGAAACGTTACAGTATCATCTCCGCAGCCCTGTTTATCGCCCTGACTGTATCGAAACAATACAATCCACTATGACCTCTAATTGTCTGCGTGTATCGAAACATACACTTCGCCGCTTAAGCGAATGATTTGGCGCGATCGGCCGAAGTCAGTCAGACCCACCGCAGGCAGCCGAAGGCGTCAGGCCCTGTCTCAGGTAGCTGGGAGTTCAGTCAAAGAAGTCATTGCGAGCGAATAGCGAGCGATTGGCCGCACCGCAGGTGCTCACCCGAAACGCGCGCGCTTGACGCTCTGCCGAAAATCTTCGCCCACCATATCGACGCGGACGCACATCTCGGCCAGCCGCGACCTCATGCGGTCGCCGATGCGGTCACCCAGCGTGTCCTCGTTTTTGGCGGGCTTGTTGCCCTTCTCATCGGCCTTGAAACCGGCGCCGGCCGGCAGGTCGGGGTAGTTAGTGGTGATGATGGTGGTCTGCTTGTCGTTGTAGCGGGTATTCAGAATCAACGCCACCGTGTCCCACACCCATTCGTTGGGCTTTTGCGCTCCCAGGTCGTCCAGCACCAGCACCTCGGCGGCAAAGACCGGCTGAAGCAGTTCCAGCTCCGTGGTCTGCACCTGCGGGTTGTAGCTGTTCTGGATGCTTTTGAGCAGCTCGCGGTAGTCGCAGAAGAGGCCGTGGACTCCGCGCTCCACCACCAGCCGGCGCAGCACGCCTACCGCCAGGTGAGTCTTGCCCACGCCGATGGAGCCGGTAAAGAGCAGCCCCTTGCCTGCTGTATCCACCGGGTAGGCCTCGACGAACTTGCGCGCGGTTATGTGCGCGCGGCTCAACGAGGAATCGGCGCCGCGAAAGGAGGTTTCAAAGCCGTCCAGGGTGTACTGCCGGTAGCGTTCGGGGATGTGGGCCGCGGCCAGGCGGCGCTCCTCGCGCTCCATCTCCTGGCACTCGCAGGCGCGCGAAACCCACTGCCCGCGGGCGTTCACCACCCGCACCAGCCCCACTCCATCGCAGATCGTGCATATACTCATCTCGATTCAAGCCTAGCGCAAAGGCCGCCGCTGCGCTGCGGTGCGCTTCGGGGGACCGAATGTGGAAAAAGCCATGGCCATCATCGGGCGCCGTTGCCTACAATCAGATTCGCTTGCTGAGAAGCGGTTTTCAGCGCTCACAGAATGGAGACCCCGCCATGAATCGAATTGGATTTCGCAGTCTTTTCGCCGCGCTTGCCCTTTGCTGCCTGCTCGTTCCAGCCGGGATGCGGGGCCAGGAACCCGGAAGCAAGCCGGTGATCCAGGCGCATGCACCTTCCCAGGCCGCGCCAGCTCCCGTGGCGACCGCACCGGCCCCGGCAGCAGCCGCTCCCGCGCCTCATCCGGACAACGACTACTGGAGGAAGCACGATGAGCTGCTGAAGGTGGACTTCGGGTGGCTGGGGAAATTCAAGGAGGCCGACGCTGCCCTGCCGCCGCCCGCCGAGGGAGAGAGCCGCGTGGTCTTCATGGGCGATTCGATTACCGAGGGCTGGCATTTTACCGGGCCTGAGGGCTCGTTTCCCGGCAAGCCGTACATCAATCGGGGCATCAGCGGGCAAACCACGCCGCAGATGCTGGTGCGCTTTCGGCAGGACGTGATTGCCCTCAAGCCGAAGGTAGTGGTAATTCTGGCCGGAACCAACGACATCGCCGGCAATACCGGGCCGGAGACGCTGGAGCAGATTGAAGACAATCTGGCCTCCATGGCGGATCTGGCCACGGCCAACCACATCCGCGTGGTGCTTTGCTCGATTCTGCCGGCCACCGATTACTGGTGGAGGCGGGGAATGACGCCGGCGCCGAAAATTCTGGCCATCAACGCCTGGATGAAGGCCTACGCGGCCGGGAAGGGCTACGTCTACGTGGACTTCCACTCCGCGATGAAGGACGAGCACGACGGGCTGCCCGCCACGCTGAGCAGGGACGGGGTGCATCCGCTGCCGGCCGGCTACGCGGTGATGACGCCGCTGGTGGAGGCGGGAATCGAAAAGGCGCTGGCGCAGTAGAAGCCGCCAATTGCTAAACTGCCCTAATCCACCTACAATAGAGAAGAACGATTGCAGGAAAGGTTTGTCTTCAGCGATGCCCAAGGAAAAGATTCATCCCAACTACGCCGCGGTGCAGGTCAAGTGCGCATGCGGGAACCATTTTGAGACCCGTTCGACCCACAAGGGCGACATTCACGTGGAAATCTGCTCGGTTTGCCACCCGTTTTATACCGGCAAGCAGCGCCTGGTGGACACAGCCGGCCGCGTGGAGCGCTTCCGCCGCAAGTTTGCCAAGTCTGACGGAGCCAAGGAAGCAGCCGCAGCAGCCAAGTAACCGCGCTCTGGCAACCGGAAGGTACGATTGGGCCTCCGCCAAGGCGGAGGCCCAACTTCGTTTAGCATCTCGAAGGTTTTTATGGCCGGCAAAGGCTTTACCGTGAAGAAAAACTGGGACAACCCCAGGGAGCATGCGATGCCCGCCGGGACGCGCGTGCCCGCCGAGGTGCGCCTGGGAAATGTTGTGGTTGCTCCGGCCACGGTACTGGCGCCCATGGCGGGGGTCACGGACACCGTCTTTCGCCGCTTCATCCGCCACGCCAGTCTCTTTAATAGAGATCAGAGATCAGAGATCAGAGATCAGGCGTGCGTCGACTCGGTGCTCACCAACGAGCAATCCGGCTGCGGGCTATTAATGACCGAGTTCACCTCCGCCGATGGCCTGGCCCGCATGCGCGAGACCAAGCGCCGGCGCTATCTGACCTTCTACGACGACGAGCACCCCATTGGCGCGCAGCTCTTCGGGGCCAATCCGGAGACGCTGGCCGAGGCGGCGCGTATTGTAGAGGAGACCGGCTTCGACCTGGTGGACTTGAACCTGGGTTGTCCGGCCAAGAAGGTCGTTGGCTCCAACGGCGGCTCGGGCCTGCTGCGCGACCTGCCGCGCATCGGCGATATCTTCCGCGCCGTGCGCCGCGCGGTGACGATTCCCTTCACCGTCAAATTCCGCCTCGGCTGGAACGATGCCGAGATTGTCTGCCTGGAGCTGGCGCGGATGGTCGAGGCCGAGGGGCTGAACGCCGTCGCGGTGCATGCCCGGACACGAGAACAGGGTTATAGCGGCCAAGCGCGCTGGGAGTGGATCGCGCGGGTCAAGCAGACGGTCAGGATTCCGGTCATCGGCAACGGCGATATTCACTCTCCGGAAGCTGCTGTGGCTATGGTGGCCCAAACCGGTTGCGATGCGGTGATGATCGGCCGCGCCGCGCCATCGAACCCATGGATCTTCCGGCAGATCGCGCAGTACACGGCCACTGGCATGTACGATCGGCCCACGGTGGAAGACCGCTACCGCATGATCCGCGCCTATTTCCAGATGCTGCTGGACGAGGCCGAAACCACCAAGGATCTGCCCAAGGCCGCGCGGCTGGGCGAGACCTCCGGCAAGATGAAGCAGTTCGCCACCTGGTTTACGCATGGCGTGGCCGGCGGAGCCAAGCTGCGGGCCGCCATCTATCATGCGCGGACCGGAGCCGAGGTGTTGGCGCAGGTGGACGCTTTCTTCTCGGCCCAGCTTGCAACCGGCGCGGAGCCGGACGCGACGCCGGAAGACAATGCCGGGGCTGATTTCCCGATCGACATGCCGGTCTGTGATTAGACCCGTTCCACGGCCATCGCCACGGCGTTGCCGCCGCCCAGGCACAACGCGGCAATGCCCCTGCTCTTGCCCAGCCGCTTCATGGCATATAGCAGTATGACCAGCACGCACGCGCCGCTGGCCCCGATGGGGTGGCCGATAGCCACAGCGCCGCCATGCACGTTGACCTTGGCCGGGTCCAGGCCCAATTCGCGATTCACAACCAGCGCCTGCACGCTGAAGGCTTCGTTCAGTACGAAGAGATCCACGCTGTCCAGCGGCCAACCGGCCTTGGCTGCCACTTTGCGCACGGCCTCGACGGGCGCCAGGCCGAACCACTCCGGCTCGCCGCCGCTGGTGGCCTGGGCGCGGATCACGCCCAGCGGCGCGAGGCCCAGTTCGCGAGCCCGCTCCGCGCTGGTAACCACCAGGGCCGCGGCGCCGTCGCTTACGCCTGGAGCGTTGCCCGCGGTCACCGTGCCGCCTTCCTGGAAGGCCGGCTTGAGCCGGGACAGGATTTCGACGGTCGTCTCGGGCCGTATCGATTCGTCGGCAGCAAAGATCGTTGGGGCCGCGCCTTTTTTGGCCGGCGGAATCTCGACCGGCAGAATCTCCTCCCGGAAGAAGCCCTGCGCCGTAGCCGCGGCGGCGCGGCGGTGCGATTCGGCCGCAAAGGCGTCTTGCTCCGCGCGGCTGATGCCGTATTTCGCCGCGATCATCTCCGCGCCCACGCCCATGTGGAAGTTGTTGTAGACCTCCCACAGGCCGTCCCGGATCATGGCATCCACCAGTACGCCGTTTCCCATGCGATAACCGGACCGTGCCTGGGGCAGCAGGTAGGGGGCGTTGCTCATCGACTCCATGCCGCCGGCCACGACCATCTCCGCGTTATCCGTCTGAATGGCCTGCGCGGCCAGCGCCACGGCCTTCAGGCTAGAGCCGCAGACTTTGTTGATGGTCAGCGCGGCTGCTTGATTCGACAAGCCGCCATAGAGCGCCGCCTGGCGCGCGGGGTTCTGGCCCAGGCCGGCCTGCAACACGCAGCCCATGATGCACTCGTCGATTTGGGCGGGCTCGACACCGGCACGGCGCACTGCCTCGCGCACCACCAGCGCTCCCAGCCGCGGAGCTGAAAAGCTTTGCAGCGATCCCTGAAACTTACCTACTGGGATACGCGTTGCTGAAACGATCACAACTTCTTTCATCATGAGGTCCCTCTGACTGGAACGTGGCGGTGCGATGGAGCGCAAAGAAACACAAGGTCAAGCAGCCAGCCCGGAGATGCCGGCTCATTACCGCATGGCCGCCTCTGGGGCGCGCGGTCAGTGGTGCAACAAGGCAAAGTAGGCGATCACGCAGAAACCCGCGAAGGCCATCATAAACACTATCAGAACAACCCATAGTACCGTGTGATGGCTGATGGGTTCATAAGAGGGCGAAGTTGAAGAGAGTACATTGGGAAGTCCCACCACGCGCGCCATTTCGATACCGATATTGTCGCCGCCGCCTGCCGTCAGGGCCATCTCCAGCAGAAAATGCGCAACGGTATTCAATGTCATGCCGGGTGCGTTTACTGTCCTCTCAATCTCCTGATCAGGGACGAATCCCCACAGGCCGTCGGAACAGAGCAGCAGCGTGTCGCTAACCGCCAGGGGGAGCTGTTCGATGTCGATCTCCACATCGAGTTGATGACCCAGGCTACGGGTCAATACCGAAGCGTCGGGATGGTCTTGAGCCTCTTCCGGAGCAATCAGGTTGCGGCTGAGCAGAACCTGCACAGCGGAGTGATCGGTGGTGAGGCGGTGCAGGCGGCCGGCACGTATAAGATAAGCGCGGCTGTCGCCGATGTGGCCGATCCACGCGCTGATTCCATTGGCTTGTTGCTGCACCACGGCCACCACCACCGTGGAGCCCATGTGGTGGTTGGGTGTGCCGGGGATGCTGGCCGCCGCCATGATCTGCGTATTGGCGCGCGCCGCGGCCCCGCGTATGGCGTTGTCGACCGGGTAATCCTGCGGCAAACCTGCCAGATATGTGTAAAAATTCTCGACAACCATCCGCGATGCGGTGGCCCCGCCGGCGTATCCGCCGATGCCGTCGGCCACCAGCAGCAGATCCCCCAGCGGGATGCTCACATGGAGGACTGCGTCCTGATTCTCTTCGCGCAGGATTCCACGATCACATTCCTCGGCAAACAGGATGACTGGCTGCTCAGAGGCTGATTTCTTGCTCATTCCGGGACCTCGAGTACAGGACCGAACCCGCGCTTTTCTGTGAGCGCGGACACATGCTGAAATTACGCAAGCCTGTTGAAAGGAGACTATCCGCTCCTTCAGTGGAATGCATGTTGCAATTGGCTGGCCATGATTCATGCTATGGAGGCATATGCCGGACTTTGCGAATCGATTTCCGGCCCGCGCTGGGTTACTCTCAGCGTCTTATTTCCGGTCAGCCACTTAGCTCTTATTGGGGGATAAGAACACGGGGACAAAGAGCTAACTCACTGTAACACGGCAGCTTCCTTCCTGCGCAAAGGGATTCAGTCACGATGGCGCATCGTTGAGCAGAAGGAATGCGGCCTGACAATATTTTGCCATAAGGGCGTAAATCCTGCCACAAGTTCCGGTTAACCCTGAATCTTCCACAAAAAGCTGAATTGTCTGTCTGCGAGATGCAGACCAGGAAGCGGCCGCGCAGTCAAGCAAGTCGATGGTAACGCCAGAACTAAGATTTTGCTTATGTTATGGCCGGAATTCATCGATAAAGTGCTTAATTGCTTCTCATGAATCTGCCTCGGCAAAATAAAGGAGTTCTTGTGCGCTCTTGGCGCACCCCTGCATCCCGTCCGGCACAGTGGGCTCTCGTCTGTTTCGTTCTCCCCGCTACGGGCATCCAATGCGATAGTCTGGAATATGTACCGACTTCCCTTTCCCGCCGGTGAACCTGTTGATTGTTGAAATTGAAAACCTGACCAAGATTTACGTGTCAAAGCAGAGCGTGACGGCTGTCGACGGCATCGATCTGGAGCTGACGCAGGGAGAGATTTTCGGCCTGCTGGGCCCCAACGGCGCCGGCAAAACCACCACCATCTCCATTGCCACCACCCGCACGCTGCCCACCAGCGGCACGGTCCGCATCGCGGGCATCGACGTGGTCCGGCAGCCGGCTCACGCGCGGCGGCTCATCGGCGTGGTGCCGCAGTTCAACACCCTCGACCGCTCTTTGACTGTCTACGAAAACCTCTACTTTCACTGCCGCTACTTCGGCTTTTCCCACGCGCACGCCAAAAGCCGCTCCCTTGAGTTGCTGGCCCAGTTCATGCTCTCCGAGCGCAAAGACGTTTATCCGCCGCAGCTCTCCGGCGGCCTGGCGCAGCGGGTGCAGATTGCCCGCGCCATCGCCCATCGGCCCACGGTCCTGTTTCTCGACGAACCCAGCGCCGGCCTCGATCCGCAGAGCCGCATGGCCATGTGGTCGGCTGTCCAGGAGCTGCACAAGGAAGGCATCACCGTCCTGCTGACCACGCATTACATGGAGGAGGCCGACTCGCTCAGCGACCGGCTGGCCATCATCGACCATGGCCGCGTGCTGGCCCTCGGCTCGCCGGAAAAGCTCAAGCAAACCCTCGGCGCGCACACCATCTTCGACTTGAAATTGAAATCGCACGAGGGGCTGGAGACTCTGGTGGCCAGCCTCAAGGCGCGCCCGGATGTGACCAGCGCCGAAATTACCGCCGACGGCCTGCGCGTCATCGCAGCCAGTTCCGAAGGCCTGCTGCCCGATCTGGTGCAGGCAGGCGCCGGCCACGGCCTGCGCGACCTGCAGATTGTCGAGCCGAGCCTGGAAACCGTCTTTATCGAACTCACCGGGAGAGACCTGCGTGAATAACTTCGAGCTGCAACCGAGAATCTTCGTCAAGTCCTTCCTCGGCCTCTTTCTGCGCGACCTGCGTGTGCTCTCGCGCGAGTTTATTCCTTTTCTGCTGCGCGTGGGGATGCAGCCGCTGCTCTTCCTCTTCGTCTTCACCTTCATCCTGCCGCGCATGGGCGGGGGCAACCCCATGGCCGTCTCTGGCGGCGTGGACTTTGGCACCATCCTGCTGCCCGGCCTGATGGCCGTGGCCATCATGTTCTCCGGTATCGCCGCCGTGGCCCTGCCGCTTTCCAGCGAGTTCGGCATTACCCGCGAAATCGACGACCGTGTCATGTGCCCGCTGCCGTTGTGGGGCGTGGCTCTCGAAAAGGTCTGCTTCAGCGCTATGCAGAGCATGATCGCCGCGTTGTTAGTTATACCGATGGCCTACTACGTTCCCGCCTCTCCGGTCCGCGCCGACGTGCACAACTGGTTCCTCTTCGCACTGGTGCTACTGCTGGCCAGCCTGCTGGCCGGTAACCTCGGCCTGGTCATCGGCTCCACTGTGAACCCCAAGCAGATCGGCCTGGTCTTCTCCATCATCGTCGTTCCCATCACCTTCCTGGGCTGCGTTTACTACCCCTGGGCATGGCTTTACAAGATTCCCTGGCTGCAATACGGCGTCCTCTTCAACCCTATTGTCTACATGAGCGAAGGCCTGCGCGCCGCCGTCACCCCCGGCATGGCGCACATGCCCTGGTGGGCGATTCTCCTCGCGCTGCTCTTCTTCACCTCCGTGCTGGGCCGCTGGGGCTTCAAGGGATTTCTGGGCAGAGTGCTGTCGTAGGTTATATGTTTCTAATACTTGATGCGCTGGCTTCGCTGAGTGTGGCCGGGGGCTTGCTTCACTTTCTTCGTAAGGAAAGTCGATAGAATAGGTGTCTACACAGGAATTGTGACCATGCGGCTGTTTTTCAGAAAATTATCGCTGCTTCTGGTTCCGGCGCTGCTCGCGCTGGCCGGCTGCGGCAACGGCTCGGTCACGGCAACCCCTGCAAATTCAGCCTTTTCCGTCACCCCCATCACGGGATTCATTGACACCAACTGCACCGGCTGCAATGCGGCCAATGTGCAAGGCAGTTCAGTCCTGCAGTTTACGGCCAAGCTGGCCGGCGGCGGCGCCGCAGAGGTCCTCTGGTCGGTTTCTGGCGGGGACGCGGTCAGCGGGCCGGGAAGCATCAACCAGCTCGGCCAGTACACGCCGCCCAGCTACCTGACCGCCGACCGCGCCGAGGTGGTGGTAACCGCGACCCTGGCCGCAAACCCCAGCCTCCGGGCCTACTCCGTGCTGTCCGTGACGCCGGGATTCCTGCAGCCGCTGACGCCGGAGAATGCGGCTCTGGGCGCGAATGGCACGGTCACCATCACCGGCGTACTGGCCGAAGCGGGCGGCTCGGCCGGCATCCACTTCGAGCTGGCCGGCTCGGCCAACGGCCAGGGTGCCGGACAGGGTTCGCTGAGCGCGGTCACGTGTCAGCGCGACAGCCAAGCCTTCACCTCCTGCGCGGTCACCTACTCAGCGCCCTCTTCGGTGCAGTCCACCGGCGCAACTTATATCGTGGCCACCGCGGGCGGAGCTTCTTTGGGGCCGGGCTCCCGAACTGCGGCTGTGGTGCTGGTAAACTCCGCTGGAGTAGCCAGCAATCCCGCCATGCATCAGGTCCAGCCGCAGGCGGCCATTTTGCTGGGCAGCTCGGGCGGCAACAACGCGGATTACGACACCCGCGGCAACCAGATTGTGGACTGCTGCAGCGGCACGCTGGGCGCGCTCATTGAGGACTCCGGCAAGCGCCCGTACATCCTGAGCAACAATCACGTGCTGGCCAGGAGCGATCACGCTGGCGTGGGCGACGTCATCATCCAGCCGGGGCTCATCGACAACAACTGCGCGCCGCTGGGCGATAGCGCGGGCGTTCAGCCGGTGGCTTCTCTCGTCGGATGGCTGCCGCTCAGCGCAAAGCAGACCAACGCTGATGCGGCGATTGCGCAAATTACCTCGCGCTCCGTGGACTTAAGCGGCAGCATTTTGGAACTGGGCGGCCGTCAAGTGGACGGCACTCTCTCCGCTGCTCCTCCCGGCATCAGCTCGAGCGGTGGGCATGGCGAGTCCGCAACGGTTGGCCTGCAGGTGGCCAAAAGCGGCCGGACCACTGGATTGACCTGTGGCGGCATCTCGGCAGTCGATCTCGACGTTACCGTGGATTACTACCTGGACTGCGCGGAGACGCGGCCCTACCTGACCAAGACCTTCACTCATCAGATGGGGCTGAGCGGCAACCAGTTCAGCGACGCAGGCGACTCGGGCGCACTGGTCGTCGATGCGGCAAACGCCGAGCCGGTGGGACTTTATTTTGCGGGCGGGACAGATCTCTCCGGCGTCAGCCAGGGCGTGGCCAGCCCGGCGTCCGAAGTGCTCTCCGAGTTAAGCGCGCAGTCAGGCGGGAGTTATACCTTCGTGGGCGCGGCCGACCATGCGGTCAGTTGCTTGAACTACGGCGACAACACCATCCCCTCGGCGCAGGGCCGCGCGCTCAGCGATGCGGAGACAGCGCGCGCCCAGCAGGCTCTTGGGCAGGCTCGGATGCTGGTGAACTCGGCGGCGGGAATTTTAGGCGTGGCCATTGGCAAAAGCAGCGACCACCCTGGCGAGGCCGCTGTCATTCTCTACACCGACGAGAGCAGAACGGTGACGGTGCCTTCTACGGTCGATGGCGTGCGTACAGTCATGATTCCCACCACGGCCCGCGCGGTAGCGTACGGCTCGGCTCCCAGGACTCCGTTCGAAGCCGGCTCTGTCAGCCTGCCGTCCCCGGCGCTGGCGCAAGCCGCTGCCGTCAAGAATCAGATGGCTGCCAATTTGATGCGGCAGAACCCGGCATTTTTCGGCGTGGGTGTGGGCCAGAGCCTGGACAACCCGCACGAGGCGGCGCTGGTCATCTACGTGGACCGCAACCGCCTTCCCGCGCAACTGCCCGCCACCGTGGACAGTCTGCGCGTTCGCTACATCGTCATGGACCGGCTGCACGTAACCCGCTCCTATGCGGCCCCATCGCGGCTGCATTGTATGGCCAGGCCGGCGGCAAAATGACTGGCCGGCTTCGATCCTTTCAACTCCTCAGGCTCCGCGGCCTGGTGCGCGCAAGAGAGAAAGATGGAAGTCATTTTCTCTAATCTGCCTTCGGCCTCCCTCTGCGGTAAACCAAAACCCAATCGTTAAAATGCTTCTTGCTTAATTCCTCAGGTGGGGGCACTTCCTCAGGAGAAACAAGCGGCACAGGGTCGATGAACTCCTCGCCACGCGTGCTCAAAGCACATCTCCACTCTTTTTCAACCCACGGCGACGCCTTTGCAGCAGCAGACCAGAACAAATAAAGTACGTCGCTTTCTGGAATCACTTGCCAGAGCTTTCTCTCCCAATCTTCTCCGGATCTGAACTTCACCACATCAAGAAACACGTCGAGATTAGGCGCGATCTTTTGCATTCCCTGAATTCGGCCCAGCACCTCGTCTCTATCTGCACTGGCGTAGGATGCAAATGCTTTATGGATTTGTTGGACTGGATGTGTCATTGGGATGGTGCGATCAACTTTCTCTGCAACAAGAATTTGGATCGGGACCCTCGCGATTTGAAAGCCGCCTACCCAATGAATCGTTACCAACCCAGTCTTTTTCCCTAACGCTATGTCCAACGGAACATCGACACTAAATGATGCGTTTGTAATTTCTCCATCCCATAGAATTACCTCTTCGGAAGGTTCAACTTGAAAATCCTGGAATTTCACGCAAACGAAAAGCTTGGTTCCTCGCTCAATCTTGAACGGGCCTTTAGGACGAATCACAAGAGGAATCTCTGATTTGGGGTTCGATAGTTGGACTTGGCGTTCAACTTCGGCACGCTGTTGTTCCAGATGCGCCCATACATCTACGAGAAACTTGCTTCCAAATTGGACAGAAGAAGGACAAGATACTAAATAATGTACGTTGTCGATTCTCGATAGAAGGGGAAGCCCATCAAAAGGCTTCCATCTCAGTCCCCATTTTTTTGCGATCTCTATTGCAACTTTCTCTGCCGCCTTTTCATCTTTTGAGTCTTTCTGCTTAGCGTCAATCCGTGGCCAATCAGCCGCCGGCGACATTCCTCCTGTTAAAAACAGCAATGCGCTTTCCTTCGGCTCCATCACGACCACGATCGCTTTAAGCGTAGTTCCGGGCTCGTGAATGCGCTCGAAAAACCGCATCACTTCCCATTGTAGATAGTTGTTACATTGCGCGCTTACGAATATTACGAGGTAATCCGAAGCTTTCAGATTTTCGATCATCTTCTCCCAGATATCCTTGGATCCGTCCGGAGACTGTTGAAACGCGAAGATCTCGCCGAGACTTGGCTGTGCAAATACTCTGACAAGATGCACAAATTCAGCGTCTGCACTTGCATAACTGAAAAACGTGGTCATACATACCTTCCTCTATTGAATGAACAGAAAACAGTATATCACTTTCAATTTTAAGGCGGTTTGCCTTATCGGCCTCCCGTTCGTTAGAGAGAAAGATGGAGGTCATAGAGTCTCACATTCGCCGCGCTGCCGCTTATAAAACAGCCGCGCGTCGCAGCGTAGAGAACACTGCAAATCTAGCGTGAAAAATCCCGGCAAGTACAGCAGAATTTTAAGTGGCGAAACGAAAGTGATTTGCGGAGGCGCCAAATGAACTCTCCGCGCGCATTTCTGATCGAGTGACCGGAGGTGTTCGTGAAGGATGATGCTTCTTTTCTGTTTTATTTCTTAACTGTTATGGTTTCAGTTCCTTAGACCAATAGATTTTGACGACTAATTCATACGAGATATAGTGATGGCTCCCCGCGCTCATTCATAAATCACACTGTATATCAGTCGACGAGAAATTTGCGCGAGGAGAAATCTGTTTCGATGGCTCATCTCTGGTTGCAGGACGCAGATGGCTGGGGCGCACGGAGGCTGGCTGGCGCGCAGTATGAGTTGGCCGCCGTGCCGATTCCGTTGGCCGCGGAGGCGCCGGTGGCCGCATCCAGCGGGAAGTCGGCGCGGCTCATCCGGTCGGACGCAGGCGGAGTGCCGGCGTGGGCGCTGATCTCCGCGCGGAACTCCGGCGTTCGCGTGAACAGCCGCAACGTGGCTGCCGGCCTGTGTGTTCTTTCCGATCGCGACGAGATTCGCACCGGCGACGGAACTCAGTACTTCTTTTCCACGGAGACGCTGGCTGCGGTGGTTGTGTTTCCGGGCGCTGAGCGGCCGGTGTACTGCGGCCGCTGCCGGGAGCCGATTGCGGCGGGCGCGCCGGCCGTGTGTTGCCCGCGATGCGGCATCTGGTTCAACGAGTCGGCCGAACTCCCATGCTGGTCATACACCGAAAAGTGCCCTTTCTGCGGCTTCCCCACCGCGCTGGACGCGGGCTTCTCGTGGACACCGGAGGAGATATGAAGAAGAAGACTCTTGTCGTGGCCGGCGCCGGCGGAAACACCGGCTCTCACCTGTTGCCGCACCTGGCGCGCATGCCCCAGGTGGCGCGGCTGATCTTAGTGGATCCCGATGTTTACGAAAAAGGCAATGTCGCGGTGCAGAACATCGACAGAATGGACATCGGCCAGCCGAAGGTTGCCGCGCAGGCGGATAAGTTGCGGAAAATCGATCCGAATCTTGATGTAACTGCTCTGCATGAGCGGATCGAGGATGTGCCGCGCGGGTTGTTGCGCTGCGATCTGCTGGTAAGTTGCCTGGATTCGCGCGTGGCGCGCCAGCATGTCAATGAGATTGCCTGGCGGCTGAACACGCCCTGGATCGACTGCGGAATTCTGGGCAGCCAGAACCTGGCCCGGGTGAACCTCTACTCAACGGAGCCCGATGCGCCCTGCCTGGAGTGTGCCTGGGGGCCGGATGATTACTCGCTGATTGAGCAGGAGTATCTTTGCGGCGCGGGCCGCGGGGCGGCTTTTCCCACCATGGCATCCTCCGCGCTGGGCGCGCTGGCGGCTTCCATAATGGCGCTGGAAATCGCCCGGCTCTTCTCCGTTGAATCGCCCGCGCAGGTCGCGGTAGAGCAAGTGCTTTTTGATGCGCAGAATCACATCGCTCGGATTTCTTCGAGCAGGCGCAACAGATGGTGCCGCTTCGATCATCGCTTCTGGGATCTTCAGCCATGGCGGTTCAAGCCTGAAACGACGACGGTCGGAGCCGCGCTGAAGGCGCTGGGCTGCTTGCGCGTCGAAGGGCATCGCTTTGTTCAGGATTTGATCTGCCCTGGATGCCATCATCAGGAACGCGCGCTGCGCCTCAACCGTCCGCTGGCGCGCTGTTCTGCCTGCGGCCGGCGCATGGTCTCCTCGGGCTTCGGCTCGCTTGAGAGCCTGAATGACGAAACGGCAGGCGAGTTCGCCGAACTTACATTGGCGCAAATCGGATTGCGCGCCGGAGACATTATCAGCAGCGGCAAATGCGAACACCGGCTTCTGGAGGCGGCATGAGCGCGAATCAGTTCAGCAATGGAGATACCATCTACCAGCGCTTCATGGAGCGCCAGCGTGCCGAAGGCTTGGCGCTGGCGGAATCGAGCGACATTTTGCGTCTGCACATTCCGCCGCTTGTTCCTCCGAATTTTGTGGCCGAGTACTTGTGCAAAGGGCTGGTTCGCGACGCCAATGGGGAAATCAAAGAGGCTAATCGTTTTCAGGTTGGCATCTGGTTCCCGAATGATTACCTGCGGCGGGCAGATCCATTTGAGATGTTGCGCGTCTTTACGCCTGGCGTGTGGCACCCGAATGTCAGCGCCGATCTTCCGATGATCTGCATCGGACGCCTGACTCCCAACACATCGCTGGTCGACATCCTCTATCAGATTTACGACGTACTCACTTACCAGAAGTACAACCCGAGAGAAGACGATTCTCTGAATCGGGAGGCCTGTTCCTGGGCGCGCGCCAATCAGGATCGCTTTCCAATCGATCGCCGCCCGCTGAAGCGCCGCTCGCTGAACCTGGAGGTGCAATCTCTATGATGCTCGCCAACGAGACCGCAGCAACGGCTTACCGCGTGCTGAACAAATGCGCCTGCGAGATGGAATCATCCGGCCCGTGGAGCTGGCAATGCGTTGTCGAGAACGGCGCGCGGCTGCCTCTTTCCGCGTCCTTCGACGAAGGCTTTATGCAGCTTGTATGCCGCCCGGATTCGATTCACAAGACCGCATTGGCGCTTGAAGACGCCATGCTGCACAACAAAACGCTGGCCGGCGGAGTGAAGCTCGCGTTGAGTCCCGCTGACCGCGGCCTTCATCTGCGCACCGACATCGTTGTATTGAATGAGATGCAATTGCGGGATCGGATGGAATGGGCGCTGGATGGCTTTCACGACGGCACTCGCCTGTTGGAGTCGCCCGATGCGCATGGTGGCTGTCCGCGTTCGCAAGCCGCTCACGTCTCTGATGCCGCTCTCGCCGATTTGCTGCGTGAGAGCGCCTGGCCCTGCGCAGAGCGGGGAGCTAACGAATTCTCCGCGGAGCTGGATGCAAGCGCGGCGCCTCCTGCACGCATTCGGATGAATGGAAGCGGCCTCGAGATGAGCGTGGAACTGCTGCGTTGCGACGCGGCGGCGGAGATTACCCGCCAGGCGCTGGCGCTCTATCTTCTCTCGGTCAGCGGTTCCTTGCGCATGGCGCGTGCGTTTGCCTCTCATGCCGGCGGGCAGATCAGCTTTGGCTTTCTCGTAAGCCTGCCATCCACTCCGTTCGCGGAGGAGATTCATCACGCCCTCTCCGCCCTCTCCGTTGCCTACCGCATGTGTGCGCGGGAGGCCAATGTCCTGCTTCACATCGCGGCGGCCCGGCATTACCTGGCTGCACGCAATTCTTCAACCACCGATGACAACAACCTCGAAAAGGAGAACTGAAAATGGGCAAGTCAGACAGCGTACTCGAAATTCCGCTGGAGATCAGCGATGTCTCCGGTCAAAAAGTCTTTTCTGTGACCAACGCGCCCGCCAACAACACGGTTGGAGAGCTTGTCCACGAGATGCTGGGCAAGATGAACCTGCCGCGCAATGATGCCAGCGGCGCGCCCCTCACCTACCAGGCCCGGCTCGAGCGGGAAGGCAGGCACCTCAATGCATCCGAGCGCATCGGCGATGCCCTGGAGCGCGGTGACAAGCTTACGCTCCAGCCCAACATCGATGCGGGAGCGCAACTTTAGAGCGGTTCCACAATTCTCGTGCCCTTTCTGGCATCGAGCAGGGTGGCATTTTCTTGAGGAAAATGCCACTTGAGGGCAGTGATTTCGGGGTACAGCAATTGTGGAACCGCTGTAACCACATACAACGAGGACCCAAAATGGCTCTGATGTTTCCATTTTGCTTTGCCGTGGCGCTGTTCCGCGAGGACGGCGCAAGCCTCGGAATCGTGCCTGCTAATCGCGATTGGGAACCGGACTACGAATGGACACGCTTCTATTTTCAGCGCAAGGGCGAACTGGCTCTTGACGGGAATGGAAGCGCGTCCGTGCTTCCTCTTTGGGAGTATTCGCTGGGAGAACCATACTGCCGCGGCTACCGCATCCAGATTACGCAACCGGGCCGCAGACCGGTGGCGTCTGATTTTCCCAAAACCCATTTCCGCGGCATCGCCAGCGTGGCGGCTTCCCAACTGGTCGAACAAAAGCTGCTCCGCGAGGGGGAGATGTACTCGTACATGGTCGTGGCTCATCCAGCTCCCCCGGAGGAGCCGCAATCTGGCGGGATCTCTGTCGCCAACGCCTCCCCCGGCGTGCCCGCGCAGGATGCCGTGCTGGACGACTTTCTTTCTCGTGCCACTCCCAGCGGCGTCTTGCACGACGGCGATATGCCGGTCTTTGTTTCCCGGCGGGTTCTTGACGAAGCCGCGGAACAAACCCGTGCAAACCAGGGCACGGAGACCGGCGGCATTCTCATCGGAAGGTTGCGGCGCGATGCGATTATCGGCGAAATCTTCGCCGAGGTGACCGCGCAGATTCCCGCCGAGCACGCCAGCGGCACCAACGTGAAGCTGACCTTTACGCCGCAGGTCTGGACCGACGCCGACACCGCGCTGCGGCTGCGGCGCAAGGGAGAGATTTATCTGGGCTATTGGCACTCCCATCCGGTGCGCGAATGGTGCAAGAACAAGGCCTGCACGCCCGAGGCGCAAAAGACTTGCAGCCTGGGCAGGGATTTCTTTTCAGCCGATGACGAGGCTGTCATGCGCGCGGCGTTTCCGCGCGCTTACAGCATCGCCATCGTGGCCAACGATACCGCCTTCACTGACCTGACGTTCAGCATGTTCGGCAACCGTGAAGGCATAACGAAACCGCGAGGTTTTTATGTTGTGGAGGAGACAACCAGTGCCGCGAAATAACGCAGAGCAAATGAGCATGGCTGCCCGAATGTTGGAAGAGATCGGCAGCACGGAAGAGGGCTCCATGCCTCTCGACGACCGGCTGTCGCTGCTGGCGCGCCTGCGCGAGAGCGGCATGGAAAACGCCGCGGGAATCGACCGCTACCTGCTGAATCAGATTCTCAACCTGCGCGAGTCACTTTCGACGGTGCAGGAGCAGCACGGACGGCTGCGGGAAATCATCAAGGACCTTACCGCGCCGCCATATTTTCCCGCCGTGTTTCTTGCTCCCGCTGGCACGCCGGCGGTGCAGGGCGCGATGGTGCAGACCGACAATGACCGGCGGGTCGTGCAACTGGCTGAAGGCGTGTCGCTGGAGGATTTGCGGCCGGGCGACGAAGTATTTCTGAGCCACGAGCGCAACTGCCTCATCGCCAAATCCGCCGGCACAAGTTTTCTGACAGGTGATGTGGCCATTTATAACCGCTGCACGGCCGACGGCCGTCTGGTGTTGAGCACTCACGACGAGGAAGTGGTAGTGCTGGCCACGGAGGAACTGCGCAATGCAGGTCTGAAAGCCGGAGATTGCGTGCGATTCAGCCGCGCCATGGGCCTGGCCTTCGAAAAAATCGAAACCTCCAAAGGCAAAGAGTTCTTTGTGGAAGAAACTCCCAAGGATACTTTCGATGAAATCGGCGGGCTGGACGATCAGATCGAAACATTGAAGCAGTTGTTCACCATGCAGCTCCTGCATCCGGAAACTATTCAGTTGTTCCAGTTGCAACCCACAAAATCGATAATGATGGTGGGCCATCCCGGCAACGGCAAGACCAAGGTCGCGCGCGCTTTGTGCCACTGGCTGGCCAGCATTTCGCCCAGCGGGCGCGCCCTTTTTATCAATGTGAAACCAGGCTCGATGAACAGCATGTGGTTTGGCGCCACGGAACAGCGCTATCGCGAAATCTTCCGGATTGCGCGCGAAGCGGCGGCGCAAGACCCGCGCCTTCCCGTGGTGCTCTTCTTTGATGAGATTGATTCCATGGGCGGGAACAGGGGCGAATCCATCAATCGGATTGAGGATCGTTTGTTGAATTCCTTCATGGCCGAACTCCAGGGCTTTGAAGACTCCGGCAACATTATCATCCTGTCCGCTACCAACCGCATCGACTCCATCGACCCAGCGGTGGCAAGGGCTGGAAGGCTCGGGGATCTCATCCTCAACTTTCCTCAGCCGAACAGCAAGGCCGCCCGCGCGATTCTCAGCTGTCATCTTCCCGCCGGCATTCCGTATGTCGCCAATGGCGAGGGCATGGAGGCCGCACGCGAAGCGTTGCTGGACCTGGCCGTTGCGCAACTATTTGCGCAGAACAGCGATACTGAGTTGGCCCGGATTAAGCTGCGTGACGGAAAAGAGCGCGTGGTGCGGGCCGCCGACCTGGTGAGCGGCGCGCAGCTTCAATCTATCGCCAGGGCTGCGATTAAAAAGGCCTGCGTTCGTGCTTCGGAAGGCGGGCCTGTCGGCATCTCCGCGACGGATATGCAAGCAGCCATCTCCGACTTCTTTGTCTCCGCTCCCTGCGCGCTGACGCCGCGCAACGCCCGCAACTACCTGTACGATCTTCCCCAGGACGTTGACGTGGTTCGCATCGATTTTGTCGACCGCAAGGTCCGCCGTCCTCACCTGTACCGCCTGGAGGCCGCATAAATGAGCATGCATCCTGCAAACGTATCCGCTGATTTGCTCCCCCGGCTGTGCGGAGCTGACATTGAATTGGGAAACTTCATCGCCGGCGTCGTGCGCGCGGGAGGAACCGGATATGAAGCCTCACGCGCCTTGTTGGCGGAGATCGACGGCCTGCCCATCCGCCACGACAGCTACGTGAACAACTGGTGGTCATCCTCCGCTGCCTCCGGCTATCAATACGGCAAGCAATCGGGATACGGCGCTTCCTCAGGCGCCTATGCCTACGATTATCAGGATGTAGGCCGCCGCTTTTTATTGAGCAACGGCGGATGCGCCTATATCGATCTCGATCATGTGGAGCTTTGTCTTCCCGAAGTCATCAACGCCTTCGATCATGTGGCCGCCTGGCACGGCATGTTGCGGGACATGCGAGCGGCGCTGCATCGCGCCAACCAATCCCGCTCGCCCAATAGCCGCATCCAGGTCCTGGTCAACAACAGTGATGGACAAGGCAACTCCTACGGCAGCCATCTCAACTTCATGATTACCCGGCGCACCTTCGATAACATCTTCTTGCGCAAGTCGCACTACCTTTCGTTTCTGGCTTCGTTCCAGATCTCGAATATCCTGCTGACCGGCCAAGGCAAGGTTGGCGCGGAGAATGGCCGGCCCTCCACGCCTTACCAGATTAGCCAGCGCGCCGACTTCTTTGAAATTATTCAGGGGCCGCAGACCACCTTCAAGAGGCCAATCGTCAATGCGCGCGACGAAACGCTCTGCGGACGCGGTGTGGCGGATGACCCCTCGGCTCCCGCGCGCCTTCACGTCATCTTCTTCGATAGCGCCCTGGCGCATGGGTCTGCTTTGTTCCGGGTCGGCCCTATGCAGCTCATCCTTACCTTGCTCGAACTCGAGCTGGTCAACTCGCGCCTCATCCTCGACGATCCGCTGGATGCCCTCCAGAGTTACAGCCACGATCCAACCCTGCAAACGCGCGCCGCGTTGATCAACGGAGAACTGCTCACGCTTGTTGAGCTGCAGAGCGCTTATCTCGAAGAGGTGAAGCGTTACGCCGCGCAGGGCGTCTTCACGGGCATTGTGCCTGATTACGAAGAGATCATTGCCCTGTGGGAAGGAGTGGTCAACAACTTTGCGAAAC
>Ga0181527_1001384_pt1 | contig 25069 bp, 21 predicted proteins | sample PEATcosm2014_Bin_30_FD_119762 | JGI IMG/M metagenome (GOLD analysis project Ga0181527, IMG submission 119762) | Peatland microbial communities from MTU Mesocosm Facility, Houghton, MI, USA - PEATcosm2014_Bin06_60_metaG | ecosystem: Environmental > Terrestrial > Soil > Wetlands > Peat | place...
CCGCAGAAGCTGCAGCGCATTATCGAAGCGACCAAGGAATATCAGGCGGCGCACCCCCGCAAACCGAGGCAGCGCCGCCGCAGGCATAATACTATAAATAACTAACCGGACGATGTACTAGGGAGCAGGGAATAGGGAGCAGCGGGTCGGCAGGTTGGGGCGTTAGCGAGTTAGCGCTCCGCTACGTGGGGGTAGCAAGTCAGCGAGTTGGCGGGCCAGCGGGTCAGCAAGTCAGCGGTGGATGGGGGGCTAATTCTCGGGTGAAGGTTCGGCGGATGGCGTGGGGACGCGGGCCTGGCCGAGGTGTTTTACGAATTCATAGAGGACCTCTGGGCCGGCGCCGGCGACTGCGTTTCCGGGATGGGCGCCGGCTTTCATCCAGGCAAAGAGGAAGAGAAGCGGTATCCAGCCGCGAGAGTCGTTTTCGAGCTCGGCGCCGATGCGATTGAGGACGCGGGAAAGATTGAGCGGCAGGTGAACGGGGGCAGTTTGGAGGGTGGCTGGGTCGAAGCAGTGCTGGGGCGGAGAGGTGACGAGGTATTCGCGGCAGATGAGTGGGCGGATGGGATGAATGGAGCAGGACTCATCCTCGAGGAAGGGACAGGGGATGCGCTGGTAGAAGTAGTCGAGGGCCAGCTGGCGGGCGGAATCGGTTTCGGCGAGCCAGTCTTCGTTGACCATGCGGTCGATCAGGCCGGAAGCGGAGAGCTTGAGGAGGGCCTGATGGAAGCGTTGGGCGAGTTCCTGCTGGCGGGATTCGGGAAGGGTGCGAATCCAGGCGGTGAGGGCCTCGGCCTCAAAGATGCTGAGGGGTACCATCTGGCGGCAGCATGCGCCGCAGCCGGCGCGGCAGGAGATGGTGCGGCCGACCTCGCTCAACTGGGAGGCGACACCGGCGATGAGGGAGTCGTCAAGGGCCTGAAGGACCGGCAGGATCTGGGTGAGGTTGGTTTGGCCGGCAGGGACGACCGCGACGGCGGAGAATTTGTCGTCGCCGATGCCGACGGTGAATTCGACGGAGACGGTTTCCTGATTCATCGGGGGTTGCTCGGCCATAGAGAGCATTGTAGCGAAGCTGCGGGCGCGCGGTGTGAGAGACAGTTGTCAGTTTTGGGTGGTGAGGGACCAGGGACTAGGGACTAGGGAACAGGGAGCAGGGACCAGGGAACAGCCCTACTCAGTGGACGGCGAGGGGACGCTGGCATGGCTTAGGCGCTTTATAAAATCGTAGAGGATATGTGGACCTTCGCCGGAGACGGCGTCTCCAGGGTGGGCGCCTGCTTTCATCCAGGCAAAGAGGAAGACCAGCGGGATCCAGCCGCGCCGATCATGTTCGACTTCGGCGCCGATGCCATGGAGGATGCGGGAAAACTTGAGCGGCAGGTGCACGATATCGGTCTGAAGGTTCGCCGGATCGAAGCAGTGCTGCGGCGGCGAGATGACGAGATACTCGCGGCAGACGAGCGGGCGCATGGGGTAAATGGAGCAGGACTCGTCCACGAGAAAAGGACAGGGGACGCGTTGGTAAAAGTAATCGAACGCCAGTTGGCGAGCGGATTCGGTGTCGGCGAGCCAGTCTTCTTTGACGATGCGGTCGATGAGACCGGCGGCGGCGAGCTTAAGGAGAGCCTGGTGGAAGCGTTGGGCGAGTTCCTGCTGTTGGGATTCGGGGAGGGCTCGAATCCAGGCGGCGAGGGACTCGGCCTCGAAGATGCTGAGAGCGACCAGTTGGCGGCAACAGGCGCCGCAGCCAGCCTTGCAGGAGACGGCACGGCCGGCCTGGGCTAACTGAGCAGTGACGCCGTCGATGAATGAGCTGTCAAGCGCCTGCAGGATGGGCAGGATCCGGGTGAGGTTGGTTTGGCCGGCAGGGACCGTGGTGGTGGCGGTGAATTTGCCATCGCCAATGCCGACGGTGAACTCGACTGATACGGTTTCCTGAGGCATGGAGGATTGCTCGGCCATAGAAACAGAATTGTAGCGAAACCGCGGGCGGAGCGTCCGAGGGTGAGTGTGACGGGATTGCCCCGGTATGTTCAAGGCGGGTCGGGGCAGGCGGAGATTACTGCTGGGTCGGCGGCGCGGCGGGGTCCGGCGAAGCGCCTGATTCTGGCGGGGCGCCGGGTTTGGCGGGCGGGGTCAGGACGAAGCCTTTGCGGACGAGGGCGAAGCCTTGCTGGGGGAGTTCGGCCTGGAGGAGCTGGTTTTCGGGGCCGGAAAAGAGGTCAGTTGTGGCGCCGGCGATGGTGGCGACGAGGTGGTGGACGGAAATGGGCTTGCCGTTGAGGGCGCCTTGCTCGTCGGCATAGGTGGCGAGCTGGATGGGGGTGATGGAGCCGGCCTGTTTGGGGATGATGGCCCAGAGGCCGCTGTTGTTGTGGGTGACGCCAAGGGCGAGGAGGGTTTCAAGAGCGCCAGGGTCGAAGTCGAGAAGGAAGACGGCGGCGGGGTGGAAGGGGAGCCGGGTGGTGGAGCTGCGACCGTTGGCGGAGATGTTGAGGAGGAACTGGGCGGCGTCAGGGGCGGCGGTGACGTAGACGGCGGAGTTGTTGACGGTGGCGCTCAACTGGACGTGGCGGAGGTGGTTGGCCGGAGAGAGCAGCTCAGTTTTGGAGAGGGCGTAGTCAAGGCCCTGCATGGCGATGCGGACGACGGAGGTGGAGCTGTAGCCGTGGGGGGTGGAGACGAAGTTGAAGTTGGCGGTGCCGACGGGCTGGCCGTGCTGGGCGATGATGAAGCTGCCGGGTTGGGCGAAGGCGGGGACGGCAGCCATGGCAAGAAGGACTGCGACCAAGGGAAAAAGGGCAAATCTGCACAACCGTATCTGCTTCATCACTACTGGATTAGACACGAGAATTCGGAAATGGTTGTACAAAAGACAGGGAACAGGGGACGGGGATCAGTTGTCAGGGGTCAGTGACCTGTCATCTGCCATCTGCTCCCTATTTCCTGTTTCCTATCCCGAATTCCCTGTCTTGCCCTTCCGGGTTACACTTCCATTAGCTCTCAAGCAAAGGCAAAACTCATGCGGACTCATACGTTCCTGCGTTCCACGCTCCTGCTCCTCGCCATCTCCTCGCCGGCCCTCGTTCGCGCGCAGTTCCAGCCGCCCACCGACGAAGAGCTCAAGATGACCGCCGATCCCAAAGCCCCGGGAGCCGCCGCCGTCTACCTTTACCGCGAGGAGACAACCGACGATTCGCTCCATTTCCAGACCTACTACGAGCGCATCAAGGTTCTAACCGAGAAGGGTGAAGAGCAGGCGACGATTCGCATCCCCTACGAGCCCGGAGAGTTCAAGGTGAACGACATCAAGGGCCGCACCATCCATTCCGATGGAACCATCATCCCCCTCACCACCAAGCCAAGCGACCTGATGGACTTCAAGACCAAAGCCCGCCAGGTGAATCAGATGGTCTTCACTCTTCCCAGCGTCGAAGTCGGCAGCATCATCGAATATCGTCTTCAGATCGACTACAGCGACACCATCGTCTCGTCCCCTACTTGGGAACTCCAGCAACCCTTCTTCGTCCACAAGGCCCACTACTTTTTCAATCCCGAGAGCAGCGGCGGGCATTACATTACCAACAACCGGGGTCAGACTCTCGATCGGATCATGTGGATCACCAGCGGAGTCCCAGCCGAAACGGTGGTTCATGACGGTAGGGGACGCTACACCGTCGATGTTGCCGATATCCCGGCCACTCCCAGCGATGACTGGATGCCGCCCCTCAACACCCTGAAGTGGCGCGTCGAGTTTTACTACACCTACGCCCACTCCGGCGTTGATTTCTGGGATTCTGAGGGCAAGCGCTGGGCCAAGGAAGCCGAACACTTCACCAACCCTTCCGGCCAGCTGAAGAATGCCGCCTCTCAGATCGTCTCTCCCGCGGATTCCGATGAACAGAGGGCTCGCAAAATCTATGCCGCGGTCATGAAGCTCGATAACACCCGGTTTACTCGCAGAAAATCGGAGGCCGAGCGCAAAGCCGAGAAGCTGAAGGTCATCAAAGATGCCGAGGACGTGTGGAAGCAGCAGAGCGGCTCGGACGACGAGATCACGCTCCTCTATGTTGCCTTGGCCCGTGCAGCAGGATTGAAGGTTTGGCCCATGCAGGTCACCGACCGCGGCCGCGCCATCTTCGATCCCCGTTTTTTGAGCGTCAGCCAGTTAGACGACTACATCGCAATTGTCGAGATTGACGGTAAAGAGGTCTACGTCGACCCGGGTCAGAGAATGTGCCCCTTCGGTACCTTGAATTGGAAGCACGCTCTCGCCTCCGGATTCCGGCTTACAGAAAAGGGCGCCACCCTTGCAACAACTCCCGCCGGGACTTACAAGAATGCGGTTGCCCAGCGCATCGCAGATCTCACCACCGATCCCTCAGGAGCAGTCAATGGAACCGTTCGCATTGTGATGATTGGCCCCGACGCCGTCCACTGGCGGCAACTTACTCTCGAAAACGATCAGGAAGAGGTCAAGAAGCAATTCAACGAATCCATGCAGGACCAATTTCCCGACGGCGTTCAGGCCGACTTCGACCACTTCCTCGGCCTCGATGATTACGAAGTCAATCTCGTCGGCGTCATCAAGGTAAACGGCAACATCGGCACCGCAACGGGCAAGCACTTCTTCCTGCCCGGCCTCTTCTTTGAATCGCGCGCCAAACACCCCTTCGTCGCGCAAGACAAGCGTCTTACTCCGGTCGATGTTCGCTACGCCAAGTTGGAACAGGATGACGTCACGTATCACCTGCCGCCCGGGTTCAACGTCGAAAGCGCGCCGCAAACCGCCAATGCCGCATGGCCAGATCACGCCCTGCTCAAAATAGGCTCTCAATCAACAGCAGACAGTGTCAGAGTCGTGCGGACCCTGGCCTACAACTTCACACTGCTTGACCCCAAGGACTACCAGAACCTCCATGACTTCTACCAGAAGGTAGCCACCGCCGATCAACAGCAACTCGTCCTCACACGCGCACCCGTCGCAAAAGGAAACTGATCATGCGGAATCCGCTTTCTTCTAAGTCTCTTCCCGCCCGCCTTCTCGTGGCTGCTCTCCTTGTCTATGCCTGCAGGACAGGCCATGCCGGCCTCTTCGGCAAGTCCCAGACCCCGCCCCAGTGGGGCCTCGACGCTGCAAAAACGCACACCCCGGATTACGCCAAGGACGCCGCCGCCGTCATCCTCTTCGATGAGTACGTCGAAACCGTTGATGCCAGTGACCGCGCCGTCGAGCGCGAGCGCGAGGCCATTCGCATCCTCAAGCCGCAGGGCCGTGGCAATACCTGTGAGGTCAACTACGACGTGGACGAGAAGATCAACTACTTCCGCGTCTGGACCATCGCTGCCGACGAAAAGCAGTACCAGGCCCAGGACACCGATTTCACCGAAGAAGGCGACACCAGCGTCCCCATCATGCTCTCCACCCGCAAATATCGCATCGCCCACCCTCCCGCGGTCGATGTGGGCGCCACCATCATCTGCGAATCTGAGGAACTCATGGAGCCCTATCTCCAGGAGAAGGTCTGGTCCATCCAGAACGGCATTCCCATAGCCTTCCAGGCTCTCGAAATCGACCTGCCACCGGGCCGCGCGCACACCCAGTCCTGGCACAACTTCAAGCCCCTCCAACCCGTCGAAGTAACTCCCAACCACTGGCGCTGGGAGCTCAAGGACATGCCCGCGCTTACACTCCGCGACATTCCCTCCCGCCCGGAGTGGGCCGCCATCGCTGCCCGCATGTCCGTCCAATGGGGCGATGCCGCCGTCGAGGGAAATGACAACCAGTGGCGCGCCATCGGCCAGTGGGTCACCACCCTTGAAGCGGACCGCCCTGCACCTTCCCCCGAAATCACCGCCCAGGTGCAGACTCTGATCGCCGATGCCCCCGACTTCTACGCCAAACTCACCCGCATTACCGATTTCATTCAGAAAAACATCCGCTATTTTGTCGTCCTCCGTGGCATCGGCGGCCTGCAGGCAAATCACGCCGCCGACATCTTCCACAACAAATACGGCGACTGCAAAGACAAGACCACCCTGCTCATCTCCATGCTTCAGGTGGCCGGCATACATGCCTTCTACGTCCCCGTGGACGACCGCCGCGGCATTGTCGACCCCGCCGATCCATCCCTCTACGGCAACCACATGATTACCGCCATCGAGGTTCCTGCGGACGTCCAGGACCCGCGCCTCATGGCCATCGTCAAAGCCAAAGACGGAAAGCGCTACCTCAACTTCGATCCCACTGACGAGCGCACCCCGGTCGGAAATCTGCGCTCCGCCCTGCAAGACAGCTACGGCGCCCTCGCCGCTGGTCCCGCCAGCCAGATCATCGCCCTCCCCGTGCTCGCACCCGACGCCAACGGCACTGAACGCAAAGGCGACTTCACCATCTCGCCCGACGGCACCTTGACCGGCTCCGTCGATACCTCCCACTCCGGTCCGCAAGGGGCGGAAGTGCGCCTGCTCCTCAAATACTCCGATGAAAAGGAGCGCCGCGAGTCTTTGGAGACAGCCGTCGCCCACGACCTGCCCGGTGTCGTGCTCAACTCCTTCCAGTTCGTCCAGCCCGCCGCCCTCGACAAGCCGCTTGAACTCCACTACAAGCTCACCGCCGCTTAGTACGCCCATCAGGCCGGTTCGCTCCTCCTGGTACGCCCTCGCGTTGTCGGCTCCCACGTTTTACCCTTCGACGACAAGCCCCGCACCGTCCCCATCGACCTCACCGCCACCGGCCGCTGGCACGATTCCTACGACATCGCCATTCCCCCCGGTTACGTCGTCGATGAAACCCCCGACCCCGTTGACGTCGATGTCGATTTCGCCAGCTACCACTCCACCATCACGGCAAAGGACAACCACCTCCACTACGAGCGCGAATACGTCGTCCGCCAGGTCCAGATTCCACCCGACAAGGCTACCTCCTTCCGCAAGCTTGAAAGCGCCATCCTCTCCGACGAAAAAGGCACCGCCGTCCTCAAAAAGCAGTAGAACAATCCGCCTTTCGACCCCCACCCAGCCGCGTACCCCTTCGCCGGGTTCCTTGCGGCTAAAGCGTGGGATAGATCCGCCTATTTATTGCCTTCAAATGTCCTCTAAAGTCCTTTAAAGATCTCTTGGGCGCCTGACCTTTGCATCCCCAGCCCCTCCCGCTCATCCATTCACTCATGAGCCATCCTCTTTTTTCCCCCTTTCAGCTTCGCTCCGTCGCCTTCCCCAACCGCATCGGCGTCTCCCCCATGTGCCAATACTCCTCGCAGGACGGCTTCGCCTCTGATTGGCATCTCGTCCACCTCGGCGCCCGCGCCCAGGGTGGCGCCGCCCTGGTCATACTGGAAGCCTCCGCCGTCACCCCCGAAGGCCGCATCTCCTCCGGCGATCTCGGCATCTGGAAGGACGCACACATCCCCGCCCTCGAGCGCATTGTCAGCTTCATCCACTCCCAGGGCGCCCGTGCCGGCATTCAACTGGCCCACGCCGGCCGCAAAGGCAGCATGACCCCGCCCTTCACCGGCGAGCGCCTGCTTCTCCCCGCCGAAGGCGGATGGCAGCCGGTTGCGCCCAGCCCCCTGGCGTTTTCCCCCACCTACGCCGTCCCCCAACCCCTCGACCAGGCCGGCATCGACGCCACCATCGAAGCCTTTCGCCAGGCCGCCCGCCGTGCCCTCGCAGCCGGCTTCGACTTGGTCGAAATACACGCCGCCCACGGCTACCTGCTCCACCAGTTCCTCTCCCCGCTTGCCAACCACCGCACCGATGCCTACGGCGGCAGTTTTGAAAACCGCACCCGCCTGGTCCTCGAGGTCGTCGATGCCGTGCGCGCAGAGTGGCCTGCCCACCTGCCCCTCCTCGTCCGCATCTCCGCCACCGACTGGGCCGAAGGCGGTTGGAACATCGAAGAATCCGTGCAACTCGCCCATCTCTTCCGCAGCCATGGCGTCGATCTGGTCGATGTTTCCTCCGGCGGCCAGGTCCCCAACGCCCAGATCCCCGTCGCCCCCGGCTTCCAGGTCGAGTTTGCCGCCAGAATCCGCCGCGAGGCCGCCATCCCCACGGCCGCGGTCGGCCTCATCACCGATCCAGCCCAGGCCAACGCCGTTGTTGCCCAGGGCCACGCCGACCTCGTCTTCCTGGCCCGCGGGCTGCTCCGTGATCCCTACTGGCCGCTCCACGCCGCAGCCGCCCTCGGCCAGTCCGTCAGTTGGCCGCCCCAGTACCTCCGCGTCGCGCCCCGCCACTCCCCCGCGCGTACCCCCGTCACCCGACCCGAAAGCGAATAAACAAAACAGCACACGCGAAGCCCGATTCCACCACCGGCAGGGTACGGGCTGGAAGCCTGGGCCCTCTCGCCCCGCTCCACGTTGCATTTCCAGGCAACTATCCAACCATTTCTCCGATTTTGCTTCACAAAGAGTGCAAGTCGTGGCCTATACTGCGTTTAGAGCGAGGCTTCCACCCCGATTCCGGTGCCCCTCCTCATCGTCTCCATGGTCACACAGCTCTCTCACAACCGCGCCTCCAACACGCCCGCGATCCCCGACCGTCTCTACTTCAAAATTGGCGACGTCGCCCGCATCTGCGGCCTCGAGACCTACGTCCTGCGCTTTTGGGAGACCCAGTTTCCCCACCTCAAACCCAACAAGAGCGGAACCGGCCAGCGCCTTTACCGCCGCCGCGATGTCGAACTGGTTCTCGAGATCAAGCGCCTGGTCCACGCCGAGGGATACACGCTCGCCGGTGCCCGTCAGGCTCTTGACCAGCTCCACCGTCGCCCCACACCCCAGCAAGACCCTAGACAGGAACCCCCACCCGGCTCTCAGTCCCGCCTGTCGCTCTTGGCCGCCGACTCCGGCCAGAGCCTCGATGCCGTCGCCGCAACCATCGGCCACGCCCGCGCCGAACTGCGCGAGATTGCCAGTCTGCTGGCCGCGCCGGTTCCACGCCCGGCGCGCCGCCGCACCCATCTGGCCGCCGTGCCCAACCTTTCCGATTCGCTCTTCCCCTCTTAGAACCTGCTCGCAAGCAGCTGTTTCCGGCGGTTGTTGCCCCGGCCTCGGCCACCGTCTCGCACCCAACGGCCTTCGTCAATCCCCGCCAGGCATCGTCGCGCAAACACTCTCCATCCCCACCCGTGTCCAGGGCTGAATCCGGTTTTCGTCGGGCGCGGATCCTTTGTCCTTCAACTAATGGTCGGCTGATAGCCAACTTCTGTGCTAATTTAAAGTGTCTCTTCACTGTTTGGAACTCCGGTACAGGAAGGCTTCTTCCCCTGGGCCCGAGTACCTGTTCCTCCCTCAATCTTGGAGCCAGGATGACTATGAAATGCCGTTTTTGCGATTCGGTCAAATTGCGGATCTCCCGGTTTCACGCGTCGGACATCAAGCAATTGATGCTCTTTCGATACCCCGTGCGCTGCCGCGGGTGCCTTGAACGCTATTATGTGCGGATTCCGCAGGCTTTCGAGATTCGCCGGGCCTCGAAACTTCGCCATCGGGAAGATAGAACCCGGAGAACAAGCAGCTAAAGTTCATCGCAAGGGCGCCTATAATCGCCATTGCACTTTGGGATTGACTTTGAATGAATCGAGGATGGTGCTGCATCTCAAGGATTCTGCCTTGGACTGCCGTGCTAAGACATAAGTCCTTTAATGCTGAGCCATAAATATTCTATAAACAAAGATTCCGCCCTGCCCCAATGCACTCAGCTGGCGCATAACTCGCTTCCTCACGCAATGCAAGGTGGGCTCCAAAATGCACCTGCATTTCATTGTCGCAATGTGGGGTAAATGGTCGGCGCTAGAGGACGATTTTAGAACTTTTCCGCTCCGCCCCGGAACTTTCGAGGCCCCAGAGTGCGCTCAAGCCTGAAGCTGGCGGTGGATAATCGTTCATGCCTCTTCCGGATTGACAAAGGGAATTCAGGAGAAGGGCACGGGTTGCTTTTGCCGGGGGTCAACGGCCAGTACAGGGGTTATGCTGCTGAGGATCTTTTCAGACGGTAGGAACTTGGCAATGAGCGAGAACAGGATCTGCCGGCTGAAGGGTGTGGGTAGGAAGGCGTTACCGCCTGCCTCGAAAACTTGGTTGGCGTTCGTTCGGTACTCCCTTCCAGCGAACACGAGGATGGGTGTACGTGTGAATTCCGGGAATCTGCGTAACGTTTGGACTAGCTCGATGGCGGTGCCAGCCGGGAGGCAGAGATTCAACATGATCAGATGTGGTTGATGTTTACGAGCCTGCTCAATAAGGCTTACCCCGTCGACCGCCAAGAACGTGGTGTACCCTGCGGTTGAGAGCAGGACGTCCAGCCCATTGCGTACGACTTCATCATTGTCAGCAACCAGTATTCGCTGATTCACGTCGGCCTCCTATCGATGGCTTAATGCAGTCATCGGCGGGAAAGGTGGCCTAGAATAGGACATATTTTCATTATTTTGAGGGCTTAACGTTGGTTCTTTCTAAAGTCTGGGTTAGAAATAGGGCGAGCTCCGGCGCACTGTTTCCGCGCGAATAGCCGTCGATCCCGAAGTTGAGGACGCCTTGGGATTCAGATGCCAAGAACAGCGGATATCATTGCCTGATGGCGGTAAGTTCAAGAACGACGGATGGGTCCGCTTGTAGGCTTGTGAAAACACGACTCTTAATGTAATGGTCGGGACGGGCAGATTTGAACTGCCGACCCCTCGCACCCCAAGCGAGTGCTCTACCAGGCTGAGCCACGTCCTTTTAGAATCAGTAGTTTATGCGGTTTCACTCCAAATTTGAGTACTCGCTTGGAGAAAGCCGATATGGGATTTGCTGAGTTCATGCGCGAACGCCAATTCCTCTCAAACGTCTCACCGTCAACGCTGGAGTGGTACAAGCACAGCTTCAAATGGCTACTGACGGAATCACCCTCACAAGAGGACCTCAAGGCCGCCGTGGTCCGTATGCGCGAAAAGGGACTGAAGGCCACGGGCTGTAATTCGGCCATCCGCGCCATTAACACTTACCTGCATTGGGCCAACGTTGGCTCAGAGGTCAAATGCGGCCCCACATGCAAGCATCCGAAAATCGCTCAACTTAAAGAGCCTCAGCTTGTGTTGCCCACGTTTACGGAGCAACAAATCCGGTTGCTCGTCGCCTGGAAGCCCAATAGCAAATATCAAGAGCGGCTCCATCTGCTCACGTTGTTCCTGCTTGACACCGGCTGCCGCATCTCCGAAGCTCTCACACTGCGGGTCACCGAAATCAACCTTGAGAATCTGCTCGTCACATTGGACGGCAAAGGACGCAAGCAGCGTGTTGTCCCCTTCAGTTTTGAGCTTCGAAAAGCGATGGTGCGGTACTGCAAAGAATCGAATCGTGCGGGAGACCATCTTCTCTTTGCCAACTGCACTCAAACGATCTTGGGGCGAAGGAATGTCTTACGTGACGTGAAACTGCTTTGCAAGAAGCTGGGCTTTACGGCTCCAGGCCGCACCCTCCACGCTTTCCGTCACACATTCGCGGTCAACTATCTCCGGCGCGGCGGCAGCGTGTTCCATCTGCAAAAGGTGCTTGGGCATTCCACGCTGGAGATGACCCGGCGATATGCAAACCTAGTGACGGCGGATTTACAGGCTGTGCATGAGCGCGTGAGTCTGCTTTCAAGATAGGCCGCTATCCTAAGCCCCGGAACTCCACCACGCCGCTGAATCCGGTTGACCCCGCCCCTGCCAGATTCGCGGGCGCACCGTTTTAGGGGAGCGCCTTGAAGGCACTCACCAAAAACACTATGGTCGCCGCCGTCTCATGCAGAAGATAGACAGCGTAGAAGGGCGGCACAGTCGTGGTTGCTGGTCCTTGGCCATGACCGCCCATCTTGTTCCGAACTGTCGGAATGGCACTCTCCAGAGCCGACCTTACCGTTCCGAGGTGACTTTGCATAAACGCTGGCAAAAGGTTGTTCTTAAGGCAGATGTCTATTAGCTTCTTGGCCGCGTCCGTCTTCTGGTAGCTCCACTTGCGCCGTGCGCATATCGTCTTCATTGTGCTTTCAAATGCCTTGAGGCATTCATTCAGACACTCTTTTTCGTTCCCATCCTGATAGTGCTTGTGCGCTTTTCTGTACTCGTCATTCGCACCCTCAAACCCCTGCTCGCTCAGTAACATCAGCGCTGGCATAACGACGTCGTGATGTAGATGCTCATTGTCCATGCGAATGATTTGTGGCGCGTCTCCAACTACAAATGCGTAGCCGACCCCGTGCTGCAAAAAGCGCCGGTTCAGCTCGTCAACTGCGTCTTCTACGACCCTCATTGCACGCCCGTCCCCGTTCTCCCGCCTTCTATTTACAGCCACATTGGTCAAGCCAACGAACATCATTTCGAGGATGTCCAACGCGTCCTCGGACCCCGCCGATGTGAAGCAGTTCATGATGTCGGCTCTTTCCCGGTGATCATAAAGCCCAAATTCATAAACTCCGAGTTCTTTTGAAATCAGCTCATGGAAGCTCTCGAATACGAACTTTGGAACATTAAAGGGCTCGTAAATCGCGTCGATTGCATCAGACCAGATGCGTGCCGCCTGGACACGCAGCTTGTTCGGTAGCTCGTCATACGTGAATACATCCGCTGCCTTCTTACTTCGTTGCTTCTGGCGATATGAAAACGTCTCGAACATGGACAGCCTCTGTACCAATTCTAGGGCGATTGCGGGTTGTGCAGAAGGCGGGCACTCTTGGAAATCTGGAAAAGACCTCCAAGACATTCCGGGACGTTCGCATCGCTTCAGATGACCAAAAGTACGCGGTCGCGCGAGCACCGGCTTGGCTTGCGCCTACGCATCCCAAGAGCACGGACCCCGTCGTCCCTAAAGCCAGTCTCAGTGTGGAATGGGGGGGTGGGGCGGGGTCAAAAGTTAAAGAGGGTCGCTAGGAGAGCACACCAGTAGTCTTTTCCGTACACAAACGAAAATACTTCCTATTTTCAGCGCGTCAAAATGCCTTTTGATGGGACTTCAAACGGAAAAGAGGGTCGTCATCCGGTCTTAAGCGTTTGAGCTAAAAGTGCTCCGAGAATTTCCGGGAACTCTTGAATGATGCGAAGGCCCGCGTGCTCATTGCATTGCGGGATGTTATTGATAACGGAGCTTGCGGGCTGTGAGCAGTTTGCGCACCAGCGGTCCTCAGTGCGCAAGGGATACCGAACATCAACTGGCATACGATCCTCCCGCACGGATTATAGCGCCGGTTGGCGCAGGGCAACCGGCAATCTCTTCATCCAGGAGGCCCCGCAATCGCGCCCACAGCCCCGTGGACGCATCGGCGGAAAGTGCGGGTGGGTAGCCGCCAGCTTTTCAGCGGCCACGCAATCGCGCCCGTGGAGAGTCCGAGCGGGGGAAGGGTCCTTGAGCGGATTGACGGTGACTTGCGAGTAAGATGGTCGCATGACACTAATAGCGGCATTTCGAGCAGACAAGGGCGGGATACTGCTTTGCGCGGATCGCGAGGAGAACGACGGCTTTTCAAAAAGAGAGGTTGGGAAAATCTCGCGCGTTTCCAATCTCAAGTTTCAGATGTTCATCGCTGGCGCGGGATCGACAGCCATCATCAAGAAAGCGCAAGACGCATGCGAACAGGCCATTTTTGAGGCTGCCGCTGAGGGCATCGATGTTGAATCTCGCCATCAGGAGATTTTGGAAGGCGCTCTTGAATCTACATATTCCCGGTACGTCCGAACCGAGCAAGACGAAATTCGCTTATTGATCGTTGCAGCAGTTGAAAAGGAACCTCGCATTCCTTTTCTCTATCGAACTCAATCGGCGATGCTCCTCCGTGAGGAATTCTATGCGGCAGAAGGCAGCGGTAAGTACATCTCAGATTTTTTGGCAGACAGGCTATACCAGCCTGGGCTTGGAAAAGCTCAGATCCTCCTCCTCGCCTCTTTCATCTTTAGAGAGACAGGAAAAGCGGTTTCAGGAGTCGGACTCGGTGCCGAGATGGTACTGATTTACAACGGGAGCCGAGCAATGGGATTCTATGGGCCGGGCGCAGTGGGAGACCTCCAGGCTGGAATACCCCGTCTTTCGGATTCGGTCTACACGCATTGGAAAGAGAGCGTCAAGCTCCCGGATTGGTGGAGCGAAAACTGAAGTGCGGAATGGCCGCGAATGAATGCTATTGAAAGTGCGGGTGGGGTGGCGGCCCGCTCGTAAGCAGCCGCATACTCTCATCTCGGCCTGATACGGGCATTCTGTGTTCCGTACCCAATCACCTTCCCCCTCACCGTAGGTGGGGGGGATGTGTATTCTCTCTATTTCTCTAAGGGTACGGATACGGGATACGGGGTCCCGCGCCGCCCAAATTGCCATTCCGGTAGTGTCCTGGAATGGGCGCGGCTACCCGGTCAGAGTTACGCCCGTGCCGAGTATGGTGCATTTCGCCGACATTACCCATTTCGCCCCCTTCCGGTGCCCGGCCTTTTTCAGCGCATCCCGTAGCTTGTTGATGCCCATCTTTGGGTCAACCGCTAGCAGCTTCCGAAGCGCATCAAGCGCCGCGTCTTCAGCCTTGCTCTTGAGTGCAGCTTCGGGTTCGGGATCACCGTCCATTGACAGATAGTAGGAACCGGGCGCGGGCTTGAGTTTGAAAGGGTCTGACTCAAAATCGCGCTGTTTTACGTTCCGCATCTTCGACAAGGATTCATAGGGTTTCTTTGGGTCTTCCAGTTCCGTCACCCAACAGGAATCTACGAACGCGGCCAACTCCGAGCTACCGCGCAATCCATCGTCCAGCGACCCGGATGAACCCTTTTTGCTGTGATGCAGAAGAACCACAGTCGCCCCGGCGTTCATAAGACGAAAGACCTTCTGAGCAAACTTCCTCATGTCCTCCGATTTGTTTTCGTCACCTTCGATAAAGCGGGTGATCGTATCCACAATGACAACCGCGCCGGGCAGCTCGCCGCCTAGCTCATCCAACGCCGTTGGTTTCTCGCTCATGGTCTGGACAAAAAGAGTCTTGCCCATGTACTTCCCAAGTCCGATCTGCCTTATCCGCTTGACGAACGACGCCGCGCCCATCTCGGGGCAGAGATAGACAACGCGCTCATGGCCGCCTGATACGTCGAAGTACCCAAAAAGCGGGTCTCCCGTACACAAAGCGTGGGCGATATTCAACGCGATAATGCTTTTCCTTTGTGCAACCGGACCGGCAAGCATGGCGATTGACTTCTTAACGAGAAAGGCGTCAATCAAAAACTCGGGCGGCTTGACGTTTAGATAGGCTTCTTCGGTCATGTACCGCGTCCGCCAGTCCACCGGCTCCGGCGGCGTCTCCGGCTCACCGGCAAGATTGCCGCCAATGAGGACTTGTGGCTCCGGCTCCGGCAAAGCGTACCTTGAGACACTGTCCGCAATGTGCCTCAAATCGGCCTCAGAGACGGGCACAGCGCACACGCGCTCATTGATTGGTACCAACGCCTCAAAGATGGCGTCCGCGTCCAATCCGGAGGTCCGTAGCTTCCCGGCAACGGATGTCAACGCGCTATGACGGCCCGCGCCCTCCGGTATCTGTTGCATTGGCCCTGATTGGACAACGGGCAAGCTAACGGTCCGCAATGCCCGTACCGTATTCGGGATGTCCGCACACTCCCCGCCGCTCAAAGCGGTGTACGCCTCACCGCTGTCCGGGTGGACACTCCCGGCGGCCATGACGTACCCACCCGCCGATTTGATCTGTCCCTCACATCCGTGCCATTTGAACAACCCAACGTCCGGGACCACCCCGGTGAAGTAGAATTGGACGCCCAACTCAGGCCGCCGCCCCGTCCGCACCGCGTAGGTCTGGGGCAACTCCGTTTTCGCAAGGAAGGTGGTTAGGTCCGCTTCGCTGTTGAAGCCGTGGTCCACGTCCAGGACGGCCAAGCCGGACGCGCCGCACGCTATGGCAACGTTGGCGTCCGGGACGTGTCCCCACCATGCCCGGACGGTGCTTTCATCGTTGCTTGCGTCTTTGAATCCGTGGGGCGCAAGGCTGCCCAATGGCCGCTTCCCCTTCGGGATACAAGGAAAGACGAACCAACCGCGTTGAATGCAAGCAAGGGCAATATCAAGGAAGGTCATTCCGTCACCCTGTTCCAAACCAGACGGCGGTACGGCTCGCCGTTGATTGGCTCCGATGCGAGGGAGCAGCCAAGAAGCCGGTTAGCCCTACCCGGACGAACCTTTCCGCTGCTGTCTTCCTTGAACTCGCACAGACCGTTGAATTGCAGATTCAGCACGATGAGCGCACGAGAATACAGTCCGCCGAAATTGTTGGGCAGCGTAAACCGCTTGTGACGTTCCGCCGCACGCTTGATGGACCACCGGGCGTACTCCAACAGGCTGTAGGCTGAGAACCGTTCGGGATTGCGCTCTAGCAGCGTCTTTTGCATGAAGGCGAAAATCTCAGGCTGTGCCTCCACGTGGCGAAGCCAAGCCAGCAATATCGGATGCCGGGGATTGGGCGAATTGTCCACGAAGCCGCGCAACGGAGCAGCAATGGACGCGGCCTCCGCTTCAGTAATCAACCCGTGAAACGTGGCAGGGCGGTCCAATACTGGCACTGGAGGTGGAATCGTTATGACTGTTGGAAATCCTCCTAATCTAATCGGACGCACCAATCCCGCGCCGTTCTTTTCAGGCGGTAGGAATGACGCTGCGCTCACTGTGTTCTTGCCGGGGTAGAGGAAATTTCCGCGTCCCTTGCCCCGCCGCACAATGCGAGTGCCAAGAATGTCATCTGCCGCGCAAGGGCAAAACTGCACCATGCCTTTGATGTCGGGCCACAGAAGAGCGCAAACACGGACTGCAAGCGGCCTCAAATGGTCATCGATTTCGAAGTCATCGATTGCTTGCCAGTGCCCGTCCCACCGGAGAAAGTGAAAGAGCGATTTAGCACCGCCCGCTTTGCGGCCCTGCTTTTGCAAGAGCCGAAACTCCGCAACTACGCGAGGCAAAAATTCGGGGGTTGCGTGATGAAAGGCGAGCAGCTTTTGGGCGTCCGTGTGCTGCTTGTCTTGGAGCAAAATGTCAATCGCGTCTTTCATGCTGGCCTCCAATGTGTTCTCCGGTGAGCGGTTAAGTCGTGGTGACTGGGTCATTTCGTTTCCTCTTTCTTCGGTTTCACCAACTCAAGCAGTTCCGCGCGGCTCACAACGATGCGGGAACCTGCCCGGTAGCGGGTCAATTTACCTCCGAGCGTCAGCCAACGGCGGATGCTCCAATGTGAGTAGCCCGTGAGCTGTGCTGCTTCGTCCACTGTTAAGAACTCATTCGCGTTGTCATTGCTTTTCATGTCAAGGACATCCTTGTCTTGCCTACTTCTTGACAATACTGCTACTATGGTCGGCATGTCACGTGACCCATTACATACCGTTACACTGCCGCTCTTAGTTAACGCGGATGATGAAAATACAGCGAACGGCGAATGCGCGGTGTTTCCGAGCCGGGGCGGCGAGACCCTCGTAAAAGTGCAGGCTGTCAGCCCTGAGATAGCCAAAGGGTGGCTTGAGAGGGACACTCGCTCGACTCTCGCTCGCGCGCTCAAAGGTCTAGGCCGATTACGGCACGCCTACACCGAAAAGGACGATCGGAAGCTCCTGGCGGCTGTCGATCAATGCCGCCCTTTGATGCCGAAGCTTCCGCTTGGCATGACGCAGACGGAAGATTGGACCGGCGAAGGGAAATGGGATGGGGCGAGGTGGTATTACGCAGAGGCAATGAGCCACGCGGCAAAGAATGCCCGATTGGTTGTCTGGTGGCCATTCAGCGGCCAGCACGAGCCGACACCGGGGCTGTATTGCCCAGATATGAGTACGGCGGTGGCGATGGCGCTGTTCATGGATGGCGTGCGCGTTTGCCCCTTTTGCGGCGAGACATTCATCCCTAAGCTGGGTAAAGCTAGAACATACTGCAAATCCGCCCACGGAGTGGCAGATCGAACAGCTCGCTCCCGCGATAAGACGAAGCGCGCGGAAGCCCTCATCCGGGCCAACTCGGACCTCTCCGTCCCCAAGCTAATCGAAAAGCTCGCCGAAGCAGGCATCAAGCGCGCACGGGATTGGGTCGTGAAAGCGAAGGCGCGGGTCAAGGCTCAGAAGCGGTGAGAGATCGGCGGCCAAAATTGGGAGAAAGACGGGCATACACCGTTCGGGTGGTTGCCGCGCTGACCGGCTTCTCAGACCACGCGCATTCCTCAGGACTCCACACGGCCAGAATTACTGCCCACCAGCAAGGCTTAATCCACCGTCACCTTTTTAATGAGCGGGAAGCGATACTGATCCAGCGGCGTCTTGACCCCCACCTTCGAGGTGTTGATTGCAAGCCTGCCATCGTCCAAGGTAGTAAGCGCCACATGCCAATAGGAACGCTCTCCGCTCTCAGTTCGATTGAAGTTCTGCTTGTTAACTAAGAGCCATGAATAAGGCACCGCAAACGCTTCATCTCGATCCATACACGCCAGAACGAAATAGCCTTCCTGGCCCTCAGCCAAGAAAGCATCCCACTTCGGATGGAATGCGTACCAGTATGGCTGGTAGTCACCTTCATATCTCTTCGACACCGCACAACAGACCCGCAATTCCTTACTTTGGCTCCAGAATAAAGTTCTGCTGCGCTTCACCAACTCTGTGCCCTTCGATTCGCCGAAGGCATCTACTGCTTCTTGCCGCTTGGCATTCAAAACTTCAAAGTCAGTCCGAATCTGCGTGTGTGAAGCGGGGATACCTTGTTCCGCTTCAACAGGGACCTCTTGTTCCAACTCTTGCTGCGCCTCGACATCGACAGCAGTTGTGAAGATAACGTCGATTATCCTATCGATCTTTGTGTATTCGAATGGCTGCAAAAGCTGGCGAATCTGTTTCAACGTATTCGGGTCATCTGACTTTTCATTGATTTGGACGAGCTTAATAAGTCGTTCCACGCTGATTAGGCGCATATCCCATGCGTAGCGCGAACCTCTGATCTGGGCTTCAAGTGCGCCTGTATCCCTGCGTCCAACCACAATGAGTGTCGAGGCATTCCTTGACAGTCTCCCTTCGGAGAGGAGCCGATCTTTATATCGGGCGTGAGTATCTAAATCAACTGTGAAAGAATCTGTGGTTTTAACCTCGATGACAAGGTCCGGTTCTCCCTCCACGCGCCAAATCCCGTCAAAGCCAACTGTTTTCCGAGTTCCTTGATACAGGCCGTCCTCAACCTCAAACTCAAGGCGGCGTCCAAACTCATTGACTATATCTTGGAGAACAAGGCCGCTTCTATTGAAACCTTTGTTCAAGCAGTGATGAGCGTATCCAAAGAGAATCTCAACCGGAACTTTGCCGAGAAACTCGCGAAACTCCAATGAACATGCGGATTGGTCGCGAAGAATCCCGTCTCCCGCGTTGACGACAACCTGTTCAATTGAGAGATTTAGGACCTCCTCCTTGGCACTCTTCCAAAAGCTCAACAGGGCCACGTTTCAATTCTCCCGTCCGACAAGACAGTATAGAGCAAACCAAGTGTCCTCTCATCATCGTCTGCCGCCTCGGAAGTGGATGCACGGGCTCCCCGTGCCTATTGCCTAGGTTGCCGGGGCAGGGACCACAGCAGGCGGCACTGGTGGGATTCTTGTAGGGGTGAGCCTGCCGAGAATCTGAGGGTCGCTGATAGGGGGTCCCTGTGCGCGACCTCCGAATTCACCGCAGGCGAACGCGGCGCATCAGTGGACCATAGAGCCACTTCAACCGAAGCCCAAACCCAAGCGGAAAGCCTGTAAGCCAACCCGGTTCGGCGGGGATGCAACCACGGTACGGTGGAGTGGGAATTGAATCGGCGGAAGGAGCGCAAGGAAGAGCGGGAGGCCGTGAGCTACATGGCGGAGTTGGAGGCCACACGCGGAGAGCGGGAGCCGCGCTCCGTTAGGGAGCATCTTGCCCGCATTATTCGCCGATATTGGTCGGAATGATGGAGAGCCGACAGCACAGAGGCCGCGAAAGCCCCCTGTTGCACTGGAAAAAGATCCGAAAATCCTTGCGCAAATTGAGTACTCGCCCTACAATTTCCCTCTGGAAGGGAATCCGCGTAAACCACTGATTCTAAAAATGGTCGGGACGGGCAGATTTGAACTGCCGACCCCTCGCACCCCAAGCGAGTGCTCTACCAGGCTGAGCCACGTCCCGACACAATCGAGCCGGCTCGCGAGGAGCCGGCTTTGGGGTCTTGATCAGTTTACACCAGCACGGCCCCGCGCACCCGCACTTAAACAGCAACCAGTGCTCTCGCGCACTTTCCCGGTCAACAAAAGCTGGGCGCCCCAGTTCTCGATTCTGAGACCTGGGAGACCACAACCCCCACCGACGGCGTTTTCCACCCTTACCCAACTCCAACGGCGCCTTGTCCAGCCATTCCGTTTCCCAACCAGGCGTTAACCGGGTACACTGTCCACCAAATGCAAATTGCCGCCGATTCCCGCTCTGTCCATCTTCGCCGCCGGCTTCTGCCGCGCCTCGCCCGCGTCTTCTTCATCCCGCTGCCCGTCCTCGCCTGCTGCCTCGCCCTGCATTTCCAGCCACTGCCCGCATCAGCCCAGGCCGAGCCGGCAAAACACCTGCTCATCTACGCCGTCGATGTCGAAGGCGGCCAGGCCACTCTGTTGGTAGCCCCCTCTGGCGCTTCCCTCCTCGTCGACACCGGCTGGCCTACCGCCGATGGCCGCGACGCAACCCGCATCCAGCAAGCCATGCGCGACGCCGGCATCACCAGGCTCGATCACGTCCTCATCACCCACTTTCACCACGACCACGTCGGCGGCGTCCCCTCGCTCGTCAAACGCGTCCCCATCGGCGAATTCCTCGACCACGGCCCCAACCGCGAAGACTCCGATATCACCCGCGCCGACTACGCCGCCTACCTCAAAGCCATCCAGGGCAAGCCCCGCCGCATCGTCCACCCCGGCGACACCATCTCCATCCCCGGCCTCGACACCATCGTCCTCACCGCCGACGGCGAGCACATCGGCTCCGTTCCAGGCATCCAGCCCACGCCCAACCCGTATTGCGCCACCGAGCCCAAATGGGACCTCGACGAAACCGAGAATCCCCGCTCGGCCGGCATTCTCGTCACCTTTGGCAGCTTCCGCTTCCTCGATCTCGGCGACCTCACCAAGGCCAAGGAGATTCCGCTTGTCTGCCCCAACAATCTCATCGGCACGGTCGACCTCTATCTCGTCAACCATCACGGCTTCAACCTGTCCAACTCCCGCGCCTTCGTCGATGCCATTCACCCTCGCGTGGCCATCATGGACAACGGCGCCCGCAAGGCCGGCAGCCCCGAAGCCTGGCAAACCGTCCATGAAAGCCCCGGCCTCGAGGATCTCTGGCAACTTCACACCGCCGAGGACTCGGACGCCGCCCACAACAGCCCTGCCGCCCTCATCGCCAATCCCGCCGGCGCCAAGCAGGACGGCGCTTATCTGAAGGTCGTCGTCTCGCCCGACGGCAGCTTCTCCGTAACCAACTCCCGCACCGGCCAAACCAAAGACTATCCGCGCAAGTAATGCGGCCATTATCCAGTTGAACGCCTGGTGGGCGCCCGCCTTCCGGTCACCGCCGGGAGCTCCCGCGGATGCTCTTCGTGGATTTCGTGGTGCAGTTCGTCAACCTTGTCTCCGGCCTTTTCCAAAGCCTTTTTGCCGGCGTTCGTGATCTTGTAAACCCGTCGCTTGCGGCCTCCAACGCTCTTGAGAGCAGACTTCAATAGGCCGCTGCGCTCCAAACCATGCAGGAGCGGGTACAGGGTTCCTGGGCCAATCCGATACCCGTGATGCGTCAACTCCTCCATCATGGCCAACCCGAAGATCGGCTCATGAGAAGCGTGCACCAGCACGTGGATCCGTATGAGTCCGAAAAACAATTCCCGTTGTTGTTTCAACACAGGATGAATATATCGCTCCCGGCCCGGACGCGCATTGGCTATTATCGAATTTCGATATATATTGTTCGTGTGCGGCATCAACTTCAAAAGGACCTCGTGATCTTCGTGAGAAAGGCCTGTCGTCGATGAGGGTTCGCGGCCTTACCTCAATGCTGACGCTGCTGTGCCTCATTATGCTCAGCGCTTCAAAGCTGTGGGCGCAGGCGGGGCCTCCCTTTCAGACCGACGACCCCACGCCCGTGGACCTTGGGCACTACGAGTTCTATATCTTCGGTACTGTGGACGGTACGCCGGCGGAACTTGACTCCACCGGTCCCGCATTCGAATTCAACTGGGGGGCCATCCCCAATATCCAGCTTCATGCCATCCTCCCATTTGGGGCCGTCGAGCCGTCGAACAGCCCTGTCTATGCTCCCGGCGGAACAGGCGCCAGCGCCTTTGGCCTCACGGATATGGAACTGGGTGTGAAGTACGGATTCATCAAGCAGACCCCGCACCGCCCACAGATCGGCAGTTTCACCATGTTTGAGATTCCCACCGGCAGTTATACCAAGGGTCTCGGCGTAGGCCGGGTATGGTACAAACTGCCCATTTGGGTAGAAAAAGAATTCGGACCCTGGAGCGTCGTCGGCGGTCTTGGATACACGGTCGTGCCGCAAACGCAGTATCGCAACTATCTCTATGGCGGATATCTCGTCAAGAAGGAAGTCAGCAAGAAGCTGGAGCTGTCGGCCGAGATCTTTTCTCACGCGCGAGAAGGGTTCGCCGCCGCTCAAACACAATCCTCCACGCTGGTTGACGCGGGCGGCTATTACCACTTCAAGTCCCCAGGCCTCCAATTGCTCTTTGCGTACGGCCACTCCATCGCTGGACAAACCGAGAACTACGCCTATCTTGGCCTCTATAAGACCTGGGGAAAAGATAAGGATGCTGACAAGAAAACCGTGGGAGACGCCATGTTATCCGCCCAACCCCACCTGAACGGATATGAATGACTTGCAGCTTCGCGGATGCGCTGTGGCTCGTCCGTATCGGGAGAAACGCTCCATGGAAATCACCGTGCGCAGCCTCTGGACAATGATTCACGGCATGGGATTCGGTGCGCTCTATCTGCTCGCATGTTCCGGTGCGCTTGTTGAACTTTATCGTTTCACCATCTCGCCCGCTCCATCCGCATCCACTCCCGGCCAGGAGCGTTTCCTGAAGGTCTACCTGATTGCGATGGTTATACTGGCCTGGGCGGCTGTGTTGACTGGGACTTATCTCATTTACCCCTGGTACCGTGCTGCGCCGCCGCCTGGAACGGTCGATCTCTCCATGTTTCCGCAACACCTGCTGATGTCGAATTCTGGGACCATCGGCTGGCACTCGCTTGGAATGGAGTGGAAAGAGCACGTCGCGTGGTTCGCTCCGATTTCCATCACCATGGTCGCGTTTGTCTTCATCAGGTACGGGCGCGACCTCAGCAACCATCGGCAACTTCGTGCCGCGGTGCTCTGCTTTGCCGCGGCTTCGTTTCTTGCGGCGGGTATCGCCGGTCTCTTCGGAGCCATGATTAACAAGTACGCCCCAGTCCAGGGCGGCCACACCATTCAACTGAGCCCCCGATCTAACTGAGTCAAGGAGCGGAAAAATGAATGCCTCACACCCTGCCGCCTCGCCCAACGTTCCGGCCATCACCAACGGCTCTGGCGCAGCCGCCATTCTTTCCGCTGGCATCGGCGCCTTCGCTCTGGCCGTGCTGGCCTTCGCCGGCGATAAGTCGGCAACCGTCAAGAGCATCCTTGTTTTCTATAAGCCGACGGGCGCTCTCTCCGGCGTAACCACCACTGCCATTCTCATCTGGCTTCTCGCCTGGGGCATCTTGGAATTGCGCTGGCGGGCAAAGACCGTCGCTTTGGGCACCCTTAACATCGTTGCTCTCACGATGCTGGCCCTGAGCTTCTTGCTCACATTTCCTCCCATCGCCGACCGCCTCTAAGATCTGCAGCCGGGTCAGAGCTTTCCTTGCCGCGTACTCCGGTAAAGCTCTTCCAGCGCATCGCACGCCGAACGCACCCCGTCCTCGCGCTCCAGCCGCTGCGCCACCAGCTTCGCGCGCCGCGCAAACAAGGGCTCCTCCAGCATCGCCTTCAGCTTCCGCGCCACCCTCACCGGCAGATAGTTCCCCCGCTGAATCACCCGCGCCACCTTCAGCCGCCGCATCCGCCTGCCGTTGTCCGGCTGGTCGTGCGAGTAGGGCATGATCAGCATCGGCTTCCCCGCCCGCAGGCATTGCGCCGTCGTCCCCACCCCGCCTTGGTGCACCACCAGCGCCGCCCGCGGAAACAGCGCCGAAAAAGGCGCATACTCCGCCACGCAAATCGATTCCGGCAGCGCCTGCCGCGGCCGGTTCCGCTCGTCCGTCCCAATCAGCAGCACCGCCCGCACTCCCAGCCGCATCGCCGCCTTGGCGCTGAACTCGTAGAACCTTCCTGCCGCCAGCACCGCCGCCGACCCCAGCGTAAACACCAGCGGCGCCGGCCCCGCCGCCAGAAACTCCTTGAGATTTGCCGGCAGCTCGTCGTTCCCCGCGTCCGAATCGTAGTAGCAGAACCCCGTAATCCGAGTGTTCTCCGGCCAGTCCTTCTGCTCCACTCCCAGCACCCGCGAAAACAGCGCCAGCACCAGGTAGGGCGAATGCTTGGCGTCGAACAGCGGATTCGCACCCTTCGCCAGTCCCAACTCCGTCCGTAAATCGTAGATTGGCTGCGGCCACTTCCGGCTCACAAACCGCGCCAGCCGCCGGATCGCCCGGCCCATCCCCGGAACTGTCTTGTCCGCCCGCGCCAGCCGCGGATACATGGGCAGAACCGGCGGGTCGAACGCCGAGAAGAACGACAGCGGGGCGAGCACGTAGCTCGCCCAGGGAATCCCCGTCACCTCGGCCACCAGCGGCCCCGCGTAGTTAAGCTCGCCCAGCAGCAGCAGGTCCGCCCGCTCCGGCCGCGTAGCGGCGTCCAGCAGATCGTCGTAGGTCTGGCGCAGCACCGGAAACAGAAAATCCCTCAGTCCCCGCTCCGTGCCCTTCTTCACGTCGTAGATCATCTCCACCAGGATCGTGTTCTCGGGGTCGATATCCGGCCGCACCGCGTGAAACTCCAGCCCCAGCG